>Ga0256841_1002058_pt1 | contig 16472 bp, 15 predicted proteins | sample 356308metaG_FD_185971 | JGI IMG/M metagenome (GOLD analysis project Ga0256841, IMG submission 185971) | Hydrothermal vent microbial communities from Mid Atlantic Ridge, Atlantic Ocean - 356-308 | ecosystem: Environmental > Aquatic > Marine > Hydrothermal vents | place: Atlantic Ocean: Mid... | reverse complement strand
ACTATAGTATTTGCCGCTTGATTCAGCCTGGAGGCTCATCCTGCGCCAAATCGGGGTAAGGGCACGGTTCCACGTCCTGACGTTTTGCCAGCCCCGCAACAATATGCCCCGTCCTCGGCAGTGGCACGCCAGACCAGTCGTTGAATACCACAAGGCAGACAACTCCAGGCAATTCTCGACGGTTTTTGAACCGCTCGCTAGAAACTGCTCCCCAGGGAGAGATAGAAGTGATCACCACCGATCCGGTCGAATCCGTGTGCATACCCCAGCCGCAGCCGCAGGTTCATCTGATAGAACAGGTTGATATCCGACAATAGTTCGATACCGGCACTGCTCAGGTAGCGTCCGGGTGAGCTCCCCTGTTCCCAGGCGGCACCGCTGTCCAGGAACAGCTGTCCGGACCATTGCACCAATCCCAGCGGCGGCGCCATCCATCCCCGCTCCACCAGCTTGAGTGGAAAACGCCACTCCAGGCTGGTCAGCTGCATACGCCGCCCCCGCAGAGCAGCAAGACCGGGCAAATACCCACGCAACGGATAGTTGCGCCGGTTCAGCAGTTGCCCGCCGATACTCACCAAATTCAGTCCCTCCCCTGCTTCACCGCCAAGCCGGAATGGTCTGGGCTGCCGGGTTCCCCAGCCAAGCACCATTCGCAGCGCCAGAACCTGCTGGCGGCGCAGCAACAGGTATTCACGCCAGTCGAGAGACAAGACGCTGCCACTGTACTCCCCACCCAGAAGGTCGCTGTTCTCCACTGTCAGCGCAACGCGGCGACCGTCGCTTCGACTGACGGAACGGGTGTAGAGGTGGCTGCTGTCGAACAGCAGCATCGCCCCCACCAGGTTGTCGCTGCTGGACGGCTGCCGCTCGAGCAGGGTGGCGTGCCAACGATCGCTCTCCCGCCCGGCGGCCACACCCAACCTCAGGTTCCAGCTGGAGTCCAGACCAGGATAGGGGAAGGCAACGGCAGCCTGAGCAAACTCCCGCTGCCGAATACGAACCAGGTCGGCTTCACTGTCGTGATAGTAGTTGTTGTAACGGCTTGCGGTGAGGGAGAAGCGATTGCTCCATCGATAGCCGAACAGACCCAGCAGGCTTCCGCTGGCGGACTCCCAGGCCAGGTCGAGCTGATAGCCGTGCACCCCCAGGGCATCCTCTCCGTAGGTGAACATTCCCAGTTCGGTAACCCCGGGCACCACTACCAGATGGGGAAACCAGGAGCGCGGCCGTAACGTATGCCAAGGGGTATAGGGTCGTGAGGCAAGGGGCCGGGGATCGATCTCCCCAGTGGCGCCGTCTGTCACGCGTCGTGCCGCAGCGAGTGGCTGCGGCCGAACCCCCTCGAGCCGATGCAGGTACTGCCCGTCTCCCCCGAAACGGAGATAGTAGATCTCCCCTCCCGGCACGCCTTGGCTGGGATGGAATGCCCCCAACCCGGAATCGGTCAAGGTGACCACCTGCCCGGTGCGAAGTTCGAGACGGCGCAGATTGTACACCCCTCCGTGATCGGAGACGAACAGCAGGTAGCGACCATCAGGCGAGTACTGGGGCTGGGCCATCACGGAACCATCTGCCGCCAGCAGTGTCTCCCAACGTCCCTCTTTCAGATTGAACCGTCTCAACGACCACCCTTGGCCACGCTGCCACCAGGCGGCGACGACATGACCTCCGTCCGGAGACCAGTCCGGATGGGATATCTGGGTATCGGCCTCCCCCTGCCAAAGCCTGCTCAGCAGCCGGCCTGCCTCATCCAGCAGCTGCAGCTCCACGCCTGCCACACTCCCCCTGATGGCTGCGATATGGTGCCCGTCGGGACTCCAACTCGCCCACCGGATGCGGGCACAATGGGTGAGCCGCTGCAGCTTGCCGCTCTCCTCCCGGTAGCGATAGAGATCGAACCATCGGTAGTAGCGGTTACAGATCTCCGGCTGCGTGACCAGCACGCCTGCGTGCTGGTGCACGTCGATACGGGCGCGCTTGCGCAACTCAACCAACGTACGCTGTTCTCTCCCACGCACCCACTTCAGATACGGTCGCCGGAAGCCGTCATCATAGATATAGTAGACGCGACCATCCGCCAAAGCTCGCACCATACTCCCGTAGACCCCCAGAGAGGCGCCGTCCTTCCCGGGAAACTCTTCCGGGGCGGGTCGTGGTGGAAACTCCGCCTTCAGCCAAGAGGTGTAATCGCGCCACAACTGATCGAGATCCTTTCCGAAATGGCGCCGCGGATTGCTGTCGATACGAAACGGAACCAAATTGTCGCTGTAGTCGTCCACCAGCGCGTTGGCCGCTCCCGCTCCATAGGTCTGCTCCAGAAAGCGGAAGAAATAGACCCCGTAGAGATAGTTGGTGACCCCGGCAGGCCAGCTGCGCAGAGGCAGATTCACCTGGCGGAGGGACTTCACCCCCTGTTCCACCTCACGACGCATCAACATGCGGTAGTAGGCGCTCTGACCGCGCCCGTAACCCTTGCGAAAGTCCGTCTCCATGTAGGTGGCCAGCCCTTCGGTGACCCAGGCGGGCTGGAGCTGATTGGGAAACAGGAGCATTTGACGGCCAAACAGGTAACGCAACCGTGCGGGAAGACCATATGCCTTGTCGAGGTGGAGCAGATGAGTGTATTCGTGGACGAACAACGTCTCCAGCCAGTCACCGCTATCTTCCAGTCCACTGATATCGTCCGGAATGGCCGGATAGAGCAGAATCCTGCCGAAAGGAACCACTGTAGTCATGCCATTGGGCAGATCCGACTCGTCCGACAATACAACTTCCGTACGTTCCCGGGGCCGCCACCCCAAGAGGGGAGAGAGACGGTGATCCACCCGTTCGGCAACAGCTGCCACACGGGCGGCAAACAGTTCTTCTCCATCATGGAAATGGATGTTGAAGTGCGGCGTCTGCACCGTGCGCCACTGGCGGGCCGGATCGACACCATGGACAGGAGTACAAAACAGAAGCACCAGCAAGGATACCACTGCAGTAGCCTTCATCGCTGGTTCCTATGGGTGTTTTTCAAACGGCACCTTCTCCGGGACACTACTCCATATTATTGTTAACCCGGCAACGATATATGTCGCATTCAGGGCTTCGGGCAGGCGCCGGAACAAGGCACAGTGTGCAGGCAAGGCTCTCCCCCTTGCCAAGATCGCCCCGGTGGGTTCCTGCACTCGCGCCCCCGGACATCCCTGTCCTGCGTGCCGGAGCGCAGATCCGGTACCTGCCTCTTCCAGCTCCCCTTCACCTTGATGGAGTCACTCCACGATGGTTCTGTACACCAATGGGACGGCTCGACAGATCACCACTCAACCAGTAAGTAACCAGTTTGTGTAACTACGATTTACCCTGCTCCAGCAACTTAAGCAGGCGCTTGGCAGGAACATAACCGGGAACGCGGCGGCCATCCTCGAGAAAGATAGTGGGGGTGGCGTTGACACCCAGCTCGCGTACCAGCTCCATGTGCCGTTGTACCGGATTGTCACAACTCTTCGCCTCGATCTCTTCACCATTCTTTGCCTTGGTCATGGCCGCTGCCCGATCCTTTGCGCACCAGACCGAAACCGCCTTTTTGTAGGAATCGGAACCCAGGCCGGCGCGCGGGAACGCCAGATAACGCACCTCGATACCCTCTTTCAGATAGCTGTCTATCTCGTGATGCAGCTTGCGGCAGTAGGGACAGTCGATATCGGTAAAGATGGTGACGGTGTGTTTCACCTTGCCCGGCCCGGGGGAGAAGACGATCATCGAATCCTCTCCCACCTTGTCGATGGCCGCCTTGTAGAGGCTGGAACGGCGCTCATCACTGATGTTGCGATGCTGCGCCACATCGATCAGATCCCCGTTGAGCAGATAGCGGCCGTCCGGGGTGACATAGACGATCTGGGTGCCAATGACCACTTCGTAGAGGCCGGCTGCGGCCGCTGGCCGGATGGTGTCCGGCTCGACCCTGCCCTGGGTCATCTTCTTCACGGCGGCCCGCACCGCCGCTTCGGCATCCACCTCCGCATGGAGCAGACCGCTACCGGCGAACAGTCCAAGCAGGGCCGAAAGGACATAGACTTTTTTCATAACTTTTTTCTCTGATTGATTGGAATGGATTTTGAGTCGCGGCAGGACAGAAAAGTTCACCCCCGCGGATGGTGCCGGGAGTGCAACTCCTGCAGGCGTGCCCGGGCGATATGAGTGTAGATCTGTGTGGTAGAGAGATCACTGTGCCCCAACAGCATCTGCACCACACGCAGATCGGCTCCATGGTTCAACAGATGTGTGGCAAAGGCATGGCGCAAGGTATGGGGTGAAAGAGCGGTGGTGACCCCTGCTTTGCGCGCGTGGCGCTTGATGAGATGCCAGAAAGCCTGCCGGGTCATGCCACCACCGCGGTGGGTGACATACAGTACCTCACTAGAGTGGCCATGGATCAACACCGGCCTGGCATCGGCCAGATAGCGCTCCAACCACTTCAACGCTTCATCTCCCAACGGGATCAAGCGCTCCCGCCCACCCTTACCGGAAATCCTCACCACTCCCTGGCGCATGTTCAGCTGAGGAGCCTGCAACTTTACCAGTTCCGAGACTCGCAATCCGCTGGCGTACATCAACTCCAGCATCGAACGATCGCGCAACCCCAGAGGAGTATCGGTATCCGGCGCTGCCAACAGTTGCTCCACCTCCGCCTCGCTCAAGCTCCTGGGGATGGAGCGCCCCACCTTGGGGGCATCGATGCGACTGCTGGGATCCTCCCGCAGATGACCTTCCCGGATCAGGTAACCATAGAAGCCGTGGATGCTGGAGAGCAGGCGCGAGCTCGAGCGGGGACGCGCACCCCCGCTGATGCGTGAAGCCAGGTAAGCCAGCAAGGTTTCCCGGGTAGCCTCCCTGAGAGAGAGGTGATAGCTGCGCCGTAACCAGCGGGCAAGCCCACGCAGATCGTTCCGATAGGCCGCCAACGTATTGGCGCTCAGGCCACGCTCCATCCACATCGCATCGAGAAAGGCCTCAATCTCGCTGCAATCCGTATCTGCAAGCTCATCCCTGTTCTGTTTCATGTGCCAGTAACCAGCGCTTGATTGAGATATTGGCCCCTTCCGTCTCCCCGGCATAACCCCCGATGCTGGAGGCGGAGGTGACACGATGACAGGGGATAACCACTGGAACCGGGTTGACCCGGCAGGCGTTGCCGACGGCTCGCGCACTGGTACCCAGCTCGGCGGCAAGCAGGCCATAGCTGCGCGTTGCACCGCAAGGAATGGCGGCCAACGCCCTCCACACCCGCCGCTGAAACGGGGTACCCCGCAGCTCGACGGGAAGAGTGAAGTGGTGACCCGCACTGTCGAAGTAGGCGTTCAGCTGGTTGACCACCGCGGTTGCGCAAGGAGTGACCGGGTCAACGGGTTCGACAGCTGAAAAGAGGTAGTCGATTCCAACCAGTGCCTGGCGCATGACCCGGATCCCTATCCGGCACCCAGGCAGGCCGAAGGGGGCTTCGATCACTGCCTGATATTCAGCCAAGGCACCAAACTCCCTCGATGGCCGAAGCGGCCTCTGCCCTGCCGGACGGAGGCCACGCCATGGCCCTGACTGACTCAGGATTTTTCCCGGCCTCCGTCCAACTCATCCTGCCAGACCTTCAGCTCATCCCACTGGCCGTCCCGCGCCAGCTCTGCCTGTCTGGGCCAGGTTTCGGGATCGTGGGAGGCGAAGGTGCCTCCTGCCTCTGCCAGAATCTCGCGAAGCCGGTCGGAAGTGGCTCCAGCCAGATCGGCAAAAGTGGTGATCCCGGCTTCGGCCAGCAACCCGGATATCTTCGGTCCGATCCCTTCGATGCGGGTCAAATCGTCGGCTTCGGCCGCGGAAGCACGGCTCTTGGAGGCGGCCTTCTTTCCTGTCTTGGCAGCGCCGCTGAAGACCAGTTTCTCCTTGATGCGGGCCGCCTTGCCGCGACGCTCGCGGAGGTAGTAGAGCTTGGCCCGGCGTACGTCTCCACGCCGTTTGACCTTGATCTCGGCAATCGCAGGGCTGTAGGTCTGGAATACCCGCTCCACCCCTTCTCCATGGGAGATCTTGCGCACCGTGAAGGCGGAATTCAAACCACGGTTGCGCTTGGCAATCACGACCCCTTCGAATGCCTGCAGGCGCTCCCGGTTCCCCTCCTTAACCTTGACCTGGACCACCACGGTGTCACCTGCACCGAACTCGGGTACCTCACGGTTCATCTGCTCCGCTTCCAACTGATCAATGATGTTGCTCATCGTTCTCTCCTGAAACAAGTTCAATCAATTTCTTCTGACCCCGCTCGTCGATATATTCCTGCAGCAGGGTCCGCTGCCGCTCGCTCAAATCCAGTTTCTCCAACAGATCGGGCCGGCGCTGCCAGGTCCGCCCCAGCGCCTGTTTCTCACGCCAACGAGCTATCGCCCGATGGTCTCCGCTGAGCAGAACATCCGGCACCGACTGGCCGTCTATCCGCTCAGGGCGAGTATAGTGAGGACAATCCAGCAGCCCTTGGGCAAAGGAGTCCTGTGGCGCCGACTCCGCATGGCCGAGGACCCCCGGGACAAGGCGGATCACCGCATCGATCACCACCATCGCCGCCAGCTCACCACCGCTCAGGATATAGTCCCCGATGGACAGCTCTTCATCCACTTCGCTCTCGATGAGGCGTTCATCGACCCCTTCATAGCGCCCGGCAACCAGAATGTGCCGCTGTTCCTGCGCCAACCGCTCGACAGCCGCCTGATCGAGCCGCCGCCCCTGGGGAGAGAGGTGAATTACCCGGGCCGGCGTCGCCACCGCCTGTCGCGCAGAGTGGATGGCTGCACGCAATGGTTCCAACATCATCACCATCCCGGGCCCGCCTCCGTAGGGTCGGTCATCCACGGTGCGGTGCCTGTCCCGGGTGTAGTCGCGGGGGTTCCAGCACTCCAGCCGCAGCAGCCCGGACTGCGCCGCTCTGCCCGTTATCCCGGAGCCGGTAACAGCAGCAAACATCTCCGGGAACAGGGTAACGACATCGAAGCGCATCATTCAGCCAGCGGTGGTTCAGAATTCCGGATCCCAATCGACCCGTATTCGCCCCGTTTCCAGATCCACATCCGTCACCACGTCCGGGTGGAGATAGGGAATCAACCGCTCCCGTTCGCCCTCCACTACCAGCACATCGTTGGCGCCGGTCTCCATCAGGCTCTTGACCACCCCCAGCTCTCTCCCGTCAAGGGTAACCACAGCCATGCCGATCAGATCGGCCCAGTAATATTCACCAGCCACTGTCTCCGGCAACTGGGAGCGCCGGATGGCGATGTCGGATCCAACCAGCGCTGCCGCCTCGTCACGATCTGTACACCCGTCGAGACGGGCTATCACACCCTTGCCATGCCTGCGTCCCCCGGCCACCTGCATCTCCTGCCAGTGGCCCGCCACCCTGACCCACCAGGGAGAGTAACCGACGATCGCCTCCCGCGGCTCGGTATAGGAGTAGACTCTCACCCAGCCACGTACCCCGTACAATCCACTGATCCGGCCAACGGCAATTCTGCGCTTACCCGCCTCGGTCACGTTTGTTACAAGAGTGTATGGACAGCCCGGCGACCCTTGGGGGTGGAGCCGCTACTCCGCAGCCACCTCACCGGTCGGCTGTTGCCTGATCAGGCTGGCGACGCGATCCGAAGCCTTGGCTCCCTTGGAGAGCCAGTAGTTGATGCGCTCCATATCAAGCCGCAATGCCTCTTCATTCTCCTTGGCCAGGGGGTTATAAAAACCCAGACGCTCAATATAGCGCCCGTCACGACGGTTACGGCTGTCGGTGACGACGACGTGATAGAAGGGGCGCTTCTTGGCGCCACCACGGGACATGCGAATGGTTACCATTGCCGGTTCGTTCTCCAGTTAATCGCTCGTTGCGGCCGCCACAAACTGCGGCCAAGGTTAAACAGTTAATTGTACGCGCCTTTACGAGAATAATCAAAGCAGGTGGCTGTCAACCCGGCAACGATATATATCGTATTCCGCCATTCCGCTCCGGTCACCGGTTTCAGAAAGGCATCCCCGGGGGCATGCGCCCTTTCAGCCCCCGCATCATCTTTGCCACTCCTCCGCCAGACATCTTTTTCATCATCTTCTGCATCTGTCTGAACTGTTTGAGCAGACGGTTGACATCCTGGATCCGGGTTCCGGAACCCATGGCGATACGCCGTTTGCGGGACCCCTTGATTATTTCGGGGCGGCGACGCTCAAGCGGTGTCATGGAGTTGATGATCGCTTCCAGACGGACCATATCCCCTTCGTTGACCTTCTCTTTGACACCGCTGGGCAGGTTTCCCATGCCGGGCAGCTTGTCGAGCATCCCGGCGATACCTCCCATCTTCTTCATCTGCTGCAGTTGGGAACGAAAATCCTCCAGATCGAACCCCCTGCCCTTTTTGATCTTCCGTGCCAGCTTCTGCGCTTCGGCCTTGTCGACCTTCTGCTCGACCTCTTCGATGAGGCTGAGAACATCGCCCATACCGAGAATGCGGGAAGCGACCCGATCGGGATGGAAGGGCTCCAGCGCACTGTTTTTTTCACCCACACCAAGGAACTTGATCGGCTTGCCGGTAATTTGACGGATGGAGAGAGCCGCCCCCCCGCGTGCATCACCATCCGCCTTGGTGAGGATGACACCGGTCAGAGCCAGCTGCTCGTCGAAGGCCCTGGCGGTATTGGCTGCATCCTGTCCGGTCATGCTGTCCACCACGAACAGCGTCTCCACAGGATTCAGCGCCTCGTGCAGCCGCTTGACCTCGTCCATCATCTCACTGTCCACATGCAGACGACCGGCAGTATCCACTATGAGAACGTCCACGAACTGCGTGCGCGCCTCCTGTAGTGCTGCCCTGGCAATCGCCACCGGCTTCTGGCTGGATTCGCTGGGAAAGAAGACGGCGCCCACCTGCGCGGCAACCGTCTCCAGCTGCTGGATAGCCGCCGGGCGGTACACGTCGGTACTCACAACCATCACCGACCTGTTCTGACGCTCCTTCAACCAGCGCGCCAGCTTACCGGTCGTAGTGGTCTTGCCCGAACCCTGCAGACCAGCCATGAGGATTACAGCGGGAGGTGTAGCGGCGAGATTGAGCGCATCGTTGGCCTCACCCATCAGTGAGATCAGCTCTTGCTGTACCACCTTGATCAGGGCCTGCCCGGGAGAGAGGCTGGTCATCACCTCCTTGCCTACCGCGCGCTCGCGCACGCGGGCAATGAAGTCCCGCACCACCGGCAAGGCGACATCCGCCTCCAGCAGAGCCATGCGAACCTCACGCAGTGTATCCTTGATATTCTCCTCGGTAAGCCGCCCCTGCCCGCGCAGATTTTTCAGCGTGCGTGCCAGGCGTTCACTGAGATTGTCGAACATGAATTGCCTCAATCAGGTATATAGAGGGACTCTATTATACTTCAGTGTGCCCCGGAACAACGCTTTTTTCCGGAACAGCTTTGCAACAGGGGGAGTATCGGATTTTTGAGAGACACCGTTTCTGTTTCGGCAGCCTGCTGGCGGCACGAGGATATGCCGCCATTTCCGGTGGCACCAGACCGTTGAAGATAGAGGAGTTGGAGAATCGTCCTCTTCCGGCCCCCTGGTTGAAGAAGGCCAAAGATGGAGTCTTTCAATTTCCGGCTTGCTAGAGAGAAAAGTGGGCTCCACCGGCCAACCCCTGCACCTCCCAACCGGGAAGCTCCTCCCGGCACTCTCTCAGGATGGCGGACTCCTCACCGGGTTTTGCGTGGATGATGTAGATACGGGGACGGTGGCGCAACTTCTCGAGATCGACGGCGAGCAGATGGGGGCAGTAGTGGCGGGCGATATCACTCAGCCGTTCATCCTTGTTGCTGAACGCAGTCTCCACCAGCAGCAAGTCCAGCCGGGAGTGGGCATTCAGTGCCTCCCAGAAGCTGTCGTTGCTGGTAGTATCACCACTGACTGCGAACGCTCCTCTGGCGTTCGCCACCCGATAACCGAGACAGGGAACCGAGTGGTTGACGGCAATCGCCTCGATGCTGCGGCCATCGATACAGAGGGTCTCGCCTGGCAGAATGGGCTGAAACCGGAAAAGCGGAGCATGCTTGTCGGGGATGCAGGTAAAATCGGGCCATATGACATCGTTGAACACATAACGCCGCAACGCATCCAGCGTCTCCGGCAGCGCGTACACAATGATGGATTCCGGTACCAGACCGAACACGGTATCACCCAGCAGGGGCAGATAGGCGATATGATCCAGATGGGAGTGAGTGAGAAACACGTGCCGCAAGCGGCTGAGCTCGTCGATGGAGAGTTCTGCCACGCCGGTACCGGCGTCGATCAGAATATCATCATCCACGAGCAGCGACGTGGTACCCTTCCCGGTACCCACGCCGCCACTGGAACCCAGAACCCTGATATCCATAGATCTCGATAACCCGAAGCCACTCCGTCACCACCATGCACAATAGTGGGATAATATTATTAACCCGGCAATGACGCAGTTCACATTCGGCGTACGTCAAACAGCCGTGAACAGAATCCGTCGAATGCCGGTTCGATACAAGACAAATTATGAAATCCAGTTTCGAGATGCAACACCCCAATTCCAGCTTCGACCCGACACCATTCCTTGCACCGCGATTCTGGCCAACCTGGCTGCTCATCGCACTGTTCCGGGGGCTGGTGATGCTTCCCTGGGCCTGGCAACTCAGGCTGGGAATGGCTTTGGGAGATCTGAGCCGTTATCTGCTACCACGCAGACGCCGAATCGTGGAGACCAACGTGGCAATGGCGTTTCCCAGTCTCTCTCCCGGGCAGCGACGGCTGCTGGTGAGGGAGAGTATGCGCAACTCGGGAATAGCAGTGTTCGAAACAATGTTCAGCTGGTGGGGGGATGAACGCCGGCTGCGCTCCATGGCCCGCACCGAAGGAGTGGAACACCTGCATCGCGCATGGAAGGCCGGTCGCGGAGTTATCCTGCTGGGCGGACACTTTACCTGCATGATGCTCTGCGGCCGCATGCTTGCGCTGCAACTGCCTTTTCATATCCTGGTGAAAAAATCCAGGAACCCGCTGTTCGAGGCGCTAATGCATCACTACCGCAGAAAGCACTACCAGGGGGTCATCGACAGCCACGACCTGCGCGCCATGGTCCGCGCCCTGAAGGAGAACCGGATCTGTTGGTACGCCCCGGATCAGGATTTCGGACGCAAACATTCCGTGTTCGCTCCGTTCATGGGGGTTTCGACCGCCACGCTCACAACCACCGCACGCCTCGCCAGGCTGTCGGGTGCTCCGGTGCTGCCGATCGCTTACCGACGCCTGCCGGGGAATGGAGGCTACCGGATAACCATCCACCCTCCCCTGGCTGCCTTTCCAACCGGTGATGCGGTGGAAGACGCTACCCGCATCAACCAGATAGTGGAGCAGCAGCTGAGGGAGGCGCCGGAGCAGTACCTCTGGGCCCACCGACGTTTCAAGACCCGGCCAGCCGATGAGCCGGGACCCTATCCCCCAAAAAGAGCTCGGCGCCGCTCCCGCACTCGATAACTGCCCAGCGAATTTTCACGGCAATCAAAGTAACGAATAGCCGAAACTCCTCTTGAAGCGTTCGCTGAACTCATCCGGGGTGAAAGAGTGATTCTGGGTACCGTGATGCTCAATCTTGATCGCCCCCATCAGCGCTGCGACCCGGCCGGTGGTCTGCCAGTCCAGATCGTGGGTCAAACCATGCAACAGGCCGGCACGATAGGCATCACCACACCCAGTGGGATCCACCGCAGCCTGGATATCGGCTGCAGGAATCTCCGTGCAGGTGCCGTCGGCGTATATTCGTGAACCCTCGGCACCACGCGTTACCACAATGGCCTGCACCATTCCCGCCAGCTGCTCGAGGCTCTTCCCGGTTCGCTCCTGCAACAGCTGGGACTCGTAGTCGTTCAACGCAACCCAGCTCGCCTGTTCGACGAAACGCAGCAGCTCTTCGCCATTGAACATGGGCATCCCCTGGCCGGGATCGAATATGAACGGGATACCGGCAGCGGCAAATTGTGCGGCGTGCGCCAACATCCCCTCTCTCCCATCGGGCGAAACGATGCCGATCGTCACCCCATCCGCATCGGCCACACTGTTCTCATGGGCCATTCCCATCGCCCCCGGATGAAAGGCGGTGATCTGGTTGTCATCCATATCGGTGGTAATGAACGCCTGGCCGGTGAAGCTTCCCGGGATTATCTTGATATGGGACTGGTCGATGCCACAACGCTCGAACCACTGCGCATACGGGCCGAAATCGTCCCCTACCGTTGCCATCGGCAGAGGTTCACCCCCGAGCAGCTTCAGATTGTAGGCGATATTGCCGGCGCAACCGCCAAACTCCCTGCGCATATCCGGGACCAGAAAGGATACGTTCAGAATGTGCACCTTGTCCGGCAGAATATGATTTTTGAACTTGTCATGAAACACCATGATGGTGTCGTAGGCGAATGAACCACAGATCAACGCGGACATACTGTTATTCCTTTTTCCTTGTAATTGGCGGATGAAAGTGTGGCACACTACATACTGACCGGAAAAAATTCAATAGCAGACACCTGATCCACCAATGAACCTGATTCGTCTAATCGCTATTGCCGTTGTGATCTGGCTGGTCGTCCGAATAGTGAAAAACCACCGTGGCAGTTCGATATCCGCGGGTTCACGCCGGAATGGTAGTGATCTCCACTCCATGGTCAAGTGCGCCCGCTGCGGGCTCCATGTTCCCAGAGAGGAAGCCGTCTGCAAGGGGGGGCGCTGCTACTGCAGCAGGGAGCATGCGGACGAAGGTTGAGGAAACCGTCTGTATATCGTATTCAGCCACGGCCTGTCGTTGAGTATCGTTTTCAGGCTCTTCGACCGCCAGTTAAAGCCTTCCCTCCGTTGGACCGATAACGGCTACATGGGCATGGACCGTCTTCATCCGGCCCAAAAACAGAGAACAGTGACCGAATGGCAATCATCATGTGCAAGAACGACCCCTTCCGGCAAAATGGCTTTACCCTGATCGAGCTGATGATCGTGGTAGCGATACTTGCGATAGTCACCACCATCGCCGTACCCGCATACACCGGCTATGTGAAAACCGCCCAGAGAACCGAGGGATGGAACAATCTCAACAGCCTTCAGCTGGCGCTGGAAGAGTACTACGCCGAGAATGGCACCTACACCACGGACACCTCGGCCAGCGGCCTCAACTGGACCCCAAAACCGGATTCCAGCGGTACCAACCACTTCACCTACGCCATCACCGCGGGCGGCTCCAGCGACATCAAGACCAGCTACAAAATCACCGCAACCAGCACTTCGGACAGCAGTGAGACCTTCTCCCTGTCCGGCCCCTGACGCAGAAGCCCCGCCATTCGTGGAAGCGGGGCATTCTCTCTTTTCAATCAAATACCTGCACTCCAAAGAATCCCGTCTTTCACCGCTCCGAGGTGGCTCAAGTTTTCCGCTTTCACGCCGACACTACAGAGTATGAACGCAGCAATGGATAATGAACCCCTCATTCTCAGCGGCCTGGCGCGCCGGCTGGTCGCCAATGGTGTGCTGGATGAGGAGCGCGCCCGCCGCAGCCACCTGGAGTCGGTGGAGAAAGGAGTCTCCTACATCTCTCATCTGCTCACAGACAAGACTCTGGACGGATACGCCATCGCAGCGGCGGCATCCCAGGAGTTCGGGATACCACTGTTCAACATCACCACCCTCGAACTGGATCCCGCGGTAGTCAGCCTGGTAAGCCCCGAACTCATCCAACGCCATTCAGTGCTGCCGCTCTACAAGCGGGGGGGGCGGCTGTTCGTCGCCGTCGCCGATCCCACCAATCTGCAAGCACTGGACGAAATCAAGTTCCATACCGGTCTGAACATCGAACCGGTATTGACCCCCAATGATATCCTGCAGGTCATCATCGGGAAAACGCTCGACAATGCCGACGACGGTCTCGGTGATCTGGACGACGACGATCTCTCCGAGTTGGAGACAGAAGCTGAATCGGATCAACAGAGTGAGGAAGAGAGCGAAGCGGACATCAACGACACTCCCGTGGTGCGCTTCGTCAACAAAATCATGCTGGATGCCATCAAGCGTGGCGCATCGGATATCCACTTCGAGCCTTACGAGACCAGCTACAGGGTGCGCCAACGCCTGGACGGGATCCTCCAGACAGTCGCCCATCCTCCGGTAAATCTCGGCAGCCGCATCACCGCGCGCATCAAGGTGATGGCCCAGCTGGACGTGTCGGAACGCCGTATCCCCCAGGATGGCCGCATCAAGCTGAAGCTGTCCAAGAAACGGGCCGTCGATTTCCGCGTCAGCACCTGCCCCACCCTGTTCGGAGAAAAGGTGGTGATGCGCGTGCTGGATCCCATGGCTTCTCACCTGGGAATCGACTCGCTCGGTTTCGACGAAGAGCAGAAAGAGCTGTTCAACGCCGCTATCCGGCAGCCCAACGGCATGGTGCTGGTAACCGGTCCCACCGGCAGCGGAAAGACCGCGACACTCTACACGGCGTTGAATATCCTCAACACCGAGGATACCAATATCTGTACCGCCGAAGATCCGGCAGAAATAAACATGCCGGGGATCAACCAGGTCAACATCAACACCAAGACCGGCCTTACCTTCGCCAGCGCACTGCGCGCCTTCCTGCGTCAGGATCCGGATGTCATCATGGTGGGCGAGATCCGCGATCTGGAGACTGCGGAGATCGGTATCAAAGCAGCCCAGACAGGCCACCTGGTACTCTCCACGCTGCACACCAACGACGCACCCAAGACCCTTACCCGCCTGCTGAATATGGGTGTGGCGAGCTACAACATCGCATCCACCATATCACTGATCATCGCCCAGCGGCTGGTACGGCGGCTGTGCGAGCACTGCAAGGAGCCAGAAGATCTGCCGCGTGAGGCGCTGCTGAAGGAAGGATTCTCGGAGGAACAGGTAGAGAATCTGACCGTCTACCGCGCCGTGGGATGTGACAAATGCAACGGCGGATACAAAGGGCGCCTGGGTATCTTCCAGATCATGCCTATATCGGAAGCCATGGGGCGCCTGATAATGAAAGGAGGCGACGCCATGCAGATTGCCGACCAGGCACGCAGCGAGAACATCCCCGACCTCCGTGGGGCTGGATTGAAGAAGGTAATGTTGGGAGAAACCACTCTGGAAGAGGTCAACCGGGTAACCAAAGAGTAGATGACGATGGCAGAGCAGACTATCAAACTGGAATTTTTTCTCTGGGAAGGAAAGGACAGAAAAGGGAACAAACAGTCCGGCACCATGGAGGCCGAAAACAGCGCCGTGGTAAAGGCCGAACTGCGCCGGCGCGGCATCCTTCCCGGAAAGATAAAGAAAAAACCCAACTCGGCACTGGACAAGCTGTTCAACAAACCCAATGCCGGTGACATCGCCATGTTCAGCCGCCAGCTGGCAACCATGATCAACTCCGGCGTACCACTGGTGACCGCACTGGACATCATCGCGGGTGGAATCGAGAAAGCACCCATGCGCGAGATGATCGTGGCGATCAAAAACGACGTGGGGGGAGGTACCCCGCTGGCCGCCGCCATGGGAAAATTTCCTGAACACTTCGACGAACTGTTCTGCAACCTGGTCAACGTGGGCGAGCAGTCTGGCGCCCTCGACATCCTGCTGAAGAATATCGCCGACTACAAGGAGCGTATCGAAAGCATCAAATCCAAGATCAAAAAGGCGATGTTCTACCCCATCGCTGTTATCGCCATCGCAATCATCATCACGGTCATCCTGATGATCTGGGTGGTTCCCGCCTCTCCCGAACTGTTCGGCAGCTTTGGCGCCGAGCTTCCAATGCCGACGCGGATCGTTATCGCCATGTCCGAATTTCTGCAGACCTGGGGCTGGGCTATGCTGGGCGGGCTCATTGTGGGCATTTATCTGTTCATCCGGATTTACAAAAAATCTCCCGCCCTGCGTGCAGCCATGAGCCGGCTGTCGCTGAAACTCCCCGTTTTTGGCGGCATCTTCACCAAGGGTGCCATAGCACGATTCGCACGCACCATGTCCACCATGTTTGGTGCCGGTGTTCCGCTGGTAGAGGCCATGTCGTCAGTCTCGGGGGCCGTAGGCAATGTCGTCTACGCAAAGGCGGTGCTGGAGATGCGCGATCAGGTGGCCACCGGACAACCCCTGAACAGCGCCATGCGGGAGACCGAGCTTTTCCCCAACATGGTGATCCAGATGACCGCCATCGGCGAGGAAGCAGGCTCTCTGGACAGCATGCTGGCCAAGGTGGCCGACTTCTACGAAGAGCAGGTCAACGACGCCATCGATGCCCTGAGCAGTCTGATGGAACCGATCATCATGGCCATTCTCGGAACACTCATCGGCGGGCTGGTCGTTGCCATGTATATGCCCATCTTCCAGCTGGGCAGCGTCGTGGGTGGATAGTAGAGCACTGTAG
>Ga0256841_1002057_pt1 | contig 16472 bp, 15 predicted proteins | sample 356308metaG_FD_185971 | JGI IMG/M metagenome (GOLD analysis project Ga0256841, IMG submission 185971) | Hydrothermal vent microbial communities from Mid Atlantic Ridge, Atlantic Ocean - 356-308 | ecosystem: Environmental > Aquatic > Marine > Hydrothermal vents | place: Atlantic Ocean: Mid... | reverse complement strand
CAATTTCATTATACTTAACTAGTATCACTTATGAGCCCCTGCTTAGTACATAAACACCAGTCACTATTAAAAATAATCCTAATATTTTTAAAAAATTGATTGGTTCTTTTAAAAAGAAGACGGCAAATAAACTTGTCAATATAGCAAGCCCTCCTACTATAACAGGATACGCATGACTAACGTCAAACTTAGTCATCGATGCCATCCAAAAAATTGAGGCTATAAATGCTGCAAGAAAACCAGAGAATATCCAAGGATCAAGAAGTAATTTTATTAGAAACCACATTTTGTCTAAAAAACTATCTGGCAGTGTTCCCACACCATTGATTCTCCATTTCAAAACGATTTGACCATAGACTGTAAAGAAAATGGTTGCGAAAATGTAAAAATATCCCATCATTAAAAACTTTTCATAAATTTAGTAGCGTTGAACCCTTCATTGAATATCAAATCCAAAATCGTGACTCCATGTTGGAACGGTTCATGGAGTTGCCGATATTCTGGATAGCCACTGTAGTCCATCCACTCCACTTGTATATTCTCTTTTTTCGCCAAACCTTCATCAAAATAGTCTTTAGCCGCTGGACCGCTGAGATAAACATCTGCTTTGCAGTCTTTGCAGATACCCAATAGTTTTGCTGTTTGACCCTCTACAAGATTGAACTCACTTGACCAGCGTATTGGAGTCGTGATACCTAGAATCTTATTGATGGCCGAAATAAACTTATAGTTGACTTGACTTAAAAATTCCTCTTTGCAATTTAGATAAAGTTCCTCAAATAACTCTTTATACTCTTTGAAATACGGTGCCTTTCTATAGTTGTGTGAAAGTGTTTCCCAATGCTTCTTTGCCCATTTCTTATCAGATATCTTTGTTTCATTTATTTTCTGAAAATATTTTCCCTTTACATCGACAGGTATCGTCAGCCATTTCACGCCTTGTGATGTATATATTTTATTTCTATTGCGCCAATCTCTTCGAGTATATTGCATGTCATCATACAAAACAAACTCATCTACCATGTTTATCAAGTCGAAGTAACCCTTCCACGGGATATAGTTTGATTGCAAAATAGCTATTTTTTTCAAAATCAATCCTTATAAATTGTCATTTCCTTATCAAGATCTTCATTTTTGAAAAATTTGAATGTGATTTCATAAGGCATAGAAGCGGTATCGATTTGAACTCTTTTTGTCATGTTTTTTATTGCATAGTCATAAAGCTTCACTGGATCCAAGTAAAAATGATCTTCATACTTGTACTCAGCATCTGTGAGATGACTCAAAAAGTTAACTGTCAAGAGATGATTTGTCTTTTCGAATAACTTTGACAAAGAGTCAAATACATAATTTTCCTTTTCTTCGATCGTTGATGGAAAAAGAACATTGAATGTTCCACTAATAAGCACGATGTCATATTTATTTTTTATATCGTCGATATTATTTATCAAAAATATATCTTGCGACTTATACCTTTTCTTTGATTCTATGACAAAATCTTCATTTATATCGCAGCCATGATATTCAATGTTATAGAAGTGCTTTTTCATAAACAAATAAAGGTCAGCAAATCCGCAGCCATAATCAAGAAGCCTCATATGGCTTTTTTTATACTTTTCTCCAAGAAGAATTTGGAAACGCATATCTTGTTTGTCTTTTGTCCAAAGCAGTGACTTTCTGTCAGAGCCACCATAAAGTCTATAGGCATCAATATATTTCTTTTTGATCTGATCAATTTTCATTATTACCCTTTTTCTTATGAATTTTTTTTATTATTGTGAACGGTCTTCTTTTTATTTCTAAAAACATTTTTGAAAGGTACATGGCTATGATACCCAGTGAAAGAATAATCAACCCCCCAAAAAACCATATAGAAACCACGATTGACGACCATCCTTCTATCGAAATATTTAACACAATCTTGTCATAGATCAACTTTACAATATAGATCAGTGATATAAGAGTTATTAGAAGACCTGTGTTGAAGATGTATACCAATGGTTTATTGCTAAAAGATGTGATGGAGTCTATAAACATTGAAATTTTTTTAGAAAAAGTATAAGTACTATTACTTTGATCGTGCTTGTTGACCTTCACACCGATCTGTTTAAATCCAACATCAGGCCATACCCCTCCAAGAAATATCTGATTTTCATTATATTCCAACAAAGAGTCATTATATCTTCGTGTTGTCAGCCTAGCTGTAATCATATTTTCCGGTATGTCTATATATGACATTTTATTAATCATATTCCAAAATATTTTTCCACTGACTCTCTCGAACCAATTGCCTTTTCGTGCCGCCTGATATCCGTATACGACATCCAAATCATTCTCCTCCTGCATCTTTTCCCAAAAAATCTTCAGAAGTTCCGGCTCTTCTTCAAGATCACTGTCTATCAAAAAAATATAATCTCCCCTTGCATGTCTCAGTCCGGTCATAATCGCCTTATGGTGACCAAAATTCCTGGATAGTTCAATGACTTTTACCCTCGAATCATGTTCAGCGATAGCTACCGCCAGCTCAAGGCTGTTATCTGGACTTCCATCATCAACAAATATAATTTCAAAATCTTTTGTAATACCTTCAGCAGTCTTTTTTGTCCTTTTGTAGAATTCATTGATATATGCTGAAGAATAATAGAGAGTTGTTACTATCGACAGTTTCATTTATTTTGCCTCTCTCTTCTCTATATACCATTGCACCGTCTTCATAATCCCACTTTCAAAATCCTCTTCGGCTCTCCACCCAAGGTTCCGCTCGATCTTCGTCGCATCGATGGCGTATCGTCGGTCATGACCGGGACGATCATCTACAAATGTTATAAGATCCTTATAGCTTTTGATTTTCGATGGGGGAGAGATCTCATCAAGAATTTCGCATATCGTCAAAGCTATCTCGAGATTGTTCCGCTCGTTACGTCCTCCGATGTTGTATGTTTCTCCGGATACCCCCTTGTGGTATACCAAATCAACCCCCTTGCAGTGATCGAGGACATAGAGCCAGTCTCTGATATTCTTTCCGTCTCCGTAAATCGGTATCGGCTCTTCGGCAAGGGCTTTGCGAATAATCGTTGGGATTAGTTTTTCGTCATGCTGCTTGGGGCCGTAGTTGTTGGAGCAGTTCGTAATGACGGTATTAAGCCCGTAGGTGTGGTGGTAGCTTCGCACGATCATATCGGCGGCGGCTTTTGATGCACTGTACGGGGAGTTGGGTGCGTAGGGGGTCTCTTCGGTAAAGAGCCCGTCTTCGCCAAGAGAACCGTAGACTTCATCCGTCGAAATATGATGGAATCGACTGCCTTCGAAATTCTTACGGTATCTTCCCGGTGCCTCCATCCATCGGCGATAGGCCGTATCCAGCAGCGTGAAAGTACCGTGGACATTTGTTTCCATAAAGACTCCCGGCTTTTTGATGGAGTTATCCACGTGACTTTCCGCAGCAAAATGGATCACCCCTTCAATTCTATACTCTTCAAAGATGCGCTCGACCAGTTTCCGATCTCCCACATTGCCGTGAATAAAAATATATCGAGGGTCTTCTTCCGCCTCTCTCAAATGGTCGGGGTTGCCGGCGTAGGTCAGCAGATCCAAATTGACGATGCGATAGTGCTCATACTTTTCCAGAAAATAGGGAATAAAATTCGAACCGATGAATCCACAACCGCCCGTTATCAAGATGCTTTTCATCTACAGCCCGCCTTCGACCATATCTCGCAGATATGCACCGTATCCGGTTTTTTCAAGCGGTGCCGCAATCCTCAAAACCTGATCTGCGTCGATCCACCCCTCTCGATAGGCGATCTCTTCCAGACAGGCGATCTTGTACCCCTGGCGATGCTCGATGGTTTGGACGAACTGGCTCGCTTCGATGAGACTGTCGTGGGTCCCGGTGTCAAGCCATGCAAATCCCCGTCCAAGTACCTGGACCTTCAGGGATCCTTCATTGAGATACCGTTCATTGATACTCGTGATCTCCAGTTCTCCTCTACTCGAAGGACGGACATCCTTGGCATAATTGACCACGTTTCGATCATAGAAGTACAAACCGGTCACTGCATAATGGCTCTTTGGGTACTTTGGTTTTTCTTCAATCGATAGTGCCTTCATCTTCTCGTCAAACTCTATCACACCGAATCTTTCCGGATCTTTGACCTTGTATGCAAAAACCAAAGCACCGCTTTCAAGAGCAGCAGCCTCCTTCAGAATGGGGGTGAATCCCTGTCCGAAAAAGATATTATCCCCAAGAATCAGACACACGGAGTCATGACCGATAAACTCTTCCCCTATCAAAAAAGCCTCGGCCAAGCCGTTTGGGTCGGGCTGTGTCGCGTATTCGAGTCGGATTCCCCAGTTGGCTCCGTTGCCGAGAAGCTCGCGAAATCTCGGAAGATCTTCAGGTGTCGAAATCAAAAGAATCTCCCGAATTCCCGCCAACATCAAGACGGAGAGAGGATAATACACCATCGGTTTGTCGTAAACCGGAAGGAGTTGTTTGCTGACGGCTTTGGTGACCGGATACAGTCGCGTTCCGCTACCTCCCGCCAAAATGATCCCTTTCATCCTCTTGCTCCTTCGATCCGGGAATCATTCCAAACATATTGGAAGATTTTTTCGAAACTGTGCCAGACCATATACTCCTTCATTGTGCGTACCATTCCGGCTTCTGCAATCTCGGCACGCTTTTCTTCATCTGCAAGATAGTATTCGATCTTTTCAATCGCATCGGAGGCATTGTCGTTTTCATAGGATACTACCTCCTCTCCGATACGGAAAATCTCTTTGAGCCCCTCTTCGCTGTCACAAATCTGCATGACGCCGTTGGCAGGCAGCTCATAGGTACGAACCGCACTCGGTCCCCCTTCCGTCATATGGGTATTGATCCCGATTTTGCTGTTTTGATAATAATCAACCAGCTCCTCGTCGCTGATACTATCTATTTTCGGTACTTTATAATACCATTTCAGAACCTTCAAAATCATTTTTTTATACCAGGAGAATCCCTCTCCGTTCCACCCCTTCCCAAAAATAAGCATTCGCTCTCCAAAATGTCTTTTCAAGCGAAAGAGAAACAGGAGCCTGCGTTGGAATACGCTCCCGACAAAGATCACGTCATATCGTCTGGGAGATATCTGTTGCACTTTTTTGTATTTCCCCTGATAGACGCCGATGGGGATAAAGTGCGCGGAGGGAGAGCCCCAAGATTTAAAAACTTCCGTAACCTTTTTTTGGCGACTCCAGTTGACCGTAGCGGTAAAGCTCTGGTGAAAGAAGGGGGCAACCGGCCGGACGATCTTCTCCGAATTTACCGGATCGTCGAAAGTCCAGAATGCCGTATAGCACTCACTGCGCAATCTCTTCAAAAAGGACGACGTAAAGAGTCCGGGATCACCCAGCCACAGGAACAGATCGATCTTTTCTTTTTTGACCGTGGAAAGAACAGTAGTATAAATCTCCTGGACAAGGGGGTGGGTACCGTATCGCCGTAAGGCATCTTCTACCCATTCCATGTTGTACAATACGGTGTCTTTAAAGAGACGGTTTCTGATATCTTCCAAGACATAAAGGTCGATACGATTGTAAACGGCAATCCGTTCGAGATTGTCTTTTTTCAACAAATCTCCGTATGCATGAATCAGGACCTTTCTCTCTCCGTGGGGAAAACGCCGGACGGGGATCATAGACCGAACTCCCGTACAAGTTCGTCAAAAAGCTTCCGGTAGATCTCCTCCTGGCGATAATCCCTCACCACCCGCTCGTATCCGGCTCTTGCGATCTTATATCGGATTGTGTCGTGGCGAAGATAAAAACGGATCTTTTCCACCGCCTCGTCCACTCCGTCGTACAGCACGATCTCTCTGTCCTCTTCAAAGATCTCCGCCGTAGCATTGCCTGCCCCCCGGTCACAGATTTGCATCACTCCGTTGGCCGGAAGTTCGTAGAGCCTGCTGTTGCCGGTCTCGGCATTGCCCCAATGCATATTGATCCCGATCTTGCATCGTCGATAGTGGGCAGAAAGTTCCGATGCACCGATAGGACGAACTCGCCAGCGAAACAGCGGATGTTTCCGGAAGTGGATCATGGTATAGAGCAGCCCCCTCAGTCCCCAGGGAGACCAACGTCCGTAAAGCTCAAACCGATCCCCGAACTCCCGTTTAAGGTAAGTAAAACGGTCGATTTTACTCGGATACATTCCTCCGACATAAGTCAGATCGATATCCCGATCTCGGAGACTCTTGTCCGTTAGCTTTTCCACTCGGTTCAGAGCCTCTGCGCCAATGGGCGTGAAATAGACTCTTTTGGCACCCCAGATTTTCAGCTGCTCCGACATCCGCATTCGATCGTTGTATGTCAAAGAAACATGGGTGCAGGCATCCATGGCAAAAAGATAGGGAACGGTTCGCTCAAACGATGCGGGGGGGTCGTCGATGGCCGGAAGCACTTTCACGATATCGCCACACTCCTGATAAAGAAAATTGGGATGAATGGCACAAAAGCCCGTAAACATTACGATCTGTGCTTGTTTCACAAGCTTTTTGAAATCTTCCAGCATCTTCGCATAAGCGGGATTTCCGCTTCGATACAGGCGGTCTATCCCGACACTGCTGAGAAGATCTTTAGGAATTCTTCCCAACCGGTCGCCGGAAAAATAGTCGGAATAGAAAAACGGAACGAATTCGTACTTTTCTCCTATCCCTTCATAGCGTTTACGAAAATGGGCCAAACGATCCTGATGGTGCCCCTCGTCCCATGCGGTCAAAATAATACGTATCGGATCCACGGCCGTTTATTTCACCGCTTCCAGATTGAGACTCATCAACATGCCGTTCTCTTTGTCCATATGTGGCAAATATGCCTGGGAATAGTCATCGATATGCGCATGCTCCGTCTCTCTCCAGTCATAACGCTCTACCCGCGAAAATCCCGTCTCTTTCAAAACCTTGCTTAAAAGCTTTTCATCAAAAATCATTTTGTGATAATCAAATTCTCCTTCTTTCTGCCCTCCGACGACAAGCCCAAGGAGGATTTCCAGGTTATCGTCTTTTTTTGTGTAGTATTCCACGACCGCAGCAAAATCCGGCACGGCCAGTCTCAGAATACCTCCGGGTTTGAGGACACGAAACCACTCATGGAGTACCTTCTTGTACTCATGACGTCCAAAATGTTCCAGCACGTGAGAGCTATAGATCAAGTCTACGCTTTCATCTTGTGCAAAAGCCAAATCAGCCACCGAAGTCCGGTAATCGATGTGTTCGAAATCCTGAAGATCCACATGGACAAAACCGGGGATATATTTTTTTCCGCATCCTAAATGCAGTTTCATGCTCTCATCCTTTATTCGAGTTGGGCTCTGATAAATACCATCGATAAAGCCTGCGGACTCCCTCTTCGATGCCGATGCGATGCCGCCATCCCAACGAATGGAGTCTCGAAACATCCGTCACTTTACGCATCGTTCCGTCCGGTTTGTCGGTGTTAAACCGGAACACGCCGGAAAAGCCGACCGTTTCCCGAATCAGCTGCGCCAGATCGGCGATCGAAATCTCTTCTCCGCTTCCGATATTGATATGCATATTCCGTTTGATCCTTCCGGAGGGAAAAAGCGCCGGAGCATCGACATGTTCCATCAAAAAGACGCAGGCGTCCGCCATCTCTTCGCTCCAGAGAAACTCCCGCATCGGTCGTCCGCTTCCCCATATCTCTATCGAAACCTGTCCGAAGTTTCCTCCTTCGTCCCCCACGGTCTCGATCCCGTATCTTTTCAGGATTTTCAAAATCTCCTTTTTGTCGGCATCTCCTCCGATTCCTTCGATGGGAAGGCGGTCGAGATCTTTTCGGATACTCTCCCAGTCTCCGCTCTCCAAGGCCTTTCCCAGATGAATCTTGCGCAGGAGTGCCGGAAGTACGTGAGACTTCTCCAGATCGAAATTATCGTTGGGGCCGTAGAGATTGGTCGGCATGACGGAGATGAAGTTTGTTCCGTATTGAAGATTATAGCTCTCGCACATTTTGATCCCGGCAATCTTTGCCACGGCATAGGGCTCATTGGTATACTCAAGCTCTCCCGTAAGCAGATACTCCTCTTTCAGGGGCTGAGGGGCTTCTTTGGGATAGATGCAGGTCGAGCCGAGAAACATCAACTTTTTTACTCCGTGTTGATAGCTCTGGTGAATGACGTTGTTCTGGATCTGAAGGTTTTCGTAGATGAAGTCGGCCCGATAGCTATCGTTTGCGACGATGCCCCCGACTTTTGCAGCGGCAAGGAAAACATACTCCGGCCGTTCACTCGCAAAAAAGCGAGCCACCGCAGTCTGGTCGCACAAATCAAGATCCTGCCGGGAGCGCAAAAGAAGGTTACCGTAGCCCCGCTCTCTCAAATTCCTGACTATAGCGCTTCCTACCAGCCCCCGATGACCTGCTACGTAAATCTTTGCCTGCTTGTTCATCGCTATCACTCGAAATAGTTCATGATTTTGTAACCACCAGCCTTCAGGTACTCGTCTCTTTTCATGAGCTTGAGATCCGATTCCATCATCTCTTCGACCAACTCCTGCAGGGTATGTTCGGGAACCCATCCCAGCTTTTCTCTTGCTTTGCTCGGGTCGCCGATGAGAATATCGACTTCCGTCGGCCTGAAGTAGCGAGGATCGACCGCCACCACATCTTTTCCGGACAACTGTTTCGGGTCCAGGCCGCTTTGGGTTCGATTGCGAAACACGGTTTCGTCGATCGATGCGACGAAGCCCACCTCTTCGGTTCCCGTCCCCCGGAACGCCAGTTCGATGCCGCAATAGGCAAAAGCCATACGCACGAAGTCTCTGACGGATGTGGTCTTTCCCGTCGCGATCACCCAATCTTCGGGCTCTTCGGCCTGGAGAATCATCCACATCATGCGAACATAATCCCGGGCATGGCCCCAATCCCGTCGGGCATCGAGGTTGCCCAGATAGAGTTTGTCCTGAAGTCCCAGCACAATCCGGGCGGCCGCACGGGTGATTTTTCGGGTGACGAAGGTCTCACCCCGGACCGGAGATTCATGATTGAAGAGAATTCCGTTACAGGCAAACATATCGTAAGCTTCTCGGTAGTTTACGGTGATCCAATAGGCGTATATTTTCGCCACGGCATAGGGGCTTCTTGGATAAAACGGGGTCTTTTCCGTCTGAGGGATCTCCTGAACTTTTCCGTAAAGCTCCGACGTGGAAGCTTGGTAGATCCTTGTCTTTTCCGTCAGTCCGAGCAGCCGAATCGCCTCCAATAGGCGCAAAGTTCCCGTACCGTCGGCATTGGCCACGTATTCGGGCTCTTCGAAACTGACGGCTACATGGCTCATCGCCGCGAGATTGTAGACTTCATCCGGTTGTACTTCCTGTACGATGCGTGTAAGATTCAGAGAATCGGTCATATCCCCGTAATGCAGAATAAATCGGCGATCCTCGACATGAGGATCCTGAATCAGATGATCGATCCGATCCGTATTGAAGAGCGAAGCCCTCCGTTTGATTCCGTGAACGGTGTACCCTTTTTTTAAAAGAAACTCTGCCAGATAGCTGCCGTCCTGACCGGTCACACCGGTGATCAATGCTGTTTTTCCCATGCTTCTCCTTTTCTTTCCCTCTATGACGGATTGTAACGAAAACTCTCCCGTCGTTGCTCCGCTCATACTCAGATATTTTCCAGGAGCTTCATCAATACTCGACGATACTCTTCGGCAAATTTTCGATCCGTCGCTTCGAATCTGGTAACGATTTTTGGAGTTGTATTGCTTGCCCTGACCAGCCCCCAACCTTTTTCAAAGACCACCCGAACACCGTCGATCTCTATGATCTCCCTGATCGGCGGAAACCCTTCCGGAGGGTCCTTCAGCACCTCTTTCAGACGATCAATTTTTTCAAACTTCTCTTCCTCTTCCACATCGATCGTGATCTCCTCGGTCGTAAAAAGTGTCGGCAGCGCTCTCAATTCGCTATCCGGATCCATCCCCTCATCCATCAGCTCCAACATTCTCATGGTCGAATAAATGGCATCGTCGTATCCGAAATAACGGTCGTTGAAAAAGAGATGTCCGCTGACTTCGGCCGCCAGGGAAGCACCGGTTCTGGCGATTTCGACTTTTAGATTGCTGTGACCCGTTTTATACATGAGGGTGCGACCGAAGCGGCCGATCGTATCGTACATCAGTTGCGAACACTTAACCTCTCCGATTACCAGAGGATCATCCATTCTCCGGGCAAAAAAGATCGCCAGAATGTCTCCTTTGAAGTTGTAGTTACGGGAAAGTACTGCAAGACGATCGGCATCACCGTCATAAGCAAATCCCAAAGTATATGCCCCTGTTTCGAGTCTCTTGCGCAGCTCTTCAAGCGTTGATTCGTCGCTGGGATCCGGGTGGTGGTTCGGGAAACGTCCATCGGGTTCTTCGTAGAGAATCTCCGCATCGATGTGAAGCCCCTCGAGTACCTCCCGCAGAACCGCTCCGGCAGCTCCGTTTCCACAATCAAATATGAAACGCTTACCGGAAAGATCGAGATGGGCAAAGCTCTCCAGAAGATAACGGATATACTTCCCTTTGGCATCAACAGGAATTCGATCTGTACAAACCTCCCGACGAACGACCTCTTCGTGAAGCACTCGTTGCCCGAGGGCCGTAATCTCTTCTCCGAAAAAAGGCCGCCGGTCGATGGTCATCTTGAACCCGTTGTACTCGGGAGGATTGTGGGAACCCGTAATCATAACGGACGCATCACTTTTTAACCCGTCAAATTCAACATAGTTGGCAAAATAGTTCACCGGGGTAGGGGCCATTCCCGTCTCCAATACTGCCACACCCGCTTTATTGATTCCTCGGCCAAGCCACTCATACAGCGACGGAGAATGAAGCCTGGCATCATATCCCACTGCGATATATCGGGCCCCCGGTTTGCGTCTCTTGACCTCTTCCGCAAAGAAGTATCCGATCTTCTCAACCGTAGGTTCATCGAGATCTCTATCGAAAATCCCCCGAATATCATACTCCCTGAAAATCGTCTTCACTTCGCTTCTCTCCTGGTTTATTCTCTTCGATAGTCATCGTCCAAGCGGAGAATATCATCCTCTCCGGTATACTCTCCCACCTGCGCTTCTATCAGTACGACAGGGATTTTCCCTTCATTGGCCAAGCGATGTTCCTCCCCGATTTTGATGTATGTGGACTCGTTTGGGCGGACAAGCTTGACCTCCCCTCCTACGCTAACCGTTGCCGTACCGCTGACAACGATCCAGTGTTCACTTCGGTGAAAGTGTTTCTGGAGACTGAGACGCTTTCCGGGTTTAACGACGATTCGTTTGATTTTATATCCTTCGTCTTCCTCCAGTACCGTATAGGTGCCCCAAGGGCGATGGACCGTCAGATGAACATCCGGAAGCTCGGATCCCTGTTCCCGAAGTTTTTTGACGACTTCCCGTACTTTCTGAGCACTTTCTCTTTTGGCCACCAGTAATGCGTCTCCAGTATCGACAATCATCAGATCCTCTACATCGATCGTAGCAATCGTCCGCTCCTCTCCGAAAATCAGATTGTTCCTGGAGTCTATAGCAAGATGACCGGGATAGATCGTATTTCCTTCCCGGTCCCTGGGCAGCTCCCGATAGAGCGCATCGAAACTTCCCAAATCACTCCATCCGGGAGTAGACGGAACAACCGCGACTCGGTGACTACGCTCCATAACGGCATGATCGATACTCTCCTCGGGAATACGCTCCATAGACTCGTATGAAATTCGAACTCTTCTCTCTTCATCGTCCCGTTTTGCATCCCGATAAGCCGTCCATGCCGAGTCGTAGATTTCGGGAGCACACCGTTCAAGTTCCTGTAGGTAGTTACCTGCTTTAAAGCAGAACATCCCGCTGTTCCAGAAAAATCCCTCTTGTTGCAAATACTTCTCTGCCGTATTCCGGTCCGGTTTTTCGTGGAAATGATGTACGCGATGCCCTATCCCACCCAAAAGAGCTTCACCCTGTTCGATGTATCCGTATCCCGTCTCCGGATACGCCGGTTCGATACCGAACGTCACCAGATTTCCCTCATCAGCAAGCCTGGAGGCTTTCTCGACGGCGTGCCTATACTCTGCAAGATCCCGAATAATATGATCCGAAGGGGTCACCAAAACCGTCTCGTCCTCAGGCAAAGCCATACACGCCATCGCAATAGCCGGTGCAGTATTTCTCCCCATAGGTTCGAGGAGGTAAAAATGTGTGGATATCCCTGTCTCCTCCATCTGATCCCGAGCCAGAAAATAGTGTTCGACGTTGGCAACTATCACTCTTTGTTCGCAAAGCAGACTATTGCGCTCGATCGTCTTTTGAAATAGAGACTTGCCATCAAAAATTTTGACAAACTGTTTGGGCATTTTGCTTCGGCTTACCGGCCATAGACGGGTGCCGCTTCCCCCGCACAAAACAAGATTGGTCATAACAGACTCCTTGAGTAATCTGTGGATATTTTGTCGGGAAGCGACCCCTTTCGGACGGTTCCCCCTTCCACACGATATAAGGCATCACATCCCTCTAGAGTACTCAAACGGTGCGCAATGATCATAAGGGTTTTGTCTCTGCCGATTCGGTAGATCTCTTCCATGATTTCCCGCTCCGTCTCCGTGTCAAGGGCCGAAGTCGCTTCATCGAGTACGAGGATCTCCGGATCGGTATAGAGGGCTCTGGCGATAGCGATACGTTGCTTCTGGCCGCCGCTGAGTTTGACTCCCCCGTCACCTACTCGGGTATCGAGCCCTCGGTGATGCTTCTCCAGGAAATCCCAGATTTTCGCCTGTCGGAGTACCTCGACGATTCGCTGTCGATCGACCTCTTCTTCCAGCGCTACGTTCTGTGCGACCGTCCCGTCGAAAAGATAGACCTGCTGAGGGATGTAACCGATACGACGGCGCCAACTTTTGATATTGCGCTCCGTCAATTCCGTATCGTCAACGAGGATTCTGCCTCTCTGGGGCCGATAGAGTCCAATGATCAAATCCACCAGGGTACTCTTACCGCTTCCACTGGGGCCGATGAAAGCCACCTTCTCTCCTTTCCGGATCCTTAGAGTGATATCCCGCAGTATCTCCTGGCCTTCTACATAGGAGAAACCGAGATTCTCCAAATAAATCTCCCGCTCGAACACCACCGGCTCATCCCCGAGATCCTCCACCTCGTAAAAGAGATCGTTGTGGACGATATCCAGGGAACGGCCGTAGAATAGAATCTGATTGTATCCGGTCATAATTCGGTTGACCGATGGCATAAGGCGGTAGAGGCCCAGAACAAACATAGAGAGCAGACCGAAAGCCGAAGCGATATCCGTCTGATTCTTGTAGACCAGGTAAACGACAATAAAAGCGATCAATGAAAATCCGATGGCCTCGAGGAAGAGTCGAGGGAAATGAGTAAGCGTTTCATTAATAATATTGGCCCGGGCGAAGCCTTCGCTTGCTTCGGCAAAGCGCCTCAGGACCTTCCCCTCGTTCCCTCGAAGTTTGATCATTTTGAAATTTCCTAAAGTAGCGGATACCACATCGTAAAAACGTTTTTGGAACTCTTCACGTTTTCTGCCTTCCCTTTTGATCAGTTTGGAAACCGTCTGGGTCATAAACAGAGCGTTCAGCAGAAGAATAACCGTCAGCAGCAGTGTAATCTTCCAATTGATGTAAAGAAACATCCCATAAATCAAAATTACGATGAAAACTTCGCTGAGAATAAACATCAGGGCCGAAAGCAGCTGGGTGAGGTTCTGTGCCTCGTTGACGATGGCTTTTGTCAATTCGGCGCTGTTGCGTTCGATAAAGTGGCGATAGGGCATCCCCACATAGCTCTCGAAAAGCCGGTAGGCTATAAGATGATAGCGCCCTTTGGAAAAGCGTGCCAGGAGATAAAAATAAAACAGGTTAATGAAACTGCGGAAGAGATAAAAAAAGATCAATAGCACACCGAAAGCAACGACAAAACGAACATCGCTTTGAAAACCGAACCACTCATAAGCACTCTGATAGTAGGGATTGGAGTGAATGGTTTCAAAATTTCCCGCTACGGAGACAAAGGGCATAATGGCCGAGATCCCTATAGTCTCTACCAAAGAGATCACAATCGAAAAAAGAACGAGGACGACGAGAAAACGCTTGTCTCTCCGGGTAAGCAGTGCGTTGAGCTTGTGGAGAGTTTTCATGGGCCTTCAGAGTCTTTCGTCGACAACGGATGGATCGAGGGCACCCTTGATATCAAAGACCACCGTCTCGTCACTCTTTTGAATCGGCAATGTTTTGAACCGATCATGTGCCACCGCTAGGACGACGGCATCATAATCCTCCATCCTCCATCCTTCATCCTCCATCATAGCGAGTCCATACTCGCGCCGGACCTCTTTGGGATCGGCCCAGGGATCGTAGAGATCGACCCGACAGCCGAAATCCTCCAGCTCTCGAATCACGTCGATGACGCGGGAGTTGCGAATATCGGGGCAGTTCTCCTTGAAGGTGATCCCCAGGACCAGCACCCGGGAGTCTTTAATGCGATGACCTTTGCCGATCATGAGCTTGACCACGCGATTGGCCACATGTACTCCCATGTTGTCGTTGATACGACGTCCTGACAGAATCACTTCGGGATGATATCCGATCTCCTTGGCTTTGTAGGTCAGGTAGTAGGGATCGACGCCGATACAGTGGCCCCCCACCAGTCCGGGGCGGAAGGGGAGGAAGTTCCACTTGGTCCCGGCGGCCTCGAGAACGCTGAGAGTGTCGATACCCAAGCGTTCAAAGATCAGAGCCAGTTCGTTGACAAAAGCGATATTGATATCGCGTTGGGCGTTTTCGATCACCTTAGCCGCTTCGGCCACTTTGATGCTGGGAGCCCGATGGGTGCCTGCGGTGATGATGGAAGCGTAGAGAGCATCAACTTTTGCGGCGATCTCGGGCGTGGAGCCCGAGGTGACCTTCTTTATCTTGGTAACGGTATGCTCTTTATCACCCGGGTTGATCCGTTCGGGACTGTACCCGGCAAAAAAATCCTCGTTGAATTTCAGACCGCTGACACGCTCGAGGATCGGGACGCAGACCTCTTCGGTACACCCCGGATAGACGGTGCTCTCGTAGATAACGATATCGCCGGCTTTGAGGACTTTTCCGATGCTTTCGCTGGCTTTGACCAGAGGGGTCAGGTCGGGGTTTTTGTGTTTATCAATGGGGGTGGGGACGGTGACGATATAGACATTACAGTCACCGACCTCTTCGAGCCGATCGGTGAAGAGCATTCCATTGGCAATCGCCTCTTTGACCTGTGCGTCGCTGAGCTCCAGGGTCCGGTCGTGGCCCCCGCGCAATTCTTCTATCCTCCATTGGGCAATATCAAAACCGACGACAGGGTATTTGAAGCTGAAAGCATGAGCCAACGGCAACCCCACATACCCCAGGCCAATAACGGCAATTTTCTCAGACATGGTAGAACTCCTTGTACCAGCGGACGAAACGGTCTATCCCCTCCTGAATGGGGGTGGCAGGCTTGTACCCCAAATCCTCGATCAGGTCGCTGACGTCGGCATAGGTAGCCGGTACATCGCCGGGTTGCAGGGGCAAGAGGTTCTTTTTCGCCTCTTTGCCCAGAGCCTTCTCGATGGCAGTAATGAAATCCATCAGTTTGACGGGATTGTTGTTGCCGATGTTGTAGATCTTGTAAGGTGCCCGGCTGCTTCCCGGATCGGGCTGCTTCCCGCTCCAGTCAGGGTTGCCGGCAGGCGGATGGTCGATGACCCGTACGACCCCTTCCACTATGTCGTCAACGTAGGTAAAATCCCGCAGCATCTCGCCGTAGTTATAGACATCGATGGGGCGATCTTCCAGAATCGCTTTGGTAAAGAGAAACAGAGCCATATCGGGTCGGCCCCAGGGGCCGTAGACGGTGAAGAACCTCAGACCCGTAGTAGGCAGGCCGTAGAGATGGCTGTAGGTATGGGCCATCAGTTCGTTGCTCTTTTTGCTGGCGGCATAGAGGCTGATAGGGTGGTCGACATTGTCGTGAGTGGAGAAGGGCATGGTTTCGTTGAGTCCGTAGACGCTGGAACTGCTGGCGTAAGCCAGATGCTCGATCCCATGATGACGGCACGCTTCGAGTATATTGACGAAGCCGACGATGTTACTGTCGATATAGGCATGGGGATTGGTCAGGCTGTAGCGCACCCCCGCCTGAGCCGCCAGATTGCAAACCCTGTCGAACTTCTCCCGCTCGAAGAGCTCCTCGATCGCCGCACGGTCTTCGAGGTTGAGTTTGACGAAACGGTAGTTGTCGTATCGGGTACTGGAGACCGGTCGGGCATACTCGATCGCCTCGTCCCCTTCGATGCCGGTCTCCCGAAGGCGACCGTATTTGACCCGTAGATCGTAGTAGTCGTTGATATTGTCCAGGCCGACCACTTCGTCGCCCCGCTCCAGCAGGCGCTTGGCCAGATGGAA
>Ga0256841_1002056_pt1 | contig 16475 bp, 9 predicted proteins | sample 356308metaG_FD_185971 | JGI IMG/M metagenome (GOLD analysis project Ga0256841, IMG submission 185971) | Hydrothermal vent microbial communities from Mid Atlantic Ridge, Atlantic Ocean - 356-308 | ecosystem: Environmental > Aquatic > Marine > Hydrothermal vents | place: Atlantic Ocean: Mid... | reverse complement strand
CATTGCAAAGTACCAGGCAGACGGTGTCCGTGCCGGCAAATTGACCAGCCTGATAGCCTATACAGGGGCCAGGTTGCGGCCCGTTGAGCCAGAAGCTTTGTTGTCCGTCACCGGCATAGTCATTGGGGCAATAGGCAAAATCGGCGCAATTCAGGTCCCCGATGAGAAAAGGCGTTGCGCAATACTCGGGCAGCACTTCCCCGGCCTGGAGGTCTATAGTCGGTTCAACTAAGGTTACCCCCGCACGTCGGATGATGGTGGGGAAGACTAAGGTATCACAGACCCCCGAAGCATCGCAGCGGACAACACAGACGGTGTCGCGCAGCCCGTCGGCAAAGGGGGAGGCGTAGTAAAAAAGGGTGTCGCCCTGGAGTTCGCCCAGCCCTAAGCCGGCACAGTCTGTCGGAATTTCCAGGCTGGGAGTGTCCAGCCCTGAGGTGTCGATAATCCAAAACTTAACCTCACCGGGCAGGAAGTAGTAGCTACCGGGCTCGGGCAGGGGGCATTCGCTTTGGGATTTGTGCAGAGCCAGGTCTTCTCCGGTCAATTGCTTGGCTTTCGCCAAATCTCTTTGCTCGCGGGCGAAGTGATGTTCCAAGGCAGGGTTAGCCGGCACGAACACGCGTTTAAGCTCGGTTTGAGCTTTCAACTGAAAGCTGCCGAGCAACATCAAAAGCAAGAGGAAGGGTAGGTTCTTTTGCATGGTTTTAAATTTGGAGCTTCGATGGATGCAAGGTCGAATGCCCGTTTTCAGCGCACAAAGCTACAACGCATTCCTTCTTTTTGTTGTGTACAAGAAAGATAATTTAAGGGAGTGCACGGTCGGTCGCAGTTGGATTTCGGCGAGGGTATGCACAAGTTGGACATCTCGTTTACAAAATGTGTTGTGTTTTATCTCAATCAGCTCGGTATTTTGGGTTTCCGATTTTTTGCCTTACTTTCGTATGTTTTTGTTTCCCGATTGCCGGTGTCGGTTGCTTACATCTTTTGTAACAAAGACATCGAGTGCTTTCCGACTTTTGCTTTTAATAGAAATTTCCATGAAAAAGACACGCTTGCTCATTCCGTTTTTGGCCTTCATCTGTTTTGGCTTTTTTTATCAGCAACAGGCTCGATTTGACTATTGGCGCGATAAAGTGTCGCCCGAACTTTTGGCGAAAGCCGAGCGGGGTGGGCAGCATGCCTTTATCGTTGAAATGAAGAAACAGGCGGATTTGTCCGATCTTCGGCAAATTCACGGCAAGGAGAAGAAGGCCCGGGCTGCTTTTGAACGCCTTCGCCTTTCGGCAAAGGAAAGCCAGGCATCCATTCGCAGCTTTTTGCAGCAGCGCCGACAGCCCTACCGCTCTTTTTGGGTCGTTAGTGCCTTGGCATTAAAGGGCGATGAGGGACTCATCAGGACATTGGCTTCTCGGGAAGATGTGGCCTATGTGCACGACGATCCTCAAGTTGTGGTGGAACAACCCCTTATAACAGCGAGTTCGCGCAGCCCGGAAGATTTGCCCTGGGGGCTGAGCATGATCGGGGCGGATCAGGTTTGGGCTCTGGGTATTACGGGAGAAGGCGTCGTGGTGGGTGGACAAGATACCGGTGTAGAGTGGGAGCATCCGGCCATCAAGGAGCACTACCGCGGTTGGGACGGTGAGACGGCCGATCACAACTACAACTGGCACGATGCTATCCACGAGATCAATCCTCTACACAACGATTCCATTCCCAATGATCCGAACAACAACCCCTGCGGGTTAAACGTCCCTTTTCCCTGCGACGATCACAATCACGGCACCCACACGGTGGGCACTATGGTAGGCGATGATGGCGGAGACAACAAAATCGGGGTGGCACCCGATGCCAAGTGGATAGCCTGTCGAAATATGGAAAGGGGCTATGGCACCCCCAGCACCTACATCGAGTGTTTTGAGTGGTTTATGGCTCCCACCGATTTAAATGGAGACAATCCCGATCCCGAAAAATCACCTCACGTCATCAACAACTCCTGGGGGTGCCCGGAGATGGAGGGCTGCAATCCCGACAATTTTGCCTTGATGCAGACCGTAGTGGACAACGTCAAGGCTTCGGGTATCGTGGTGGTGGTTTCGGCGGGGAATAGCGGTTCTTCTTGCAGCTCGGTCAATGCCCCGGCTGCCATTTTTCCCGGCAGTTTTACGGTAGGGGCTACGGCTTCGAACGATACCATAGCGGGTTTTAGCAGTAGGGGCCCCGTTCTGGTGGACAGCAGTTTCAGGCGCAAGCCCGACATTTCTGCTCCGGGGGTAGGGGTGTATTCCTGTATTCGCAACGGGCAGTACGCTTCTTGGAGCGGTACCAGCATGGCAGGCCCGCATGTGGCTGGTGTGGTGGCTTTGATGATTTCCGCCAATCCGGATTTGGCAGGGGAAGTAGATGTCATTGAAGACATCATCGAACAGACGGCCGTACCCAAGACTACCGATCAGGATTGCGGAGGTCTTGCCGGCACGGAAGTACCCAACAACACCTACGGCTACGGACGCATTGATGCCCTGGCCGCCGTGCAACAAGCCATGCTTTACGTATCGACGGATGAAACGGCGGCAAGCTCAAACTCTTTGCGGATTGTTCCCAATCCTTTTGGAGATTGGATAGAGGTAGAGCTGCCGGATTTGCAACAGCAGGGGGTATTCGAGCTGTACGACCTGCAGGGAGTGCTGCAGCTGCGGCGTCTTGTTCCGGCACACAGCTCGGGAAAAATGCGCATGGACGTATCACATTTGCCGAAAGGCCTATACCTTTACAGCCTTCAAACGGACTCTTCCCGAGCTTATGTCGGGAAATTGGTTAAATAAAAATTTTTCTCATGTTTGGAAAATGGTTTATCATGGCTTTGCTCTTCTCGGGCTTTTTGGCCTTTTCAGCTTGTAACTCCGAGCCGAAGGAAGCGACTAAATCGGAGACGGAAACGACTTCGACCGAATCGCAGCAGGACTTTCAATGGGAGGTCGATCGTTTTGACGACAAGCGCGTTTTGCGTTACGTCATTCACGGTTTTGACAAATTGTCTTTACAGCAAAAAAAATTGGTTTACTATCTGACTCAGGCAGGTTTGGCCGGTCGAGATATCATGTACGACATGAATTACCGTTACAATCTCCCCATCCGTCGGGCCATTGATAAGATTGTGCGGGATTACCGGGGCGAGCGCAGCGGTGAGGATTGGGACAACTTCATGGTTTATGCCAAAGACGTTTGGTTTTCCAATGGTATTCACCACCATTATTCCATGGATAAGTTTATCCCGAAATTTTCCAGGACCTATTTTGAGGGCCTGTTGAAAGCGACCGGGCAGAGCCTTTCGGAAGAAGTGCTCCAAGCCATGTTTGACCCGAAGGTGGATGTCAAAAAGGTGAGCTTAGACCCTTCTAAAGACCTTTTGCTGGCTTCAGCAGTGAATTTTTACGATCCCGACATTTCTGAGAAAGAGGCCAAGGCTTTTTACGATCCCATTTTGGCGAAAGCCGACAAACAGCAACCGCTATCTTACGGTTTGAATTCCAAGTTGGTGCGTAAGCCGGATGGCAGCTTGGCCGAATCGGTGTGGACTACGGAGGGCATGTATGGCCCGGCCCTGAAGGAGGTGGTGAAGTGGCTGGAGAAAGCTCGTGACGTGGCTGAAAACGATAAGCAAAAAAAAGCCTTTGACTTGCTCATTCAATACTACCGCACGGGAGACCTGAAAACCTGGGATGATTACAACATTGCTTGGGTGGAGACGACCGAAGGCGATATCGATTACATCAACGGCTTTATTGAGGTGTATAACGATCCCCTGGGATTCCGGGGTTCTTACGAAACCATTGTGGAGATTAAGGACTTTGAAGCATCTGAGCGCATGGAGGTCTTGGCCGACCACGCCCAGTGGTTTGAAGACCATGCCCCGTATTTGCCGGCTCATAAGAAAGAAAAAGTTAAAGGAGTGAGCTACCACGTCGTTCAGGTTGCGGGTGAAGCCGGCGATGCTTCGCCCTCTACGCCCATAGGCGTGAACCTGCCCAATGCCAATTGGATACGAGCTGAGCACGGATCGAAATCCGTTTCCCTGGGCAACATCATTGAGGCTTACTTCAAAGCTGAAGGCTCAGGCATGACCAAAGAGTTCGCCTACGATGAGGCCGAGGTGGAGCGCCAGGAGAAATACGGAGAGCTGGCCGATAAGTTGGAAACGGCGCTGCACGAAGTCATTGGCCATGCCTCCGGTCGCATAGAGCCGGGTGTGGGCACGCCAAAGGAAACGTTGAAAAATTATGCCTCAACCTTGGAAGAGGCCAGAGCTGATTTGGTAGCGCTGTACTACATCATGAACCCTAAACTGGTAGAGCTCGGCTTGATGCCTTCTTTGGATGTTGGCAAAGCGGCTTATGATCGCTATATCCTCAATGGCTTGATGTTGCAATTGCGCCGCATTAATCCGGGAAAAAATATCGAAGAAGCTCACATGCGTAACCGTCAGATGATTGCGGCTTGGGCTTTTGAGAAGGGGCAGCCCGAAGGTGTCATTACCAAAGAGGTTCGCGAAGGGAAGACCTATTTTAAAATCCACGACTACGAGCGTTTGCACGAATTGTTTGGCGAGCTTTTGCGCGAGGTGCAGCGCATCAAATCTCAGGGTGATTACGCTGCCGGCCGCGCCCTGGTGGAAACGTATGGCGTGAAAGTGGACCCCGATATCCACAAAGAGGTTTTGGAACGCACGGCCAAACTCAATATCGCGCCGTACTCCGGTTTCGTCAATCCCCGTTTGGTGCCGGTAAGGAATGAGCAGGGTGAGATCACTGACATCGAAGTGGAATATCCCGATAGCTTCGTGGAACAGATGCTGGAATATGCCGAGCGGTATTCGTTTTTGAAGTAGAGGAGGAAACTACCGTTTGAGAAAAGTGCAGGGCAACCGGTTTGTGCGTTTTGCTCATTCCGGATTTGAAGGCTTGAAGTGGGCCTTTTATACCTGTAGCGAGAAGGTTTGGACTTGCCTGTATGGTGTGGCCGGTATGGCAGGAAGGTCCAAACCTTTTTTGTTTGCTTGTTAACGCATGAGCGCTTTAGCGGCAAGGCACGGAAACCATGATGAACCGCGAGCAGCTTACCGATTAATCCGATTGACCTGCGGACCTACCAGGGGACAGACATACGATCGTGCCTCTCTTCACCTATGCCCACCGCCTATTGTGCAGATTTGTGTCGTTTTGTCATCTTTTGCGAGGTCAAAACAGGGCTTTGCTGAAAAAATGGCAGAGAATAGAAATTGGTATGTGGTTTGAATAGGAAAGGGTGAAAACTCATTATGAGATTGTCTAACCACAAAAATATATAGCTATGGCACTCGTACGTTTTAATCCCGGCGTTGTTGATCCCGTACTCCAAGAATGGAGCAATTGGGTAAACGAGTTCTTCGGCAATGCAGACGGTCCCGGTAAGATGATTCCGCGCTTTTCCCAGCCGGCTGTAAATATCCGCGAAACGGATGACGAATTCATCATGGAAGTAGCTGCTCCCGGTTTGGAGAAAAGCGATTTCAACCTGAACGTAGAAGACGGCATCTTGAATGTGGAGGTGAACAAAGAAATGGAAGAGAACGAAGAGGACAAAAACTGGCGCCGCTATGAATTCAACTTCATGCAATTCAAGCGTTCCTTCCAATTGCCCGAATCGGTAGATACGCAGAAGATAGATGCCACCTACAAAAACGGGGTATTGAAAGTCGTTTTGCCGAAGAAAGAAGAAGCTAAGCCCATCCCGCCTAAGTCGATCAAGATCAAATAAGTGTAGGGATGGAAGTCAAAGGCCCCTGCCGGTGTACCGGTGGGGGTTTTTTTTAGGGTGAAGACAAAATCTCATCGATGATTTCAAAAACCCTTTTTTGCTTTTGGCGTTCTCGGGCCAGATGAGGAGGAGCAATGCGTTCTTTGCAGTCGTCCAGGGGGCAGCGTTCGCAGGTTTTGTTGACAATATCCAGAGGAAGCCGTTCGGCAAGGGCGCGAATTTTTGTCCGGCTGTTTTTGTCCAGTAGAATGCCCAGCTCCATGGCAGCCAGGCGGCCTCCCGGTCGATAGGGAGGGCGTGCGATGGACAACAGCAGGTATTCTTCTTCGGTGCTGTGAAAGCGTATTCTTTTTAGTGCTGCTATGCTTTCCTTGCCTTTGCTTTGTAGCAGCTGATTGATGAGCTTGATGGAAGTCCACCTGCGGCAGTAGTGTTCGTCCAGCTGATTGGCGTGCGGGTGATGTTTGTGGTCGAGGTGCAGCTCTTTATCCACGAGGAAGATGCCGCAGCCTTTGGGGGAGTCGGGTTGGTAGATGACGCGGATGAGGAAGATGTTTTTCAAGCCGAAATCTTCGGGCAAGAGGTTGGTCAGCCGTTGAAAGAACATCTCGGGTGTAGCCGGATAGCGCTTCATCCACTCCAAGAGACCGTCGGGGCTGAGCGGTTTGTCGCTTAGGAGATAGCGCTTGATGTCCTTTTGCATGTCCTTGCGCGGCATGAGTAGGGCTGCGGAAAAATAAGCTGCTTTAAAGTGGCTGAGAGCGTGTTCAAAGGATTCCACTTTGAGCAAAGAAGAGGTGTAGGCGCGTTGAGTGAGGCCCAGATGCCGAAAGCCCAGTTCTTTGCCCAGCTGGAAGGCCCGTTGGGTGGGGTTGAGCCTGCTTTGCAAGAGCAGTTGATTTTTCTTCGGTATGCAAAGAGCGCGTATTTTGTACAGTTCGGGGTAGGCATCCAGGCCGTCGTGAATGATGCGGAGGGAGAAATCCCGCTCGAGTATGCTTTGGAGTTGGGCGATGAGTTTTTGGCTTTCGCCAAATACGTTTAGCGCTCCGGCTTGCATTTGCCGAAAGGCCTTTACTTCCTCTTCCAAATCGGGGAAGTAGTTGTTGTGCATTTCGAGATAAGCCCGCAAAGCCCCGAAATAGAAGTTTTCTTCTCTCAAGGCGTAATGACGAGCCAGCTCGAGAAGGGTAGAGATGAAGGCACTGACCCTGCGGGGTGCCTGGGCGATGATTTCAACGATTTTGTGCCGCTCTATGCCGAAGAGATGCAGCGGCAGCTCGCGCAGAAAGTTGGAGCGAAGCAAGCGTTCTACGACGATAAACGATTCTTCGCTGGCTGGCTCTCGGAGTTTTTCTACGGACAGGCCCAAGGCTTTCGCCAAATCTTCCAGTTTTTCGGGCTTGGGATTTTTTTTCCCTTTTTCGATTTCATTCAGATACGATATCGACAGGCCGGAAAGTTGTGATAACTCCTGAAACGACAGACCTTTTTGCAGGCGATAACGCCGCAATTTGAGGCCCAAAAGCAAGGGGTCGGTGTCAAATTTCGCCGCCATGCCGTAAAAGTAAGGCTTTTGAGCGAATTTTCGCGAAAGCGGACGAACAACAGCTTTTTTTCTCGCGTTTTTTCTGTACATTTGCTGCACAAAAAACGAATCCCCATGCTTTTTGATATAGACATGTTGCGTAAGCATTACGAGACTTTCCCCGCGCGCTTGGCGGAGGTTCGGAAAGTGCTTGGGCGTCCTTTGACGCTTACCGAAAAAATCCTATACACCCACTTGCATCCCGAATCTCCTTTGCAGGAATACGAGCGGGGTAAGGATTACGTGTACTTCAAACCCGACCGTTTGGCCATGCAGGATGCTACGGCTCAAATGGCCCTTTTGCAATTTATGCTGGCCGGCCGCGATAAAGTTGCCGCCCCTTCTACGGTGCACTGTGATCACCTCATCCAGGCCAAGTCGGGAGCTGAGTACGATTTAAAAGAAGCCTTGGACGTCAATTCCGAGGTGTACGATTTTTTGGCTTCGGCATCTCAGAAGTACGGCATAGGTTTTTGGCGACCCGGAGCGGGTATCATTCACCAGATTGTTTTGGAGAATTACGCTTTTCCGGGCGGCATGATGATTGGCACGGATTCGCATACGCCCAATGCGGGTGGTTTGGGTATGGTGGCCATCGGTGTGGGAGGTGCTGATGCCGTGGATTTGATGGCGGATATGCCTTGGGAGCTGCTCATGCCCAAAATCATAGGCGTAAAACTGACTGGTGCGTTGAGTGGTTGGACCTCGCCCAAGGATGTCATCCTAAAAGTGGCCGGCATCCTGACGGTCAAGGGTGGTACCGGAGCCATCATTGAGTATTTTGGCCCGGGAGCACGTTCGCTCTCAGCTACGGGTAAGGGTACGATTTGCAACATGGGTGCCGAGGTGGGAGCGACGACTTCCCTCTTTGGCTATGACGAAGCCATGGCGCGTTATCTGCGTGCTACCGAGAGGGCGGAAGTGGCAGAAATGGCAGATGCCATTCAGGCTGATTTGACCGGAGACGCGGCATGCTATGAAAAGCCCGAGAAGTATTTTGATCGGGTTATTGAGATTGACCTTTCTACCTTGGAGCCGCACATCAACGGCCCTTATACACCTGATTTGGCTTGGCCCTTGTCGGAGTTTGCGAAAGCGGTAGAGGAAAACAACTATCCCGCCTTGTCGGCTTGTCTGATTGGTTCTTGTACGAACTCCTCTTATGAAGACATCACGCGGGCGGCTTCGGTAGCTAAGCAGGCAGAAGCCAAAGGCTTGAAAGCCAAGGTGGAGTACACGGTAACGCCCGGCTCTGAAATGGTGCGTGCCACCATGGAACGCGACGGCTTGTTGGAGGTTTTTGAAAACATGGGCGGCATTGTGCTGGCCAATGCCTGCGGGCCTTGTATCGGGCAGTGGGCGCGGCATACTTCGGAGCCGAATTCCATCATTACTTCTTTCAATCGCAACTTTGCCAAGCGCAACGATGGCAATCCGGAAACCCGGGCTTTTGTAGCTTCTCCGGAAATCGTTACGGCTTTTGCCATTGCAGGTGATTTGAAGTTCAACCCCGTAACGGATACCCTGACCAATGAGGCTGGCGAGGAGATCAAATTGGAACCGCCGCAGGGCGTTGAACTGCCACCGCAGGGCTTTGCCGAAGGCGATGAAGGTTATGTGCCTCCGGCAGAAGACAGCAGTGCCGTAGAGGTGAAAATTGCACCCGATTCCCAGCGTTTGCAACTGCTTCAGCCTTTTGAACCCATTACCCAGGAGCAGCTAAAGGGCATGCGCCTGCTCATCAAGGCTAAAGGGAAATGCACCACCGACCACATTTCCATGGCAGGGCCCTGGTTGAAATATCGGGGGCATCTGGAGAACATCTCCAACAACTGCTGTATCGGAGCTATCAACTACTTCAATGATCAGGCCAACAATGTGCTCAATCTGTTGAAAAACGAGTACATGCCGGTGCCAGAGTCAGCTAAAACCTACAAAGAAGCGGGTATAGGGACAGTTATTGTTGGCGAGGAAAATTACGGAGAAGGCTCTTCCCGAGAGCATGCCGCTATGGAGCCGCGCTTCCTGGGTGTCAAAGTGGTAATGGTCAAATCTTTTGCCCGCATACACGAAACCAATTTGAAAAAGCAGGGCATGTTGGCCGTAACCTTTGTCAATCCCGATGATTACGAGCTCGTCCGGCAAGACGATACTATAGATGTCTTGGGGTATGAAGAGATGGCGCCGGGTAAAAACCTGCAGGTCGTTTTGCACCATGCCGATGGTACGCAGGACAGCTTTGAAGTGAAACACACCTACAATGAAACGCAGATCGAATGGTTGCGTGCGGGCTCGGCTTTGAACAAAATCCGTAGGGATTTGGCCGGAGCAGCCGTGTAAAAAATGGCTTTAGAGATTGAATTTAACCGGCATCCGGATGTCCCAGGGCATTTTGGGATGCCGGTTGTTGTTTCTCCTTGGTTTGGATTTTATGTGATATAAGTTTGGATAAATCGCCATGTCGAAAAAGAACAAAAAACGCAAAGCCTCTTCGCCGAAGAAAAAGTATTTGCAGCAGCATTTGGAAAAAGTAAAGAATGGGCAAGGCGGGAGGAAACAGTTGTCTGAGCATTACGCCATTTTTCCGGAAGACCTGGCCAGGTTAAAGTCACAGAAGGATTTGGTTAAGTTATTGCGCAGCAAGACCCGAGAGGCGAAAGATCGTTATGCGCAAAAGATTTTGCGCACGATGGCTTATGAGCAGGAACTGCAGCGCTTGCAAGTGGAGTTGGTAAAGATGCAGCGTTGGGTCCAAGAGCAGGGTAAGAGAGTAGCTATCTTGTTTGAAGGGAGAGATGCCGCGGGGAAAGGAGGTGCCATACGGCGCTTTATAGAGCACCTCAACCCGAGGGCCATGCGGGTGGTAGCTTTGCCCAAGCCGACGGAAATCGAGCGGGGCCAGTGGTATTTCCAGCGCTACGTCAATCAACTGCCCAATGAAGGAGAGCTTGTCTTTTTCGATCGCAGTTGGTACAACCGCGCTGTGGTGGAGCCGGTGAATGAATTTTGTACGGAGGAAGAGTATCAGCGTTTTCTCCGGCAGGTTCCGGAGTTTGAACACATGCTGTACGAAGACGGCATTTTGCTCATCAAGTTTTGGTTTTCCATTTCAAAAGACGAGCAAAAGCGTCGTTTTCACGCAAGGCGTAACAACCCGCTTAAGCAGTGGAAAATCAGTCCGGTAGATCAGCGCGCCCAAAAGCTTTGGGACAAATACACTCGTTACAAGGAAGAGATGTTTAGCAAGACGCACACTTCCTTTAGCCCTTGGATTATTGTTAAAGCCAATGATAAGAAAACCGCTCGTCTGGAGAGCATCAAATACGTACTCAAAACAGTGCCTTATAAAAAAGGCGCTGCTTTTGAGTTTTTTCCGGATCCGGAAGTTGTCTATCGCTTCCATCGGGGTAGCGATCAAATTGATTGATAAGCTTTAGGCGTTGATGTGATAATTTTTTTCTGATATGCCGTTAGCTCGCATTTTTTACATACTTTTTTTGGTGCTGCTGGCTTATCTGCCGCAACAAGGAGATTTTCACTTGATTTTCCCTTTGTATTCGGTAAGTTTTGCCTTGTATTTTTGGGTTTTATGGCATGTAGAGCGGGGCTGGCTAAGAGAGTTGGATTTTTTTTCCTGGGTGGTGGTGGCCGTTTTGGTTCGGGTGTTGCTTTTACCTGTGTTGCCCGGTTTGTCCGATGATGTTTATCGCTTTATTTGGGACGGGCGTTTGGGTGCTCGGGGTTTGGAGGTCTTAGCTCATTTGCCGGTTTGGTACATGCAACCGGGGCACGAAGTCGAAGGCTTAACGCCAGAGCTTTTTGAACAACTCAATTCACCGGAGTACTTTACGATATATCCTCCGGCGGCTCAGGCAGTATTCAGGCTGTCGGGCTATTGTTTCCCTCTCGGTATTCGAGGAGCTGTGATTTTGATTCGCTTGTTTCTTTTGGCTTGTGAGTTGGGAAGTTTGTTTTTGTTGCTCCGGATTTTAGGAGAATTGGAATTGCCAAGACGAAGGGCTTTGATTTACGCATTGAATCCTTTGATCGTTGTGGAAATTACGGGCAATTTGCACTTTGAGGGAGCGATGATTTTTTTCTTTTTGCTCTTTGTGTATTTGTTTTTAAAAGGACGTGTTCTGTTGTCTGCTTGGTCTTTTGCTCTTTCCATAGCTTCAAAGCTGCTGTCTCTGATGTTTTTGCCGGCTTTACTTGCCGGCATGTTGTGGGGCAGGCTTTCGCCAAATGCCATTCGTCAGAAGAAGAGCGGGCTTTTGGCCTTGTCTTGGTTTGGAGCTCTTCTTGTGGCCCTTGTATTGTTGTTTTGGCCGTTTTTTCACGGTTTTTTTGTCAGTCATTTTGGCGAAAGCCTGGATTTGTATTTTAGAAAATTTGAATTTAATGCCTCGCTGTACTACCTTTTGAGGTGGTTGAGGTATGAGCAATTGGGTTACAACGACATCCATCGCCTGGGGCCTTTGCTGGGCGTGATGGCGGGTTTGATTATTTTGGGGTTGGCCTGGTGGCGAAGACGCGGGGATTTGAGAGATTTTCTTGAGACTTGCTTTTGGTCTTTTGTGGTTTATTTACTTTTTGCAACCATTGTACATCCTTGGTATTTGGGTTTTCCCGTTTTGCTGGCCGCTTTTTTTCGCAAATCGCCCCCTTATTTTGTTTTGTGGTGGTCGTATGCGATAAGTTGGACTTACATCAACTACAGCTATCCGGTTTATACTGAAAATTTATGGATAGTTGCCTTGGAATACGTTTCGGTGTTTTTGGTTTGGATTTGGGAGAAGACAAGTGGGTATGCTATCGACGACGACGATACCTTTGAGCTGGAGCGCGAAGGCGTTTAACTTTTTTAGCGCGTACTCAGCACGTATTCATTGAGTATGCGTCTGAGAAACTTTTCTCTGTCTTTGGGTTTGGGGGGCTCTGTCTGCAGTAGTTCTGCCATCTTTACGCACAGTTGTTGCAGGGCTTGGCGGTGGCTCGTGTTGTTGTAGAGTTTATAGCGTTGGAGTGTTTCTTTGACGAGAAGCATGTCTTCATCGGTCAATTCTTTGAGGCGAGGCCAGGCGATTTTTTGGATTTTCTTGTTGTTTATTTTTAATATATTTGTTAGAGAGAAAGTGTGCTGTGTTTTCAGGCGAACTACAGCGCTATGGGCTGTCAGATCTCCCATGCGTTGTCTCAAGGGGGAACCGCTGATGAACAGGGCGCCGAAGATGCCCATGCTCATGACGAGATCTGGAATCAGAAAAATTGCTCTCAGGGCGTAGTGGCTGAGACTGGGCTCCCACTGATCGAGGGGTACGACGCGCAGGGAGAGCAACATTTTTCCAGGCGTCTGTCCGTTTTTGAAAAGTTCAAAGAGAAAATGGTAGAGCAAAAAGCTGAAGAGAGGCAGGAAGAAAAAGAAAAGGTATAAGGTGAACCATGCATCTTGTAGAGCGGCTCCTGTCAGCTCAAAAAAGATATAAGTAAAGAAGTAATAGGCGACAGAGAAGAGAAGGATGTCGATAATTTTGGCGATGAAGCGCTCTCCAAGTGTTGCCAGTTCGTACTCGATGCGTACTTGTTGTGGGGTTACTATAAATAGCGTTGCTGGCATGGCTTTGGAGGATTTTGGCTCAAATATAGTAAAAGTTGTATTTTTACCCCATGCGAGAACGAGATTTCATCGACCAAAACAAAAGAAAGTGGGAAGAGCTGGAAGTTTTGCTTGAGGAAAAGCAAGCAGATCCCTCGGATTTAGGTGAGTTGTTTGTGAAGGTCAGTGACGATTTGTCTTATGCTCAGACTTTTTATCGCTTTCGTTCGGTACGCGTTTATCTGAATACTCTGGCCCGCAAAATTTTTGATAACTTGTACAAGCGCAGGAAAGTGCGCAAATCTGATTTTGTTCGTTTTTGGGCTGAAGATCTTCCCTTGCTGGTGTATGAGGCTCGTGGAGCGATGCGCCTGTCTTTTCTGTTTTTTGCGCTCAGTGTTTTGATTGGAGTTTTTTCCAGCATATATGATCCAGGTTTTGCCCGATTTATCCTGGGGGATGGCTATGTGCTCATGACGGAGGAGAACATTGCTTCAGGAGACCCTCTGGCCGTTTACCGGAGCAGAGATGCTTTGAGCATGTCTGTAGGTATTGCCATGAACAATTTATGGGTGGATATGCTGACTTTTTTTTCAGGTCTCTTTGCTGGAATTGGCAGTTTAGCCATCTTGTTGTACAACGGCATCATGGTAGGCACGTTTCAGTATTTTTTTATTGAGCGGGATTTGTTTTGGACGTCTTTTTTGACGATTTGGTTGCACGGCACCTTGGAGATGTCGGCTGCGGTAATTTCCGGTGCTGCGGGTTTGACGATGGGGATGGGCTTGCTTTTTCCGGGAACGCTTTCCCGTATAAAATCTTTTCGTCGTTCGGCTCGTCGAGGCGTGCAGATTTTGATGGGTATTGTTCCCCTGACTTTAATAGCTGCTTTTGTAGAAGGCTTTTTTTCTCGTTATACCCATGCGCCTCAGTGGGTTAGAGGCTTTTTTATTTTTCTCTGCCTGGCATTTGTGATTTATTATTACGTGTACTTGCCGATTAAAATCGGTCGTAAGCGAGGAGAGCTTATTTCTTCTTCGGGGCGATTGACTCCCGATGGCTTTCAGGCCATACGTTATGACAAGCCCAGAAGTGGAGGAGAATTATTTGTAGATACTTTTTCTTTCTTTCGAAAGTATTCCGGGCGTTTGTTGCCTTTGTTGTTTAAGTTTTCCCTCTTCATTCCTTTGCTTTTTTTGATTCTTCGGCTTGTTGTCCAATTTTTGTCTGAAGGAAAGGTAGAGGTGGGTTTGCAAGCTATTTTAGATAAACCCATGTTTCTGTTTGGGTCTTGGAATAACGGGAGAATGGATTTGAACACTGTCCTTTTATCGGGTTTTTCGCAAATGATATTTTTGGGTATCTTAGCTTATCACCTCGGAGGATTCTTCTTTGAAGAGCTTGACAAGGCTCCGTCGGATAAAAAGTCGGGAGAGGAAGTTTGGAAGTCTATTGGCGCTTTGTTTCCTCTTATGGGAGGTTTGCTCTGGTCTATTCATCTTTTTGGCGATATGTCTTTGTTCTTGGAGTTTGTACTGATCTCTTGGATAAGTCTGGCAGCCTTTATTTCTATTTGGAAGGAGTGGAGGAACAATATGATGAATGCTTCCCTTTTTGAGTCGATAAAAACCATTGCCAATGGATTTTCTCAGTATATCATCTTGGCTTTATCCGTAGGCTTGATTGGCTTTTTTCTCTTTTTGTTTTTGCAGACTCCTTTGCCTAATTTGTTGCTGCAGTTTATATCTATGAACTTTTTTGTGGCAGATGATGAACTCGGGTCAAAGATCGTCTCCTGGGCTTTTGTCTGGATGTACCTTTTCACTTTTTTGATATACTTTACCTTGGTTTTTATCGCTATGGGGCAGTTGTATTTTGCCGTGCAAGAAGTTCATACAGCAGGAGCTTTAAAGAATCGGATAGAACAGTTGGGCATGTCGAAACGCATTAGAGGTCTGGAAAAGGAAGAAAGGGGAGGCTCCGGAAAGAGTGCCGGCTCTATTTTAAAAGCTATAGTGTTTCTCGTTTCTTTCTTTTTGTTTTCATCTTGTTTTTTTTCAGCACCTTTGCAAGCTCAAGCAGCAGAGGTTCAGGGTTTAGATAAAGAGCGTTGGGAAGCTTTGGTCAGTACGGTAGATTATCCTCCTTTGCCTGAGAAAGAGAAAGAAAAGAAGGAGGAAAAAAGGCAAATAGAACAAAATAGAGAAAAGCGTAGCGCGGAATTGTGGATTGCCGTTTTTCGGGTACTAGGGCTTGTCATTCTCATTGCCGTGATCGTTTGGGGGATAGCCTCTTTGGCCGCCGGTGAGCCACTTTTTATGCCGAAGAAAAAGAAAATCGGAGGTGAACTTTCCGGCGAGCAAACGGTGGCGCATTTGCGTCTTCATCTGGAGGAAGCGGATATTGAGACACCTCTGCAGCAGGCAGAGCGAAATGGTGAGTACGCTTTGGCAGTACGTCTCATCTACTTACAAGCCTTGCAGCTTCTGGTGCAAAAAAAGCTCGTCATTTGGAGCAAAGACAAAACCAATGGAGAATTTCTCAGGGAGCTTTCCGGAACAGATCTCTTTGCGCTTTTTTCTGATTTAACTCGCATTTTTGATTATACCGGATACGGAGAATATTCCGTAGATGCAGAGGCTTATGCTTTGATTAAAGAAAAATTTGAACATTTTTTCACTGAACTGAGAAGCACTTCTTTTGATAATGAGTGATAAGATAAGAAAGAGTATAGGATTGTTGGTCGGAGGAGCAGCCCTGTTTGTTGTGCTTCTGGTCTTACCCAAGAAATTTGGTGCCCGTTACTCCTGGTGGCATCCCAATTATCAAGTCGAAAGTAAAGACCCTTATGCTTTGTATTTTATCTATGATTTGCTGAAAAATTCTTCAAGCGACTTCACGGTTTTGGAAGATAGCCTCTCCTTTGACGGAAGAGATGACTCTTCTGCTTTTGTCTTTATTGGAGTGCAGATGAATTCCGATTCGGTGGAGAATGAGCGCTTGCTGGATTTTGTGGAAGAGGGGCATGTGGCTTTTATAGCATCGGAAGGATTACCCGTTTCCTTGCTTTATCGGATGTGTTGGCGGAAGCATGATGGCTCTTGGCTCATCCAATATGAAAACGGAGAAGAATACCCTGTTTTGCAGGAAGATTTTTACGATGAGTTTTTTTACGATTTTTACAGGGACTCTCTCGCCGTTCTTGAACTCACCCTGGATTCCACAATTCTTTCTCATACTTTGCTTTTTAGATCTGATTACGAAGTAGGGTTATTCAATTGGCATGAGTTGGGAGAAGAATTTTTGTGTCCGTGTTGGTCTGCTTGTCCTGATGAAGAAATAGCGCTAAGAGCTTTGGGCCGAATTCGCATAGGAGTTTATGTCTATGAAAATGAGGAGGGTGAAGAAGAACCCTTAGGCGTAAATTTTTTCTATTTGCCTTTCGGCAAAGGGAAGATTTACCTGCATTCCACACCCTTGGCTTTCACCAATTAC
>Ga0256841_1002055_pt1 | contig 16481 bp, 17 predicted proteins | sample 356308metaG_FD_185971 | JGI IMG/M metagenome (GOLD analysis project Ga0256841, IMG submission 185971) | Hydrothermal vent microbial communities from Mid Atlantic Ridge, Atlantic Ocean - 356-308 | ecosystem: Environmental > Aquatic > Marine > Hydrothermal vents | place: Atlantic Ocean: Mid... | reverse complement strand
TCGTGCTCATACTATTGATGCTAACCCGCATTTCTCACAGGGTCACGACTGCGACCGCCCAATGCGGCGCGCTGACAGGCGTTCACTCAGTCGGGCTGCTCGACGTAGTGTCGACTACGCCTGCGCGGCCCTCGGTCGCGAACGCCAGTCATCACACCACCTTGAGCGGCCTCGCTACGCGGCCCTGTGAGAAATCCGGGCTAAGACTTCCAACAATGATTGGCAAGACCTTGCTTCCTCAGATTTATCGTCAAACCGCAGGGGCAAAGCCATTCATCATAAACTCGGGAGAAAATAATCAACCCTTCAACAGATCCTTGAGGTTGGCGAACGGGTTGTGGGTGGCGCCTTTTTTCTCGCTGTCGCCGTTGTTGAGGCTGATGCCTTCGGATTTCAGGTATTCCTCGAAGCGCTGATGTTCGTTGTCGTGGCAATAGAGGCAGAGCAGCTCCCAGTTACTGCCATCCGGTGGATTGTTGTCGTGATCGTGGTCACGGTGGTGAACGGTGAGTTCGCGCAGGTTGCTGTGGTTGAATTCCCGACCGCAGCGCCCGCAGACCCAGGGATAGAGTTTGAGCGCCTGTTCCCGATAGCCCTTGGCGCGTTCGTCCTGGTATTTGCGCGATTGGGCGACGATCTGGTCGAGTCGGTCGTGATTGATTTCGATGCGTTTTCTGGTCGGCATGGTCGTCAGTCTTCAATCGGTCAATGGGTGCCGGGCTCGATGCGCCGGAGCAGGGCGTTGATGGTCAGCAAGGCCGCGGCGATGCTGAGTATGATACCAGCAATGACCAGGCCGATGGCGAACATGGCCGGAAGAGAAAGGGTGAATTCCAGATGATAGAGGTTCGAGAGCGCTTGCAGTGACGGCGCCAGCAACACCAGCGCCAGTTTCAGCATCAGCAGCGCCAGCAGTCCACCGCCCGCGCCGAGGAGGATAGCGTAATAGAGAAACGGCCGGCGAATGTAGGCACCACTGCCACCCACCAGCTTGACGACCTGGATTTCCTCGTGCCGCCGAATGATCTGGCTGTGGAGGCTGTAATGGATCAGCAGCAGTACGCTGATCGCCAGCGTGATACCGGCCAGCCAGGCAAGCCGGCGCAGAGTCTCGATCAGTGCAAGCAATTTGTTGAGCCAGTCGGCGTCGATGGTGGCGTCTTCGACCGAGCGATTCTGCCGGATTTCGTCGCGCAGCCCGGCGAGCGCGGCGCTGTCCCGGATCGAGTCGGCCGGGTGGATCAGCAATACCGCCGGCAGGGGATTGTCAGGCAGCAGGTCGAGTGCATCATCCAGCCCGGTCTGGCGGCGAAATTCATCCAGTGACTGCTGCCGGGTCATGACATCGACCTTGTCCACATCGGGCCGCTGGGTCAGCACCTTGGCGATATCCGCCAGCCGCTGGCCATCGACATCGAGCTTCATGTAGGCGGTGATCTGGCGGGGCGTATCGAAATCGAACAGCTGACCGGCGCTTTGCATGGCGAGCAGGCCGGCGGCGGGTATGGCCAGCGCGACCGCGATGGCGATCATGGTGAGCGCCGAGGTCAGCCACGATTGACGGAAATAATCGCGCGCTTTCAGCACTGCATCGCGATGCTGGCGCAGCCAGACTTGCAGCCATTCACGGATGGGTTGGCGGGGTGTGCGGTACCGGCTCATGCCATCAACCGTCCCTGCTTGAGTTCGATGACGCGCTCGCCGAAGCGGTGCACCAGCGCCTGATCGTGCGAGGCAACCAGCACGGTGACGCCGACACGATTGAAATCGAGGAACAGGCGCATGATCTCTTCGGAGAGTTTGGGATCAAGGTTACCGGTCGGCTCATCCGCCAGCAGGATCGCCGGTCGGTTGACGATCGCCCGGGCGATACCGACGCGCTGCTGCTGGCCGGCCGACAAGGTGGCCGGATAGGCTTTTTCCTTGCGCAACAGGCCCACCTTGTCGAGCGCCGCGCGGGTGCGTCTGGCGATCAGACGCGGCTCGGCGCCGGCAATCTGCAACGGCAGGGCGACATTGTCGAACACGGTGCGATCCGGCAGCAGGCAGTGATCCTGAAAGATCATGCCGAGGTTGCGCCGGTAGCGGGGAATGCTCAGATCCGGCAGCTTGGCCAGCTCATAGCCGTTGACCTTGAGGCTGCCGCGGCTGGGCCGTTCGATCAGCGCGATCAGGCGCAGCAGGGTGCTCTTGCCGGCGCCGGAATGGCCGGTGAGAAACACCAGTTCGCCGCGCTCGATGGTCAGATTGATCTCGCTCAGCGCGTTCTGACCATCGGCATAACGTTTGCCGAGATAGCGGCATTCAATCATCGGCGGTTTCGGCAGCCTCGTCATGCGCCAGCAGAGCCTGAACGAATTCGTGGGCATCGAAGACCCGCAGATCCTCGATACCTTCGCCAACACCGATATAGCGGATGGGCAGACCCAGTTTCTTCGCCATGGCGAACAGTACGCCGCCTTTGGCGGTGCCGTCCAGCTTGGTGATCGCCAGCCCGGTCACGCCGATGGATTCATGGAACGATTCTGCCTGGCGCAGCGCATTCTGGCCGGTGCCGCCATCGAGCACCAGCAATGTCTCGTGCGGCGCACTTTCGTCCAGCTTGCCCATGACGCGCTTGACCTTCTTCAGCTCTTCCATGAGGTTGTCCTGGGTGTGCAACCGGCCGGCGGTATCCGCCAGCAGGATATCGACGCCACGCGCTTTGGCTGCTTGCAACGCATCATAGATCACCGAAGCGCTGTCGGCGCCGGAGCCCTGGGCGATGACCGGAATATCGTTGCGCTCACCCCAGACCTTGAGCTGCTCGACCGCAGCGGCGCGGAAGGTGTCACCCGCCGCCAGCATGACGCTGTAGCCGCCTTGCTGAAAATTCTTCGCCAGCTTGCCGATGGTGGTGGTCTTGCCCGCGCCGTTGATGCCGATCACCAGAATGACGAACGGTTGCCGCTGGCTGTCGATTTCCAGCGGTTGACTGCAAGGCTCGAGCACCGCCTCCATCGACTCGGCCAGCGCGTCATAGAGCGCATCGGCATCCTTGAGCGCCTTGCGTTTGACCTTGCGGGTCAGCGAATCGATGATTTCCAGCGTACTTTCGACGCCGACATCGGCGGTCAGCAGCCGGGTCTCCAGCTCCTCGAACAGTTCGTCGTCGATCTTGCGCTTGCCCAGCGCGCCCGTGATATTGGCCCCGGTTTTCGACAAACCCTGGCGCAGCCGCCTGAACAGCCCGGGTTTTTCTTTCGCAGCGGCCTTTTTTTCCGCGCTTTGTGATGACTTTTTCTTGAAACCAAACATATCTGCGTTAGTCTTGCACTTCTGGCCCCAATGCTATCATCATGGAGATGAATGAACATTATGCGACGCTCTCTCTTCCGGCTCTGGCTGCTGGGCGCAGCGCTGTTACTGCCGCTGACCTCACAGGCGCAACCTTCCAATACCACTGAATTCACGCTCGACAACGGCATGAAGGTGCTGGTGCAGACGGATCACCGCGCACCGGTTGCCATCACCCAGGTCTGGTACAAGGTTGGGTCCGCCAACGAACACAGCGGTATCACCGGCCTGTCCCATGTGCTCGAACACATGATGTTCAAGGGCACCAAAAAGGTGCCGGCTGGCCGCTTTTCCGCCATCGTCAGCGAGAACGGCGGGCAGAACAACGCCTTTACCAATCGCGACTACACCGGCTATTACGAATTCATGGGTTCGGATCGGCTGGAAATCGCCTTCCAGCTCGAATCGGACCGCATGCGCGGGCTCAACCTGCTGCCGGAAGAAGCCAAGAAGGAAATCGAGGTGGTCAAGGAAGAACGCTTCATGCGCACCGACGACAAGCCGGAATCGCTGACCTATGAGCGATTCAATGCGCTGGCGTTTCTCAACGGCCCATACCATAGCCCGGTGATCGGCTGGCAGACCGATCTCGATTCACTGAAGATGGAAGATCTCCACCGCTGGTACGACGCCTGGTATCAACCCAACAACGCCACCCTGGTGGTGGTTGGCGATGTCGAACCCGAGCAAGTACTGGCGTTGGCGAAAAAGTATTTCGGCCCCATCCCGGCAGCACCGATTCCCACCACCAAACCGCGCATCGAGACGCCCCAGCGCGGTGAGCGGCGCGTCAGGATCCATGCTCCGGCGAAAGTGCCTTATCTGATCATCGGCTATCCGGTTCCGGTACTGAACACCGCCAAGGTGAAATGGGAGCCGTATGCGCTGGATGTGCTGGCCAGCATTCTCGATGGCGGCGACAGCTCGCGCTTCAGCAGTGAGCTGGTGCGCAAACAGCAGATTGCGGCAGCGGCAGGCGCGGGCTATTCGCTGGCATCGAAATACCAGAGCCTGTTCCTGATCGACGGCAATCCGGCGGAAGGGCATACCGTGGCGGAACTCGAAGCGGCGTTCGACAAGCAGATCGAACGCCTGAAAACCGAGTTGATCAGCCCGGAGGAGCTGTCTCGCATCAAGGCGCAGGTCATTGCCGGCGAGGTTTTCCAGCGCGATTCGGTCAGTCACATGGCGAACCAGCTCGGTATGCTGGAAACCGTGGGCGTCGGCTGGCAACTGGTCGATGAATACGAAGCGAAGATCCGCGCCGTCACCGCCGAGCAGGTGCGTGAAGTGGCCCGCAAGTACTTCATTCCGACCCACAAGACCGTGGCAGAACTGGTACCGGACGCCATCGACACAGGCCCCGTTAGCAAGGACAAACCGGCTTCCTGATGGCTGCCTCCTCTCTGACTCCATTCGCCCAAGGAATGAATATGTTACGAATTTCGTGGAAGATTTCCGTACTGCTGGTGCTGGTTGCCTTGCTGCAAGCCTGCGCCAGCCAGCCCGCCGAGGTGGCCCGCCAGGCCGCTGAAATTGCTGCCAAGGCAGCGCCCAAGCCCAAGAAACTGTCCGGGCCGAAGATCCAACACTGGCAGACCCGCAATGGCATGGCGGTGTACTTCGTGCCTTTGCACAAACTGCCGATGATCGATCTGCGGGTGACTTTTTCCGCCGGCAGTGCGCGAGACAACGGCGTCCCTGGACTGGCCAAGCTCGCCAATGCAATGTTGCCCCAAGGCGCGGCGGGCATGGATACCGACAAGATCGCGCAATCGTTCGAAAACGTTGGCGCCCAGTTCGGCAACGGTTCGCTGCGGGACATGGCCTGGCTGTCGCTGCGCTCGCTGTCCGGCCATGAATACCTCGAGCCAGCGCTGGACACGTTCACCAAAATCCTCTGGTCGCCCGATTTCCCGGCCAAGGATTTCGAGCGCCTGAAAAAACAGACGCTGATCGCGCTCAAGGCGCAAAAGGCGCAGCCTGGTTCGATTGCCAGCAAGGCCTTCTTCAAGGCGCTGTATGGCGATCATCCCTATGGTTCGCCGCCGCTGGGCACCGAGCAATCGGTCAAGGCCATGAAACTCGGCCAGCTGAAGGATTTCTACCGCCGCTATTATGTGGCGGCCAATGGCTTGATCGCGCTGGTGGGCGACATCGACCGAGCCGCCGCCGAGCAACTGGCGGAGCGCGTCAGTGGCGGATTGAAAGCGGGTCCCAAACCGCCCCCGATCCCGCCGGCCAAGCCGGTGACCAAGGCCCGGCGGATCGATATTCCGTTTCCCTCCAAGCAGGCGCATGTGTTGATCGGCAATGTCGGTATCGAACGCGGCAACCCGGATTACTTTGCGCTCTATCTGGCCAATCATCCGCTCGGCGGCAATGGGTTGAGTTCGCGGCTGTCGAAGGAAATTCGCGAGAAACGCGGCTATGTCTATTCCATCTACAGCTATTTTTCGCCGATGGCGAGCGCCGGGCCGTACGTGGTGGGTTTGCAGACGCGCGGTAGCCAGGCGGAAGAGGCCATCAAGCTGACCACGGATGAGGTTCGAAATTATCTGCGCAATGGACCGTCGGATGAAGAGATCACAGCTTCCAAACGGAATATCACCGGCAGTTTTCCGCTGCGCATCGCCAGCAATGCCGATATCGTCTCCTATCTGGCGGTGATCGGTTTCTATGGCTTGCCACTGGACTATCTCGATACGTTCAACGGCAAGATCGAAGCGATCGACAAGAAGACGCTGCTCGATGCGTTCCGGCGCCATATCGATCCCGACGCATTCATCACGGTGGTCGTGGGTGGCGAGAAAGGCTGACAAGTCGGCGATGGCGCGCGCCGCCAAACCTTCCACGCTGCGGCTGGTGGCGGGAAAATGGCGCGGCCGCAAGATCGAGTTCTTCGAGGCCGAAGGGCTGCGACCCACCAGCGACCGCATCCGTGAAACCCTGTTCAACTGGTTGCAAGACTCGATCCGTGGCGCTCATTGCCTCGACCTGTTCTCCGGCAGCGGCGCGCTGGGGCTGGAAGCCGCTTCGCGGGGCGCGGAGATGGTGGTCATGGTCGAATCCAATCCGGCAACCGTGCGGCAACTGCAAACGCAGGTTGCCCGGCTGGGCGCGGAGGAGGTGACGATCTGGCAAGGTTCGGCGCTCGACTATCTGGCGCATCTTGATCATCGGTTCGATCTGCTGTTCCTCGACCCACCCTTCAACAGCCATCTGCTGGATTCGACGCTGTCGATGCTGGGCGACAGTGACAGCCTCAAGCCGCAATCCCGGATCTATATCGAATTTCCCCGGCGGAACCCGCCGCAACTGCCGTCCGGATGGCAGTTCGAAAAACTCAAGACGGCCGGCGAGGTGGGCTACGGATTGGCCGCTGCCGACGCGTGACGGTGATTCGACTGGTCAGAAGCGCCGGCTTCGTCCTGTCGCTGCTGTTGTTGCACGGTTGCGCCACACTTGGCAATAGCCAGTTCGTGGATGCAGGCCCTGAGCTACACAACCAGCCGCTGTCGGTCGATAACCCGCAGAATAAGATTCTGCTGATCTACAATCACGGCTCGCGCCCGGAGGGTTACGCCGATCCGTGTTTTCCCAACAATGCCTTTCTGCCTGGCGGCATGCCATCGGTGGTGCACCACCTCGCCGGTGAGACCATCGATGGCAAAACGCTGGTGGTGTATGCGCTGTGCTCGCAGGTGGGCGGGCTGATCAAGCTGCGCGATACCGAGGAGAACCTGAAGATCCGCCACCGGATCGCAGAGATCGAACGGGCCGTCGATCGGTTTCACCGGCTTGGCTTCGCAGCCCGTCAGATATTTCTGGTGGGCCATTCGGCGGGTGGTTGGGCGTCGCTAATGGTCGCGGCCGAACAGCCGGAATCGGTCAATGCCGTGATTGCATTCTCGCCAGCGTTCGCCGGGTTCCGAAAAACCCGCAACCGCCAATGGTGGGCGTTTCGTCGTCGGCTGGCGGAGCAACTGAGCGCATCACCCTATCTGGACGCACTGGTCTTCGCTTTTCCCGGTGATCCCTACAACACGCTGGAGGAATTGGCTTTCCTCGGCCGGATTCCCGGCGTCGAATACCGGCCGCTGACGGGATCGGGCGAACTGGCGCATTGCTATCGAGGCCATCGCGCGGCGTTCCGCTCCTGTTTCGAACGGAATGAGCGCAGCGTCATCCTGGATTTCATTCGTCAGCGGCTTTGACAGAGTCAGTGCGCCACCTTGAGCGGCCTCGCTACGCGACCCTGTGAGAAATCCGGGTTAGCCGTGGTGATGATGGCCGCCGGGCCCGTGTACGTGGCCGTGGGCCAGTTCTTCCTCGGTGGCGTCGCGAACACCCACGACCTTGACATCGAAATGCAGGGTCTTGCCCGCCAGTGCATGGTTGGCGTCAGCGACCACGCTGTTTTCCTTGACTTCCACAACCGTCAGGGTGAGCGTGTTGCCATCCGGTGTCTGGGCATGGAACTGCATGCCCGGCTGGATTTCCATGTCTTGGGGAAACATGTCCCGCGGAATTTCCTGGATGCCATTGGGATCGACTTCGCCATAGGCGTCGGCGGGTGCGATGGAAACGCTGACTTCGTCATTGGCTTGCTTGCCTTCGAGGGCGTTTTCCAGACCGGGGATGATATTGCTGGCGCCATGCAGGTAGGCGAATTCGCCGTTGCTGGAAGTGTCCAGCACGTTGCCTTCGTCATCCTTGAGGGTGTAGTCGACGGTCGCGACCTTGTTTTTGGTGATTTGCATCGGTGAGTACCGTTTAATGAAACGCTCACGGTACCACCAATCGCGCTGTTTTCCAAAAAATGGGCCCGACTTTGCCCTCGGCTCCCAGATATTGGCAGTCGACTGCCGACCACGTTATATTGACGGCTGTCCCGACCCTAACCCGCATTTCTCACAGGGTCACGACTGCGGAGGCGCCGTGCCAATTCTTGTCCTGTTCATCCTCGTTCCGCTGATCGAGATCTATCTGCTCATCAAGGTGGGCAGTCTCATCGGTGCATTGCCGACCGTACTGATCGTCATCTTCACCGCCATACTGGGTACGGCGTTGCTCAAGCAGCAGGGCCTGGCAACCCTGCGCCGTTATCAACAAAGCCTTGCCCAGGGGAAGATTCCGGCTCAGGAACTGGTCGAAGGGCTAGCACTCGCGTTCGGCGGCGCTTTGCTGCTGACGCCTGGATTCGTCACCGATTTCATCGGCTTTCTGTGCCTGCTGCCGGTCACTCGGCAATGGATCATCGCCTGGCTGCTCAAACGCGCCCGATTCCGGTTCTTTTCGATGTCGTCATCGCGGGGATTTCCTGGTCAGCAGCCTCCGCCGCCATCCGGCCACGGGCGAACCATCGAAGGCGATTATTCGGTCAAGGATTCCGATCAGGAATAGCTAGCTCGGATTTCTCACAGGGTCGCGTAGCGAGGCCGCTCAAGGTGGTGTGATGGCTGGCGTTCGCGACCGAGGGCCGCGCATGCGTAGTTGACACTACGTCGAGCAGCCCGACCGAGTGAACGCCAGTCAGCGCGCCGCATTGGGTGGCCGCAGTCGTGATCCTGTGAGAAATCCGGGCTAGCCCGCCTGCATCTGCATCAGTAATTCGAAGCCTGCCTGGTAGTTCTGCCGGGCGGCATCCAATTCGCCCAGTTGTTCCTGCAATTGCGCCAGCGCCTGATAGGCCTGTGGCGTCGGCCGAATGTTGATGCTTTCGGTCAGCAGGCTACGGGCCTTGCCCCACAGTCCGGCATTGGCATTGAGCCGTCCGATGGCTGCCAGTAGCACCGGGTTGGCGGGATCCTTTTCCAGCCATTGGCTGGCCTGGTTGATGGCCAGTTGCGGATTGTCCAGTTGCAGCTCACCGTAGATTTCCGCCAGCGAATCATGCCATTGCTGGTTGAGCGCCTTGCGCAGCAGTGCTTCGGCCTGTGTCGAGGCATCATGCCGGATCAGCGCTCGGGCGTAGTGGGCGATGAGCGGTGCATGGCTGCGCGAGCGGCGGCTGAGGCTCTGCCAGACCCGGGTCGCGCCTTCGGCCGAGTCGCTGTGTTCAAACCGGGCGCCATAGGCCGCGGCTTCGAATTTCTGCAATTCTTCATCGGAGACGGCCTGCATTTTCTCCAGCGCCGGGATGATGGATGCCAGCGCATCCCAGTCTCGCAACTTGAAGTACAGGCGTGCCAGCAATTTTTTGACGAAGCGGTGCTTCGGTGCTTTCTGTTCGAGATGCTTGAGCGTCGCCAGCGCCTCTTCATCCTGGCGGCTGCGGATTTGCAGCTCGGCCTGCGCCAGCCCGATGGCGACTTCGGTATGTGGGTCGGCGCGGCTGGCCATGCGCAGATAGTCGTCGCGGCGCCCCAGCGCCTTTTGCCGTTGCGCCGCGTGTGCCGCCGCCAGATAGCTCAGCACTGGCATGTCGCTGCGTCTGGCGGAATTGGCCAGTTGTTGTTCGGCTTTCTCCCAATTGCCTTCGGCGAGCTGGATCAGGCCTTGCATCAGCTGCCGCCTTGCTTTGGAGAGTTGCTGGTTCTGCCGCAGCTTGCGAATGCCGGACGGGGTTCGGCGCAGGCTGAGGAGGAACCAGATCAGCAGGTAGCTGGCGAAGATCAGTAGCAGCAGGGCGATGATGAAATCGACCAGTGGCAGTTCCACGCTGGTCTTGCCGTAGCTCAGCAGAACATAGCCCGGCTGGTCGATGGCCAGGTTGGCCACCAGCACGGTAGCAATCAGGATGACGAACAGCGTCAGCAGAAACTTCATGAGGAGGCGTCGGTATTGAGCATGGCGCGCAGCATTGCCTGGGTGTCTTTCAGATCAGGTGGTGGCGCGAAGATTCGCTCGGCATCGAGGTCGTCGATGATTTTCAGCAACGCGGCCCGATGTTGGGCATCGAGGTGTTCGACGACCCATTGCCGGATCGAGATCAGGGTGTGACGAAAGGCAGCAGGGTTGTCCTGCTGCAACGCCAGCCGCAGAGTTTCGAGTTTGAGCTGGAGCATGCTCAGCGCCTGCCATTGTACGGTGTTCCGATCGAGGGCGTTGAGCGGCTTGTCCAGGTGTTGTACCCGGATGCGCTTCTCCAGTGCTTGTGCCAGCCGCTGTTTGAGTGAACGTGGCTGGCCGTCTTGTGGTGTCTGTTCGGTGGCCGGCGGAGAGTGAGTCGGCTGCGGTGTGAGTTTGCCGATTTCGGCTTCTAGCGCTTGCAAGGCATTGAGCGGATTCCTCGCCTGCCACGATTGGAGGCGCTGGATGTCACTCTTGAGTTGACGACGCAGATCGGCCAGGCTGGCGTCCGCGAGGCGGTCGAGCCGCTGTAGCGCGGTGGTCAGTGCGGCGATGGCGGTTGGCCGGTCGCGCATGAACTGCAGCCGGTCGCTGGCGATCTGGACCAGATAACCGATTTCCGCCAGAGACCAGTCACGCTTGCGCCATTTGTCGCGGTTGCGCAGCAACGTCAGATGATCTTCGAGGGCTTGCTGGCGTTGCGCCAGCGCCTGCTGTTCGGCGGTCAACGCATCGAGCTGTTGCTTCAGTTCGGACTGCGTTGCGGCCAGCTTGTCATCGACGCCGGCATTCAGTTGCGCAACCTTGTCATCGACCTCGGTGGCCAGCGCGCGCAGTCTGTCTTCGTTCTGGCCGCGCTGGCCAAGCTTCTGATCGAGGTAGTAATAACCGGCGCCGATACCACCGAGCGAAGCCAGCAGCGCCAGTATGCTCAATACCAGCGCCAGACCGGCGCCACGGGGTTTGGCTGCGGCTTCCTGGCCCGGATCCAGTGCGTCGGCCTGGTCGTCGGGTGCATCCTCGGGCGGCATTTCGCTGTCCACGTCGTCCAGTTCGGCGGACAGCGAATTTTCGTCGATATTGTCTGTGTCGTTGTTCATGTCATCTCTTCAGCCGGGAAACAAGCCGCCGAACCGCCTCGAGCATCGGTGCATCCGCGGGACTGTCGGCAATCTCCGGCGCTTGCCGGAATCCCAGTTCATTCGTGATGTCGCCAATTCTGGGGCTGCCGACGACCAATGGCAACCGTAACAGCCGCTCCCGCCGCGACGAGCCGACCATGGTCACCAGATTCTGCGCGATATCGCCGCTGGTGAACGCCAGTACCGTGCGCCCGGGATGGGCGAACAATTGCGCCAACTGGCTCGGCACCGCAGCAGGCATCACCCGGCGGTAAACCTCGGCGGTTTCGACCCGGGCCTGACGTTGCGCCAGGGTTTCTGCCAGCTTGCGGCGACCTTGCTGACCCTTGACGATGAGAATGCGCGCCCCCGAAACCGCTTGCAGCGCCGGTATGTCCAACAGGTTTTCGCTGTTCGGCGCGCCGTCCGGCATGTCGATGTCGGCACAGCCGCAGTCCGCCAGACTGGCCGCCGTCTTTTGCCCCACAGCGAGCAAGCGCTCGCCGGCCTGGACAAAATGGTTGCCGTGGGTCACTGCGTTCGGGCTGGTGAAAATGACGATGTCCCAGCGTCGATCGGCTGTGTCGTCGCTGGCGATCGGTTCGATTTCGACCGCTGGCAGTCGCAGCGGATGGCCGCCCAACCGCTCGACACCCTGGCAAAAGGCTTCCGCCTGCCCGGCGGGCCGGGTGACGACCACCGAATAACCCGCCAGCGGCTTCATCGCCAACGGTCAGAGAATCCCCAGTTCCGTCAGCACCTGATCGGCACCCTGGTCGAGCAGGTCTTCCGCCAGCCGCTGGCCGAGCGCCTCGGGCGCCGCCGGGGAACCTTTCATCTGCTGCCGAAAGACCAGCGAACCGTCCGGCTTGCCGACCATGCCACGCAATATCAGCCGCTCGCCGTCGAGTTCGGCGAAAGCACCGATGGGCACCTGGCAACCACCATTGAGGCGATGGTTCATGGCCCGCTCAGCCGTGACCCGAATCCGCGTCTCGGGATGATCGAGCGGTGCGATGAGGCTTTCCACTTCCGGATCATCGACCCGGCATTCGATCCCCAATGCGCCCTGGCCGACCGCCGGCAGACAGACATCCGCGCCCAGCGGCTCGGTGATGCGGTCGTCGAAGCCCATGCGCTGCAAACCCGATTCCGCCAGAATGATCGCGTCATATGCGCCTTCATCCAGCTTGCTCAGACGGGTATTGATATTGCCTCGCAGATCCTTGATCACCAACCCCGGATACCGTTCGCTGATCTGCAGGCTGCGGCGCAGGCTGGAAGTGCCCACCAGCGCGCCTGTCGGCAATTCCGCCAGGCTCGAATAGTGATTGCTGACGAACGCATCGAACGGACTGTGGCGCGCCATCACCACCGCAAGCTGCAAGCCATCCGGCAGCTCCATTGGCACATCCTTGAGCGAATGCACTGCGATATCTGCCTCGCCCGCGTACAACGCCGATTCCAGTTCTTTGACAAACAGTCCCTTTCCCCCTACCTTGGCCAGCGGGCTGTCGAGAATCTTGTCACCGCGCGTCACCATCCGCACCAGTTCGACAGACAATCCTGGATGCCGGGCTTTCAGTGCCTCGGCCACATATTCAGCCTGCCAGACAGCAAGAGGGCTTTTTCGGGTAGCAATGCGAAGGGTTTGCAAAGGGATCTCCAATTCAGGAATGAACGTATCGTCCATTCGGGTTCTATCCAGATTTGGAGTCGATTATACAGTGTTCACCGCCAATTCCTCTGTCCTGCGCAAAATCCTCCTCGTCTGGCTACTATGGCTTGGCATGGGCCCGTTGTACGCCGGCGACAACGGATTGCCAGCAGTGACGCTGATCGAGACACGCGATTTCGGCGTGCTCGCCAAACAACCCGGCCTGACCGACAAACCCCTGCTGCTGGTCTTCGTCGCCGACTACTGTCAATACTGCAAGACGCTTGAAGAAGAAGTGCTCAAACCCATGCTGCGCAACCGTGACTACGATGCGCTGGTCACCATCCGCCTGTTCAAGATCGATGATCCCTCAACAGTGACCGATTTCAATGGCGAAACCATTTCCCCCGACCAGTTCGCCGCTCGATACCATGCCAAGGTCACGCCAACGGCTGTCATGCTCGACCTGAAAGGCAGGGAGATCGCCCCGCGCATCATCGGAATTCCCAACATCGAATACTATGGCGCCGAACTGGATGCAGCGATCGAACAAGCCCTCGACCGTATCCGCAAGTCTACCAGGCAACCCGAACCGGCAAAGCATCACGCCGGACAGTGACACCAGCCCGCCACGACGCAGCCCGACCGAGTGAACGTCAGGCAGCTCGCCGCATTGGGCGGTCGATCCCCGGTCTATAGGCAACCTCGAAGCGCTCCGGTGGTCGGAAAAACACCATAACGCAATAACGCAAGCCTGACCCCTTCGACTTCTTCACGGCGATCCGTGAACGGTTGGCGACCTCCGGGATGCGGAGGTCGGAGATTCTCCCAAGCCAGTCTATACAGCGCCGCGCTTGAGATAGCGCCGGACTTGGGCGACGTGGCGACGACTGATTTCCAGCGTATCGTCGATATCGCGCATGGTCAGCCGGAAGCGGCCCTCGGGTGTTTTGACCATCCCGGTCATCGCCGATGTCGATACCAGCGCGTTGCGATGAATTCGCATGAAATCACGCGAGAACTCTTCTTCCAGCGACTTCAGCGGTTCTTCGATCAGTACCTCTCCCTGGGTATGGCGAACGGTCACATACTTTTGATCGGCCTGAAAATAATAGATGTCCGTCAACGGAATCAGTTCGAGGTTTCCACGCACACGTGCGCAGATATGGGTTCTCGCATTGCCATCCTGATTCGCCAGCTGATTGAGTTGCACCCGATTCAACCGACCGGCCTTCTCCAGCGCCCGCGCCAGCTTCTCCTGCCGAATCGGCTTGAGCAGATAAGCCACCGCCAGCGTATCGAAAGCCTCCAACGCGTGTTCACCGAATGCCGTCGTGAAAATCACCGCCGGCGGCTCTTCCATCTCCGACAGGTGCCGAGCCGCTTCAAGCCCATCCATGCCCGGCATCCGGATATCCATCAATGCAATATCCGGCTTGTACTTTTCCGCCGCCTTGATGGCTTCCAGCCCATTTTTAGCCGAGGCGCAGACCTGATAATCACCATTCCCTTCAATCATGCTCGACAAACGATCCAGTGCCGGCCGCTCGTCATCTACGATCATTACACGCATTGTTTTTCCTATCTTGGGATCTTGAAAGAGACCGTATATCGGTCATCCTGGGTTTTAATCTTCAATTTGCCCTGTTCGCCATAGGCGAACAACAGCCGTTGCCGGATATTTTCCTGCGCCATCTGGTTGCCCTTGTGTCGAACCTGACTGGATGGCGCCCCCAACGGATTGGAGACCGTGACCTCGATCGCATCCGGCAACGCATGCAGTGAAATGGTCACCGTACCACCTTCGGTCAATGGCTCGATACCATGATACAGCGCATTCTCCACCAACGGTTGCAAAATCAGCGCTGGCACCTCGGTAAAGCGGTCGATATTCTCATCGACCCGCCATTCGACTTTCAGTCGATCTCCCAGACGGTGTTCCTCGATGCTCAGATATTGCTTGGTGATTGCGAGTTCTTCATCCAGTCTCAGGAAATCCTTGCCCTTCAGCGAGGCCCGGAACAGGTCGGCCAGATCTTCGATCGCCTGTTCGGCCTGCTCGGGATTGCTGCGCGTCAACGCCGCAATCGTATTCATGCTGTTGAACAGAAAATGTGGCCGGATTCTCGCCTGCAATGCCTGGATCCGCGCACGAGCCTCGGCTTCGGTATTGCTCTTCCACTGATGCTGCACATAAAAGTAGCGCAACGTCACGCCGGTGACGATGGCACCGATCACAAGATTGCGAAAAATCACGTTTTGCGCGATGCCCGGCCGTGGAGACAGATACAGATATTGAATCAACCAGATCGAAACCAGCGTCATCACCAGCGTCACGCCAAGGATGATGGCAAAAGCTACCAGCGTGATATGCAGTGCATTCAGTGCATTCAGACGCTCCCGATAATGGCACAGCAGGGCCACCGAGCCTACCGTCACCCACTGGATGAACAGGGAAATCAGCGCCAGCCGGGTCCAGAAATCGCCGGCCTGCAACCCTTGCGCGAAGGTCAGGATGACCGCGAGCGCTTCGGCTGCGCCGACCATCAAAAAGACATTCCCCGCCTCACAGAAATCGGGCAGATAGCTTGTATCGGAAAGTTTCTCCTGGGAAATTTCCGAGCCGAGTTGCTCGTCGGTCAGTTCCATCGACATTGTTCGTGTTCTCCTTTGGGTAAACATACTCTGATTTTCATTTTCGGCGCAATTGCCGATGGTATACTCGCGTCACATTTTTGCGAATTGGACTGCAAAAACTCACCGATCCAGACAGCAATTTGTTACTCACTGATTTTACAGGAAAAACGCTGGCAATTCCTGTTCCTGGCCTGCTCGGCGGGAACAGCTCGACCAACCACGATCCGGAATTTCTATGGCTGAAAACGACCAGACCAAACTTTGGGGTGGACGATTCTCCGAACCGACCGACCAGTTTGTGGAAGCCTTCACCGCATCGGTGGACTTCGATCAGCGGTTGTACCGTTACGATATCGAAGGCTCGCGCGCGCATGCGACCATGCTGCAACGAGTCGGCATTCTCACCGAAACCGAACTGGCGGATATTCTGAAAGGTCTCGACCAGGTTCAGGCCGAGATCGAGGCGGGCAAGTTCGACTGGTCGGTCTCGCGCGAGGATGTTCACATGAATGTCGAAGCGCGATTGACCGAACTGATCGGCGAAGCCGGCAAGAAGCTGCACACCGGCCGTTCGCGCAACGACCAGGTGGCCACCGATATCCGCCTCTATCTGCGGGACGCCATCGACACGATTCGCGGGGAAATCAGGCGTCTTCGCCTGGCACTGGTCGATCTGGCCGAGGCCCATGCCGACGCGGTGATGCCGGGGTTCACCCATTTGCAGGTGGCGCAGCCGATCAGCTTCGGCCATCACATGCTCGCCTGGCAGGAAATGCTGGCGCGCGACGACGAGCGGCTCGCCGATTGCCGCAAACGGGTCAATATCAGCCCGCTCGGCAGCGCCGCGTTGGCCGGCACCAGTTATCCGATCGATCGTGAGCTGACGGCCCGACTGCTCGGCTTTTCAGCGCCCGGCGCCAATTCGCTCGATGGTG
>Ga0256841_1002054_pt1 | contig 16510 bp, 18 predicted proteins | sample 356308metaG_FD_185971 | JGI IMG/M metagenome (GOLD analysis project Ga0256841, IMG submission 185971) | Hydrothermal vent microbial communities from Mid Atlantic Ridge, Atlantic Ocean - 356-308 | ecosystem: Environmental > Aquatic > Marine > Hydrothermal vents | place: Atlantic Ocean: Mid... | reverse complement strand
CGCCAAGGGCAGCTCGCGCGCCGCATTGCTGGACCACGCCGTGGCCACCGGTCGCTGTACAATCCGCCCGCATGCAAAGGTCTACCGCATCGTCAGTGACAAACGCGGACGCATCACGCATGTCGCCTATTTCGACAAGGTTGGCAACCATCGGCGCGTCGATGCGCGCATCTATGTCGTCGCCTGCCAGGCGATCGAAACCAGCCGCTTGCTACTGGCCTCGCATGGGCCGAGGTTTCCCCACGGACTGGCCAACAACCACGCTCAGGTGGGACGCAATCTGCTGTTCTCTGCCGGTGGCGTCGGCAGCGGCGATTTCGATTTCAACGGCAAGACGGAGAAGCAGATCGAGGAGATCCGCGCGATGGGTCCCTTCGTCAATCGCGCATTGCTCGACTGGTACCGCTTCCGCCACCCACGCCTCGGCGATATCAAGGGTGGCATCGTCGAATTTCTGTGGGATCATCCCAATCCGGTCGCGCGTGCCCAGAACGCCCTGTGGCAGGACGACAAGCTGCTGTGGGGAAGCAAGTTGAAACGCAATCTGGAAACTTGGTTTCGCACCGACCGTACATTGAACTTCGAGGTCTTCAACGACTGGTTGCCGAACGACAACTGCTTCGTCACCCTGGACGAAAGAATAAAGGACCGCTGGGGCAGTCCGGTAGCGCGGTTGCGCCTGAACGGGCATCCGCACGACTTGGCTGTCGGCCGATTTCTTGCCGAAAAGGGCAAGCGGCTGCTAAAAGAGATGGGCGCGCTGCGCATCGATGCCTTCGTCGGCTCGAATCCACCGCCCAATCTACAGGCCGGTGGCTGCCGCTTCGGCGACGATCCAAAAACCTCGGTGCTGGACGCCGATTGCCGCGCGCACGAGGTCGACAACCTGTTCGTCAGCGACGGCAGCTTCATGCCGACCGGTGGCAGCGTTCCCTACACCTGGACGATCTACGCCAACAGCTTTCGTGTCGCCGATCGGATCAAGGCGCAGTTGGGATAGCCCCACGGATCAAATCCCACCATACAGATCCTCATTACCGCCAGCGTTGGCGCTCAACCGTGAAAAATCGATATGCTTCACCATCTCTACGCCGGCTTCCGTCTCGCCATAACCGTTGCCATACAGATCCTGGTTCGGATTTTCGTTCCCGCTCTTGGCGGATGTCAGAACCGCGCCATAGCCATCGAACAGATCCGGATTGCCAAACGGCTCGCCGGCAAGGACCAAGCTGCTGGAAAGAAACAGGGCTGGAATCAGAATAAACGCTTTCATGATGAAATCCTCGTGTGACAGATCATAATTATTGTGGCCATCCGTCATGGTGGCCACATTTGCCTTGTGCCAGGAGCCTGTCGGACTTAGCAGGCCATTGAAAAATGGCATTTTCCGGTTCCGTTGTTGAAAAAGTCCATGGAAGGAGTTTTTCAACATCCTGCTAAAAAGACCCGTCATCACCTCGGACTATTTCAGGGCATCTCAAAAAATCGAGATGCCCGAGTGGGACAGAAATGTCCCACCCTTTTCAATCACGATAAATGATTGAAAATGTGAGCAAAGAAGAAATCCCATTTTCATTTTTCGAGATCCGCTTCAGTGTTGAGCGATTATTCACCAATCCAAGGTAGTCTCAATCCAGATATTTCGCTCGGCTCCGGAATTTTTCCGAAGAAATTCGCCCAGATCACAAGAACAGAAAAAGTCACTTCTATTCATCGAGTTGCAGACTGTCGACGTGGAAGTACCCCTCGCCTGTCCATGATTCATCCATGGGGGCACCGCAGATAGCGCGGTCCGGCGGCTGGAAGGCGGACATGAAAAAGCCGCCTCGTAGGCGGCTTTTTACTTTCTCGTATGGTAGCTACGGGTGGACTTGAACCACCGACCCCAGCATTATGAATGCTGTGCTCTAACCAGCTGAGCTACGTAGCCAAATCGAGGGCAGAACTATAGTCACTGATCCCGAGGCTGTCAATAATACAGATCAACAATTGCGTCACGGCCAGCCAAGCTGGCTATCGATCCTGCTCTCCATACAAACGAACCTTCAGCGCGCGAAAGCTGTCGGCCTCCAGGGAGTCGGGGAACAGGCTGAGTCTCAGGCGTGAATCGAAGCTGAGCCGGATAAAGTTCGGCATCACATAGGCGCGCATGCGCGCGGCCGGCACATCCACCCGCCGACCATCGTCGAACAGCAGTTCCCAGTCGCCGTCGGCCTTCAGCACCAAGCGCTCGATGCCGGTCCGGCAACGCAACTTTTGACGTTCCCAGACATACAGCAGCAGTGCCAGCAGGGTCGCGGCGAACTTGATCGGTAGCGCCGCTGGCGATAGCCAGACGGCCAGGCAGACTGCGCCAAACATGGCCAGCAGCAAGCGCATCGCGACACGCGATTGCAACGGATGCAGAATCAGCGGGGGACGGTGGTATTGCATGAGTCTTTCTCTCCATGGGCTATGATGTCGACCAGTTCGCGCAGGCGCGGATCACGCGGCACGCTGTGACGATGCAACCAGTCTAGCAGCAGCGGGTCGGGCCGCGCCAGCAACCGGTCGAGATCGTCGCGGCCGGTCTCGTCCAGCGCCGCCCAGTAGCTATCCACATAACGTTGCAATAACAGATCCAGCTCAAGCATCCCACGCCGGCACTGCCAGCGCACACGGTCGAGTCTCTGTCCGTCGTCAGATGGCATGCTTCAGCATCAGCGCCTTGATGTGTCCGATCGCCTTGGTCGGATTGAGCTGCTTCGGGCACGCGTCGACACAGTTCATGATGGTGTGACAGCGGAACAGTTTGTACGGGCCTTCGAGCAGATCGAGTCGCTGGTCGCTATTCTGGTCGCGGCTGTCGGCGAGAAAACGCCATGCCTGCAACAAGGCCGCCGGACCGAGAAACTTGCCCGGATTCCACCAGAACGAGGGGCAGGCGGTCGAGCAGCAGCCGCATAGAATGCATTCGTAGAGCCCGTCGAGCCGGTCGCGCTCAGCTGGGGATTGCAGGTTCTCGACCTCGGGTTCGGGATCCTCGCGAACCAGCCACGGCCTGACCGCGCGATACTGACGATAGAACGGACTCATGTCGACGATCAGGTCACGAATCACCGGCAGGCCAGGAAACGGGCGGATCTCCACCGGTTCCTTCAAGCCGGCGAGCGGCGTGATGCAGGCCAGGCCGTTGCGACCGTTGATATTCATGCCGTCGGAACCGCATACGCCCTCGCCACATGAATGCCGGAAGGCAAGACTTTCGTCCTCGGCCTTCAGCGCGAGCAGCGCATCGCGCAGCATCATGCCGGGGCGGATATCGCTCAGCTCGAAATCCTGCATATGTGGGTCGACACCGCCTTCCGGATCATAACGATAGATGCGGAATCTCATCAGTACACCCTCTCCTTTGGCGGAAAGGTCTCCACCGTAAGCGGCTTGGTCCTGACCGGCTTCCATTCCAGGTGATCGCCTTCCAATGAATACAGGCTGTGTTTCATCCAGTTCACATCGTCACGTCGTGGATGGTCGATGCGCGAATGCGCGCCACGGCTCTCGCGACGCGCCAACGCGCCGGCCAGGGTTGCCATCGCGATGTCAGTCAGGTTCTCCAGTTCCAGAGCCTCAATGCGCGCGGTGTTGAATACCCGGCTGGCATCGCGCAGACGCGCATCGGCCATACGCCGACGCAGCGCCAAGAGTCTGTCGACGCCCTCGCGCATCACCTCCTCGGTACGGAACACGCTGACATGATCTTCCATGACTCGCTTCAGTTCGGCGCGCACGTCAGCGACATGTTCACCGTCGCCGACCCGGTCCCAGCGCGTGAGCCGGGCCATCGCGCGGTCGACGCTGTCAAGGTCCAGGGCACGGTGATTGCGATTGTCATGCAGGTAATCGATGATGCGCTTGCCGGCGGCGCGCCCGAATACCAAGATGTCCAGCAGAGAGTTACCGCCGAGCCGGTTCGCGCCATGTACCGAAACACAGGCGCATTCACCGGCGGCATAGAGTCCAGGCACGCTATCCTCGGCGCCAGTCTTCGCCGGCGCGACGACTTCGCCGAAACGGTTCGTCGGGATGCCGCCCATCACATAATGCGCGGTCGGCGCGACCGGTATCGGCGTCTCCGCCGGTTCGATGCGCAAAAAAGTACGGCACATGTCGCGGATGCCCGGCAGGCGCTTGTTCACGACTCCGGCGCCGAGATGGTCGAGCTTCAGCATCACATGGTCGCCGTCCGGCCCACAGCCGCGTCCCGCGCGAATCTCTGTCGCGATCGCACGCGACACCACGTCGCGGCTTGCCAGATCCTTGGCATGTGGCGCATAGCGTTCCATGAAGCGCTCGCCGTCCTTGTTGGTCAGATAGCCACCCTCGCCACGCGCGCCCTCGGTGATCAGCATGCCCTTCCCGGCGATGCCAGTCGGGTGGAACTGGAAGAATTCCATGTCCTGCAACGGGATGCCGGCACGCAATACCATCGCCATCCCATCGCCGGTATTGATGTGTGCATTAGTCGTGGTGCGGAACAACTGGCCGCAGCCGCCGCTGGCGATCAAGGTGGTCTTCGCCTCGATCAACAGCGGTTCGCCGGTCTCGATCTCCAGCACCAGCGCGCCGAGCACCACGCCCTCGGCGTCACGGATCAGATCGATGGCGAAATATTCATCGAAGAAGTGGGTGCGCGCACGGATATTCTGCTGGTACAGGGTATGCAGAATCGCATGCCCGGTGCGATCCGCCGCCGCGCAAGTGCGCGCTGCCTGCTCGCCACCGAAATCCTGCGTCATGCCGCCGAACGGGCGCTGGTAGATACGCCCGTTGTCGAGGCGCGAGAATGGCATGCCGGCATGCTCCAACTCGTAGACGATCTTCGGCGCGGCGCGGCACATATATTCGATGGCATCCTGATCACCGAGATAGTCGCCACCCTTCACCGTGTCGTACATGTGCCAATGCCAATTGTCCGGCGTGACATTTGCCAGCGCGGCATTCACGCCGCCCTGCGCGGCAACCGTGTGCGAACGGGTAGGGAACACCTTGGAGACCACGGCGACGCGCGCGTCGGCCCGCGACAACTGCAAGGCCGCGCGCAGCCCGGCGCCGCCAGCGCCAAGAATCAAGGTATCGAAACGACGACGCGCCAGCCCGCTGGTCATATCAGTTTCTCCAGCGCCAGCAACGCCCAGATCGCGCTGCCGAGCAGATAGAAAGCGGTCAGGCTCAGCGCCAGCACGCGCCAGCCGAGTGGATGTACATAGTCGATCAACACATCACGCATGCCAACCCAGGCGTGCAGCGCGACACTGACGATGAACAGAATGAACATAACCATCACCAACGGTCGCGCCAGCCAGTTTCGCCAGTGCGTGAAACTGTCCGGTGGCGCGAACAGCAGTATTGCCAACAACACCAGGATGAACAGTCCGATATAGACGGCGCTGATGCGTTGCAACAGCCATGCGCGCAGGCCGCTGGCACGACGGCTCACAGCAATACCCCGATGAGCAGCGCCATCAGCGGCGCGGCGAACACCACAGCCCAGGCGCTTTGCCGGTAGGCGGGGCGATCAACGCCCAGATCGAGATCCAACAGCAGATAGCGGATGCCAGCGAGCAAATGATGCAGCAAGGCCCACAACGACAGGATCAGGAAGATCCGCCCGAATGGCGTGATCAGCCAGGCGACGATGGCCTCCCAGGCGTCGGCATCGCTGACTGAGGCATGCAGTAACCAACTGAAAGCCGGGAGAAACAAAAACAACAACGCGCCGCACAAGCGGTGGAGGATGGACATCACGCCGGCGATCGGCAGGCGAATCTGGAGCAGATTGAGATGAACCGGGTGCTTAGCGGTTTGCATGCCGGAAGTATAGCACCAGCAGGATGTTGAAAAAGTCCTTCCATGGACTTTTTCAACGACGGAAGCGGAAAATACGATTTCCCGGCTCCTTCATTTTCAATGACTTGCCGTCATCGAAAATGGCGGCACCTCCCTGTACCGCGCACAGGCCGTTGAAAAATGCCATTTTTCAACGGCCTGCCAAGTACCGTCAAAACCCAGATCTTGGGCAGCCCATGGCCATGTTCAGGGCATCTCGACAAACCGAGATACCCGAGTGGGACGGGGATGTCCCACCCTTTTCGATCACGATAAGTGATGGAAAATGTGAGCAAAGCGGAAATCGTATTTTCTCTTTGCGACGAGAAAGATTCCATGGAAGGAATTTTTCGAGATCCCCTCCAGTCGGACGATGAGGCATCAACAATGCGCCTGGGCGCGCAGGCGCGCTTCGTCGAGTACCTCGACACGCCGGCCATCGACATTGACGATACCCTCACGTTCCAGGCCATGGATGACTCGCGAGAAGGTCTCCGGCGTCAGGTTCAGCAGCGACGCGGTGGCCGCCTTGGTGGAGGGTAGGCGGATCTCCTTGATGCCCGGCTCCCCGCCGACACGTAGTTCACGCAGCAGAAAGCCGGTGACCCGTTCGCGCGAGCTGAGCAGACACAGCGATTCGAACTCACCGAACATGCTGTGCAAGCGCCGGCTCAGCGAGGCAATGATGTGCATCGCCACGTCCGGGCAGTGTTCGATCAGATCCCACACCGCCTCCTTGCGGATGAACAACAGGCGGGTCGGCATGCAGGCCTGCACGAATACCGGGATCGGCTGACCGACGAACATCGCCGCCTCGCCAAAGGTGGCGCCCTCGCCGAGCAGCTCGACGACCTTCTCGTTGCCTTGCTCGGAGATGAACGACAGCTTCACTTGGCCGCGTTCGATGTAGTAGAAGCCGTGGGCGATACAGCCCTTCTCGATAACGTATTCGCCCTTCTTGAAGCTTTTGCCTTGTACCTGCCACGCCATGCTATCGAGGGTATCGGCGTCCGCGACCTGGAACAGAGGAATCGAGGCCAATACGCCACTGAGACTTTTCCCATACATTATTTTTCGCCCTTGATAGCCTATTCGGGAAACGACATGATCGCCGGCTATTCTGAGGCAGGCGCCGCGCACCACACATTAATCCAGGTTGATTGAGGAAAAGAAAGAGCATGGCGAAAACAACATACCTTGATACAGGTCAAGAAAATGGGAATCAGGTCGCGCCATCAGCGTACATCGCCCCGACCTCGGCGGCATGGCGTTCCAAAATCCTTGCGCGCTTCAGTTTCAGCGTCGGCGTCACCAAACCCGCTTCGATCGTCCATGGCTCCAGCAGCAGGGTCACGCGGCGGATCTTCGCGTAACCGGGAAAATTGCTCAGCAACGCGCCGATGCGTTTCTGCATGTCTCGAAGGATCTTCTTGTCATGCAACAGACGGGTATCCTCGGGGTCCAGCCCCTTGGCCTTCAGATAATCGACCCAGCGCGTCGGGTCGAGCACGACCAAAGCACTCAGATAGGGACGCCCCTCGCCGACCACCAGCACTTGTTCGAACAGCGGATCGAGGGTGATCGCCACCTCCATGTCACCAGGTGGTATCTTCTCGCCATTCGACAGTACCAGGATATCCTTCAGCCGGCCTGTGATAATGATATGGCCATCCTGAAGGCGCGCCTGGTCGCCGGTGTGCAACCAACCCTCGGCATCGATTATCTCGGCAGTGGCCGCATGGTTGTTCCAATAGCCGAGCATCATGCCTGGCGTTTTCACCAACAGCTCGTCGTCTTCGCCGACTCTGACGGTGACGCCACGCAGCGGCTTGCCGACGCCTTGCGGCAAGTTATCCTTGAGCCGGTTCACGCTGATCACCGGACTGGTCTCAGTCAGGCCATAGCCCTGCACGATGGGCACGCCGAGACCGAGGAACACACGCGATATTTCGGGTGACAGCGCCGCGCCGCCACTGATCGCGACGCGCAGGCGGCCACCGAGCTTCTCCCGCACCTTGCTTGCGACCAGGCTATCGAGCCAGGGCCACAACAGCAGTTTCGGCGACCACCCAGCGCGGCCTTGCTGGCGCTCGAAGCGCCGCCAGCCAACCGTGATGGTCAGATCGAACAGATAGCGCGCGAGCGGCGACTGTTTTTCCAGCTGGCCGAGCAGGCGACCATGGACACGTTCGAAGATACGCGGCACGGCGATCATCACACTCGGACGAATCTCGGTCAGGTCGTTGGCCAATTGCGCCACTGAGCGCGAAAAGGCGACTCGCGCGCCAGCCAGCATCGGCAGATAGTAGCCGCCGCTACGTTCCAGTGTGTGCGATAACGGCAGAAAGGAGAGAAACACATCCTGCTTGTAGCAATCGATCGCGGTCAGGCCGCCATGCGCAACCGTCATCATATTGCGGTGACTGAGCATCACGCCCTTCGGTCGCCCGGTGGTGCCGGAGGTATACACGATGGAAGCCAACGCTTGCCCGTCGCCATCGCGCTGGCGGGGCTCGGCGTCTTGTTCCGGCAGCCAGTCCGACACCCGCATGACACGTTCATCGTTCCGCGCGAAGCGTTTCGCCTCCTTGCTGGAATCGAGCAGCAGCACGCGTTGCAATGCCTCGCATTCCACCGTGACCGGCGCCAGTTTCTTCCAGCGTCCGGCATCCTGCACCAAGAGTAGGCGGATGGCCGCGTCATCGAGGATATAGGCGATATTATCCGGCCGATCGTCGGTGTACAATGGCACGGTCACTAGGCCCATGCCGAGCGCAGCGATGTCGAACGCCACCCACTCCGGACAGTTGCGCAAAATCACGCCGACTCGCTCGCCCTCGTGCAGATTCTCCGCCGCCATCGCCCGCTGCCAGCGTCCGATGGCCGCCGCCATCTGCCGCCAAGTGAAATCCTCCCAACGCTTGGTCTCGCGATCGAAACTGGTGTAGGCCACGGCATCAGGCGAACGGCGAACACGCTGGTTAAACAGGCCATCCAGCGTTTTCGCCTGTTCGACCGGTATCAGATCCTCGTTCCAGTGCTCGCTCATACCCCCCCGCTTCCGTTTCGTAAAACGGCCGTGAAATCGTTACAATAGTGGGTGAATCCCGCAGTATAACCCAAGATTATGCAGATACTTCTGAACGGTAAACCCCGCGAAATCACCGACGGCGCCCACCTCACCGAGCTGATCGACACGCTGGATCTGAATGGTCAGCGCTATGCGGTGGAGATCAACCAAGTGCTGATCCCGCGTTCACGCCACGCCGATCACCGCCTACATGGCGGCGACCGGGTCGAGATCGTGCAGGCTATCGGTGGCGGTTGAGCACTCTTCCTCTTAATCCTAGGCAGTAGAAAACACCATGAGCGATACCCGACAAGACAGCTTCGAGATAGCTGGCAAGACCTATCATTCCCGCCTGCTGGTCGGCACCGGCAAGTACAAAGACATGGACGAGACCCGTGACGCGCTGGCCGCCAGCGGCGCCGAGATAGTAACTATCGCGGTGCGCCGTACCAACATCGGCCAGAACAGCAATGAACCGAACATCCTGGATGTCGTCTCGCCGGACCGCTACACCGTCCTGCCGAACACCGCTGGCTGCTTCGACGCCAAGACCGCGGTACGCACCTGCCGCCTGGCGCGTGAGTTGCTCGACGGCCACAGTCTGGTCAAATTGGAGGTGCTGGGCGACGAGAAGACCCTGTTCCCCGACATCGTCGCCACGCTGGAAGCCGCCGAGATGCTGATAAAAGACGACTTCGACGTGATGGTCTATACCAACGATGACCCGATCATCGCCAAACGCCTCGAAGAAATGGGCTGCGTCGCGGTGATGCCGCTGGCCGCGCCGATCGGCTCTGGCCTGGGAATACGCAACCGGCTGAACATCCGCACCATCGTCGAGAACGCCAAGGTACCGATCCTGGTCGACGCTGGCGTCGGCACCGCCTCCGACGCCGCCGTGGCGATGGAGCTGGGCTGCGATGGCGTATTGATGAACACCGCGATCGCCGCCGCGCAAAAGCCGATATTGATGGCCTCCGCGATGCGCAAGGCCATCGAGGCCGGTCGCAAGGCCTGGCTGGCCGGGCGCATGCGCCCGAAGCGTTTCGCCTCGGCATCGTCACCGCTGGACGGCCTGTTCTTCGAATAACGGTGGAAGCCCTGCCCGGCCATCGGCCGATCCGCTCCTTCGTGCTGCGCGAAGGCCGCATGACCCCGGGCCAGAAGAAGGCTTGGGAGACGCTGTGGCCAGTATATGGCATCGAGCCGGATGGAAAGACCCTCGATCCGCCGACGCTGTTCGGCAACACCAACCCAGTGTATCTGGAGATCGGCTTCGGCAATGGCGACGCGCTGTTGGAACGCGCCGACCGCGACCCCGCGCGCAACCAGCTCGGCATCGAGGTACATCGCCCCGGCATCGGCCACCTGTTGAACCTTGCCGACCAACGTAGCTTGCACAACATTCGCCTGATCCGCGACGATGCCGTCGAGGTATTGCGAAATGCCCTTCCCGATGCATCGCTTGCCGGAGTCTACCTGTTCTTTCCCGATCCATGGCACAAGAAGAAGCACCATAAGCGACGCATCGTCAATCCAGCCTTCGTCGACCAGATCGCGCGCGTGCTGCGCCCAGGCGGCTTCCTGCATATCGCCACCGATTGGGAGGACTATGCCCGGCATGTGCTCGCGGTCATGGGCGATCGCGAGGATTTCGTCAACCGCGCCAGCCACGACCTGTTCATCCCACGCCCCGACGACCGCCCGCTGACCCGCTTCGAGCAACGTGGCCAGCGCCTCGGGCACGGCACATGGGACATGTTGTTCAGCATATAACATCAAAAGTCTTACGGAAAACGCCGCCGGAATTCCCATATACTCCATGAAAACACGATTTTGGAGAAACCCATGAGCACCACCGAGGACATCGCCCGCCATTATCACCAGATCATCGAAGGTGTTGGCGAGGACATGAGCCGCGAAGGCCTGTTGAAAACCCCGATGCGCGCCGCCAAGGCAATCGAGTTCCTGACCCAGGGATATACCCAATCGGTGGAAGAAGTCGTCAACGGCGCGATCTTCCCATCGGACAACGACGAAATGGTCATCGTCAAGGACATCGAACTCTACTCGCTGTGCGAGCATCACATGCTGCCGTTCATCGGCAAGGCGCATGTCGCCTATCTGCCGCGCGGCAGGGTCATCGGGCTATCGAAGATCGCGCGCATCGTCGACATGTTCGCACGTCGCCTGCAAATTCAGGAACAACTCACCACCCAGGTCGCGCATGCTATCAGCGACGCCATCCAGCCGGCCGGCGTCGCCGTCGTCATCGAGGCCGCCCACCTGTGCATGATGATGCGCGGCGTGCAGAAACAGAACTCCTCCACCACCACCTCGATGATGCTCGGCGCCTTCCGCGAGAACCACCGCACCCGCGACGAGTTCCTGAAACTGATCAAACTCTAATGCTGACCATCCGCATCAAGAACCTACGCCTGCGCACCTATATCGGCTTCAACGACGACGAGCGCCGGAAACGCCAGGATGTCATCATCAACGTGCGCTTCGACTACCAAGCCGAAAAGGCCGCCGATAGTGACGATGTCGACTACGCCGTCAATTACCGCACCATCACCAAGAAGATCATCGCGCATGTCGAGGGCAACAGCTTTCTGTTGCTGGAGAAGCTCACCGCCGAAGTGCTCGACCTGGTGATGGAAGCCGACACCGTGCGTTTCGCGCAAGTCGAGGTGGACAAGCCGCATGCATTGCGTTTTGCCGATTCGGTATCGGCGTCATTGAGCACGGAGCGATGAGGGGATAGATAGCGCACTGCCGGCGACTCACGCGCCAAACCGTCTCGAATACGCATTTTTCTCGCAATCCCCCAGCCACGAACTGTCATATATTTTTACAGACACACCACGCTTTTCTCCTTACAACACTATCAACGGATTGATAACCCTAGCATTTCATCTATTGGCATATTCCATGCATGGAAATCAATCCAGTCGTCAGGTGTTGTCTCCATCTGGCTCTTTTTGGCGTTCAAGCCAGTCAACCGATCGACAACATTTGAGGACAACAACCATGCGCATCCGTAAGCACAGATACCCTGGCATCATGCCGCTTGGCGGAGCTCTTGCCTTCGCCTGCATGCCGGCGGCCGCCAGCCTACTCTCTTCGAACATCGAGTTCTCAACGACGAATCAGAGCATGTGGGATACGGGAGCCACCGCGAGGATCGATCCGATCCATCGCTTCGATGGACTGAGCTGGCAGATTGGGAAAAACGCCGGCAGTATTGCAAATCCCACGCCTTTGGGAGTATCCCTTGGAGAATACGGCGCGAAACTGTCCGCGTCGAGCAAAGGCAAGATCGGCTTTCAAACCGACATCGCGCTCGATAGCGGCTCGGTCGATGTTCGGTATCCAATCATTGCAGGCATCGAGTACCCAGATCCTTACGCGGTACGGCCTGGTGAAAGATTCACCATCTCATCCAATTTCGTTCTCGGCGATGATGCCAGCCTCTCCACCGCGTCACCAACGGGAGAGGTAGACGTTGGTTTCGTCTTCGACTTCAATGCCAAGCTTGGCTATCGGGCCTGCTTTATCAGTTGCGCATCCGGCACGCCAGTCGATATCAAACATAGTTCGACAACCCCGCTGATCCATCTCGATTCGAAGGCCAGAACAGAACAGTCGATCCTCGGCGGACTCACGACCTTGAAAGCCAAAGTACCAGACATCCAAACCGCCGGGAGTATCCAGGGCAACCAACTGCATTCCCACGGTTCCGACTTCCTTCTGGACGTGACCGTCGATGCCGACAAGGTCGCCAGCGGCTTTCTCCACTTGCCTTCCCTAGGCAAAACGACGCTCCCTGTTCTAGGCGGGAAGGTTTCACTATCGTATACCGTCGCCGATATCGCGGTTGGCGTGAACCTGGATGTCATACAAGACTTCGTTTTCAAGGCGGAACCCCAGATACGCTTGGACTTCGATAGACCGGTCACCGTGATCGGACAAAGCGGTCTCCAGGATAATGTGACGTTCGCGCTCGGCTCCAGTGTGGATCTGGTGTTCGACGACAGCTTCGATACACTAGGCGTTACGCCAACCTATTCATTGAAGAATACCCTGACGAGCACTACCAGCCTGAAAATCGACCCGACATTCGGCTTCGAAGCGTTGGCTGTCAACGCGAAAGCCGATTTCCCCGATCTGGTAAACACGTTTATCCCTGACTTGAACATCGGTATCGGTCCATTGGTCGATTTCGACAAAACCTTCTCCGGACCATCGGTGGAGATCTTCAACAGAGAGTTCCCGCTTGCGGGTTTCGGCCCGGCAACCACCAATGGCTTCGAAATCGCACCGAACCCGATTGAAGTGGTCGATGCCTTCTTCCACCCCGGCAGGGCAAACCTTGAGATTCCCACTGGAGGATTTACCCATAACCTGGATGGCTCGCTGGCCGTGTTGCTGAGAAACCATTCCACGACCCGCTTCGACGGGCAAGATATTGATTTCACGCTCGCAGATCAAGATGCCCTATTCTTTCCCGGTTGGGATGATCATCTCACGGGTCGCAACGACATCTTGGCCACTATAAAGGATCACCCATTGACGGGAACCTTATCGCCCGCGGACTCTCTCGCCATCGATCTGCCTTTCAATATTAGTAGAAACGCGCTGAATGATGCTATCGATACCTCGATATTTCCATTCCTTCACCCGGACGAAGGTGTATTTCTCGATCCAACCGGAAGAGGTACGCTGCGCTTCATCAGTTCGACCGGGCAAGCAACCGAGCTACCCTTCCGTGCTCACGGAATTTCACTGCCCCAGCATGTATCGGCGCCCGGCACGGCGATCGCTCTCGTCATGGGCATGCTGCTGTTGCCAGGTTGCCGTGGAAACGATCGGCGAGACATCTCATTGGCGTAACCCCCCCTCAATCACACGCCATTGATCACCTCACGGCATCGCCGTGTATAGCCACGGCCAATCAAACGCCGGAATTATCGCACGCCCCATTTCCCCCTTGCGGTGTTGCTCGTCGTTGTGGGGAATAGCGCCACGACCTCCTCCCGCCTTGCCAGGAACGAAATGGCACGCACGCTAAAATCCGACGTTCGACTGGCCTGTGTGCGGTACAGGGATGTACCACCCTTTTCGATGAAGGAACCCGGAAATCGTATTTTCCGGTTCCGTTGTTGAAAAAGCCCATGGAAGGACTTTTTCAACATCCTGTTAGCGTGAAAAACACCCGATAGTTGCCCGCGAGGCATCCGCGAATACTTCCCTACTGGCTTGGCTTCGGTTCCAAGCCACGACCACAGCGATCCGCTGACATGGACGCTTCCTTCGCCATAGCCGTATATCGAGGCCGGAAGCCACTTTCTCAACAACCCGACAGACTCCAGCTCGCACAGCGAAATGCATCATATTACGATACCTTTAAGGCAATATAGTACAACTTATACAATAACAGTTTACCTATTCGCACCTTGACCGGATACTAGTCTCAGGTCTCGAAACCTGGACGAACCGCAACTGCCCAACCATGGGCACGGCCGCTCAAACGTCACATCGGCCCCTTCCGCATTTCGAGGCCCGGCGACACGCCGTCTCGATGACCCGTCCGGATAGGCATGCTTGCCCCGGCGAACCACAAGGAATCCGACCATGGTATCCGTCTACAATCTGAAACCCCGCTTCCAGGGGCTGCTCCGCCCCGTCACCCATTATCTGGCCCAGGCCGGCATCACGCCCAACCAGGTCACTCTCTCCGCGTTCGCGCTATCCATCGTCGCCGGCGCCTCGATTGCCGTGTTTCCCGACGCCTCCTGGCCGTTGCTGTTGATCCCGCTGGCGCTGTTTCTGCGCATGGCCTTGAACGCCATCGACGGCATGCTGGCACGTGAACATGCGATACAGTCGCCGGTGGGCGCGATCCTGAACGAGCTGGGCGATGTGCTTTCCGACGCCGCGCTGTACCTGCCATTGTGCTGGGTCAGCGGGCTTTCTCCGCTGCTGGTGGTATCCATCGTGGTATTCTCGATCATCGCCGAGATGACCGGAGTGGTCGCGGTACAGATCGGCGCCAGCCGGCGCTATGACGGACCGATGGGCAAGAGCGACCGGGCCTTGGCATTCGGTCTGCTGGCGCTACTGATCGGCCTGGGTGTCGATCCACTGTCTTGGGGGAATCGTCTGCTCGCGGTCGTCGCGCTGCTTTCGATCGCGACCATTGTCAACCGCGCCCGACAGGCGTTGCGGGAGGTGGCGTGAAGAATTCCGCGCTCGATCCGGTAGTGCTCTGGTCGCTGGCTGGCGTGTATGCCCTGCTCGGCTTGGCTTCCGTGATTCAATGGCTGTTGATACGGCATCATCCTGGCAAGGACCACAGCGAACTGGCGCAACGTATCCATTCGTGGTGGGTGATGGTCAGCGTGTTCACCGCGGCGATGCTACTGTCACCAATGGTATCCCTGATATTCTTCGGCTTCGTTAGCTTTCTGGCATTGAAGGAGTATCTCTCCATCATCCCGACACGCCGCGCCGATCGCAGGGTACTCTTCTGGGCCTACCTGGCGATTCCGGTGCAGTATTACTGGATCGCGATCGGCTGGTACGGCATGTTCATCATCTTCATCCCGGTGTACATGTTCCTGTTTCTGCCGATGCGCATGATCATCATCGGCGAAACCAAATCCTTTCTGCGCGCCGTGGGCACGCTGCACTGGGGGTTGATGACGACCGTGTTCAGCATCAGCCATGTAGCATTTCTGCTGATACTGCCGGACACCGATGATGGCTCGGCCGGCGGCGCCGGCATGGTGTTGTACCTGATTTTTCTGACCCAGATCAACGACGTGGCGCAGTATGTCTGGGGCAAGGCGCTGGGACGCCACAAGGTAGTGCCCAGGGTCAGCCCAAACAAGACCTGGGAGGGATTCCCCGGTGGCGTCGCAACCACTACCCTGCTGGCGATGCTGCTGGCGCCTTCGTTGACGCCATTCGACTGGCCGTTGGCATTGGCCGCCGGTCTGATCATCGGCATCGGCGGCTTCGTCGGCGATGTGACCCTGTCGGCGTTGAAACGGGATATCGGCGTCAAGGACAGCGGCAGCCTGCTGCCGGGGCATGGCGGCATCCTCGACCGCATCGACAGCCTGACCTATACCGCGCCGTTGTTCTTCCATTTTGTCCGTTACTCCACATGAATACCGAGAACCGTTTCATCCGCGCACTGTTCTTCAATGGCATCGTCCGTTTCATCGTGCTGGTGCTGCTGGGTCTCAATGTACGCCATCGCCACCGCCTGCCCAGCGATGGGCCTGCGATCCTGGTGGCCAACCATAATAGCCATCTGGATACGCTGGTGTTGATGACCTTGCTGCCGCGCAAGCGGCTGCACAGAGTACAACCGGTCGCGGCAATGGACTATTTTCTGCGCAACCGCCTGCTCGCCTGGTTTGCACTGAACGTGATCGGCATCCTGCCGCTGGAACGCGATGCCCGCGCCCGGGGGAAAGACCCACTGGCGCCGATCGACAAGGCGCTGGACGCCGGCAGGATTTTGATCTTCTTCCCGGAAGGTACGCGCGGTGAACCGGAGAG
>Ga0256841_1002053_pt1 | contig 16512 bp, 16 predicted proteins | sample 356308metaG_FD_185971 | JGI IMG/M metagenome (GOLD analysis project Ga0256841, IMG submission 185971) | Hydrothermal vent microbial communities from Mid Atlantic Ridge, Atlantic Ocean - 356-308 | ecosystem: Environmental > Aquatic > Marine > Hydrothermal vents | place: Atlantic Ocean: Mid... | reverse complement strand
AGGCTAAGAGGCATATAATCATCGGTCTCTTTGCTGGCATAACCGAACATCATTCCTTGGTCGCCTGCACCCTGATTGTATCTATCTTCACGCTCCACACCCTGCCGGATATCACCCGACTGCTCGTGAATAGCCGAAAGCACTCCACAGGAATTGCCTTCGAACATATATTCTCCCTTTGTGTAGCCTATATCGTTTATGACACTACGTGAAACCTGTTGTACATCAACATAAGCCGATGAATGAACCTCTCCGGCAACAATAACCTGTCCTGTAGTAACCATTGTCTCGACAGCTACTTTCGAATCAGGGTCATAAGCAAGAAAATAATCTAAAATTGCATCTGAAATCTGATCGGCAACCTTGTCAGGATGTCCTTCCGATACCGATTCCGAAGTGAATAAATATCCCATTTTTTTACATTTAATGTTTAATATTTTTATTAATTGCCTGGAAACCGTTGATTGAAAGGTGGTAATAAAACTGTTTTAGCATTTTTTACCGGGGTTGCAATCAATCAAATCTTTCCCCAAACGAGCGGCAAAGGTATAATTAATTAATTTAAGCATCAAAATTTATTTCATTAAAAAAAAATATAAAATTTACTTGATTTTTAATATTTATTTTTATTATCTTTGTCGTCTAAGGATTTTTTAGAAATTTTTTAAAAAAAAGTTGTTATTATAAATTTTTGTATATCTTTGCAGCCCCAAAAATAAATTGGAAAGAGGATATTAAAAATTAAGATATGGCAAATCATATTTCAGCATTAAAGAGAATTCGTCAGAACGAAAAAAGAAGATTGCATAACAGATATTATGCAAGGACAATGCGTAATGCGGTTAAAAAATTTCGCACAATAACAGATAAAAAAGAAGCTGAAGAGCAATTCCCGAAGATAGCATCATTAATAGATGGTATTGCAAAGAGGAATATAATACATAAAAATAAAGCTGCAAACCTAAAGTCGAAACTTGCAAAACAAGTGAACGCTTTATAGCAAAGATCTTTTTTTTTCATGGCTTTTGGGTTGGGTCCCTGCCGTCAGGCGGGGGCCTTTTTTTATTTTGTGAAAGTGTTAAAAAAATATTTTACCTTTGGTTCTTTAAATTGCATTGACCATGATAGAATCCGATAAAGAATATTTTCCCATAAACCAATGGGCTGAAGATGACAGACCAAGGGAAAAATTGTTACTTAAAGGAAAAGCCAGTCTTAGTGATGCCGAACTGATTGCAATTTTGATGGGTTCGGGTAGCAGGAAAGAGTCAGCCGTTGATCTTGCAAAGCGAATATTGCATGATGTGAACGATAATCTGATAGAGCTCTCAAAACTTGATGTTGCAAGCCTTAAAAAGTACAAAGGTGTCGGTGAAGCCAAGGCCATATCAATCATTGCTGCCCTCGAACTGGGTAAACGCAGAAGGTCCGCAGAACCGCTGGAAAGAAAAACCATAACTTCTTCACAAATGGTTTTTGAATATGCTCAGACTCTTGTTGCGGACAATATTTACGAGTCGTTCTATATTATCCTCTTATCAAGAGCAAACAAAATAATAAAGTCGGTGCTGATTGGTGAAGGTGGGACAGCAGGTACTCTTGTTGATCCCAAAAGGATTTTCAAAACAGCTCTCGACAATAACGCAAACTCAATAATTCTTTGCCACAATCATCCGTCAGGCAACATTAAACCAAGTGAACAGGATATAAGACTTACCAGAAAACTGAAGAAACTCGGTGATATGATGGAAGTCGGTATCCTTGATCATATTATAGTTGGTGATAATAAATATTATAGTTTCGCGGATGAAAATATGATGAATGGATAAGAATTACGGATGACAGATAAAAATAATCGGAAGAATGATAAAAGTAGTAACTATTATAGGAGCAAGGCCGCAAATAATAAAAGCTGCTGCCCTGAGCAGGGCTGTCAGAACGAAGTTTGCCGGTCAGATAAAAGAGGTGATAGTCCATACGGGACAACACTATGATAAGAATATGTCGAAAGTGTTTTTTGATGAGATGGGAATACCCGAACCCGACTATAATCTCGGTGTCGGTTCGGGGTCTCATGGAAGCCAGACGGCATTTATGCTTCAAAAGATTGAAGATGTTTTAATTACGGAGAAACCGGCTTTTGTTGTCCTTTTCGGAGATACAAACTCAACGCTTGCAGGGTCTGTTGCTGCAGCAAAGATTCACATCCCCGTTGTACATATTGAAGCAGGACTTCGCTCTTTCAATAAGTCAATGCCTGAGGAGATAAACCGTATTGTCTGCGACCATACCTCAACACTACTGTTTACTCCAACACGAGCCGGTCTCAATAATCTTATCCGCGAAGGATTTAAACCCCATAACAAGCCGCCATACACATCCGATAATCCCGGAGTTTTTCATTGCGGTGATGTTATGTATGACAACAGCCTCTATTTTGGTGATATGGCCGAAAGCAAATCGGATATTCTTGATAAACTGAATTTAACTTCGGACGGTTTTGTACTTGCCACCATCCACAGAGATAATAATACGGATATCCCCGAAAGACTAAGTGCGATATTTGAAGCCTTGTACCGGATAGCAACAGAAAATGAGATTGACGTGGTACTTCCGCTACATCCGCGGACGGCAAAGATGATGAAACTGAACCTTAATGCCGATCTTTATAAAAAAATTGAAAGTTCACACCATTTAATGATTGTTCCACCTGCTTCATTCTTTGACATAACGACTCTGGAAAAAAATTGCAAGATGGTAATGACCGATTCGGGCGGAGTTCAGAAAGAGGCTTACTTTTTTAAAAAACCTGTAATAATTTTGAGGCCTGAAACGGAATGGGTTGAGATAGTGGAGAGCGGTGCAGGAAAAATTACCGATGCCGATACGAAGAAAATAATAGAAGCATACAATTACTTTGAAGGTACGGGAATGCCGGAGTTTCCTCCTGTTTTCGGCGATGGAAAAGCTGCTGAGTTTATCTGCGGAGAGATTGTGAAAGATTCGTAATAGGTTATATGGTTGGTTTGGAAGTTCTTATGTTTTTGATGTATAAAAGTTTGGAGGTTTGGAAGTTTGGAGGTTCTGAAGTTCTGAGGTTTCAGTCTGCCGATTGCCGATTGTTGACTGATGACTGCCAATGCCGACCTCCGGTCAAGCATGCACGAAGCAAAGCTTCGGCACTGCCGACTACCCCAAATATCACTTCAATCGCGCCATAACCGTTTCACAACCGGTAACTTTTTGTCCCAATTCAACTTCAACCTTTGCGTCAAGAGGGAGAAAAAGATCGAAACGGGAGCCGAATTTTATAATACCGAGATTTTCACCCTGTGTGGCTTCCTTACCATCGGTGGCATAGCAAACTATACGACGGGCAACTGTACCCGCTATCTGGCGAAATAGTATCTCAGTGCCGTTATTTAACTCAACCACAGTGGTTGTCCGTTCATTCTCATCGGATGATTTCGGCTTTGATGCAATAAAATAAAATCCCTGATTATGCCTGAAATATTTCACCTTGCCGCTTACCGGAAACCAGTTAACATGAATATCAAGCGGTGACATAAAGACCGAGACCTGCTTCCGTTTATCCTTAAAATACTCTTTTTCAAACACATCTTCAATAACGACCACTTTGCCGTCTGCACCGCTTATTATCAAATTATCGTCAGGTTCAACTTCCCTTATGGGATCTCTGAAAAATCTGACAACAAAAAAATAAAAAACTATTGCAATACCGTAAAGAATGAAATGAATGATTGTCTGTTTCGGAAAAATAAGGTTTATCACTACAAGAATAATGATAACCAGCAGAAGCACAAGGCCCATCACCGCCCAGCCCTCTTTATGTATTCTCATTTTCATATCAGTTCAGGATAATCATTAGATAAATAAAAACAAACGGGGAAGCCATCAAAATACTGTCGAACCTGTCGAGGATACCTCCGTGTCCGGGCATAATGTTACCAGAATCTTTAATATTTATACTCCTTTTAAACATTGATTCAACCAGGTCGCCAAAAGTACCGAAAATGATAATTACCGCTGCCAGTCCCAACCATTCGTACAAACTCAGCTCATTAAAGATCAGTGACAGTACATAGGCAGCCACCAATCCGAAGACAAAACCGCCAAGAGTACCTTCAATGGTCTTCTTTGGTGAAATACGTTCAAACAATTTATGTTTTCCTATTGCCATTCCCGTAAGATAAGCAAATGTGTCATTAACCCAGATTATGAAGAAAAACCCGACCAATACTCCTTTAACAGGGATTGAGGTATCCATATCCGGGTAAAAAAAGAAATTCATCAAAGCAAATGGAACTGCAACATAGATTATTGCAAAAATGCCCATTCCGATATTCTGAAACGGCGTCTTGCTTTTCCTGTACAGCTCAAAAATAAAAATCAGAAAAATAACAGGAACACTAACAATCAGCCATTTAGCGGGAATATAGTTCCAAATATAAAGCAATACAATATCATATAGTAAAATTGCCGTGATAAGAACCTGCGCGGTGGCCGGTTTATAACCTGCCGATTTAATCATATTCAGCATCTCCAATAAACCTAATACAAGAAATACAAGGAAAACAAATCCAAAGGTAAACGGACCCAGAAATATTGAGCCGATTATTAATATTATAAAAACCAGCCCCGAAATTGTTCGTGTAATTATGGTTTTCAACTTTGTTCTATTGATTTTATTAAATGTATTGCTTTAATCACATCTTCGGGATGCACGTATAACTCAATCATTCCAAAAAGATATGATGAATCTTTTTTGTTAACAGTCACAACTTCAATTCCTTCGGCCTCAAGTCCTCCTTTGTAAATCTCAGTCCTGTACAGATCGGACGATTCATAAATTTTTGCCCAGTCTGAATTCATTATGTTGTTATTTTAAAGATAAAAAGTAACTTCCGAAATAGGAGCACCACCATCGCTTACATTTCGTGTTTAGCTATAATTTCAAGAGCTCTCTTTTCATCTTTTTCGTCAACGTAAAGCAGTATATCTCCAAGTAACAATTCCGAGCCTTTTTTATTCAGGATGAAACTTTCTATTTTATTTTCAGCAAGTAATTCTTTCATCATCTCGACTTTGTACATTTTGTCGGCCGTAAAGACCTCTTTCATATTATCTTCCATAATTATATAATTTATTCGTTATCAATCAAAAACAAATACAATTCTTTCGGGCCATGTGCGCCCATAACCAATGTCTTTTCAATATCGGCAGTACGGCTTGGTCCTGTAATAACCGAAACAAGGGATGGCAAATCTTTTCCGTACCGCTCTTTCATTCCGAGCAATGCATCTTTAATATCGGGCACTATTTGAGAAGTGTTTGCAATCACAATATGATGCTCCGGAAAAACATTCATTCGCCTTCCGGATATTTGCCTTGAAGATATCATAATGCTTCCCAGTCGTGCAATCAGATATTCACAATGTGTTATTCCAACCTCCATTGAAAGGAAATCATCCTCATCCGATTTATATGAAATGCCTGCGTCCTTAAGTACTCTTTCAATTTCAGGATCAATACAAAAAATATTGTTCCATTCATTTTCAGCAATAAGAGCACTAAGGTTTTCCTTTAATTCCTTAACATCCTCGCAATATATAAACTTTCCGCTCACCTTTGTAAACTCCTGAGCAAAAGTAATATCGGGAGTATCTTCAACTTTACTGTAAACCGGTGAATCAATATCAATTGAAGTAAAAGGATTCTCATTTTTACTAATGAGCGCATTTCTAACTTTTTTCAGAACCTTTTCTCTTGATGTTGTTTCGTCCATTTTTCAGATATTATTCTGTTTTATCCTTTTCATCCCGCCCGGATTCTTTCTCCGTTTCATTATTCTTTTTACCATCGCTTTCACCCTCAACTTCCTTATTTGCCGGAGGGAGTGCGGCATTTTTTGCTTTTCCGTTAGTTTTCAACATTTTAACCTCTTCTTCCGCATCTTCTTCCAGTTTTTTTCTTATTTCGTCGAAAGGACGTTCACCGAATATTTCAACCAGGTCTTCCCTGAATATCACCTCTTTTTCGAGCAGAACCTTAGCAAGTTTCTCAACCTTTTCTTTATTCTCCTTAATGATTTGAATGGCACGGCTATACGCCTTTTCAACAAGATTACTTACCTCCCGGTCAATTACCTGAGCAGTTTTTTCACTGTAAGGTTTCACGAAAGTATATTCCTGCTGTCCCGTGGAATCGTAGTATGAAACATTGCCTATTTTTTCATCAAGGCCAAAATATACAATCATATTATATGCCTGTTTCGTCACCTTTTCGAGGTCGTTCAAAGCACCTGTTGATATTTTGCCGAAGTTCACAAGTTCCGAAGCCCGGCCACCCATTGTAGCCGTAAGCTCATCAAACATCTGGTCGAAGGTTGTTATTTGTCTCTCTTCAGGCAGATACCAGGCAGCACCGAGAGCTTTCCCCCGCGGGACGATAGTGACTTTTACGAGCGGGTGAGCATGTTCGGTGAGCCAACTGACCGCTGCATGGCCTGCCTCGTGATATGCAATAACCTTTTTCTCGTAAGCCGAGATAAGCTTGTTCTTTTTCTCAAGACCACCGATTATCCTATCAATGGCATTCATAAAGTCCTGCTTATCAATTTCTTTCTTGTTGCTTCTTGCGGCTATCAAAGCCGATTCGTTACAAACGTTTGCAATATCGGCACCCGAAAATCCCGGTGTTTGTTTGGCAAGGAAGGCAACATCAACATTCTTACTTACTTTCAAGGGTTTCATATGAACTTTAAAGATGGCTTTTCTCTCTTCAAGGTCGGGAAGTTCAACGTGTATCTGCCTGTCGAAGCGTCCGGCACGAAGCAAAGCCCTGTCCAGAATCTCAGCCCTGTTGGTTGCGGCAAGAATTATGACGCCCGTATTACTTTGGAAACCGTCCATTTCGGTAAGTAGCTGATTAAGTGTATTTTCCCTTTCATCGTTGGCGCCTGTCAAAGTATTTTTCCCTCTTGCACGGCCTATTGCATCTATTTCATCAATAAAGATGATGCAGGGAGCCTTTTCTTTGGCTTGTTTAAAAAGGTCACGTACCCTTGAGGCACCCACACCGACAAACATCTCAACAAAATCGGAACCGGAGATTGAGAAAAAAGGCACCTGGGCTTCACCGGCCACAGCTTTTGCAAGCAGGGTCTTGCCTGTTCCGGGAGGACCGACAAGCAAAGCACCTTTTGGTATCTTTCCTCCCAGATTTGTGTATTTATCAGGATTCTTCAAAAAATCCACAATCTCCATCACCTCAACTTTTGCCTCTTCCAATCCGGCAACATCATCAAAATTGACATTGACGGCAGCTTCCTTATCATAAAGTTGTGCTTTCGATTTCCCTATACTGAATATCTGGCCTCCACCCGGACCTCCACGGCTCATCATTCTCATTATCACTATCCACACAACAATCAGAATGAGGAGCGGCAGAATATAGCCGAGTACTTCACCACCCCAGTTGTGGCGGGTCTCGTTAGTCAGGTAGATGGGATTCTCAATGCCTTTCTGAGCCTTTTCCACATCCTCCTTAAAACTGTCGTAAGAACCTATGGTGTACGTAAACTGGGGACCATACGAACCTGTTCCTTTAGGAATCTTATCTTTATATTTGGGATCGTCGAGTTTGTCTTTCTTCAGAAATATTTCGGCATCCTCCTTATTAACAACAACTATTTTCTCAACATCCTGATTGACCAGCATCTCTTTGAGTTCACCCCAGTCAATATCCTTAACTTCTCCGCTCCACATATTCGGAAACGAAAGGATAAGAAAGACAACAGCTATTATTCCGTAAATCCAGTAAAAGTTGAACTTACTTTTAGGCGGTTTATTGCCGGAAAAAGGGTGAGCGGTTTTTTTTCTGGAATCCTTACTATCTTTCACCTCTTTTCCGGAATATCTGCTTTTCTTGTTAATATCCTTTGAATTTTGTTTATTGTTTTCTTTATTCTCTGCCATTATGACTTAACTTATTTTCTAACCTAAAAATTAACCAATCAACCTATTTCAAATCGAAGTTTTTAACTTCTGCGTCAGCCCATAGTTTTTCAAGGCTGTAGAACTTTCGTGCCTCTTCCTGAAAAATATGGACAACTACATCAACGTAGTCTAACAATATCCATTCCGCATTCTCAAAGCCTTCCCTGTGCCAGGGTTTTGCCCTCAGCTCTTTCAAAGTGTGTTCTTCAACAGAGCCTGCAATAGCTTCAACCTGAATTTTTGAATTCGCGTGACAAACAACAAAATAGTTACTAACAGAATTGGGAATATTAGTCAAATCAAGCCTCACAATCTCCTCACCCTTCTTGTCAAGAATCCCTTCAATTATAACTTCCGTTAATCGTTCCGAATCATTTTTTTGTACTTTCGCTGCCATAAAAATTCTATTTTGCGCAAAAGTAATCATTTTTGCAACATTTTATATGAATTATGACTAACAAAATCAGCTTGCAAATGTTTGGTTTTGTATTGAATTTTAAGAAATTTTATGAATGATTGGCCAAAAGGGTAAAATTATCAGACTCAACAGCGTGGATTCAACTAATGAATATGCGTTGGGACTTTACAGAAATAAGGTCCCGCCTGACGATGGGACGGTTGTTATTTCCGATACTCAGACCAATGGAAAAGGTCTTGATAAAAACAAATGGGAGAGTGAATCCGGCAAAAATCTGACTTTTTCAATTTGCTTGTATCCGCACTTTCTTCCGGTTGAGATGCAGTTTGAAATGAATAAAGCTTTGTCGCTCGGAATTTATGATTTTATAAAAGAGATGGTCCCGAATGAAAAGGTGACGGTAAAATGGCCGAATGACATTTATATTAATAATGAAAAAGTTGCGGGAATATTGATAAACAATACCATCAGCGGCAACATTCTTGATTTTTCGGTTGCCGGATTCGGAATAAATATAAATCAGACAAAATTTGTGAGCGATGCGCCGAATCCGGTGTCGCTGATAAAATATCTTGGTAATGAATTAAATCTTGATGAGTGCCTTGACCTTGTTTGTAAAAAACTTGACGCCAGATATGAGCAGATGAAAGCAGGTCATTTTTCACAATTGGATTCCGGTTATTTGAAATCACTATTCAAAATTAATGAAAACAGCCGGTTTATTTATAACGGAAAAGTCATTAGTGCAATGATAACCGGAGTGTCGGAGTATGGTCATTTGAAACTAACCACTAAAACCGGTGAAAGCCTCGAGTGTGATTTAAAAAAAATTGTTTTTTTATTTTAATATGCTGCTTCAAACTTGCAATCAACCTTTAATACCTAACCCCTCCGGCTCCTACTCCCTCTCCATCTCTTCCTTAAGTTTTTCGGCAAGTATATTGACAAAATTGCTTAATGGTCTGGACGCCATCATCTTAAGCATTGGATTCAGTTTGGCATTTATTATTACCTGTGTTTCCGTTTTCCCGTCTGTCGTTTCGTTAAATTCTGAGTCCATATGAAACGGAAAAGGTGATTTACCTTCGGAGGAGTAACGTATTTTGGAATGCTCTTGTTTTTCCGAAATATGCATTGCAAGGTCTGCCATCCCCTTTATTGTGAACGAGCATTTTTCACCGGTTGTTTGCCAGTTGGTAACCTGTTCGGGGAGCAGTTTTTCAAAATTATTAAAATCCGCCAGAAAAGAAAAAATCTTCTCCGGACTTGCATTTATAACCACTTTATTACTCTTAAATTCCGCCATATTATTTTATGTATATCGAATAATCTCAAAACTTCCAAACCTCAAAACTTCCAAACCTCCAAACTTCAAAACCTCCAAACTTCTACCCCCTCTCTTCACTCCATTTTTCAGGATTTTCTCTCCACTCAGCCAGCGACTTCAAATCCTTATCGGAGATATAATTATTATTTTCGGCATATTCCACAAGTATATTATAGTCGGAAAGTGTGAAAAGGGGGCATTTGGCCTTTTTAAAATTCTCATTGGCTTTTTCAAGGTTATAACTAAAAATAGCGACCATTCCTCTCACATCACAACCCACTGAGCGTAATGCTTTTACAGCATCAAGACTACTTTTTCCAGTGGATATAAGATCTTCAATAACCACAACTCTCTGTCCCGACTCATACTGACCTTCAATTTTATTTTCCAGTCCGTGTTTCTTTTGTGACGAGCGAACATAAACAAAAGGAAGACCCATTTCGTGAGCAACAAGAACACCATGTGCAATTGCACCCGTAGCAACTCCGGCTATCAGATCAACACTGCCGTATTCTTCCTGAATTATATCAACAAACTGTTGCCTGACAAAAGTTCTGACCTTAGGAAAAGACAATATCTTTCTGTTGTCGGTATAGATAGGCGACTTTAGTCCTGAAGCCCAGATAAAAGGGTCGGAAACATTTAGCTTAACTGCTTTAATTTGAAGCAGATGTTCCGATATTGCGTTAGCCGATTCTTTGTTGTAAACCATGCGACAAAAGTAGGTTATTAATTTAAATTCGTATGTGAAATAAAAAATATATTTTAAAATAATCTCTCGTTAATATCCTTAAAAATTAACTCTGCAAAGATAATAATTCCACTTAATTTCCACTCAATTTCAAAAGAAAATGCATCAGGTGATATATTTAGCAGAGCGTAATCAAACTTTTTATCTAATTTTGCCTGAAACTTCTACTTATGAAAAAAGTTGCAGTATTTCCGGGGTCATTCGACCCGATAACGATTGGTCATGAGTCGGTTATTAACAGGTCGCTTCCTTTGTTTGACGAACTCTATGTTGCCATTGGTATTAATTCCGACAAAAAGGGATTCTTTACCGTAGAGCAACGTATCCGTTGGATTAAGCAGGTCTTTGCCGATAAACCGGCTATAAAAGTAATTCAATATGAAGGATTGACAGTTGACCTTTGCCGGAAAATAGGGGCGCAGTATATACTCAGAGGATTAAGAACCTCTGCTGATTTTGAGTTTGAACGCAGCATCGGTCAGGTCAATAAAAAGCTATATCATAGCATTGAAACGGTGTTTTTCCTTACTCTTCCCGAACATACTTCGATAAACTCTTCCATTGTCCGTGATATTTTAAGACATGGTGGTGATGCAAGCGATTTTGTACCTGAAGTTATTGACTTCTCCGGGGTTTAATAACCCGTTATTATGTATTTTAACAAAAAACAAATTAATGAACTTCAATAGAATCATTACGGCTTTTTTATCGGCATTTATTCTGTTGTCCGGCACCACGGCAATCGCTGACACAACAACAATACATGGATATCTTCCCGGTGGCGAGAACCACGAAATCCGTCTGCTGACAATTTCAGACAGAATTTCTTTTTATGAGGTAGTGCTTGACCGGGCTATGATTGATTCGTCGGGCAAATTTTCCTTTTCCCTGGATTTGAAAGAGACAATGGTTGCTTTTCTTGATATGGACTATTACTCCGTTTCCATTTATCTCGAGCCCTCTGTAAATTATAAGATCATCTCGGACAGCGTACCTTTTGACAACCTATACAGACCTTATACGAAGAAAGAAAGACTTCCCTGCACCATAACTTCCGACAAAAAACCTGAGCTAAACAAACTGATCTCCGAATTCAATCTGATTTATAACAATTTTATAGAGGAGAATTTTCAGCAAATTTATGCCAAAAGAAGACGATATCTTATTTATAATTTCGCCGATTCGATGAAAGTCAGGTATGACTCAATTGAAAATGAGTTTTTTCAAAACTATATCACTTACAAAATTGCAGGAATTGAACTGGCGGGAGCTCCTACACAGCGCGCTCGGTTATTTACAAAATATCTTAAAGATAAACCTGTTCTTTACAATCATCCTGAGTATATGTTTTTCTTTAATCAGTTTTTCAATCAATATATAACATCCGTATCAAAATCTGCAAAAGTAAACGACTTGAAATATACCGTTAACTATCTCGCAGACTATCCTGCACTACTTGATTCTATGGGCAAAGATACACTATTAAGAAACGAGGTTATCCGCGAACTGGTTATGCTTAAAGAGCTGAAAGATATCTATTATTCAGGTAATTACTACCACAAAAATATAATAAAAATGCTGAAGGATATATCGGAAAATGATGTTTTTCCCGAGCACAGACTGATTGCTGAAAATATTATAAAAGTTCTTACAAAATTGAATCCCGGAACAGATGCACCCGATTTTGTTCTGCCCGACATTGTAGGCGACACAGTGAAATTCTCCTCTTTTTTTGGCAAGCCGGTATATCTCGGGTTTCTGACAACCTGGAGCTATGCCTGTCTCGGGGAGATGAAAATTTTAAAGGATGTGTATGAAAAATACAAAAATAAAGTGAATTTCGTTATGGTTTCGCTGGATGAAGATCCGGATATTGTCAGGAAACTTGTTAAGGAAAAAGGTTATGGCTGGCCATTTCTTTATAACGGAGACGGCTATGATGTGTTGAGAGCTTATGGCGTTAAGACTTTCCCGTTATTTGTATTGATAAACAGTGAAGGGAAAATATCGGAATATCCCGCACCCAAACCATCCGAGAATATTGAATCTGCTCTTGAAAGACTTACGACTCCACACAAATAAAAGGGGTTGATTGCTTTCCCGATCTATACTATGGATACAAAAAAATTATGACAACAATGTTATTAAAACTTGTCTAAAAAATATTACTTTTGCCCCATGAAAATCTGACGTATTGTCAAAGGAATGATTATTGATAATACGCTTTTTTAGATTTTTTTACTACAATTGAATTAATTTTACTGTTATGGTATCTTTTATTAAGAAACTTCTCGGATCAAAATCCGATCGCGATATAAAATCATTAAAACCTATCCTTGATGATATTCTCAATGCCTATGAGACGATAAAGACTCTCAGCAATGATGAACTCAGAGCGAAAACCGTTGAATTCAAAAAGAAAATCGCCGATCATATTGCCGAAGATGAAAAGCAGATAGAAGCATATAAATCTCAGATTAATAATGATGCGGATTTGGATGTGGACGAGAAGGAGAAGATTTGGAAAAAAATTGATGATCTGGATAAAAAGATATATGAGAAAACCCAGGACAAACTGAATGAAATTCTTCCCGAGGCTTTTGCCGTAATGAAAGAAACGGCCCGAAGATTCAAAGAAAATGATGTTGTAGAGGTTACGGCAAACGATTTTGACAAGCAGCTTGCCGCTACACGTGAACATGTGTCAATTGTCGGCGATAAAGCTCTTTATAAAAATGAGTGGATGGCAGGCGGAAACCTGATAAAATGGGATATGGTTCACTATGATGTGCAGTTGATTGGCGGCATCGTGCTTCATCAGGGTAAAATTGCCGAGATGGCAACAGGAGAAGGAAAAACGCTTGTTGCAACCCTGCCTGTTTATCTGAATGCCCTGCCCGGCAAAGGTGTTCATATTGTCACGGTTAACGACTACCTGGCAAAACGTGACTCCGAATGGATGGGTGTGCTTCACGAATTTCACGGATTAAAAGTGGATTGCATTGACAAACACCAACCAAACTCCCAACAGAGAAGAGAAGCATACCTCGCCGACATAACCTATGGCACAAACAACGAATTCGGCTTTGACTACCTGAGGGATAATATGACGGCTTTCCCTGATGAACTTGTACAAAGAATTCATAACTATTCTATTGTGGATGAGGTTGACTCGGTACTTATTGACGACGCTCGTACACCTCTTATAATCTCCGGTCCCACACCGAAAGGCGATGATCAGGAGTTTAATGAGTTTAAGCCTAATATCCAGAGATTATATAACATACAGAAATCTCTTGTAACCAAGATAATTGCCGATGCAAAAAAACTGCTGGCAGATAAATCAAATTCCGATAATGAGAAAAAAGCAGGAGAATTGCTTTTGCGGGCATACAAGGGATTACCGAAAAATAAGGCTCTGATAAAACTGCTTAGCGAAGAAGGCAACAGACTCCTGATGCAGAAAACCGAGAATTTCTATTTACAGGAACAGGCCAAAAATATGCACATCATCACCGATGACCTCTATTTTGTGATTGATGAAAAAAATAATTCCGTTGACCTTACCGACAAAGGTATTGACTTTGTAAATGAAATTGCCAACGACCCTCAATTTTACATCCTGCCCGATATCGGGTCCGACCTGGCTGAACTTGAAAAGTCAGATCTGCCTGAAGACAAAAAAGCTGAAAAAAAGGAAGAGTTACTTCGTGATTTCTCTATCAGATCGGAAAAAGTTCACACTGTTAACCAGTTGATAAAAGCATACACTATGTTTGAAAAAGACGTGGAGTATGTTATAATTGATAATAAGGTTAAAATTGTTGATGAACAAACGGGACGTATTATGGAAGGCCGGAGGTATTCCGACGGTCTGCATCAGGCTATTGAGGCCAAAGAAGATGTGAAAGTTGAGGCTGCTACTCAAACTTATGCTACCATTACTCTCCAGAACTATTTCAGAATGTACAAAAAGCTGGCGGGTATGACCGGTACTGCCGAAACCGAAGCCGGTGAGCTTTGGGATATCTATGAACTGGAGGTGGTTGTGATTCCTACTAATAAACCTGTTATTAGAGATGACAGGGAAGATATGGTTTTTAAAACAAAAAGAGAAAAGTTCAATTCCGTTATTAATGAGATTGACAATCTTGTTAAAGCCGGAAGACCTGTTTTGGTCGGTACCACCTCTGTCGAAACATCCGAATTGTTAAGCCGTATGCTTAACAGAAGGAAAATAAAACACAATGTCCTTAATGCAAAACTGCACCAGCGTGAAGCCCAGGTGGTTAAAGAGGCTGGATTGGCCGGCACGGTAACCATTGCAACAAATATGGCTGGTCGTGGTACCGATATTAAGCTGGGTCCGGGTGTGAAGGAAGCCGGTGGTCTTGCAATTGTCGGTACTGAACGTCACGAGTCACGACGTGTTGACCGTCAGCTGCGTGGGCGTGCAGGCCGTCAGGGTGACCCGGGAAGTTCTCAGTTCTTCGTCAGCCTCGAAGATGATCTGATGCGTATGTTCGGCTCCGAAAGAATAGCTAAAATAATGGACCGTATGGGAATTAAGGAGGGTGAGGTTATTCAGCATTCAATGATCACTAAATCCATCGAAAGAGCACAGAAAAAAGTCGAAGAAAATAACTTCGGTATTCGTAAAAGACTGCTGGAGTATGATGATGTTATGAATGCTCAGCGTGAGGTAATCTATAAAAAGCGCCGCCACGCACTGTTCGGCGAACGTCTCGCCATTGACATCTCCAATATGATGTATGACGCTATAGAACAGATAGTTATAGAGCATCAGGATAACAGGGATTATGATGGGTTTACACGTGAACTGATGACAGTGTTCGCGGTGGAAAACCCGTACTCCGAGGAAGAGTTCCTTGCAAAAAGAACAGAGGAAATTACAGAAAATCTTTTTGAAAAGGTATTTAATGCTTACAAACAAAAAAACGAAAGAATTCGCGAAAACGCAATGCCTGTCATCAGAGATGTTTATGAAAATAACTCGCAATATGAAAATATTGCAATACCGGTTACCGATGGCAGAAAGGAGATGCAGGTTGTAGCAAATCTTAAAAAAGCCGTCGAAAATGACGGACAGGAAGTTTTGCTGGCTATTGAAAAGGGAGTGACCCTGAGCCATATTGACAATGCATGGAAAGAACATCTTCGCGAACTGGACGACCTGAAGCAATCGGTTCAGGCAGCAACCTACGAACAGAAAGACCCGCTTTTGATCTACAAGTTTGAGTCGTTTGAGTTGTTTAAGACTATGATCCAAAAGATCAATAAAGAGATAGATTCTTTCCTGGTCAAGTGTCATCTGCCGGGCAGGGAAGCCAAGCTACAGGAAGCTCAGATACCGAGAAGGACCGATATGTCGAACCTTAAGGAAGGACGCTCCGACCTGTTGTCACAAGCTCATAGCAATACCCAACAGGAACAGAAAACACAACCTGTTAAGAGGGAGAAAAAAATCGGCAGAAACGACCCCTGCCCCTGCGGCAGCGGTAAGAAGTACAAACATTGCCACGGCAAAAACCTGTAAGGTTTGCGTGCCGGAAAGTGCGGCTGGAGAACCTTGCAGGTTTGAAAAAAGGAGAACCAACCTGTCAGGTTTGCGCGAAAGCTCCAGCGCAAGTAAAAAAAACCCGACAGGTTTGCACGAAAGCCCCGGCGCAGGCAAAACCTGGCAGGTTTGCACGAAAGCAACACAGCGCAGGCAAAACAAACCTGGCAGGTTTGCACGAAAGCAACACAGCGCAGGCAAAACAAACCTGTCAGGTTTACGCGAAAGCAACAGCGCAGGCAAAACCTGTCAGGTTTACGCGAAAGCAACACAGCGCAGGCAAAACAAACCTGGCAGGTTTGCGCAAAAGCCCCGGCGCAGGCAAAACCTGGCAGGTTTAAATGGTTTAAATGATTTAAATAAAAATAATATATATAATTTTAAATTTATATTTTTTTCTGATGTCTATAATTGTAAAAA
>Ga0256841_1002052_pt1 | contig 16513 bp, 16 predicted proteins | sample 356308metaG_FD_185971 | JGI IMG/M metagenome (GOLD analysis project Ga0256841, IMG submission 185971) | Hydrothermal vent microbial communities from Mid Atlantic Ridge, Atlantic Ocean - 356-308 | ecosystem: Environmental > Aquatic > Marine > Hydrothermal vents | place: Atlantic Ocean: Mid... | reverse complement strand
TTCTCCGACACCGGCGTTACAACCGCGTGAGCGGCCGATGACAAGGGGGTTACCGGGCCGCCAGATCCCCCCAGCGGCATTGCACCGCCGTCAAGGCCGCCACCGCCGCGGTCTCCACCCGCAAAATCCGCGGTCCCAGGGCCACCGGCACGAAACCCTCGGCCTCGGCCAGGCGCAGCTCGGCGGCGGTCAAGCCCCCTTCGGGACCGATCAGCAGCGCCAGCTCCCCCGCCGGTTCCGGCAACGCCCCCAGCGAAGCGCCCGAAGGATCGAAGACCAGGCCGCGGCGACCGGGTAACCAGGCCGGCAACGGCTGGGGCGGGGCGACCGCCGGCACCCGGTTGCGGCCACATTGCTCGCAGGCGGCGACGGCGACGGCCTGCCAGTGGCGGCGGCGGCGCTCGGCGCGTTCGCCCTCGAGCACGACGTTGCCGCGTTCGGTCAGAAGCGGGGTGATGGCGGCCACCCCCAGTTCCACCGCCTTCTGCACCGCCCAGTCCATCCGTTCCCCCTTGGCGACGGCCAGGCCCAGGTGGATACGCAGAGGCGATTCCCGTTCCACGTCACGCCAGGCACCGAGACGGAGACGGACCCGGCGCCGGTCGAAGGCGAGCACTTCGGCATCGAATTCGCCGCCCTCGCCGTCGAACACCGTCAGGGGCGCCCCGGCACGCAGCCGCAGTACGCTGCGCAGATAGTGGGCGCGTTCACCCTCGACGGTCACCTCATGCCCGCTTCGCAGCGGAACGGGCAGATACAGGCGGGAACGGCGCACTCAGCCAAGAGGCTCCGGCGGTGGCGGGGGCTGGAGGTACCAGCCCTGTTCACGCAGCGCCGCCATCACCTGCCCGGCGTCGGCGCGGGCCAGCCGGCGCTGCGGGGTCAACTCCAGCTCGAAGACGAACACCGGATTGACGAACCAGCGCATCAGCTCGGCCGGCACGGCGGCAAAGTCGTCCCGCTCCCGCAGGTAGAGGTACATTTCATCCTTCTTGCGGGAACGGTAGACGTAACACTTCATGCCAGCCCCAGGTTGCGGCAGATGGTCAGGGTCGGCTCAGCGCGGTTCATGGTGTAGAAGTGCAGGCCCGGCACCCCGCCGTCGAGGAGGCGACGGCACAGCTCGGTCACCACTTCGACGCCGAAGGCACGGATCGCCGCCAGATCGCCGTCGAAAGCCTCCAGGCGCTTGCGCATCCATCGGGGTATTTCCGCCCCGCACAGGTCCGAGAACCGGGCCAACTGGGCGTAGTTGGTGATGGGCATGATGCCGGGGACGATGGGGATTGCCAAGCCCTGCTTCCGGCAGTCGGCGAGGAAATGGAAATAGGCGTCGGCGTTGTAGAAGTACTGGGTGATGGCGCCGTCGGCCCCGGCCCGGACCTTGGCGGCGAAATGGCGCAGGTCGTCCGGATAGCTGGCGGCCTGGGGATGGGTCTCCGGGTAGGCGGCCACTTCCAGATGGAAATGGTCGCCGGTTTCGGCACGGATGAAGGCCACCAGGTCGCTGGCGTAACGGAACTCGCCGTCGGCGTGCATCCCCGAGGGCAGGTCGCCGCGCAGGGCGACGATGCGGCGGATGCCCGCCTCCCGGTAACGTCGCAGGAGGGCGCGGATCTCGTCCCGGGTGGAACCGATGCACGACAGATGCGGCGCGGCCTCGATTCCGGTCTCGCGCTGGATCTCCAGTACGGTTTCGAAGGTCTTGTCCCGCGTGCTGCCGCCGGCACCATAGGTGACGGAAAAATAGACCGGATCGAGCGCCGCCAGCCGCCGGTAGGCGTCCCGCAACTGGGTAGCCATCTCCGCCGAACGGGGCGGGAAGAACTCGAAGCTGAGCAGGGGGCGGTTCATATTGGGCATTTGAATTTCACCGCAGAGACGTGGGGTGCACAAGCTTTTTCAAATCAATTCTTTCTCTGCGTTCTCTGCGTCTCCGCGGTGAGCGATCAATATCGATAGTGATCCGGCTTGTAGGGGCCGTCCACCGGCACGCCGATGTAGGCGGCCTGGGCTTCGGTCAGCCGGGTCAGCTTGGCGCCCAGTTTTTCCAGGTGCAGGCGGGCCACCTTCTCGTCGAGGATCTTGGGCAGGACGTACACTTTGTTCTCGTACTTGCCCGGATTGTTCCACAGCTCGATCTGGGCCAACACCTGGTTGCAGAAGGAGTTGGACATCACGAAGCTGGGATGCCCGGTGGCGCAGCCCAGGTTCACCAGCCGCCCCTCGGCCAGGAGGATGATGCGTTTGCCGTCGGGGAAGATGACGTGGTCCACCTGGGGCTTGATGTTCTCCCAGCGGTACTGGCGCAGGGAGGCCACGTCGATCTCGTTGTCGAAGTGGCCGATGTTGCAGACGATGGCGTTGTTCTTCATCGCCTGCATGTGCTCGTGGGTGATGACGTGGTAGTTGCCGGTGGCGGTGACGAAGATGTCGGCCACCGGGGCGGCCTCCTCCATGGTGACCACGCGGTAGCCTTCCATCGCCGCCTGCAGGGCGCAGATGGGATCGATCTCGGTGACCCACACCGTGGCCCCCTGGCCGCGCAGGGCCTGGACGCAACCCTTGCCCACCTCGCCGTATCCCAGGACCACGGCGATCTTGCCGGCGATCATGACGTCGGTGGCCCGCTTGATGCCGTCGAGGAGCGACTCGCGGCAACCGTAGAGATTGTCGAACTTGGACTTGGTCACCGAATCGTTGACGTTGAAGGCCGGGCACTTGAGCTTACCTTCGTTCATCATCTCGTAGAGGCGGTGGACACCGGTGGTGGTTTCCTCGGAAAGCCCGCGGATGTCCTTCAGCAGCTCCGGATACTTCTCGTGGACCACCTGGGTCAGATCGCCGCCGTCGTCGAGCAGCATGTTGGGACGCCAACCGTTGGGGCCGAACAGGGTCTGGTCGATGCACCACCAGTATTCCTCCTCGGTCTCCCCCTTCCAGGCGAACACCGGAATGCCGGCAGCGGCGATGGCGGCGGCGGCGTGGTCCTGGGTGGAGAAGATGTTGCAGGAAGACCAACGCACTTCGGCCCCCAGTTCCACCAGGGTTTCGATCAGCACCGCAGTCTGGATGGTCATGTGCAGGCAGCCGGCGATGCGGGCACCGGCCAGCGGCTTCTGGTCACGGTATTCCTCGCGCAGGGCCATCAGGCCCGGCATTTCGGTCTCGGCGATGCGGATCTCCTTGCGGCCCCAGTTGGCCAGGGAGATGTCGGCGACTTTGTAGTCGGGCTGAAGGCTCGTGGCAGGTTGGTTCATGGCGCTTTCCTCTGATTCGGTGATACGGTTTCAGGTTCGGGGTGGCAAACCGGCGGCCTCGCGCAACTGGTCGGCCTTGTCGGTACGTTCCCATGTGAACTCCGGCTCGCTGCGGCCGAAGTGGCCGTAGGCGGCGGTCTTGCGATAGATCGGCCGCAGCAGGTCGAGCGCCTCGATCAGGCCGCGGGGACGCAGATCGAAGTGCTCGCGTACGATCTCCACCAGACGCGATTCGGCGATCTTGCCGGTGCCGAAGGTTTCGATGCTGATGGAGGTGGGCTCGGCGACGCCGATGGCGTAGGACACCTGGATCTCGCAGCGCTCGGCCAGGCCCGCGGCGACGATGTTCTTGGCCACGTAGCGGCCCATGTAGGCGGCGGAACGGTCCACCTTGGTGGGGTCCTTGCCGCTGAAACAGCCACCGCCGTGGCGGGCCATGCCGCCGTAGGTGTCGACGATAATCTTGCGCCCGGTCAGGCCGCAGTCCCCCACCGGCCCTCCGATGACGAACTGGCCGGTGGGATTGACGAAGAACTTGGTATCCGAATGAACCCACTCCCGAGGCAGTACCTTGAGAATGATCTCGTCGATCACCGCCTCGCGGATGGCGCTCTGGGGAATGTCAGGGGCGTGCTGGGTGGACAGCACCACCGCGTCCACCGCCACCGGACGGTTGTCCTCGTAGCGCAGGGTCACCTGGCTCTTGGCGTCGGGACGCAGCCACGGCAGCACCTTGGCCTTGCGCAGCTCCGCCTGCCGCTGCACCAGCCGGTGGGCGTAATAGATGGGCGCAGGCATGAGGGCGTCGGTTTCGTCGCAGGCGTAACCGAACATCAGACCCTGATCGCCGGCCCCCAGATCCTTGTCTTCGGCCTCGTCCACACCCCGGGCGATGTCGGGCGATTGCTTGCCGATGGCCTGCAGCACCGCGCACGACTGCCAATCGAAGCCGATGGCCGGATCGTCGTAGCCGATGTCGCGCACCACCTCGCGCACCAACTGTTCGGCATCGACCCAGGCGCTGGTGGTGATCTCCCCGGCAAGCAGGACCATGCCGGTCTTGACCAGGGTTTCGCAGGCCACCCTGGCCTTCGGATCCTGGGCCAGGATGGCGTCGAGCATGGCGTCGGAGATCTGGTCGGCGATCTTGTCCGGATGCCCCTCTGAAACCGATTCGGAAGTAAAAATGAAATCTTGACTCACCCCAGTTACCCTCTGTTTCCGTATGATTAATGCCAATGCGATTCGCACCGGGCCGGCTATTTTAACTTATACGGCGCCCAATCGGCATGCCGGCGCTTGATTCGTTCTCAAACGCCGGTGAAGGAAATTCATTGCCGATTCACCCTATTGGGTAATAATAGTCGTTTCCAAGCTAGACCAACCTGGAACGAAGGAGACAGAACATGCGCAAAACGTTGCTGTTGATAGGGGCCGCCCTGACCGCCGGCTGCACCACCAATCCTTACACCGGGGAACCCCAGGTCAGCAAGACCGTGATCGGCACCGGCGTGGGGGCCGCCACCGGCGCCGCGCTGGGAGCCATCGGCGGGGCCATCGCCGGCAAGCCGGGCAAAGGTGCCGCCATCGGCGCCGGCGTCGGTGCGCTGGCCGGCATGGGAGTCGGCGCCTACATGGACCGCCAGGAAGCCATCCTGCGCCAGAAGCTGGCCGGCACCGGGGTCCGGGTGGTTCGGGAAGGAAACAATCTGCGCCTGATCATGCCCGGCAACATCACCTTCGCCACCAACTCGGCCGAGATCGCCCCCCAATTCTATTCCACCCTCAACGCCGTGGCACTGGTGCTGAAGGAATTTCCCGAAACTCTCATCGAAGTCACCGGTCATACCGATTCGACCGGCAGCGAGGCCTACAACCTACAGCTTTCCCAGCAGCGTGCCAACAGCGTGGCCCAGTATCTGATCGCTCAGGGCATCGCCCCCAACCGCATTCTGGCCAAAGGCATGGGTGAAAGCATGCCCATCGCCCCCAACGACACCCCGGAAGGACGGGCCATGAACCGTCGGGTGGAAATCCGGATCCGACCCATGACCCGCTAGTCGAATCGATTGTCATCACCTCGTAATCTGCCGGGTCTATGCTTGTGGATCGGCAATTTCGCTTCCCATGCCCATGAGCGAAGTCGACATTCTGGTGGTCGAAGACGAAGCCCCCATCCGGGAGATGCTCGAACTGATCCTGGGTCAGGCCGGCTTCACGATCCGGAGCGCGGCGGAGGTACGCCAGGCCGCCTCGCTGCTTGAACAACGGCGGCCGGATCTGGTCTTGCTGGACTGGATGTTGCCGGGGGTTTCCGGCGTCGACTGGGCCCGGCAGCTCCGCCGCGACCGCCGCTACAGCGACCTGCCGCTGATCGTGCTCACCGCCCGGGGTGAAGAGGAGGACAAGGTGACCGGCCTGGACAGCGGCGCCGACGACTTCATCACCAAGCCCTTCTCTCCCCGCGAGCTGATCGCCCGGATCAACGCGGTCCTGCGCCGTTACGGCAAGGGGGAGAAGCCGGCCCTGATCAGCGCCGGCGGCATCGTCATCGATCCGGAGAGGCACCAGGTGGAAATCGAACGCCATCCGGTCAACCTGAGTCCCACCGAATACCGGCTGCTGGAATTCTTTCTCACCCACCCGGACAGGGTCTACAGCCGCGGCCAGCTGCTCGACCGGGTGTGGGGCAGCAACAGTTTCATCGAAGAGCGCACCGTGGACGTGCACATCCGCCGGTTGCGCAAGATTCTGGCCCGATTCGGCCGCGATGCGATGATCCAGACCGTACGCGGTTTCGGCTACCGTTTCAGCGCCCAAACCCACTGATGACCCATCCCTGGCGCGCAGAGGGTGCGGTCCTGGTCTGGGGGCTTGCAGCCGCCTTCCTGATCGGCTGGCTGGAAAACCGGATCGACCTGGCGCTGATGGTGCTGTTCGGCGCCTATCTGGGGCGCCATCTTTATTACCTCCGGCACCTGCTCGCCTGGTTGCAGGAATCGAGCCCCCTCCTTCCCGACGGAACCGGCATCTGGGCCGAAGTCTTTCATCGGCTCCGCCTGATGCAGCGGCGCCACCAGCGGCGTAAACGCCGCCTCGGCAAGATGCTGAAGCGTTTCCGCCAGGCGACCGAAGCCCTGCCGGACGCTACGGTGGTGCTCGACGAGAACTTCACCATCGAATGGTTCAATCCCGCGGCGGCGCAACTGCTGGGGTTGCGCAAGCGGGACATGGGATTGCGAATCCACGACCTGCTGCGTTCGCCGCGCTTCGTGGAACACCTGCGACGACGCCGTTTCGAACACCCCATCACTTTGCCCGCGCCGCCAAACGAGCGGCTGCAACTGGAAATCCGGGTGATTTCCTACACCAAGGATCGCTACCTGCTGATCGCCCAGGACGTGACCCAGATCCGCCTGCTCGAGCGGCAGCGACGCGATTTCGTCGCCCATGCCTCCCACGAACTGCGCACGCCGATCACGGTTCTGAAAGGATATCTGGAGACTCTGATCGACACCGAAGAAGCGGTGTCGGAACCCTTCCGGCCGGTTCTGGAGCGGATGGATCAACAAATCCGCCGGCTCCAGTATCTGATCGACGACCTGCTCTATCTGGGGCGCCTGGAGACCAGTCGCAACGAAACCAGGCGGCAAAAGCCGGTGGACGTCGGCCGGCTGCTCGACGACATCCGCCGGGAAACCGAACAGTGCCACGACCGGCACGCGCCGCTGCAGCTGGAGATCGCCTCCCCGGCCCGGTTGCTGGGGAACGAGGAAGAACTGCGCAGCGCCTTCACCAACCTGATCGTCAACGCGGTCAAGTACACTCCGGCCGACGGCAGCATCACCATCCGCTGGTACGAAACCGACGACGGCGCCTGCCTCGAAGTCAGCGATACCGGGGAAGGGATCGAACCCGAGCATCTTCCCCGCCTGACCGAGCGCTTCTACCGGGCACCGGGGGCGGAAATCCGCAACCCGACGGGCACCGGCCTGGGGCTGGCCATCGTCAAGCACGTCCTCAACCGCCACGACGGTCGGCTGGAGATCGATAGTCGACCCGGTCACGGCAGCCAGTTCCGCTGCCACTTCCCCAGCCAGCGCGTGTGTCCATGAAGCGTCTGCTTCGGCTTCTCGTTCTGATCTCGGTATGGCCCCTCGTCCCGGGGGCGGAAACCCTGACCGTGGTCAGTGACCGGCTGATGGCGCCGGTCGTGGCGGACTGGTTGAATAACACGGGCATCGAAGCCGAGCACCGGACCACCAACGCCCTGACCGCGGTGCAGCAGTTGATTCAAGGCCGCGCCGACGTAATCGCCATCGGACGCCCCCTCTCCGACGGGGAACGGCGTCAGATCCGGCCGCCGGGGCGGGTACGCTCGTTGCCCGTCGGCATCGATGCCATCGCACTCTACGTGCCGCGGCGTTCGCCCCTGAAAGAGCTGACGCTGGCACAACTGGCCCGCTGGTTCGGCATCCGGCCCTGCCATCGCCATCGGGCCGGCGCCCCCGCCGCGGCGGTGCCGACCCGTTTCGCCCTGAGCCCAGCCGTCGCCGGCCACGATCATTTCGTGCACCAGGTCCTGTGCGACGCACCGCTGCGACCCGACGTGTTCCTGCTGAATTCCGATCGCGAAGTGATCGAAGCGGTGGCCCGGCGTCAGGGCGCCATCGGCTTTGCCAGCGCTGCGCTCGGTGCGGAACCGCGCATCCGCCCCCTGGCGTTGAGACGCGGCGTCAAAAGCCGTCCCTATTTGCCTTCCCGGCAACACCTGGAAAGCGGCCGATATCCCCTGACCCATTTCCTCTACCTGCACCTGACCGCCAACGCCGGGGCCAGGGCGCTGACGCGCTTCGCCCTGACCTCCCGGGGACAGGCGCTGCTCGGACGCCGTTTCGTCGCCCTGCCCGAGTCGGCGCGGGGACGGGCCTTGGATGTGCTGGTACGATAAGATTCACGAGAGCACTGCGGAGAACGACGTGGAAACCCTGGAACAAATCAGTCAAACCGTGGCCCTTTCCATGGGAGCCGCTTGGGCCAGCGGAATCAATCTCTACGCCACCCTGCTGATGCTCGGCATCCTGGCACAGACCGGCAATATCCAGTTGCCGCCGGATCTGGCGGTCGTCGCCGATCCTCTGGTCATCACCGCGGCGGGAATGATGTATCTGATCGAATTCGTCGCCGACAAGACCCCGGGTGTCGACAGCGGCTGGGACGCGATCCATACCTTCATCCGTATTCCGGCCGGGGCCGTGCTGGCGGCCGGGGCCGTGGGCGAACTGGCGCCGGCCGCGGAACTAGCTGCGGCGATCGCGGGAGGAACCATCGCCGCCGGCGCCCACGCCACCAAGATGAGCACCCGCCTCGTGATCAACACCTCGCCGGAACCGGTGTCGAACTGGGCCGCCTCCATCGGCGAAGACGTGGCGGTCATCGGCGGCTTGTGGACGGCCCTGCACTATCCCTGGCTGTTCCTCGCTCTGTTGCTGGTTTTCATCGCCCTGACGATCTGGCTGCTGCCGCGGCTGTGGGCCGCCCTGCGGCGGGTGTTCGCCTGGATCGGCCGACGCTTTTCCGGTTCGCCGCGACAGGATCCGGGTTAAACCTGCACGCAGCGGTTGCGCCCCTGCGCCTTGGCCCGGTACAGGGCCTGGTCGACGCGCTCGAACAGGCTCTTTGGGGTGTCACCCTCCCGGACACAACTGAGGCCGCAGGAGATGGTGATGGGGACCGGTTTGCCCCGGCTGTTGAAACCGCAGTTCTCCACCGCCCGACGCAGCTTTTCCGCCAGCTTGAGCGCCCCGTCGCCGTCGGTTTCCGGCAGCAGCATCAAAAATTCCTCGCCTCCGTAACGGCCGACGAAATCGACTTCCCGGATGCCCTCGCGCAGGATCCGGGCCACGATGCGCAAAGCCTTGTCACCCGCCCGATGACCGAAGCGATCGTTGATCTGCTTGAAATGATCGATGTCCCACAGCAGCATGGTGAACGGCTCACCGAAACGGCGCCAGCGGGCGAATTCCTGGGCGATGCGCTCGTCCACCGCCTGGCGGTTGGGCAGGCTCGTCAAGGGATCGCGCAGGGCCTGCTGGTGAGCCAGACGGAGACGCTGGCGCAGATCCTCCGACTCCTGTTCCAACTCCCGCAGGCGCCGGCCCATTTCCACAATCTTGCGTTCCGCCTCGAGATTGCGGCGCTCCTCGGCTTCCCGCAAGGTCTGGAGCTGGGCGCCGATGGCGTTCAGGCGCTCCGCCACCACCTGTTTCAGGGTTTCCAGATCGGTTTCCTCGATGGTCTGCAGACGCAGATGGTCCACCTGGGCCGACAGCTTGTCCTCCCAGCGCCGATCGCCGCCCAGAAACAGCCGGCCCATATCATGGGTCTGGGATTCCAGGGTCTGCAACCGCCCGCTCAGCTGTTCGAGAAAACGTTCGATTTCGGTCTGTTCGTGGCGTAGTCTTTCGTTGATCGCCGCCAGCAGCTTCGCCGTCCCTTCCAGAGCCGCCTCGATCGATCCCGACCGGTCCAGAAGGCTGGTCAGGCGTTCCTTTTCCTCGGCCAGCTCGACGGGGATGTCGATCTCCGCCAGAATCCGCCCCAGGTGGCGGTGAAGTATCCGGGAACCGCCGTCGCCGGAATGCCGGCGACCGAACCAACTGCGCAGCCAGTTCCAGCGGGACCGGTCCTCCCCCTCGTCGAACACTTCGGCCAGTGCCGCTTTCAGCGCCTCTGGATCTGTGATGGCCTGCCGCCTTATCTGCTCGATCCGAGTCCGCTCCTGGTCGTCAGGCGCGCACTCCAGCAGCAGATCGAGCAGCGGCTCATGCCAGTCGGGCGATGTCGTTTCCGGATCGCTGTCGCGGAGGATCGCCTCCGACAGCGCGTCCACCTGACTCAGGCGTGCGGCATTGAGAAGGCCCCGGCGCAAGATTTCCCGCAGTTCGAGCAGCTGGGGATCGGCCGCGGGACGACAACCCTCGTAGGCGAGGGTCAGACGGATCATCGCCCGCGCCAGCAACTTTTCGTTGTGCGCCTGGCGCTTCTCCTGTTCCTCCAGTTCCCTGGCCAATTCCAGAGAGCGGGCCTTCCAGCGTCCGCCGTCCTTCTCCGAAGCACTCATGCGGCCATCGCCAGAGTATGGATCGGCACTTTCACCTCCGCCCCGATGGGCAAGTGATCGGAACAGATGAAATCGAAGGCCCGGAACCAGTTCACCTGGATACCGGGACTGACCAGGATGTGATCCAGCTTACGGCGCGGCTTCCAGCTCGGGAAAGTCGGGGCCCTGGGCTGGGGATCACGCAATCCGGTACGGGACAGAAAGCGTCGCAATTCCGGGGCTCGTGAACCGCAGTTCAGATCGCCCATCACGACCACGTGGGACAATCCCCGGATGTGCTCAGCGATGAAATCCAGCTGTCTGGCGCGAACCCGGTTGCCCAGTGCCAGATGGAGTACGATCACCAGCAACGAGGCATCCCCGTCGCCGAAACGCGCCATCAACGCCCCCCGTCCCGGTATCCCCGGCAGCGGCGTGGTGTAAACCGACGAAGGCGGCAGCCGGCTCAACAGGCCGTTGCTGTGCAGCGCCAATTGTCCCAGACGGCGGTTGACCTGGTTGTGCCAGAAGGGAAAATCCGCCTGCCGGGCCAGATATTCGGTCTGGATCACGTAGTGACTCCGCGCCCCGCCCCCGTCGACTTCCTGCAAACCGACGATGTCGAAACCTCGGAGGAATTCGGCGATCCGCTGCAAGGTCGCAAACCGCCGGTCACAGGGCCAAAGATGCTGCCAACTGTTGCGCAGAAAATCCTCCAGGCTGCGGGTGTGGATTCCCACCTGAATGTTGAAACTCAATAGCCGCAAAGTGGTCATGAACGATCACTCGGCCTTGGCGAAATTGCCCCGCTCCCGGGCCACCAGTTCATCCAGGGTACGAATCATCCCTTCGAAGCCGCCGGCGCTGCGGGCGGTGATCAGATACTTGCCGTTGACCACCAGGGACGGCACCCCGGTGATCCCGTATTCGGGGGCGATCGCCTCGGCTTGGCGCATCTTCACTTCAACGGCGAAGGAATGGAAGGCGTTTTTGAAGGTTTGCTCATCGACGCCATGCGCGGCGAAGAATCGGGCCAGTTCCGCTTCCTCGGCCATGCGTTTCTTCTGCCGGTGCATGGCGTCGAAAAAATCACGGTGGATCTTGTCCACCACGCCCAAGACCTCGGCGGTGAAATAGGCCCGGGCCTGGGGGGCCCAGTGGGGACCGAAGATCACCGGCTGGCGCTTGAACAAGACCTCCGGCGGCTGCTTTTTCCGCCACGCCTCCAGATACGGGTCGAAGCGATAGCAGTGGGGACAGCCGTACCAGAAGAATTCGATCACCTCGACCCGGTTAGGATCTTCGGTCGGCCTGGGGGGATCCAGTTCTATGTAGCTCCGGGCCTGGGCCAGCGCCCCCCAGACCAGTAACCAAGCAATCAAAAAGACTCGCATGAATGGCCTCATTTTCCTTCCTTTCACTTCAACACGGCGATGTAAGCCGCCACGGCCTTCATTTCCGCTTCCGTCATCCGGGCGGCGATGTCACGCATCGGCGTCTTTTCCTCGCCGCGAACCCCCTGGGCATAGTCCTCCAGGGCCTTGACGGTATAAGCGGCATACTGCCCTTTCAAGAGCGGGAAACCGGCCGGCGCGTTCCCCTGCCCCTCGGGTCCGTGGCAGGCGCTGCAGGCCGGCACTTTTTTCCCGGCGATGCCGCTGCGGTAGATCCGCTCTCCTTCCGCCGGCGCCTCGCCGGCCTCCGGTTGCGGCGTCTGGGCCTCGAAATAGGCGCTCAAGGCGGCAATGTCGTCGTCGGTCAGGCCGGCGGCGACGGCGTTCATCGCCGCCACGGAGCGGGTGCCGTCGCGAAAGTAGCGCAACTGCTTGCTCAGGTACTTGAAATTCTGCCCGGCCAGTTTGGGAAACAACGGCGTGGCCCCCTTGCCCGCTTCACCGTGGCACCCGGCGCAGACGGCCGCTTTCTCCCGGCCTTCGGCGACCGTCCGGGCGGCACCCGGCGTCGCCCAGGCCGTCAAAGAAGACAGGATCATCAATGATAGTATAGTTCTGCTTTGCATGATTTCCTCCCCAATGTGACGGCCCTATTGTAACCATTTTCTCCGAGAGTCCGATGAACCCGCTTTATCACCGCAGCCGTTTTTTGCTCAGCACCCTGAATTTCGACCGGGACGTTCCCGACCAAGGGTACGAAGTCGCCTTCGCCGGCCGTTCCAACGCGGGCAAATCCAGCGCCCTCAACGCCATCACCAACCGCAGGTCCCTGGCCCGTACCAGCAAAACCCCGGGGCGCACCCAGCAATTGGTGTTCTTCGAAGTGGACGAGCGGCGCCGTCTGGTGGACCTGCCCGGCTACGGCTACGCCAAGGTTCCGGGGCAGACTCAGAGACGGTGGCGTCACGCCCTGGAGCATTATCTCAAATCCCGCCGGTGCCTGCGGGGGGTGTTCCTGGTCATGGACGTCCGCCATCCTTTGACCGAATTCGACCGGCAGATGATCCAGTGGTGCCGCTATTACCAACTGCCGCTGCACATCCTGCTGACCAAAGCGGACAAACTCAAGTACGGTCCGGCCAAAAACACCCTGCTGAAAGTGGAGAAAACCCTGGCGGAGCAGTCGTTCCCCGCCGGCGTGCAGTTGTTCTCCGCCCCGAAACGGCTGGGCGTGGAGGAAGTTCACGCCGTTCTGGACGACTGGCTGGCGGTTTCCAGCGGCCGGGGAGCCGAAGAGTGAGACTGCACGACGGAACAAAAAAACCCCCGAAGCCAAGGGGGAGAAGGCTTCGGGGTCAGTGACGCTCCGGCTTGGGGGGACCGGAGCCGCTCGCTACTCATAAGGGAGGAAATGAGTAGGTTGGGCGTCGTTCCCGACACGTATCCCTATGACTGGACAGAGAAAAAAAAGTTCCTCAGTGGGCCTCGTCCCAGTCGTCCCCCACCCCGACATCCACCACCAGGGGGACCTCGAGAACCGCCGCCCCGACCATCCGTTCCCGGACCGCCGCGCCCGCCTCGGCGACGAAGTCTTCCGCCACCTCGAAGACCAGTTCGTCGTGCACCTGCATGATCATCTTCACCGGCGCCCCGCTTTCCCGAATCCAGGCATCGACGGCGACCATGGCGCGCTTGATGATGTCGGCGGCGCTTCCCTGCATGGGGGCGTTGATGGCGGTGCGTTCGGCGTACTGGCGCCGCTGCGCGTTGCGCGACTGCAACTCGGGCAGATGGAGACGCCGGCCGAACAGGGTCTCCACGTAACCGCGCTCGTAAGCCTGGCGGCGGGTGCGCTCCATGTAGTCGCGAACTCCGGGATAGCGCTCGAAATAACGGTCGATGTAACCCTGCGCTTCCTCACGCTCGATGCCCAGTTGCTTGGCCAGGCCGAAAGCGGACATGCCGTAGATCAGACCGAAGTTGATCGCCTTGGCGCGGCGCCGCTGGTCCGGGGTGACCTGATCCGGGGCGACACCGAAGACTTCCGCCGCCGTGGCCCGGTGGATGTCCTCGCCGGCGGCGAAGGCCCGGAGCAGATTGACGTCGCCGGAAAGGTGGGCCATGATCCGCAACTCGATCTGGGAGTAGTCCGCCGCCACCAGCTTGCAGCCGGACGGGGCGATGAAAGCGCGCCGGATGCGCCGTCCCTCCGGGGTACGGATGGGGATGTTCTGCAGATTGGGGTCCGAGGAAGACAGCCGCCCCGTGGCCGTCACCGCCTGGTGGTAGGAGGTGTGGACCCGGCCGGTGCGGGGGTGGATCTGCTGGGGCAGGCGATCGGCATAGGTGGATTTCAATTTGCTCAGGGAGCGGTGCTCCAGAATCAGACGGGGCAACTCGAAGGACTCGGCCAGGCGCTGGAGTACGTCTTCGGCGGTGGAAGGCTGGCCCTTGGGGGTCTTCTTCAGCACCGGCAGACCCAGCTTGTCGAACAAGACGGCCTGAATCTGTCTGGGGGAGGCGAGATTGAAGGTCTCACCGGCGATACAGTACACCTGCTCCTCGATGGCGGCCATGCGCCGGGCCAGTTCCTCGCTGAGACGCCGCAACTCGTCACGGTCGATCAGCACTCCATGGCGCTCCATGCGCATCAGTACCGGCACCAGCGGCATTTCGATCTCCTCGTACACCCGCCGCAGACTGGGCTCGGCCTGCAGCCGGGGCCACAGCACCCGGTGCAGGCGCAGGGCGATGTCGGCGTCCTCGGCCGCATACGGAACCGCCTTTTCCAGCGCCACCTGGTGAAAACCGACCTGCTTGGCGCCCTTGCCGGCCACATCCTCGTAGCGCACGGTCTTGATACCCAGATAGGTCAGGGCCAGGGAATCGAGATCGTGACGGGTGGCGGTGCTGTTGAGGACATAGGACTGCAGCATGGTGTCGTGGGCGATGCCGCGCAGTTCGATGCCGTGGTTGGCCAGGACGTGGGCGTCGTACTTGAGATTCTGGCCGACCTTGGGATGGTCCTCCGATTCCAGCAGAGGGCGCAGGCAGTCGAGCACCCGGGAACGCTCCAATTGCACCGGGGCCTCGGGATATTCGTGGGCCACCGGCACGTAGGCCGCCTCGCCCGTCTCCACGGCGAAGGACAGCCCCACCAGTTCAGCGTCGAGATAGGCGAGATCGGTGGTCTCGGTGTCGAAGGCGAACAGGGGAGCCCGGCGGAGCCGGGCGATCCAGTCCCGCAGCGCCGCTTCGCCCAGCAGGGCCTGGTAATCGGCGGGATCGCCGTCGCCGGACTTTTCCCCCCGGGTGGTGGGCAGGTCGAGCTGACGCAGCCAGGAAGTGAACTCGAAGCGTTTCAGCAGCTCGACCAATCGGGCCGTGTCAGGCGGCCGGCGGCGCAGATCCTCCGGACCGATCCGCAGCGGCACGTCGTCGTGAACCTGGACCAGCCGGCGCGCCAGTCGCAACCGCTCCAGATGGGCACGCAGGTTCTCCCCCGCTTTCCCCTTGATCTCGTCGGCGTGGGCGATGATCTCGTCGAGCGAACCGTATTTTTTCAGCCATTTGGCCGCGGTCTTGGGACCCACCCCCGGAATGCCCGGCACGTTGTCGGAACTGTCCCCCACCAGGGCGAGAAAATCGACGATCCGCTCCGGCCCGACGCCGAACTTCGCCTCGACGCCGGCAACGTCCAGCCGGGTGTCGGACATGGTGTTGTCCAGGATGATATGGTCATCGACCAACTGGGCCAGATCCTTGTCGCTGGTGGCCACGACCACGTCGAATCCTTCGGCCGCCGCCCGGCGGGCCAGGGTGGCGATCACGTCGTCGGCCTCCACCCCCTCTTCTACGATGACCGGAATTCCCATCGCCTCGATGAGCTCCTTCAGGGGCGCCAGCTGGGCCTTCAATTCTCCCGGCATGGGAGGTCGGTGGGACTTGTATTCCCGATACAGGTCGTTGCGAAAGGTCTTGCCCGGCGCATCGAACACCACCGCAAACCAAGGGGTGTCATAGGTATCGAGCAGTTTGCGCAGCATGTTGGCCACCCCGTAGATGGCCCCGGTGGCCTCTCCCCGGGAATTGCTGAGGGGCGGGAGGGCATGGAAGGCCCGGTAGAGAAACGACGAGCCGTCCACCAGAACGAGCCGTTTGCGGTCGTGCGCCATGGTCGGATACCGGAGGGAACGGGTGGACTACTGAGCGTGTTTGGGGGCGTCGAAAGGCCGATAACGCAGTTCATCCCTGATTTCGTAGGTGTAGGGCAACCCGAAATACTGCCAGCCCTCCACCCGGCCGCGCTGGCCGTAAAAGGGACTGTATTTCTGCAGCAAAGTTCTCTCCTCGGGGGTACGGCCGACGAAAGCGGCGCCCTCGAATCCGTCCCGGACGTTGTAGACCTGAGTGAAACCGGCCCGCACCAGAGCGTCGGCCGCCGGGGCGCTGCGCCCGCCGCTGCGGCAGATCACCAGCAACGTGTCGCTTTTCCGGAACCGATGGGCCACGTCCTCGACGAAATGGGGGTTTTTGTGGGGACCACCTTGGAAAAAGACGTAGGGAATGTTGTAGGCCATGGGGGGATGGCCGACCAATTGATATTCCTCCGGACTGCGCACGTCCAGCAGATACACCCGACCGTCGCCGGTCATCAGACGGTGGTAGGCTTCCAGTGCGTTGATGTTCCGAGCCAGCTTGGCGTCCCCGGCCGCCTGGACGGCGGTGGCCAGCAGCAACAACCCCGTCAACAGCCA
>Ga0256841_1002051_pt1 | contig 16520 bp, 16 predicted proteins | sample 356308metaG_FD_185971 | JGI IMG/M metagenome (GOLD analysis project Ga0256841, IMG submission 185971) | Hydrothermal vent microbial communities from Mid Atlantic Ridge, Atlantic Ocean - 356-308 | ecosystem: Environmental > Aquatic > Marine > Hydrothermal vents | place: Atlantic Ocean: Mid... | reverse complement strand
TCGTCGACTGCGTCGAAGCCGACATCGTGGTGGAGGACCTCGACGGCAACGAACTCGCCCGCCGACCCGGACCCTTCTGCCTGGAGGACTCCCCCTGGACCCTCACCGACGAAACCATCGCCCAAACCAACCGATGAGGACCGCTCACGGCACACCCCACTCGCGGCCTCTCCGCGCGAGCGAGAGGCCACGCGGCCGCCTCCGCGGACCTTCCGGCCGGTCGCCACGGTGGTCACCGGCCCTGGGCTGGGGGCGGCTCGGCACGGTGCACCTACCATCGGACGGATGGATCCGATCGCCGAGCTCGCCGACCGGTACTGGACCTTCCGGCACCGCACCGACGCCCTCACCGCCCTCCGTCGGGGAGATCCCACCCACCTGGAGGAGATGGAAGACCTCACGGTGGAAGGCGTCGAGCAGCGGCGAGCCCAGCTCGAAGGCTACGCCGCCCAGGCCGAGTCCCTGCCGCCGGACACCCCCCACGCCTCGGACCTCCGCGACCTCATCGTGTTCTCCGCCCGCGCCGAAGCCGCCCTCCGAGGACTCGGCGACGACGTCGCCTGGGTGAACCACGAGGTCGGACTCCACGTCCTCCTCCTCACCTTCCTCCCCCGCTTCCCCCTCGTCACGCCCGACGACGGCCGCCGGTTCGTCACCAAGCTCCGCCGCACCGCCCACATGATCGACGGGCTCACCGACCGGGTCGTCCGCCGTGCCCGACAGGGCGTCACCCCGATACGCCTCGCCGTCACCCGCACCATCACCGACCTCGAACACCAGCTCGCCACACCCCTGCACCGCGACCCCCTCGTCACCCGTCCCGCCCCCGAACGCTCCTCGGAACGGGAAGCCGACCGATTCCGGGAGGCGTCGGCAGAGGTCGTGGGACGCCGGGTCCGACCGGCCATCGCCCGCCTCCGCGACGCGCTGGCGACGCGGGTGCTCCCCGTCGCCCGCCCGGACGACCAACCGGGGCTCCTCCACCTCCCCGCGGGAGCCGAGGGGTACCGGCGGATGGTGTGGGCCCACACCTCCACCGACCTCGACCCCGACCAGATCCACCGTATCGGGCTGGAACAGGTCGAGCGGCTGGAACAGGAGTACCGGGAGGTCGCGGGACCGCTGCTCGGGACCACCGCCGTGGACGAGATCTACGCGCGGTTACGGGACGACCCCGAGCTGCACTACCGGGACGGCGCCACCCTCGTCGCCGACGCCACCGCCGCCCTCCGGCGGGCCGTCGAAGCCGCCCCCTCCTGGTTCCGCCGGATCCCACGGTCTCCGTGCGACGCCGTCGAGACACCACGCGGCGCCCTCGCCTTCTACCGGTACGACCAGGTGCACCGTCGGGGGATGTTCTTCTTCAACACCGCCGACCCGACGTCGTGGGGAACCTTCCAGCTCGAAGCCGTCACCTTCCACGAGGGAGTCCCCGGCCACCACTTCCAGATCGCCCGCGCCGAAGAAGACCACCACCTGCACCCCCTCCAGCGTCGCCTCTACATCGCCGCCTTCAACGAAGGCTGGGCGCTGTACACGGAGCGGCTCGCCGACGAGATGGGGCTGTACTCGTCGGAGCTGCAGCGGGTGGGGATGCTCTCCGCCGACTCGATGCGGGCCTGCAGACTGGTGGTGGACACCGGGATGCACGCCCTCGGATGGAGCCGGGACCGGGCGATCACGTACATGATCGCCCACACCCCTCTCTCCCGACGCACCGTGGAAGGCGAGATCGACCGGTATGTCGCCAACCCGGGCCAGGCCCTCGGCTACATGATCGGCCGACTGGAGATCGAACGGATGCGGGCCGAGACCGCCCGGCGCCTCGGCGACCGATTCGACCCGGCCGCCTTCCACGAGACGGTGCTGGGAGCGGGGACGATCCCCCTCCCCACCCTCGAACGGCGCCTCGGCGACCTGGGAGGCGCGGGCCCCCCGCTCTCCGGCCCGGGTCCCGACGGATCCTGACGATCTCGGCCGTCTCCCATCCCCCGGGATCGGCCACGGCCGACCCTCAGGAGCTCGGCTGAGCCCCCAGCTCCACCTGGAGGGTCAGGGTCTCCCCGTCCCGCACCACCTCCAGCTCCACGACGTCACCGGGTTGGCGGGACCGGACCGCTGCCGCCAGGTCCCGGATGCCGGTGATCGGCTCCCCGTCCAGGGAGGTCACCAGATCCCCGACCTGGATCCCCGCCTGCTCGGCCGCCGAGCCCGGCATCACCTCGGTGATCAACGCCCCACCTTCACCGATCGCCCTGTCGGTGCCCCGAACACCGAGGAACGCAGGCTCGATCCGTTTGCCTTCGACGATCGCCTGGGCGACCTCATAGGCGCGGTCGATGGGGACCGCGAACCCGACCCCCGAGTTCGCCCCGGTGACGCTGAAGATGGAGACGTTGATGCCGATCACCCGGCCGTACCGGTCGGCGAGGGCACCGCCCGAATTCCCCGGGTTGATCGGCGCGTCGGTCTGGATCATGCTGCGGGTGACGCCCCGGGCGTCGGAGAGCGGACGGTCGACCGCCGACACGACACCGGCGGTGACGGTGGAGTCGAGCCCCCAGGGGCTGCCCAGGGCGATGGCGAGCTGACCGACCCGAGGTTTCTCGTCGAGCGCCAACGGCGCGGCGGGGAGTCCCTTCCGGTCGACCCGGACCACGGCGATGTCGTCGTTGGCGTCGGTCCCCAGCACCTCGCCCGGAACCTTGTCACCGTCGAAGAGCCTCACCGTCACGTTCCGGGACCCGTCGACGACGTGGGCGGCGGTGAGGATGAGCCCGTTCGAGTCGTAGATCACCCCGCTGCCGATCCCCCCCGACGTCTGGATCTGCACGATGGAAGGCAGCAACGCCTCCGCCACGTCGGCGACCGGCTCCGCACTCGAGCCGCCTTCCACCAGCGGCGCCGTCGTCGGGGGAGCCGTCTCGGGGATCGACCCGGACGGAGCCGTCTCGGCGGTCACCACCGCGGCGGTGCCGGCGGTCTCGGTCGCCGGTTCGGTCCCGACCAGCCAGCCGATCCCGATCCCCGCTCCGAACAGGGCGAGGGCCGCCAGCCAGATGAGGACCCGTGACGGCCCGGGAGGCCGCGGCGGATCCGATACGTAGGGTTCGACGTGTCGCAACTCGGTCATTCTCGCAAACCTCTGTTCGGCGTCTACCCACAAGATATGGGGAGGGCGCTAAAGGCAGGGTCAAGCCTGCGCCCGGGCGGGGAGCCGCACGATGAGCCTCGACCCGCCGCCGTCCCGCGGCTCCACGTCGAGGCGGCCGCCGTGGACCCGGGCCACCTCCCGGACGATCGTCAGACCCAGTCCACGTCGGCCCCCGGCCTTCGAGCCGTCGAGGACTCCGGGGTCGATTCCCGGTCCCTCGTCGGCGACCTCGAAGAAGCACGAGCCGTCCCCGTTGCCGGACCGCAGCCACACCGTGGATCCGGGAAGGGAGACCCGCAGGGCGTTGTCCACCAGGTTGTCGAGGGCTCGGGTGAGGCTGGTCGGATCCCCCTCGACGGGGGCCGGGTCCGCCTCCGCCACCACCGTCACCTTCGCCTCCGCCGCTCTGGCGGCGAAGTCCTCGGCGGTCTGACGGACCAGATCGGCGAGGTCCAGTTCCACCTTCTCGACGGTGCCCGCCTCCAACCGTGCCGCCGCCAACAGGCCCTCGATCATCTCCGACATCCGCCTGGTCGCCCGGTCGACGATCTCCCCCGTCGCCTGCCAAGCCTCCAGGTCGGCGTCGGGATCGGAGAGGACGAGGTCGAGGTTGGACCGGATGATGGCGAGGGGATTGCGGAGGTCGTGTGAGGTCTGGGCGAGGAACCGTCGTTGACTCTGGAAGGCGGCGTCCAGCCGGTCCAGCATCTCGTCGAAGGTCCCGGCGAGGCGGGTCAGTTCGTCGTCGGGACCTTGGAGCCCGATGCGACGACTCAGATCGGTCGCCTGGATCTCGGAGGCGACGGAGGTGATCTTCTCCACCGGTCGGAGGGTCCGTCCGGCGACGAACCACCCGACGACGAGGCTCAACAGGAAGAGGGCTCCGAGGGCGTACAGCATCTGCCGGGCCAGCTCGTTGAGGACGATCTCGTCGAAGATGCTCTCGAGGGACCGCACGGGCTGCTCCTCGAGACGGGGGACGATGAACACCCGGGTGCCGATCCTGACAGGCTGGCCGGCCACGACGAGCGCCGTCATCGTCTGGGCACGGAGGTTCGCCCGGACCAGCAGGTAGACGGCGCCCAGAGCGAGGCCACCGAGCCCGAACACCGCCGCCGAATACATCACGGAGAGCCGGAACCGGATCGAGCGGGCGAAGGCGGGAAGTCTCACGACCCCCAAGGGTACGGTCCTCGGGCTAAGACGTGGATAAACCCCCGCGCCGACGAGCCGCCCCGATCAGTCGTGGGACGGGGCGTCGGACGGCGACGGGCCGTCACGGAGCACGTAGCCTCGGCCCGGGACGGTCTCCAGGACGGGAGGCTCCCCCAGCTTCTTCCGCAGGTTCGAGACGGTGACCCGCACCGTGTTGGTGAAGGGGTCGGCCATCTCGTCCCAGACGTGTTCGAGCAGCCGTTCCTGACTCAGCACCTCGCCGGGGTGGCGGAGGAAATACTCGAGGAGGGAGAACTCCTTCGCCGTCAGCCCGAGGTCCCGTCCGCTGCGGGTGGCGACGAAGCGTGCCGGGTCCAGCTCGATGTCGCCCACCCGGAGCACCGGAGAGACGTCCTCGTCCCGCCGGAGCAGCGCCCGGATCCGAGCGGTGAGCTCGGCGAAGGCGAAGGGCTTCACCAGATAGTCGTCGGCGCCCGAGTCCAGCCCCTCGACCCGATCCTCCACGGCGTCGCGGGCGGTGAGCATCAGCACCTTGGGTCGCTGACCTTCGAGGGTCTGGAGGCTGCCGTCGGCGAGCCGTCGGGCCAGGTCCACCCCGGGGCCGTCGGGGAGGTTCCAGTCGAGGCAGACCACGTCGTACCCCGCCGACATGACCTTCGTCTCGGCTTCGGTGAGGGTGTGGGCGACATCGACGGCGAACCGCTGGCGGCGGAGGCCCCGGACGAGCGCGTCCGCCAGATCGGGTTCGTCCTCGACGACGAGGATCCGCATACCGGTCACGCTAGCCGCGCCGCCGGGCGTCCCCGACAGCGATGGGCGTCGTGGGTGGTCACCGCCCCCAGCAGGGCCGACTCGGATTCCAGTGCGCCCATCCCCCACCCTCGTACACGAGCCAGGCCGCCACCGCGGTGTTGGCGACCGGATCGAGGATATCGGCGCCCTCCCATCCTGCCTTGGCGCTCCGAGCCGGCCAGTAGCGGGCGAGGATCTGGAACAGGCCCCGAGCCGAGCTCCGAGGGTTGGCGGCGGTCGGGTCGCCGCGCGACTCGCAACGGATCACCCGCAGGGCCCGGTCGACGTCGTGGGGCCGGAAGAAGGCGGCGACGAGAGGCCGCCAGTCCTCCACCGAGGTGACCTGGTTTGGGACGAGGTCGTAGACGGTGACGGGCACGTCGAGCCCTCCCGCCACGGCCACGACCGGGCATGTGGATCCCGGACGGGGGATTCGGCAGCCCGGGGGGAGCTCCCGTGACGGGACGGAGGTCGGAGGGGTGAAGGCCGCCTCGAAGTCGGCGACCAGGGTCGCCTCGGCCCAGTCGGGTCCGACGGCGACGGGGACGAGCTGGGATGTGGGGGTCGAGCCGGCGCCGCCGACCTGGAACAGGGCGGCGAGAAGCGACAGCACGACGAGCGACGAGAAGAGATTCCTCACGCGCGCCTCCCTTGCACGGATCGTGGGGATGCGGCGACGACGGTCACCGCCCGGGTGAGGCTACCGGCGGCTCGGCACAACCATGAATCGGCGACCGTGCTCAGCGGGCGGGTTCGACCGTGAAGAGGATGGACGTCACATCCTCCAGGAAGCGGAGTGTGTAGCGGACTCCACCCTCCTCGGTCTCACCGTCCAGGTAGGTGAGGTCGGGTCGGTCGATGTCGAGCCCGAGACGCCCCAGGAGCAGACGCCGTTCGGGACCGTCCAGGTCGGGATCGACGGTGGCGATGGTGAGCCCGAGGGCGGCGATGGCGAGCTCGTCGTCGCGGGTGTCGCCGGTGGGGTCGACGACGACCACCAGGGCGTCCACGGTCCCGTCCGACCCCACGGCGACCTGGAGGGTGACGTAGGGGGTGAGCACCGCCTCGAAACCCCCCGCCCCCGGCCGGTTCCTCACCAGGAGGGGAGCCCCGAGTCGGGCGGCCGTCTCGTTCCAGCGGGCGGCCAGCTCTGGTGGCGTGAGGCCGAACACCGACGGCTCGGCCACCGCGCCGGTGGCGGTGGTGACCGGCGGCGGGACCGGTGCCGCCGTCCCTGGCCGGTCGCTCGAACGGAAGAGGATCGTGGCGGCGGCGGCGAGCATGATCACGAAGATCCCGGTGACGAGGACACCGGCCACCCGGGCGACGGAGTCCCCCCGGGAGGCATCCTCCGACCCCGACGGCTCCGGGGGCGACACGGCGGCGACGACCTCCGGGCTCGGCGGTTCGGGCTCCGGTTCGACGACCCGGACGGCGTCGATCCGGTCGGCGATCCGGGCCCGTTTCAGGTTCTTGGCGACCGCCGAACCGAAGGGGACCGGTCGGTCGGGGACGAAGCCGAGCACCTCGCCTTCGATCTCGAAACGAAACTCGCGGGGTCCGACGCGACGGATCCGGCAGACGTCCACCGGCCAGGATCCCACCGGCGACGCACCCGCTCGCAGCTCGATCAGGTCCCCGTCGAATACGACGCTCACCCGCTCCCTCCGCCCCTCGGAGAGCGTCAGCGTGCCCGAGAACTCTTCGGTCATCGCCGATACGCTACCCAGCATCCCGACCGGGCATGGGGAATCCAGGGCAGCCGCCCACCGGCCGAGACCACCTATCGTCTCACCCATGAACGGACCCGTGACCGGTCTCGCCGGGGTGATCGTCTGGACCACCGCGGATCGCCACCCGGCGATGGCACGCTTCTACCGGGATCTGCTCGGGCTGCCCGTGGTCTCCGAACGTCCCGGCTTCGTCGCCTTCGCCTGGGGCGAGGTGCGGCTCACCGTCACCGTGCATTCCGAGCTCACCGGGGCGGCCTCCGATCCGCTCCGCATCATGGTGAACCTCCGCACCGACGACATCCACCGCGCCCACCGGGAGCTGATCGCCGCCGGGGTCCCGTTCCTCCGTCCCCCCGAACGCGAGCACTGGGGCGGCTGGGTGGCCACGATGTCCGACCCCGACGGCAACCTCGTCCAGCTCCTGGAACTCCCGGGACCTTCGCCCGCTCCATGACCGGGCCGGACGGCGTACGCTGAAAGGGTCGGATGAGGAGCGTGTCCGATGCGCGGCGCCACGGCATCCACCGAGACGAAGGCCGGGACGGGACTCACCTCCGGCGATCTCGCCCCCGCCGACTCGATCGTCTCCACGAAGTACTGGCACGTCCTGGAGGACGGCCGCATCCAGTGCGACCTCTGCCCGCGGGAATGCAAGCTCCGGGAGGGTCAGCGGGGACTCTGCTATGTGCGGGCCCGGCTCGGAGACGAGATCGTCCTCACCACCTATGGGCGTTCGAGCGGGTACTGCGTCGACCCGATCGAGAAGAAGCCCCTCAACCATTTCCTGCCGGGCACCCCCGTGCTGTCCTTCGGCACCGCCGGATGCAACCTGGCGTGCCGGTTCTGCCAGAACTGGGACATCTCCAAGGCCCGTGAATACGACGTCCTCGCCGATCAGGCCGACCCGGAGCGGGTGGCGAAGGTCGCCGCCGACCTGGGATGCCGGAGCGTGGCGTTCACGTACAACGACCCCGTGATCTTCCACGAGTACGCGATCGACGTCGCCGACGCCTGCCACGAACGCGGCATCAAGGCCGTCGCGGTCACCGCCGGATACGTCAACCCCGCCCCCCGGCGGGAGTTCTACGCCCACATGGACGCCGCCAACGTCGACCTCAAGGCGTTCACCGACGAGTTCTACCACCGGGTCTGCGCCGCGTCCCTGCGGCCGGTCCTCGACACCCTCGAGTACCTCAAAGCCGAGACCGACGTCTGGTTCGAGATCACCACCCTCCTCATCCCGGGCCTGAACGACTCCGACGAGGAGATCGACGCCATGACGAAGTGGGTGGTGGAGCATCTGGGCCCCGACGTCCCCCACCACTTCACCGCGTTCCATCCGGACTTCAAGATGATGGACCGCCCACCGACGCCGCCCACCACCCTCAGCCGCGCCCGCCGGATCGCCTTGGACAACGGGGAACGTTACGTGTACACGGGCAACGTCCACGATCCGGCCGGTCAGACCACCTACTGCCATCACTGCGGCGCGGTCCTCATCGAGCGTGACTGGTACCGGCTGGGGCGGTGGGGCCTGGACGCTGAGGGTCGATGTGCCGCCTGCGGCACCCCGTGTGCCGGGATGTTCGAGCCGACACCCGGAACCTGGGGGAGTCGGCGGATGCCCGTCCGCCTCGCCGCCGGTGCCGAGGAGACCCGCCCGTAGCTCAGCCGAGGGCGAAGGTGCCGTACCCGACGACCCGGTCCCGGGGCCCGGCGGTGTCACCCGAGTTTCGCACATCGCACGACACCACCCGCCAGTCGAGACGCCGGGCCAGATGGAGGGCGGCCTGGATCCCCGTCCGGCCGCAGGCGGAGTCCCGATCCAGGGATTCGGGCCGCGCGTCGACGATCGCCCGCGCGGTGACGGCGTCGAGATGGCGGGCCGTGTCGTAGTCGTGATAGTGGGAGAGGTCGGAGGAGACGAGCAGCAGCGTCTCGTCGTCGAGGAGCGGCTCCACCACGTCCGCGACCCGTCGAGGGTCCACCTCACCGGTGAGGAGGGGGACCACCGGCACCCCCGGCAGGATGATCTGGAGGAAGGGAAGCTGCACCTCCAGGGAATGCTCCCGTTCGTGGACGGCCGAGGATTCGACGACGAGGGCCTCCCGCTCGACCAGGGCGACGGCATCGCGGTCGAGGTCGACCACACCCAGCGGCGTCTCGAGACGGTCGACATCGGGGAGGGCCAGCCCCGGGAACCAGACGAAATGGGACGGCCCGAGCATCACCACCCGACGCAGATCGTCCCGACCCTCCAGGAGCCGGTACCCGGTGGCCGCCACCGGCCCCGAGTACACGTATCCGGCGTGGGGAACGATCAGCCCTCGCACCGCGAACCCGAGGGCGGGCCTGGCGGCCGCGGCCAGATGGGCCCGAACCTCGGCGGCGAGGCGGTCCGGATCGGCCGGATAGAACGCTCCGGCGACGGCGGGCGGACGAACGGATGTGCCCATGGCGACCTCCTCACCCTCTGTCTACACGCTTCCCGGGGCGACGTCATGGGCTGTTGGACCCTCCCACACCCTCACCGGGCGGCGTAGCTTCCGAGCCATGGCACCCGACGAACACCCCTACGTGCGCCTGGCCCGCACCGCGATCCGTCGCTTCCTGGAGACGGGACGGATCCTCGTGGAGGACGACGACCACCCGCCCGCCCCCGCCCGGGGTGTGTTCGTCTCCCTCCATGAACCCTCCGACGGGGAAGCGGCGCTCCGGGGTTGTGTCGGCTCGATCCGACCCCGTGAAGCCACCCTTACCCGGGAGATCGCCCGGTCGGCGGTGGCGGCAGCGGTCGGGGATCCCAGGTTCCCTCCCCTCCGACCCGAGGAGCTGGATCGGCTCGACATCACCGTCTACATCCTGGGAGAGCCCGAACCGGTCGCGAGCCTCGACGAGCTCGACCCCGCCCGGTACGGGGTGATCGTCGAAGGTCCCGGCGGCCGAACCAGCCTCCTCCTCCCCGCCATCCCCGGGGTCGACGACGCCGCCGCCCAGGTGGACATCGCCCGCCGAAAGGCGCTGCTCGGACCCGACGAGCCGATCCGCCTGTACCGGTTCGGCGCCCGGATCATCCACTGACGACCGGCTCAGGCTCCTCCCAGCGTCGCCCGGCGGCCGGTGCGGGACGGCAGCAGCGGCAGCACGGCGAGGGTGAGCAGCGCCGCCACCAGGTAGGGGACGCCCGCCCCGACCGCGAAGAGGGCGCCGCCGAGCAGCGGCCCGACGACCCGGGCGAGCCCGCCCGCCGACTGCTGAGCACCGAGTGCCGCCCCCGACCGGTCCGGCGGAACCATGCCGGCGATCATCGACGAGAGGCTGGGGGCGACAAGCCCCTGGCCCACGGCGAGGACGGCGAGCCCGGCCAGCAGGGTCGGCCATCCCCGGGAGGAGGCGATCAGCAGGAACCCGACGAGGTCGAGACCGAGCCCGATCCGAACCGCCGTGGCCTCCCCGAGCCGCCCGGTGACGGGCCCGACCAGCATCGCCTGGGTCAGGACGAGGACGGTCCCGACCCCGGCGAACACCAGCGCCACGATCGATTCGGTCATCCCGTACCGGACCTCCCCGAGCAGGGCGAAGGTCGCCTCGAAGGCCGCGAAGGCGGTGATGGCGGTGAACGTCACCACGATGAAGCGCAGAACCGGCCCGGACATGACACTCGTCGGACGAACCGGAGCGACCCGCCGGACCCCCCGCGTCTCGGGGATCCGAACGGCGGCGACGACCAGGTTGACGACGGAGATGGCGGCGGCGAGCAGAAACGGCGCCGACGGGCGCAGCAGCGACGCCACGGAGCCGAGCACCGGACCGGCGACGAAGCCGACGCCGAGGGCGGCACCCAGCAGCCCCATCAGCCGAGGCCGGTCGGCGTCGGTGGCGGAGTCGGCGACGGCGACCCGGGCGACGGCGACCGAGTCCCGCCGGGTGACGACGACATGGCAGGCGCAGAAGGAGCATCGCTCGGCGCAGAACGGCAGATGGAGGTAGAGCGAGAGCGGCCCGCTCCGACTTCCCGCCTCTCGAAGGCGCTCCGCGTGGTCGTCCGGCCCCACCGACTGGTCGAACTCGACGGCGGTCGGATAGGACGTGTAACGGGGACCGGGCCGGTCGTGACGTGCGAGCAGCTCCGGAGTGACCTCGATCATGGCTCCTCCCGTACGGTGTCGACGAAGACCTGGAGATGCTCGGGCGGGGTGGTCCGGTGGATCCCGTGGCCGAGGTTCGCCACATAGCCGGGCCGACGGCCGAGAGGCCGCACCATCGCCCGGGTGGCGGCCCGGATCGTGTCGGGGTCGGTGAGCAGAACGGCGGGGTCGAGGTTGCCCTGGACGGCGACCCCGGCGAGGTCGTCGCCACCGCCCCGGCGGGCACCCTCCAGTCGAGGCCGATGCCGTCGGCTCCCGTGGCGACGAGCCGGTCGAGGGCGTGGACGGTCCCCGGAGCGAAATAGATGGTGGGGACGCCGACGTCTGAGAGGGCGGTTCGGGCGGCGGGGACCGCCCACCGTCGGATCTGGTCGGCGTCGAGGAGCCCGGCCCAGGTGTCGAAGAGCTGCACCACGTCGGCGCCGGCGTCGGCTTGGAGGCGCAGATAGGCGTTCATCGCCCGGGCGAGGCCGTCGAGCGCCGCCGCCGCGTCCGGGTCCCGCCGCAGGTCCCGGTACTCGGGGAGGTACCGCCCCGCCTGGCGCATGACCCAGACCGGGGGCCGGTCGAGGCGCTCCCCGAGGAGCGCCCGGACGAGAGGTGGTCTCATGCCACCTCCCCGACGGCCCCGTCCAGGGCCGCCACGACCTCGTCGACGTGCTCGGCGTGCGCCGCCATCACGAACCAGGCTTCGAAGGGCGAGCGGGGCAGGAGAACGCCCCGGCGTCGAGCGGCCCGATGGAACCGGGCGAACCGCTCCCGATCCACCCGCGAGGCATCCTCCCAGGACCGGACCCGGTCGGGCCCGAAGAACAGCGTCAGCATCGCCCCCACCCGCTGGACGGCACCGTCGATGCGGTGCCGCCGGAGCGCGACCCTCAGACCCTCCTCCAGGGCCGCTCCGATGTCTTCGAGACGGTCGTAGATCCCTGGATCGGCCTGCAAGGTCCGCAGGGTGGCGAGCCCGGCGGCGACCGCCAGCGGGTTTCCGGCGAGGGTGCCCGCCTGATAGACGGGTCCGTCGGGGGCGACCTGGCGCATCAGCGGGGGCCCGCCGCCGTAGGCGGCCGCCGGCGTTCCACCGGCGACGACCTTGCCGAGACAGGTGAGGTCGGGAGCGACGTCGTAGCGTTCCTGGGCGCCTCCGAGGGCGACCCGAAACCCCGTCATCACCTCGTCGAAGATGAGGAGGGCACCGGAGGCGTCGCAGGCTCGCCGCAGCCCGGAGAGGAATCCGTCTTCGGGGGGGACCACCCCCATGTTCCCGGCGACGGGTTCGACGATCACCGCCGCGACGTCCCCGGCGGCCAACGCCGCCTCCACCGCGTCGAAGTCGTTGAAGGGGACGACGACGGTGTCGGCGACCGTCGCCGCCGGGACCCCGGGGCTGTCGGGCAGGCCCATCGTCGCCACGCCGCTTCCGGCCTTGACGAGGAACGGGTCGGCGTGGCCGTGGTAGCACCCTTCGAACTTGACGATCCGCCGGCGGCCGGTGGCCGCCCGCGCCACCCTGATCGCGGTGGCGGTGGCCTCCGTCCCCGAGTTCACCATCCGGACGACGTCGATGGAGGGGACGGTCTCGACGATCGTCTCGGCCAGGGCGACCTCGGCCGGGGTGGGGAGCCCGAAGGAGGCTCCCCGCCGCGCGGCGTCGACGACCCGAGGCTCGGCGTGGCCGAGGATGAGCGCTCCCCACGACGCCACGAAGTCGATGAGCGTCTCCCCGTCCACCGTCTCCACCGTCGCCCCCGACGCCGAGGCGACGAACGGCGGCTCTCCCCCGACGGCCCCGAAGGCCCGCGCCGGAGAGTTGACGCCACCGGGCATCACCCGACGGGCCCGTTCCAGCCAGGGGGCGCTCATGACTCCTCCAGCAGACGGGCGGCGTCGACGGCGAAGTACGTGAGGATGACGTCGGCTCCCGCCCGGGCGATCCCGAGGAGGGACTCGACGATGACCCGCTCCCGGTCGATCCACCCGTTGGCCGCCGCCGCCTCGATCATCGCGAACTCCCCGGAGACCTGATAGGCGGCGACGGGGACGTCGACGGCCGCCCGGACGGATGCGATCACGTCCTGGTAGGGGCTGGCCGGTTTGACCATCACCATGTCCGCGCCTTCGGCCAGGTCGAGGCGAACCTCGACGAGGGCTTCCCGGGCGTTCGGGGGGTCCATCTGGTGGGTTCGGCGGTCGCCGAAGGCGGGAGCCGACTCGGCGGCGTCACGGAACGGCCCGTAGTAGGCGCTGGCGTACCTGGCCGAGTACGAGCAGATGGGGAGTTCGTGGTGTCCCGCCCCGTCGAGGGCCTCCCGGATGGTGGCCACCCGGCCGTCCATCATGTCCGAGGGGGCGATCACGTCGGCTCCGGCGTCGGCGAGCAGCGGCAGGGTGGCGTCGTTGTCGACGGTGTCTCCGACCACCACCCCGCAGTGCCCATGGCTGGTGTACTCGCAGAGACACACGTCGGCCCAGACGACGAGGTCGGGGGCCGACTCCTTGATCGCGCCGATGGCGGTGGGTACGGGCCCGGCCGGATCCCACGCGCCCGAGCCGGTCTCGTCCTTCGACGGCGGGATCCCGAACAGGATCACCCCTCCGACACCGGCCGCCTGCGCCTCACGGGCGACGTCGACCACCCGATCGACGGAGAGCTGGTGATGTCCCGGCATGGAGCCGATCGGACGGACGACGTCGGACCCCGGGACGACGAACAGGGGGAGCACGAACGCCGCCGGGTCGAGGCGGGTCTCGGCGACCATGCGCCGCAGACGGGCGGACCGCCGCAGACGCCGGGAACGGACGGTGGGGAAGATGGTCATGGGATGCTCCTCGCCTCCAGATGGCCGACCAGGGAGTCGACCAGACGCTCGGGGCTGGGGGTCTCGGCGACGACGTCGACGGGGTGTCCGAGCGCCTTCACGGCGGCGGCGGTCGTGGACCCGAGGGCGGCCACGACGAGCCCCTCCAGGGTGCGCGACCGGCGCCAGCCGAGCACCGCCGACGGGGAAGCAAAGGTGACGGCGTCCACCACCGGCTCCGTCGGGGGCGGGACCGGCAGGATGGTGTAGACGGTGGCGGCGATCACCTCCGCCCCGGCTGCGCGGAGCGTCGTCTCGACGTCGGCGGCGGTCCGTTCCGGTCGGGGGTGGAGGACCGTCGCTCCGCCGACCTCGGGTTCGAGACGCCGGAGCAGGGACGCCGCCCCCTCCGTTCCGACCAGGGCGACCCGACCTCCGGCGGCGGCGACGAACCGCGCCTGGGCGAGGGCCAAGGCGGAGCCTCGGGTGGCGATGCGGAGCTCACGCATCGATCCCGAAGACCTCGGCAACGACGGCGGCGAGCTCCCCGGGGCGATCCGCCTCGTGGATCCGGCCGACGGGACGGGAGACGAGGGTGCGCGCCGCGGTACGAACCGCCCGCCGGAGGATCTCGACGTCGGCCGGGTCGGCGAGCTTGGTGGCGAAGCGATCCACCGTGTCGGAGACGACCCCGTCGACCGACCGGTAGAGCTCGGCGATGAGGGGACCGACGTCGTCGACGTTGCGGTACCTCGACCAGGCCGAGGCCGCCTCCTCTTCGACGAATCCGTCGACCTCGTCGAGCCGCCGATGCTTCGCGGCGCGGGCCGCCACCCGGTCGATGGGGAGATAGTGGACCAGGTCGCTCTCCGTCACCGGGAAGTCGGGGGGCATCGCCAGGTCGACGAGGGTGAGGGGAGCGTCCCGGGTTCGGAGGATCGCGGCCATCGACGCCTCGTCCATGAGGAACCCCTTGGCGGACGTCGCCGAGATCACCGCCGGGAGACGCCGCAACGCCTCCCCGACCCGGTCGAAGGGCCAGACGGCCACTCCCGGGAGTCTCACCTTCTCCGGTGCCCGGGCGACGACGGTGACGTCGGGCGGCGCGGGCAGCGAGCCCAGAGCCTCCGCCGCAGCCGTGGCCATGCGTCCCGCACCCAGGACCGCCACCGCCGGCGCCGGCCCGACGAGCTGGGCGGCGACGACGGCGAGGGAGCCGTGGGGCGACTCGGGGAGACGGTCCCGCGTCCCTCGACCGGCGGCCACGGCCGTCTGGAGCATCTTCGTCAACGCCCCCGAGAGACGACCCTGGGCGTCCGCCACCGCCTGCCGGAACTGGGTGAGGATCTCCCGCTCGCCGAGGACCGGCGATTCGAGCCCGGCGGCGATCCGGAAGAGATGGGTGGTCACGTCGGCGTCCTCCCGCACGATCGTCCCCGGTGGCAGCGCCCCGAACAGGTCACCGACCACGTCGTCGAGCCGTCTCCGGGGCCCTTCGACGACGACCTCGACCCGCAGACAGGTCGCCGACGTGAAGACGCCGGCCGGAAGCCGGAGGTCGGGTGCCGACAGACGCGCGCCGAGGACAGCCCGGTCCTCCGCCGGGACCGCCGGATAGGCACAACTCGCAGAGGCCAACTGGCGAACGATGGCGGCCTGCCTTCCACGTCGGGGCGGGAATGTAGGACGAGGGTTGACAACGTCCAGTCAGATCGAAAACGACGAGAGGTCAGATCGAAACCGACGCCCAGTCGACCGGATCTCCGCGGAGCAGGTCGAGCAGTTCACGCTCCGGGGACCCCTCCGGAGGGTCCTCGTCGGAGTCCCAACGGGCTCGGGGAGGCAGCGACGCCAGGATGGATTCGGTCCGTCCCCCGGTCTCCAGCCCGAACCGGTTCCCCCGGTCCCAGACGAGGTTGAACTCGACGTAGCGGCCGCGGCGCCGCTCCTGCCACACCGTCTCGGCCTCCCCGTACGGCGTGTCGACCCTCCGGGCGAGCACGGGAAGGTACAGGGAGGTGAGGCTCCGTCCCAGGTCGCCGACGAAGCGGCACAGGGCCGCCAGGTCGTCGGCCTCATGGTCGAAGAAGATGCCGCCCACACCGCGTGCCTCGCCCCGGTGCGGGGGGAAGAAATACTCGTCGCACTGCCCCTTCCAGGTCGGGTAGTCGGCGACCGGATGCCGGGCACACACCTCGGCCAGGCCCCGATGGAACTCGACGGCGTCCCGTCGGGAGAGGTAGACGGGGGTGAGATCGGCCCCACCCCCGAACCAGGCCGCCCCGGCGTCGGTCTCGAAGTACCGGAGGTTGGCGTGGAAGGTGGGGGCGTGGGGGATGCGGGGATGGACGATGATCGAGCCCCCGGTGGCGTAGAAGTGGCGACCGGCGGCCGCCATCGACTCCGACAGCCGGTCAGGGGTCGGACCCCACACGGCGGAGACGTTCACCGCCGCCTTCTCGACGGGGCCTTCGCTTCGGAGGATGCGGGTCACCCCTCCACCGCCGCCGGGCCGCTCCCAAGGTTCGGTGGTGAACCGTCCCGCGCCGTCGAGCTCCTCGGTGGCGGCACAGAACGATTCCTGGACCTCGGTCATGAGGTGTTCCACCTCGGCCCGGGAGGGGCCCGTCACCGGAGCACCCCTTCGACCACGCGGGCCAACCCCTCCACCCAGACTTCGGTGTCGTTGACGCAGGGCACCAGGAGAAGGTCCTCGCCG
>Ga0256841_1002050_pt1 | contig 16520 bp, 14 predicted proteins | sample 356308metaG_FD_185971 | JGI IMG/M metagenome (GOLD analysis project Ga0256841, IMG submission 185971) | Hydrothermal vent microbial communities from Mid Atlantic Ridge, Atlantic Ocean - 356-308 | ecosystem: Environmental > Aquatic > Marine > Hydrothermal vents | place: Atlantic Ocean: Mid... | reverse complement strand
GTTTTACAAATTCTTTTGTAGCCCTTCCGGAAGAGAAGCCATGTTTATCAAATAAACGGGTTTTAAGCCCATGCATTTTGATATCAAAATCGTTTCCTATTCTTATGGTTTGAGACTTACTTTCACCGGATTCCCATCCATAAGCAATATAACTTTCCCAGCCGTTGCTTATTGCCAGTTCACCTATTTCCTCGGCAATACGACCGGTAGAACCTCTATTTACAACCGAATTTATTTGTAGGAGTTTATCAACTCTCATGATTTTTCAATAAACTTCTTAAAGTATAAATTTGATTTTGATATTCTCTTTTTAATAATTCTTCATTTAGAACAATTTCTTTTTCCCTAACATATTCTTCATTCGCTAATATTCTTTCTAATATTTTCGTTGCATCTAGCAAATTGTTTTTTTCAAATAAATTATTTTTTTCTATAACTCTTTCTCTGTTCGATAAATGGTCTTCCATAATAACAGTAGCGCCACATACTTGGGCATGAATTGAACTTAATGTAGTTTGTTTTGGCCAAATACAAATATCACTAGCTGAATACCACTTTCTTAATTCTTTAAATGGTTTTGATTCTTCTATGATGACAGAACTAGCATAATTCTTCGTTTTTAGTTTAGGATAAAATAAATCCTTCATGTATTTCGATTCTTTTTGACCCATAAATAGAATTTTTATAGGATATTTTTTCATTATATTTTCCGTTAATATATCAAAGAGTAAATCCGGTCGTTTGGACTTATTAAATTTGCCAATGTATGAAATCAGAATATTTTTTTCATTAAGATTTAATTTTTTCCTAATTTTTTCTCTTTCTAACTTATCGAAATAAAACATATTTTTATTATAACCATGAGGTAACATCTCAATTTTCTCATCCTTAATACCTAATGCTTTTAAATATTGATATTCTTCAATGCCAAGAGCGAATACTTTAGTATATTTATTTGAATTATTAATGAATGGGGTAAAAAACAAAGAATAAAATTTATAAAAATATCTAGCGAGTGGATTTATAGATGCTACCCATGACATATGGCAATCTCTTACAATAATATATTTTTTTTTCTTTTTCCACAATACAAGATCTTTAATATCACCAATACCGTGCAAGAATAAAATATCGGGGTTAAATGATTCAATAGTTTTCCATAAATTTTTCAACCACAACCTACTTGATATTTTTAACAACGGTTTTAAACGTATAATTTTTACGCTGTGTGTTTTTTCTAATTTTTTATCATCCTCAACTTTATATTTTTTATGAAAAGGAGACATATCTATAGAAGTAATAACAACTTGCTCTAAGCCAGGGGTATTACTATGTATGAATTCATTTATTTGATAACCGGCATTCGGATCAAAATAATCTTCAACGTGTACTATTCTCATATAAACTTCAATTTTAACAAATAAAAACAATGTTTACAAAAATATTGCTTTACTATATTCCAAGTTTTTTCAAGAAAAAATAGAAAGGAAGAATCAATAATATGGCAAGGACAAACAAATCAATCCCAGACCCACGGATAGCTGCAAATAGGAATTTACTAAAATAAAATAAATATTAATTTATTCATATTATTTTGATTTTTTTGTTTTAAAATTCTTAGCAATGGGTGTTTTTCTGTTAAGTGGAGAGAGTTCAGTTTAAGATCTTTCTTGAGTTATTTTGAATATTCACGGAAAAAACTAGACCCATACCAGCCCAATAAAAGATGGCAGCATAAACGGCACCGCTGAACATATTCTGAATAAGACCTTGAAAAAATAAAATAAAAACCCAAACATGTTCTGGGCGATATTTGATTATCTTTATTCCTTTCTTTAAAGTAATTAATAAAAGACTAATAAAAGGAATAAACCCAATAAGTCCGGTTGACATCAATACTTCGAGTATTATATTGTGCGGGTGCGGTGGAATCACACTTTGAATACTGTCGCCAATAATTGGGGACTTAAGAAATTGTTCCCAGGCACTTTCCCACATCAATAAGCGTATAGCTGATTGATCACCTATTTTAACATCCTCTGAAATATTGAATACACGTGTAAATACAGCGCTCTCGGTTTTAGCAGCAGTGTAACCAACTACAAAACCAAAAATAATAATGAGCAATAAAACTTTTAATTTATGCTTAGCCGATTTATGGAAAAAAATGATTAGAACGAGGGCTAAAACCATAGCAAAAACGCTACCACGTGAGGCCCCCAAAAGGAAAGGAACTAATGATAAAAGAATTGCCACCCAATAATAATATCTGGTTTTATTATTAAGTTTAATATATAGTATATAATAAAGACAAATTGTAATCACTAAACTGCTAGCATAAGAAAGTGCCAAAGGAGACATTACATCCGTAAAGCCAATATTCATATATTTGGCCATAGAAATTCTCCCCACACCATGAGAGAGTAAACTCCCATAAAAAATATATGAAACTATTGCAAGAAACACGCCTGAGGTTATTATTGCATTTTTAAATATTTTAAAAGTTTTAATATTATGTTCTAACGAAAAAAATAGAAATGGGATTATATTATAAAGAAATAAATAACCTAAATATTCAACAGCAGACATACGTAAGGTAACTGTTTGAAAAGCAATAGCTTTCAAAATGGCTAATAAATAAATGAACCAAAATACCCAGAAGAGTTTAAAATTAAACTGATTACTTTGCGTATACCTGAACCTTAGATTCACCATAAGATAAATCATCACTGCGGATAATAAAAGGCGCAGTGGCAGCGAGTAGTACCGACTTAAATCAATATAACCTAAAGCAATTACTAGTGTGAGCCCAGCATAGTAGCCAATGAATGTGAAAAAGGAAATAAAGTAATAAAATTTATTTTTTTTCATTTTTATAAAAAAAGAATTTTTTAAAAATTCAAATTTATAATATAAGTTATAACCGATATAGAATTTCAAACTTTGGTTTTTATTAAAGATATTGTCAAAAAAAATTTTGTATCTTAATAAATGCTACCAAAGAAAATCAGAATAACTGTTCTATAAGTAATAATATTACAATTTTAAAAATGAATATATAAAAACTTATAATTAAAATTATTATATTTTAGATTATATGTATGTATAGTTCATTTTTTTTATAAGCTAAAACAGAGTTCCATTTGTTAATTAACTTATCTTCATTTAGTAATTCAATAATTAAGGCATGGTTATGATATTTTGTGGCTAAAGGAAGAGGTTTTGTGAAATCTTCAATATTCATTGTATCTATTCCGTCAACATGAAAAACTTTGCATCCAAGAGATTTAATCCATTCATAGTTTTTCCCTTTTAAAAATAATTTTTTCCCTAACCGTAACGCAGTATAAATCGCACTCAAACCAGTCTGTTTCTCTACAGCACATATATATATATCACATTTATCCATGTATTCATAATATTCATTTAAAGAATAAAGTTTTGTATCAATTGAAAAATTCTCTCCGAATAACTCTTGCCCTCTTTTAATTAAATTATCAGACATTTTAGATTTTTTAAATGAATAATTCAACATACATTTAACTTTAATTTTTTTGTTGAATTTACTAAGTTTTTCAATCATTGGCTGATAAGTGCTTAAAGCAGAACTATTGTTTCCTATATATACAATATTGTTAACATCAAGTTTGTTTTTTTCTAAGTGATCTCTTGAATATGGGAATTTATAATGTAAACCCATATACGGAATCACCGTACTGTTTATTCCAAAATCTTCTTTCAAAGATTTCGAATCTTGCTCCATCAACGTTATAACTTTATCAAATCTCTTATAAATAAGTTTTTTTAAAGGGGCACTAAGTTTAGACTTAATATTGTCATTAATTTTTGCACCAGTTCCCCAACAAATCCAGTTAACATTTTTAAAGCCAAACAGTGTAAAATATAACATCCAATGATATGGGACACCATGTAAAAGTATATAATTATTCTTATATTTTTTAGCCTCAGCTATTAGTTCAAAAAATGAAGTAACGAATTTATAACGTTTGTGACTATATTTTGAAAAAAGATTTTCATAAGTAGTTTTATCAAATTCGCTATCACTGGCTAATAAGAAAAAATGTTCCCCTGTGATTTTTTCTATAAAACCGCGAATAATTGAGGGTACTAAATGAGTTCTATTAGCTGTAAATACGTGAATTATCATAATACTTTAACCTTATAAAATTATTTTAAATATTTAAGATAGTTATTCCAAAATTCCGTTTCCATCTGATGCTTTACATGAGGAATATTAATAATAAAAATATTTAATCTCGTATAACATATTATTCAAATAAATCATATGCACCATCTATGAATTTGTCAGCGTTTGCTATATAAAGAATTTCTATTTTCTGCTTCAATATTTTTATAATTAGTTTTGTTTAGGTGCTTTTTTCAGCATCGACATTAAAGTTTATAGAAACAAACACTTTTTTCCCAGTATTTTTATCAATATACCAAGCATTTTTGTGATTATTATGTGTTAATGCTCTTAATCTATTAAATACTATTTCATAAGTAGCCGATTCATCTAAATTAATTTCACATAGTGCATCAAAATCCTTTTTTGAAAAGTAATTTCCATCATTTTCCGGTATGATTAATTTATAATTGTTGTTAAGAATATTTATAATATTTTTTTTTATTAGACTTATCTCAGCATCAAGTATTCTATCGTAAACGGTGTCTGAAGTGTCCCAAGAAAAATAATCTATCTTTATTCTATCAATTATAGCTCCATGATCCACAAATTCATCAATTTCATGAATTGTAGCACCAACTTCTAACCCATTTATAATAGCAAATATATGTGGGTACCATCCTCTATTAATAGGATTATACCCAGGATGAAAATTGATTGATTTAATTTGTGATATTAGTTTTTTAGGAAAAATCTGTTTACAATGTAGTGAAAAAACTAGGTCAAAATTTTTATCAATTAAATATTTGAAATCCGTTTTCAATTTAATTTTTCTAATTTTTAAATATGGATATTGAGAAACGTCTGTTTCAGGGCTGCAAAAAAAATGAAATATTGATTCATTAATATTTAATTCTCTAATAACTTTAATAAATCTTTGTAAAATTATAGGGTTATCATTGATTACTGCTATTTTTTTATAATACATATTCACACCTTAATAATACTAAAAATATTTTTGCACGAATCAACTTTTAATTCTGGATAAATAGGTAAACAAATAACTTGTTCTGCAATTTTATTAGCCACTTTAAGATTATTCGGATCTGCCGAAGGTAATCCCCTATAAGCAGGAATATTACTCATTAATGGATAAAAATATCTTCTGGCATATATATTATTCTGCCTAAGTCTGTTATAAAGTTCATCTCTTGTTAAAGGATATTCTTTACCAATAAAAATAGGGAAATATGAATAATTATGTTTTGTATTATCCATTTCAGGTATAAACCTAATTCCTTTAATATCTTTTAATAATTCGCGATATGTTTTAGTTATTTTGCTTCGTTTCGATATTTGTTCGTTAAATGTTTTTAACTGTAACAAACCGTAAGCAGATTGAAGTTCATTCATTTTAGCATTTATACCGGGGGCAACTATAGTAACCTCGTCAGCAAAACCAAAGTTCTTTAAGTAATCAATTCTCTTTTTTGTTTTTTCATCATGACAGATTATTGCCCCACCCTCAATAGTATTGAATGTTTTTGTAGCATGAAAACTTAAAACAGATAAATCACCGAAATTTAATATCGATTTACCATTAATTTTAACACCAAAGGCATGTGCTGCATCATAAATAACCTTCAATCCGTAAATATCAGCAATTTGTTGAATAGATTCTACATCACAAGGATTTCCATATACGTGAACCGGTAAAATAGCTGTTGTATTTGGCGTAATTGCCGCTTCAATTTTTTCCGTATTGATGTTACCATAAACCGGATCAATATCCACAAAAACCGGTTTAATATTGTTCCACCATAACGCATGTGTTGTAGCTGCAAAAGTATATGGCGTTGTTATTACTTCTCCGGTTATTCTAAGTGTTTGTAAAGCAGTAACTAAAGCTAAAGTGCCATTTGCGAAAAGTGATATATATTTTACACCGAGAAACTCAGCTAATTGTTTTTCAAACTCTTGATGAAATTTTCCATTGTTAGTTAACCACTTGCTCTCCCAAATTTCTTCTAGGTATGGTATAAATTCCTCAAGAGGAGGAAGTGTTGGTTGAGTTACAAATATTGGATTATTTTTCATTCTTAATAAGCGCCCCTATTTGGTTTCTAATTATTTCCTTGATATATAGATAACTACTCAATTTAAATATTTCAGATAGAACAAAGGTTAATATAGCGGCAGTAATAATTTGTACAATTAATATCCAAACATTAGATAGGCTAATAAAATTTGCTATAATAAAAACAACAACCGAAACAGTAAATGCTAATAAAAAAGAAGGGAAAATATCTTTAACTTGTTCAAAAAACGGATATGATATCATTTTACCTGACCAATAACTATTTAAATAATATGCAAATATTGTGTTAACCAACATACCTAAAATCATTATTTTTATACCATATAATATACCTATAACAATTATAGGTACAGACAATATTTTTTTAATTATTTCTAAGCGTAAGAAAAGATCACTTCTTCCCATTACTTTAAGCATGCTTAAGTTAAGTGCATGTAAAGGATAAAACATCCCAACAAAACAAAGTAATTGTAAATAGTTTACAGCAGGGAGCCATTGCTCGCCTACTAAGGTTATTATCATTGGCTTTGCAGTGGCAGCCATAAGCAACATTAAAACAAAAGTAATAAACATTGTACTTTTTATAAGTTGGCTATATGCTAATCTCAGTCTTATTACATTATCTTGTATATTTGATAGTAAAGGGTAGCTTACTTTTTGAATTATATTAGCCAAATTCTGAGATGGCATTGCCTTAAACTGGTCTGCTCTTGTATAATAACCTAACTCAACAGCAGAAAAATACTTACCAATAACTAAATAATAAATATTTCGAAAGGTCGTATCTATTAAACCGCTAAGTAATAATTTACTACCAAAAGAAAAAAGCTCTTTAAAGCTTTTATAACTAAAAACTAAATTTGGGAACCAGTTGGTCCACAACCACAAAAACAATGAGGCGAAACCAAATCTACTTAAAGTTAAAGCGACAAGACTCCAAACTCCAAAACCATTATAAGCCATTGCTATTGCAATTATACCGGAGATTATTGAAGAGACTATTGAAACACGTGCTTGAAGTTTGAAGTCAATATTCTTTGTTAGTATAGTCCGATGTATAATACTAAGTGCATTTAATATCAAACCCAAGCCCAATACTTGCAACAAAAATTCCAATTGAGGCTCGTTAAAAAAGCGGCTAATTGAACCAGCAAAAAAGAAAAGCAAAAAATAAAATAGAATACTAACTACAAAATTAAAATAAAAAACAGTTGAGTAATCTGTTTGTGTACAATCTTTCTTTCTAATTAAAGCATTTGTAAAACCACTATCGATAAATGATTGCGATAATGCGATAAAAATTGTAAGCATCCCTATAAGACCGAATTCATAAGGTGTTAGTAACCTCGCTAAAATTATTCCAACTAAAAACTGAATACCCTGGCTAGCAAAACCATCTATTGCACTCCAAAACAATCCCTGAATCGCTTTTTCTTTTATTTTATTGATATCTTACCCTCTAACTTGACTTGTATTCAAAAGGTAGCTATAATCTTGTGGTCCGCGCCCTAAAAATTAAACACAGAATTACTAAACATAAGTAAGTTATTCAAATCTTTCTTTGATCTCCACAAGCAAATAATATTCAAAAGCCGAATAAAATCTTTTATTGTTATAAAATGTTTCTAAGTAATCAAAAAATTTTAATTTTAGTTTTTTCTTTCACGGTAACACAAAATTAATAAAGCAATTTAGTCTTTAATGTTTCTACAAATGCATTATATTAATAATTAAATTTTCTACTCATCGATTGATTAATTATGTAAAGTCAACTTTTTTCCGTTGGTAGCGTTTCACAATTTATTAATCTAAAACACAACTTTTTCATATATTTGAATCATTTCAATGTAATAGGGCAACACTTTAAAAAAGTTTTTTAATCATCAATATTAACGGTAAAATATATTTCTCTATTGCTTAACAACAATACACCAAGATACCAGAATAAATTATTACTAATAAGCGAACCGGAGAACATAGAATTTATAAAATATTGAATGAAAATTAAAACAACCCATTTTATATTAGAGTGAATAGAAGTTAAAAACTTATAACTAATTTTTAAGAAATTTTTTAATTGAACTAAAAAAAGGATACCGCCCAATATACCAAGAGCCATAAAACTTTCGATAATAATATTATGCGGGTAAATATGTCTAACTCTTTCCTCCAACGCACTTCCCAAAATAGGACTTTCAATAAATTGATGTATTGCAACCTTCCAATGTTCAATTCTTGCTCCGCCATGTATTATTGTAAATATGACTCTATCTTCAAATTTTGTAAAAACAACTAAAATAACGGTAAAGAATATTAGAGCAATTGTAGAAAATACTAAATACTTTTTATTTTTGATGCCCACAATAAAAAAAAGAAATCCCAATAAAACTATTCCCAAAGCAATAATTGGGCCTCTTGATTCCGTTAAACTTAATGTAATAAGACTTATTATAATATTAAACGCAAGAAATGATTTACTCCCAAAATTATTATGCTTTTTTACAAAAAAAAACAATGAAATAATGATGTTTGTAACAGCAATATGTCCCAAACCTATTGGATGTATTGTAGTTCCTCCCCAAAGTCGTTCACTTCCGTTTTCAAACTTGAAGTTTGAAATTGCTAATGAATAAAGACAAATAAAGAGAAATATTGGTAATATAACTTTAAAGGCTTTTTCGAGTTGTTTTGTGTTTATTTTAAAGTTAAATGCCAATACCGGAATTATTATAACACCCCAAGTGAATGTATAATATTTAATTATAGGGAAGCCTAATTTAATTGGATGGAAAAGTGTATCAGATAAAACTCTAATAAAATACAAGATGAAGAAAAGTAAAAATAGTTGTATATATTTCTTTTTAAATAATTTTCTTAAATCTGTATTAAAAAGAAGAAATAAACATAAAGTTAGAAATAATCCTCTATAAATAACTGAGAATATAGTATGATTTACATTAAGTATTTCAGCTAAAATTGTAAAGGGAGCAACTCCTATAATAGCTAAAATAAATATTGTTTTTTGTGAAGCATCTTGTGAAGGTTTATATAATTTTATATCAAAATTCATTGAGTTCGTAACTGAATTCAAAAAAACTAATTCCCCCAAACAACCCTATTGACATAATCGGTATAAGATAAAATAATTCTTACAATTTTATCTGAAACATTCGGCATGGAATAATCGTAAACTTGTCTTAATGTTCTTTCTTTACCGCGTTTTTGTTTATCTAAAATTTTAATTGCCTGCATAATTCTTTCAGGATTGAAACCGGTCATCATAACAGAAGCTTCTTCCATTGCTTCAGGTCTTTCGTGTGCTTCACGGATATTTATTGCCGGAAAATTAAGTATTGAAGATTCTTCGGAAATAGTTCCGCTATCGGAAAGAACAACTTTTGCATTCATCTGTAAATAATTATAATCTATAAATCCCATCGGTTTCATAAGTTGAACCAATGGATTAAATTCAGCTCCTTTTTGTTCAATCATATTTCTTGTTCTCGGATGTGTAGAAACAATTACAGGCATTTTGTATTCTTCTGCCAACCAATTTAATATGTTAATCAACTTAGGAAAATTTTCCGTTGCAATATTTTCCTCACGGTGAGACGAAATTAAAAAATACTCATTAGTAATTAGTGACAAGTGATTAAGAATAGATGAATTTTGAATTTTAGGCATAAAATGATTTAAAACTTCAAACATTGGGCTGCCGGTTTTTATTATTCTATCTGGCGGTAAACCTTCACGTAGTAAATATTCTCTTGCAATGCTGCTGTATGTTAAATTAATATCACTAATGTGATCAACTATTTTTCTGTTTGTTTCTTCCGGTACTCTCTGGTCAAAGCATCTGTTTCCGGCTTCCATGTGGAATATTGGAATGTGTCTTTTTTTTGCCGGTATTGCACAGAGACAACTATTGGTATCTCCTAAGACCAAAAACGCATCTGGTTTTTCTTTTTCCAGAATAGGATCAATTTTAATAATGATTTGTCCTATTGTTTCCGTTGCATTATTTCCGGCAGCTTCAAGAAAATAATCGGGTTTTCTAAGTTCCAAATCTTCAAAAAATATTTGGTTTAGTTCATAGTCATAATTCTGTCCGGTATGAACAAGAATGTGTTCTATACTTTCCATTTCATCCAGCTTAGAAATTACACGGGAAAGACGAATTATTTCAGGACGTGTTCCTACTACTGTTAATACTTTTAGTTTCTTCATATGACCGCAGATTGCACAGATTTCACTAATTAAGAAACCTATGTTAAAATCTTCCTTTTATATTTTAATGATTTTTCAACGAAGTTAATTAATAAACCAATTTTATATCCGGTTGCATTTAAATAATTTAATATTTGAGCTTCGTGTTCTGAACTCAAATTGGATAAAGCTTTAAGCTCTACGATCATCTTATTTATAGCATACAAAATCTGCATAATAAGATTTGTTTAAAACTTTGTTTTTATATGAAATTGAAATCTGTTTTTCTCTTTCAAAAGGAATATGTTACAAATTAAATTCTTCTTCTAAAGCTTCTTGATACACCGCTTCAAGAAAGCAATTTCCAAGAGGTTTTATGGACTTCTATTCAAGCACCAAGAATTTTATACGTTTTATCTTTAAATAAATAATCTTCCATTTACTACTATATATAATCTGCGTAATCAGTGAAATCTGCGGACTTATCTGTGAACCGGTTCGAAATATGTATCCGGATCATTTGGATCGTATGGTTCATTCGTCCAAGAGAAAATATAGAGTTCAGTATTTCCAATATTAGCAATGCTATATGTTGTCCAAATTGGCATATCGACAAATGATGGTTTTTCACCATCAAGTAAGAAGGAAATGATTTTTTCCGTTCCCACTCTGCGTAATTCAATCTTTGCTTTACCTTTAATTACAACTAATCTTTTAATTTTATTTGTGTGAAATTGGTTACCTATAATAACCCCGTTTTTTAAAATTGAATACGAAAATTTCCCAGGTATTTCAGTACTTATTAAGTCACCAAAAATTCCTTGTTCATTGGTATATTTTTTTAGCATAATAGGATATTTATCAGCGGGAATATAACATCTGAAGGTATTGAATAAATTTAACTCAAATTTATTTTTTAATTTTGGTATTATACTTTTTTGGTAATATTCATTTTCAAAGTTTTTAAGAATTATTAAAATTTCAGATACCTTTTTTATAGATGTGTAAGGCACATTATAAATTTCAATCTTGTTTTTTTCACCTTTTCTTGTTATCCTTTTCCAAAATTCTTCTACAAGTTCATTTATATAAATTAGTTTCAATTCATTATCAACTTTTATTTCCGGCATTTCATTATGTGTTATTTGATAACAAAATGTAGCAATTACCGAATTGTAATAAGGACGCCCGAATGGGCCGAAAACATTCGGAATAATCATTGCGGTAAAAAAAATATTATGTTTTCTTGCCCACTTTTCCAAAATCATTCTACTATCTTTTTTGGACTTTCCATATAAATTATCCTTACTTTCTTGAGTGGAAGATGCTAAAATTATATGTGGTTTTGTATTTGAATTGTCACAGGCATTTATAAGGTCTTTTACTAATTTAATGTTTGTATCATAAATAACTTTTGGGTTTTTATGTCGATTTAAACCTGCGAGATGAATTATTGTATCACATTGTTTAACAAATTTTTCAAGTTTTATTTTTTCTTCGAAATACTTCTTATTAAATGGGATTAATTTAACCTCGTTTTTTAAACTAAGGTAATTATATAGATGCGTCCCTATGAAACCAGACTGTCCTGTTATGCCAATTTTAATCATAAAAAATACTTTTTTACTATCCTGATTACTTAAAAATTCAATGTTATTTTTCTAAGTACAATTACTTTTGCCAAAATTCAAGTTCTTTTTTTATATAAGGCAGACTTAATAACATTTCTTTTAATTCTTCTCTACTTAATCTGTAAGTATTATGTGAATTATAATGCTCAATTCTATTTTGAGGTATCATTCCTTCAGTAAAATACTTACTGTAATTAAGATCTCGGTCATCAATCTTAATTTTATAGTAATTACCAAGATCTTCTGCTACTGAACATTCTTCATCAGTGAGTAAGGATTCATATAGTTTTTCTCCATGACGTGTGCCAATTATTTTTATTTTATTATCGGCATGAAAAATTTCTTTAATAACTTCAGCAAGATCTCCTATAGTTGCAGCGGGTGCTTTTTGTACAAATAAATCCCCATTGATTCCATTATTAAAAGCATAAATCACCAGATTAATGGCGTCTTCCAATGACATCATAAACCTGGTCATTTCGGGATTTGTAATCGTTATATATTCCCCCCTTTTAATTTGATTAACAAACAAAGGGATAACAGAACCTCGCGATGCCATAACATTTCCGTATCTTGTACCAATAAAAATTGTTTTTTCAGTAATTCGTGCTTTTGCCATATATAATTTCTCCATTAAAGCTTTTGAAATTCCCATCGCATTAATAGGATAAACTGCTTTATCGGTACTTAAGCATATCACCTTTTTCACTCCCATTTTGATTGCAGCATTTAATACATTCTCAGTACCCAATACATTTGTATAAGCTGCTTCCATTGGGAAAAATTCGCTGGATGGTACTTGCTTTAAAGCTGCTGCATGAAAAATATAATCAACTCCTTCCAAAGCTCGTTCAATCGAATCATAAGACCTCACATTTCCAATATAAAATTTAATTCTTCTATCATTATACTTTTTGCGCATATCATCTTGTTTTTTTTCATCCCGGCTGAATATTCGTATTTCTTTAATGTTCGTTTTAAGGTATCTATCCAATACAGCATTACCGAATGAACCTGTACCACCAGTTATTAATAATATTTTGTTTTCAAACATTTGCATTCCGTTAATAAGTGAATATTTTATTTTTTTTTCTATTAAAAATCATTAATTATTTCTTATGAAATTATATATTTTCCCAGTATTTTGAACTTTCATCAAAATCATAGTACTTTCTATATAGTTTATATTTTTTATAGTGTGAATACATATCATCAATTAAGTCTTCCCAATTTTTGACTTTATAGCCTGTTTCCTTTTTAAATTTTTCTGAGTTTAAAGATCTATCTACTTTAAAATCATAATTCGGTACAATATCAATTTTATAATTATAAACTTTGGAGATAATTTTTAATAAATCATATTTAGAAATAGGATTTGAAGAAATATGATAAACACCTTTCAATTTGTCATTCGGAATAATGTATTCACCAATAATCTTTGCTAATTCAACAGTTGGAAAGCCAGAAAAAATTGCATTTTTAAATCCTTGTATTGATTTTTTTTGATTCAAAAACCATTCTAATAGTCCAAAACCTCCTTTAATTTCATGCCCAATTGTTGAAGTTCTTATAGTAATACAATGCGGATAAGTGACTTCACCCAAATATTTTGTTCTTCCATACAAGTCAGTTGCATCGGCTATATCTTCTTCCTTATAAAATCCTTTGTCACCTCTAAATATACAATCAGTACTCATTTGTATCATTCTAGCATTAGCTGTTCTACAAACCATTGAAATACGATGAGGCAATTGGGCATTTGTTGTTATAATCGATAAAGGATCATTTGATAACGGTGCTTGCTTGATAATCCCAATACAATTTATAACAATATCAGGTTGTACTGAAGCAAGGGCACGCATTATCGTATCAAAATTTGTTGCTTCTACGTTAGGACGTAAACGTTTAATATTATCTTTGGGAAAACTACCTGTTAAATGTTCTAAATTTCTTCTTGCCGTACCATATACTTCATAATTATCATAATTATTTAATTCATTAAAAAGCACATGTCCTATCATACCAGTCGCCCCTAGAATCAAAATCTTTTTCTTTTTCATTTAAAATGTTCCCGTGATTATTAATTAATAAATCGATCTATCAAAAAATCAGTAATTTTTAATTATATACTTATAACTCATTATTAAAAATATTTTTAGGATTTTTTATGCTGCTAAAATTTCCAAAAAATATTTATCCTTTTAACAATAAATAGTTCTATTTTGAACTTTTCAAATCTTTATTTCTTCTCCCTCCCACAGCTTCTCCGTGTCCGCCACAATTTAGTAACCGGCTTCTGTTGTAATTAAACGGTACAAACATAAAAAACATAAATTTATTTTTCAACTAAGTAATTTATTTTTAATGGGTTATGCTTATGACTTAAAGTAAAATTGGAAATGAGCTCCGGGAATTTTTCTCATTCTGTTAGAATAAATTATGAATAACTGAGTCCACTAAATAGCACGCTGATCTGTTATGATTTTTTTATGATTCTTTAAGATGATATAATTTAAAAAATTTAAGTGTATAGAACATCTTTCCTTCTGATTTCCGAATTCTGATTTCTAACTTCGCTTGTTCTTCATTCGTTTGTTCTTATTCCACCTTTCCAACACATCATCCTTACTTCTAACTTCTAAATTCTAACTCCTAGCTCCTAACTCCTAATTTTATTTCCCTCCGCGTTCCATCTTTCCTTCTGAGTTCCGAATTCTGACTCCTGACTTCGCTTGTTCTTCATTCGTTTGTTCTTTTTAATTTTTAATTGCTTGATTCCTGCATTCTAACTCCTAACTTCTATTTCCTAATCTTATTTCATCTGCGTATATCCGTGTTCCATCTTTCCTTTTGATTTCCCCAATTGTAACTCCCGAATGTTTTTTCAGGTTTTCCAAGTCGGATATGAAAATTTGGAGATGTTTTTCAATTACTTCCAGATCAGGCATTAGTTATTTTCCCGGATAAATATTTTCTTTTTCTAATATTAGCCGCATCAATATATAGCTTACGGACAAAGTTTTCATAAGAGATTCTTTTAGAATCGTTCCTGCTAAAAAGTAAAATTCCCTTATTAATAACTCTATGCTGTAAAGTAATTTCCGCTTTATTCAGTACTACGAAATCAATATTATTCCTAATTAATTTAACAAGTTCGCTATTCATTTCGCTTTCATACCCGTACGGATATTTAACAAAATCACTTTTGTTAAAACTTTCATTTAAGTACACGGCTACATCAATATCGTGATATTGTTCTCTATTAACAAATGATCCAAAAATATAAGCCGATTCAATTTCATCATGTTTCATTAAAAATGTGCGAATTTTTTCTTTTATTTTAATTTTTTCATCATTCATAAATTTATGTTGAATTTTGATTATTTATACTAACAAGTATTTTATTAACAGTAACGAGTGATGAGTGCTCAGTAACATGTTATGCATAGATAAAATACAGGAGTTAATGTAGGTAATTTAATGATTTTATTAAACCTGAAAGCAATTTCATGATTGAAATTAATTTATCATACAAATTAGTGCAATTATTCCAAAATCTTAATTTTTCATTATACCCGTTGCTCTCTTCACAGCTTCGCCATGTCCGCTACACTACGGTTGTTTTTAAATGTTACAAACATAGCAAAAATATAATATTATTCACAAGTTATTTTATTAATTTCTAATTAGTTATGGCAGTCAGTTAGAGTTTTTTATTAAACACGAACATTTTTTATTTACCACGGATTTTACAGGATAATTTTTTCTTTTATAAAATCCTTCTTTTGCGCGGATAACACGTACAGCATTCAATTAAAACCCGTCATGCTGAACTTGTTTCAGCATCTCTTATTTGTCATGCTCAATTTATTTCAGCATCTAATTGCACTTTTCAGATTCTACTTTCCCGGGAATGACAAGGTGCGTTAACACGTTCCTTTGAGATCCCGAATCAAGTTCGGGATGACATGGCGAACATACAACTGCAACCCGTCATGCTGAACTTGTTTCAGCATCTCTCATCTGTCTTGCTTAATTTTTTTTGCATCTAATTGCACTTTTCAAATTCTACTTTCCCGGGAATGACGAATTGTGTTAACTCGTTCCTTTTAGATCCCGAATCAAGTTCGGGATGACAAGTTAAACAAGTGCAACAATCGATTAAAAACCGTCATGCTGAACTTGTTTCAGCATCTCTTATTTGTTATGCTGAATTTATTTCAGCATCTAATTGCGCTATTTATTTTCCCATTTTCGCGGGAATGACATTTAATTTACCTCAAGTTAATCCGTGTTATCTGTGGTTTTCTTTTTAACCACCGATTTTAATTGTTGCAAAGTTGCCATTCATCTTCGAGTTTAAATTTATCAATATATTTCCCCAGTAACTCATCATCAATTATTTCTTTTGAGTTTTTTAATATTGCCCTGACGTCAT
>Ga0256841_1002049_pt1 | contig 16525 bp, 13 predicted proteins | sample 356308metaG_FD_185971 | JGI IMG/M metagenome (GOLD analysis project Ga0256841, IMG submission 185971) | Hydrothermal vent microbial communities from Mid Atlantic Ridge, Atlantic Ocean - 356-308 | ecosystem: Environmental > Aquatic > Marine > Hydrothermal vents | place: Atlantic Ocean: Mid... | reverse complement strand
CGCAACGGTGAACGCTGGCTTTTTGGCGGGGAACGTTGGCAGGTGGCCGAGTTGGAAGGGATGCGGTTGTACTACTTCGCCGACGAGGCCGTAGACGAAAGCGAGCAGGCGCAGATCATGCTGGACTACTTGCCCGCCGTCTATATCGGTATCACGCGCCTTTTCGGCTACACGCCTGCACACGTCGCCCACATCAAACTTTACGAAAGCCCGATCACGCTCCACAACTGGACGCGCATTTCCCGTCCCACCCTGACGCGCTGGAACGTGCCGGGCGAGTCGGTCAAAGTGGCGCTGACCGACCGTTTGACGCCCCCTTATGAGCCGGAGATGGGGCGCGAGCTGGCGCTCTTTGTGCTTTACGACATGGCCGCAGAACGCGCCGAAGCGTTACCCTGGTGGTTGGAAGCGGGCGTTGGAGAATACGGCGCGGCGCACTTCCGCACATACAGCCAACGCCACCGCGTTTTGCGCGAGGTGACCGCCCGCGCCCATGCGCCCGTTGGCGCTGGAGACGCGCTGTTGCCCTGGGATGCCTTGTCCACGCCCCCCGCCGACACGCTGGCCCAAACACAGGCCACTGAGCAAGCCTATACCCTGCTGCATTACATCACGGAAACACACGGAGACGAGGCGCGCAACGCCTGGCTACGCGCTATCGCGGAAGGCGCTTCGGTGAACGAAGCGACGCGCGCTCAGCTCGGCGAGGGTTTTAGTGCGCTGGACGCGGATTGGCGCGCCTGGTTGCTCGCCCAGCGCTGAGCACGCGGACGGGCGGGGAACGTGCGGGATATTCACGAGGTGGCGTTCCCCAAATCCAACGCCCGCGCCACGTACTCGCCGAGCGCGCGCCGAAAGTGTGCCGAGTCAAACTGCATGGCGTGCGCGCGGATCGCCTGCGGATCGTAGTCGGCGGGGTCGAACGCTTGCAAAGCCGCCATCAGCGCCTCGGCGGTCTGCTCGGCGAAGAAAAGGCCGGTTTTCCCCTCGATGACCGTATCCAGCGCGCCGCCGCCCTTGTACGCGATCACCGGACGACCGGCGGCCTGGGCCTGCACCGGCGTAATGCCGAAATCCTCCAACCCGGGGAAGATGAAGGCGCGCGCCCGTGCGAAAAGCTCGGGCAAGTCTGCGTCCGGCACGTAGCCGAGGAACTGCACCGTTGGGCCGGCCATTGCCTCCAAACGCGCGCGGTCTCTTCCCGAGCCGGCGATCAGCAAGGGCAGCCCCAGCCGCGAGCAGGCTTGCACGGCCAAGTCAATGCGCTTGTAGGGCACAAGGCGCGAAACGACCAGATAGTAATCGTCCACGCGCCCGGCGGGCGTGAAGCGCTCTGCTACCTCCACCGGTGGGTAGATGATGACCGAGTCGCGCCCGTAATAGCGGCGGATGCGGCGCTGAACCTCGCTGCTGATAGCGATGAAGCGATCCACTCGCTGGGCGGCGGCGTAGTCCCAACGGCGATAGAGCCGCGCCACCAACCGCGCCGCCAGCCGCACCGCCCCGCTGAAGCGCTCCCGCGCCAGGTAGTGTTCCAGCTCCCAGATGTAGCGCGTGGGCGTCAGGCAATAGCAAATGTGCACCGTGCGCGCGTCCGTCTGCACCCCGTGACAAAAGCCACTCTTGTTGCTCAACACCACGTCATAGGCGGAAAGGTCTACGCGCGACCAGGCCAGCGGATAGAGCGGCAAATAGCGCTGATGATGAGTGTGGATGCCCGGGAGTTTGTCCATCCACGTCGTGCGGATCGGCCAGCGACGATAGGCGGGCGGCATCAGATCGGGCGCGTACATGCTGGTGTAGATCGGCGCTTCGGGGTACATGCGCACCAAGTGTTCCAACACGTCTTCCGCGCCGCCGATTTGGTTGAGCCAGTCGTGCACCAAGGCCAGCTTCACGCTTCGCCCCTTTCGGCCAAAATAGCGCGCACCGGCGCAAACGTGCGTCGGTGGATCGGCGAAACGCCGAACGTGCGCAGCAGATCGTGGTGAAGCGCTGTTCCGTAGCCCTTGTGCTCGCCAAAGCCGTATTCGGGATAAAGCGCGTCCAGGGCCTCCATGAAGCGGTCGCGGGCCACCTTCGCCAGGATGCTCGCCGCCGCCACGCTGAGCACCCGCTGATCGCCTCGGACCAGCTTCCGAACGGGCAAGCTCACTTCCGGCAAGCTCATCGCGTCGGTCAGCAGCGCGTCCGGCGGCGTGGGCAACGCTTTCAGGGCGCGGATCATCGCCAGACGTGTTGCGGGCACGATGCCCATCGTGTCAATTTCTGCGTGGTTGGCTTGGCCCACCGCCGCCGCCACCGCCACGCGCAAAATGCGCGCGACCAACGCCTCGCGCTGTTGGGGGGTGAGCTGTTTGGAATCGTTCACGCCGCCGAGCGCACGCGCCAGGTCAAAGCGCCCGACGGGCAAAATCACCGCACCGGCCACCACCGGCCCCGCCCACGCGCCGCGTCCCGCCTCGTCCAAACCGGCCACCGCGTGAAAGCCGCGTGCCCACAAACGATATTCGTAGCGCAGATCGGCTTGGCCCTTCATGGTTTGCGTGCGTAAAGCCCCCGGCGTCCGTTGCGGCGAATTTTCAACACTTCAACGAACATATCCAAAGAGTCGCGCAGCGGGCTGATGCGCGTGTTGGCTTTGTAGTACCAATGGATCGGCACTTCCACAATCCGCCAGCCGCGCTCGCGCGCCGCGTAAAGGATTTCCACGTCAAAGCTCCAGCCGTTCATCGTTTGGAGCGGGAAAAGGTCTTCGGCCACCTCCGCGCGAAACATCTTGAAGCCGCATTGCGTGTCTTGCAAGCCCGGGATGGCGAAAAGACGCACGATCAAGTTGAAGACGCGCCCCATCAGGTGCCGATACCAGGGTTCGCCGTAGCGCACCGCGCCCGCGATCTCCCGCGAGGCGATGGCAATGTCGAAGTCCTCCAGTTGCGGCGGAAGGAACTTGTCCACCTCCTCAATCGGCATGGAAAGGTCCGCGTCGCAGATGAAGCGATAAGCCCCGCGCGCGGCCAACATGCCGGCGCGCACAGCAGCGCCTTTGCCCTGTGTGCGCTCGGAAAGCCCGCGAATGTAGGGGAACTCGGCGGCGAACTCCGCAATGATCGCGGCGGTGCGGTCGGTGCTGTTGTTGTCCACGATCAAAACTTCCACCGGATAGGCTTTTTGCGCCACAAAAGCCGTGATCGCGCGCAAACTTTCCGGCAGGCGCGCCTCTTCGTTATAAGCGGGGATCACGATGGAAAGGAACGGTTGGCGAGTGTTCGGATCGCTCACGGTGCTCACTCTTTACGTGTGGTACGGCGCTCCGTTAGGGGCGTCAGAATGGATTCCAAGTAGCTGAGCGGCACACGGCAGGAGCGTTGCACGGCGCGGCGCTTGCGTAACATCTTCGGCACGCCGAACAGCCCGGCCAACATGCCGCGCAGACGCGCACGCGCCGCCGCGCCACGCCAAGCGCGCAGCGCTTCCCACGCCAGCCCGAGCTGCGCGCGGACGATCTTCAGCGCGTGTTTGCGCCAAAGCGCCGTCGGATAGTCTTTGACCAGTATCCAGATCGTGTTGCGCCCGTCGTAGTAGCTGGCCGTGACGCCGCCGCCGGTTGCCGCCAGGTGATGGTACACCACCGCGTGGGGCGTGTAAAGGCAGCGGTAGCCCGCCAGTTGGGCGCGCCAGCCCAAATCTACATCTTCGCAGGAGAAGAAAAAGTCGTTGTCCAGCAAGCCGATCTCGTCCAACATGGCGCGCCGATAGGCCGCCGAGCCGCCGCAGGCGCTGAAGACGTACTCCTCGCGGTCATATTGCCCCTGGTCACGCTCCCACACGCCGCGATTAAGCGGGCGCCCGTCCACACGATAGAGATCACCGGCGGTGTGGAAGCGGTCGCGCTGGTCAAAGAGCAACATCTTGGAGGCCACCATGCCCACCTCCGGATGCCGTCGGAAGGTGTCCACCAATGCCGCCGCCCAGTTCGGGTCAACTTCGGTGTCGTTGTTCAGCAGCACCACGATCTCGCCACGTGCCGCCTCCATCCCCGCGTTACAAGCGCCGGTGAAGCCGCGATTTTCCGGCAGCGCAATCACGCGCACCTCCGGATAGCGCTCGGCCAACAGCGCTTGCGAGCCATCGGTCGAGGCGTTGTCCGCCACGATAACTTCCAAATAGGGATACGTCTGAGCGCGCAGCGCGTCCAAACAGGGCGGCAAATGGTGCGCTCCGTTCCAATTCGGGATCACGACCGAAACGAGCGGCTGGTCAGGAAGCGGCGGCAAGTTGACGGATGGTTCACTCATCGTCGGGGTGCTCCACAAGCCAATTTTCGGCGCGTAAGAAGGCCGCCAGCGCCTGCGGCCAGGGGCGCAGCGTGATCCCAAGTTGGGCGGCGGCAAAATTGCGCAGCACGGCATAGCGCGGCGGACGCGAAGCACGTGGATATTGTGCCAGCGTGATCGGCTCAATCGGCACATGGGCATAGCCCGCCAAATCCAAGATCAGCCGCGCGAACTCGTAACGGGAAGTATAGCCCGTGTTGGTCAGATGATACGTGCCGTATTGCTCGGTCGTCGCCAGTTGTATCAGCGCGGCGGCCAGATCGTCATTGTAGGTTGGGTTACCGACCTCATTGGTGACCACGCGCAGCGGTTTTCCCTCACGAGCGCGCCCCAAGATCACCTGGACGAAATTGCGTCCTCCGTGCGCAAAGAGCCACGCGGTGCGCACAACGTAATGTCGCGGCACAAGTTCGCGCACGATCTGCTCGCCTGCCCACTTGCTATAGCCGTAGGGATTGACCGGCGCGGGTTGGTCGTATTCCAGGTGTTCGCGAAAGCGCTCGCCGGCGAAAACTTCGTTCGTGCTCACGTAGAGCAACGCCGAGCCGTGTTGTTGGCAGGCAAGCGCGACGTTTTGCGTGCCCAGCGCGTTGACGCGCAGCGCCTCGTCCGGATGCTCGGCGCAGTAGTCCACAGCGGTCAGTGCGGCGCAGTGGAACACAAGCTGCGGTTGCGCTTGGGCAAAAACGCGCTCCATGTCGGCGCGTTGGGTGATATCCGCTTCGTCCAGGTCAACACCCAAGGCCGCGTGCTCGGCGCGCAAAAGCGCCAACAGACGGCTACCCAAGCGGCCTTTTGCCCCTGTAACCAGGATACGCATAGGGCTTCCTTTGCGATGGAGTTGGCATCCGTTCCGTTACCGGCGAATAGTGTAACACATAGTCCGCCCTATCGCTGAGACATGGCGCCACTTTCCCGAACCCTAACCTCGATCGTGTATCATAAGGGGAGGAGGGCTTTTACATGGCTGCACAATGGGACTACGAGGCGCTCCGCGAGCGCATGGTACGCGAGCAGTTGATCGCACGAGGCATCCGCGATCCGCGTGTGCTGGAAGCAATGCGCCGCGTGCCGCGCCATGAATTCGTGCCCCCGCATCTGCGCGACCACGCCTATGAAGACGGGCCATTGCCCATCGGAGGCGGGCAGACGATCTCGCAGCCGTATATCGTTGCGTATATGACGCAGGCGCTGGCGTTGCGCCCTGATGATGTGGTGTTGGAGATCGGCACGGGGTCGGGCTATCAGACGGCGATCTTGTGCGAATTGGCGCGCCAAGTGTACTCGCTGGAACGGCGTCCGGAGCTGGCCGAACGCGCCCGCGAGGTGTTGACGCGATTGGGCTATCGCCATGTACAACTCCATGTAGGGGACGGCACGCAGGGGCTGCCAGAGTTCGCGCCTTACGACGCGATCCTGGTCACGGCGGCAGCGCCCGCCATCCCCGCGCCTTTACGCGAGCAGTTGGCCGAAGGGGGGCGTTTGGTTTTGCCCACCGGCGACCGCAAACAGCAGATTTTGCGGCGTGTTCGGCGTCAAGACGGCGATCGCTGGACGGTCGAGGACTTGATCGCGGTGGTGTTTGTGCCGCTTTACGGCCAACACGGTTTTACCCCGCCCACATCTTGAGCCTTTCCGCGCCCTCAGCATTCTCAATAGAAATGCGACACCGTGGTAAAGTGGTGAACAAGAAATTGCACCAAGACCAGGAGTCGCATATGGATACTGTAACATAAATTCCGATAGCGTGGAAATTGTCTTTGGCGCTCGGTTGACACCCCAAAAGCGCAGGTTACAATAAGCGCGCTTAAAAGCCAGCCCGCGTATGCCCCAGGAGAAACAAGCCAAGAGTGAGTAAAAGTCTGATGACTCGTTTTTCGCTGCGCACGTTGCGCACCAAAAACAGCAGCGCGGAACGTGTGCTGCTGATCGAGCCGGTACACGGGTGGGTCCCGTTGAACTTGCGTGAAATGTGGGCTTACCGTGAATTGCTATACTTCCTCATTTGGCGTGATATCAAGGTGCGCTATAAGCAAACGCTGCTGGGCGCGGCCTGGGCGATCATTCAACCGCTCTTCACCATGGTGATCTTTAGCATCTTTTTCGGTGGGCTGGCGAAAATCCCTTCCGACGACATCCCCTATCCCATCTTCAGCTATACCGGTTTGCTGCCCTGGACATTCTTTGCCACGGCGCTCACCAACGCTTCGCGCAGTCTGGTTCGAGACGCTAATTTGCTCAAGCGCGTATACTTTCCGCGCCTGGTCATTCCGTTAGCGGGGGTAGTGGGAGCATTGCCGGATTTCTTCTTGGCCTTCCTGATCCTGTTGGGGATGATGGTATATTACGGCTTGTACCCGACGGCGATCTCCCTCTTATGGTTGTTCCCGCTTCTCTTGTTGGGGATGTTGGCCGCGTTGGGGATCGGGCTATGGCTTTCGGCGCTCTATGTGCGCTATCGTGACGTGGGGTACATCGTGCCCTTCCTGATCCAGTCTTGGATGTACCTGACGCCGGTGGCATATCCTTCCAGCTTGTTAGACGAACCCTGGCGCACGCTTTACGGGCTGAACCCGATGGCGGGCGTGGTGGAAGGTTTTCGTTGGGCGCTGTTGCACAAAGGGCAAGCCCCCGGGCCGATGACGGCGGTTTCTGCATTGACCACCATTTTACTTCTCATCAGTGGGCTGTATTTCTTCCGTCGGATGGAACATATCTTCGCAGACGTGGTGTAAAAGCGAGTCAGTATGGCTGTTGTACGTTCTCCTATGCCGCCCGATCTGGCGGTTCAAGTGGCGGGGCTGGGCAAAAAATACCGTATCGGAGCGCTGCAAGACCGAAGCCGCATGTTGGTTGAGGTGTTGTCAGAAGCGACGCTCTGGCCGGTACGCGCCGCGCGATCACTCCTCGGCAGACAACGAACCCGCTCAGAACTAACCACCAGCATCATCTGGGCCTTGCGCGATGTGTCATTCGAGGTGGAACGCGGGGAAGTCATGGGCATCATCGGGCCGAACGGCGCGGGTAAGTCCACTTTGCTCAAGGTCCTCACCCGCATCACCCATCCGGACGAAGGCTACGCGCGCATTCGCGGGCGGGTCGGCTCGCTGTTAGAGGTGGGCACCGGCTTTCACGCGGAACTGACCGGACGCGAAAATATCTACCTCAACGGCGCGATCCTGGGAATGCACCGCCACGAGATCGACCGCAAGTTTGACGAGATCGTCGCCTTTTCCGGCGTGGAACGTTTCATTGATACGCCGGTCAAACGCTATTCGAGCGGGATGTATTTGCGGCTGGCCTTTTCGGTGGCGGCGCATCTGGAAACCGATATCTTGCTTGTGGACGAGGTGTTGGCCGTTGGCGACGCCGAGTTTCAGAAAAAATGCCTCGGCAAGATGAGCCGCGTAGCCCATGAAGGCCGCACCGTGCTTTTTGTAGGGCACAATATGGCGGCGGTGCAACATCTTTGCCAGTCCGCAATCTGGTTAGAACGAGGGCGCGTGCGCCAACATGGGCCGGTGGAAGACGTTATCCGCGCTTACCTTTCTGCGCTAGATGCCGAAAGCCCGGACACCCGCTTCCCCTTAATGAACCCACAATACGGCGTGGGCTTTGCCGACTGTCGGGTGCACTTGGTGGGCGGTTCGAACGGAGAAGCTCGCACCTTGCGCGTGGAGCTGGGCGTGCTGGCCGAACAAGACACCCCACGTATCGGCATTGGTCTGGGGCTGATTACCGAAACGGGCGCGGTGGTTACCACACTGGACGCCAAGATCACCAACTTCATCTTTGATATGCAAAAAGGCGTCAACCGCTTTGTGCTCGAAGTGCCGGAAATTGAGCGCTATTTGGCGGCGGGCGAGTATATGGTGCAGGTGTGGCTCACCTTGCCGGAACTCACCCGCTTGATCGAGCTGGACCGTGCGGGGTTGATTTTGTTGCACGGGCGGGATATGTTCGGCACAGGCCGTGTGCCGGAAGTGCATCGGCATGGGCCGCTTATACTGCCGCTGGAAGTCCGCCGCGCCGAAAGAGCGGCACACTAGGCGCGGTGGCGTGCTGAGTGGCGCGCGCTCGACCGCATTGGACAATCGCATGAAGCCTAAGCGACAAACCGCTAACCACAACCTTATCCGCCGCATCAACCGCTCGTTGATCCTGCACCAGTTGCGCACGGCGGCTCCGCAGTCTCGCGCGACGCTGGCCGAGCGCACCGGCTTGACGCGCAGCACGGTTTCGAGTTTGGCTGACGAGCTGATCGCCGCCAATCTGATCCACGAAACCGGCGTCGGCCCTTCTCGCGGGGGGAGACGCGGCACGCTTTTGGCGTTGAACCCGCAGGGCGGCTGCGCTATCGGCGTGGAGATGACCGAGGACGCCGTGCTGGTGATGTTGACCGACTTTGTCGCCCAACCCCGCTGGCAACAAGGCTTCACGCTAAAAACCACCGATCCGGACGCCGTCATCGAGCGCACCGAAGCGCTGATCACCGAAGCGTTGCGCTACAACGCCGACCACGACGCTATGCGACCGTTGGGCATTGGATTGGGCATTGTGGGGCTGGTAGACGCGGCGGCAGGTGTGCTCAAAAAGGCCACCAATCTCGGTTGGGAGGGCATCCCCTTTCGTCAGCGGTGGGAAGAACGTTTTCACCTGCCCGTCTACATCGGCAACGAGGCGAGCATCGCCACACTGGGGGAAAATTATTTCGGCGCGGCGCAGGGCTATAGCGATTTTGTCTACCTGAAGATTGCGCGCAACGCTATCGGCGGAGGGGTTTTTGTCAACGGCGCGCTCTATCACGGCACGGACGGCTACGCGGGCGAAGTTGGGCATATGGTGATTGAACTCGGCGGCCCAAGATGCACTTGTGGGCGGTACGGATGCTGGGAGGCCGTGCTCCGCGAGGCGTTGGTCTTTGCGGCGAACGTGGTCATGCTTGTAGAGGACGCTCAGCAGGGAGACAACGAAGCGCAACAAGTGTTAGAGCGCGTGATCGAGGTTATCGCTGTGGGCGTTGCCAACCTGATCAACATCTTTAACCCGCAAATGGTCGTTTTGGGCGGAGAGGTGGGGCAGTTGCTCGCGCCCATGTTGCCCGAAATCCGCCGCCAAGTTGCTCCGCGCACCATCATTCCGGAGGCGCAATCGGTGGAGCTGGTCACCTCACAGATCACGACCAACGCTTGCGCGCTCGGCGCGGTGGCTTTGGTGCTGGACGACATTCTGGGCGAGCCGAACCACTGAGCGCTACGCACCCGTGTAGCGCACCACCACCAGCGTCATATCGTCAAAGGGCGGGGTCTGGCCCATGAACTCCTGCACGGCCTCCACAATGGCCGTCAAAATGTCGGCGGCGGGGCTTTCTGCGTGCTCTGCCACCACTTGCGCTAAGCGCTCCGCGCCAAAAGGCTCGTGGGCCTCGTTTTCCGCTTCGGTCAGCCCGTCGGTGTAGAGCACGAGCACATCGCCCGCTTCGAGCCGGTAAGTGCGCGGCTGCAAAGCCAGCTCCTCAAACCAGCCCAGCGGATGCCCGCCTCGTGGCAGAAAGGTAAAGGCGCGGCGACGTGCGCTATAGAGCAGCGGGCGATTGTGCCCCGCGTTGACTGCCGTAATGCGCCCGCCGGAGTGAAGCACTGTCAAATAAACCGTGACAAACATCCCCGTGTCGGTATCTTTGAGGATGCTCAAGTTGGTGTGTTGCAGAGCGGCTTGGGGTGTGGGGGTAACCAGCGCGGCGCTGCGCAACAAGGAGCGCGTCACGGCCATAAAGAGCGCGGCAGGCGCGCCCTTATCCGAAACATCCGCAATCACCACGCCCCAATCGCCTGTCGGCAACGCGAAGCAGTCGTAAAAATCCCCGGCCACCTCCCGCGCAGAGCGCCAGTCCGCCGCCAGCTCGTAGCCCAGGATGTGTGGCAAGGTGTGTGGCAGCCAACTGCGCTGGATTTCCTTAGCCATTTGCAGCTCTTTTTCCATGCGCCCTTTTTCGACCGCCACTTGGTAGAGCCGTGCGTTTTCGATGGCGATGCCCGCTTGGCTGGCAAAAGCCGCCAAGAGATCGCGGTGGTGCTGATTAAAAATGCCCGAGTGTAGCCGATTGTCCACGTAAACCAAGCCGATCAAACGCTCTTTGACCAAGATCGGCACGCACAGGATCGAGCGCAGCCCCAACAGCATGATACTTTCCCCGCCCGCCAAACGGTCGTCGCGTTGTGCGTTGTCGGTCAGCATCGGCTGATGGGTTTGTTCCACTTGGCGGATGATAGACGTGCTCACCTGGAATTCCGGCGAGGCTAAATCGCTGCGGTCAAGGCCGCGCGCCACTTGGAACTCCAGCTCACCGCGTTCGTTTTTCAACATCAAGAAGCCGCGTTCTGCGCCGGTGACCTCGATCACGCGGTCCATGACGTTTTCCAGTACGGTATCCAGCTCTAGGCTGGAATTCAGCTCGCGGGTGATCTCGTAAAGCGTGGCGAGGAACTCGGGTTGTTCGGCAGAGCTGAAAGGGTGAGCGCTCATCGTTGCTTCCTACCTGCACGGACTTTGTTTTGCATTATAACACTTCTCTTTCACGCCGTGACGGAGATGGAGGCTTGCTCACAAGGCCGGAAGGCCGTATACTCCGCTTCGGCTACGGCCTATCGCACCGTTGAACCGCTCACATCAACAGAGAAGTGTCCATGCTAACCGACCTCACACTCACCGAAGCACGTCAGCGGCTGCGCGCGGGAGAGATCAGCGCCGTTGAGCTGACACAAGCCCACCTCGAACGTATCCGCGCGCTTGACCCGCAGGTGCGCGCCTACCTTACCGTGACCGAAGAACGTGCCCTTGCCGCTGCCGAAGAAGCAGATCGCCGTTTGGCGACGGGCGATAACGCACCGTTGCTGGGGTTGCCGCTGGCGATCAAGGACGTTTTGACCACCGAAGGCGTCGTAACCACCGCCGGCTCGCGTGTTTTAGAGGGCTTTGTACCGCCCTACACCGCCACCGCCGTCCAACGTTTGTTGGAAGCGGGCGCGGTCATGCTCGGCAAGACCAACACCGATGAGTTTGCGATGGGGTCGTCTACGGAAAACTCCGGCTATTTTGTCACGCATAACCCCTGGGACTTGGAGCGGGTCCCGGGCGGCAGCAGCGGCGGCAGTGCGGCAGCCGTCGCCGCACGGATGGCGCTCGGCGCGCTGGGGACAGACACCGGCGGCAGCGTGCGCCAACCGGCGGCTTTTTGCGGCGTTTCCACCGTCAAGCCGACTTATGGCCGCGTTTCTCGCTACGGGTTGATCGCGTTCGCCTCTTCGCTAGACCAAGTGGGCGTGTTCGGGCGCACCGTGGAAGATACAGCGTTGCTGCTAAGCGTGATGGCCGGACACGATCCGCACGACAGCACCAGCCTAGACGTGCCCGTGCCGGACTATATGGCCGCACTCAGCGGCGAGATCGCGGGGTTGCGCGTCGGCGTGCCGCGCGAATATTTCATCGAGGGGATGCAGCCGGAAGTGGAGCAAGCCGTGCGCGCCGCCATTGCCCAGTTGGAGGCGTTGGGCGCTGATGTACGTGAGATCAGCTTGCCGCATACCGAATATGCGCTACCGGTTTATTATCTGGTTGCGCCTTCGGAGGCCTCCGCGAACTTAGCGCGCTTTGACGGCGTGCGCTATGGCCCGCGAGAAAACGGGCGCACACTTTGGGAGACGTACAAAGCTACTCGGGGGCAACGCTTCGGCGCGGAAGTCAAGCGGCGGATTATGCTGGGCACGTATGCACTCTCGGCGGGGTACTACGACGCTTATTACCTCAAGGCGCAAAAAGTGCGCACGCTGATCAAGCAAGACTTTGACCGCGCCTTTGCCGACGTAGACGTGATCGCCACGCCGACCACCCCCACCACCGCTTTTCGTATCGGCGAAAAGACCGACGACCCGCTGCAAATGTACCTTTCGGACGTTTTCACGCTGGCCGCGAGCTTGGCGGGCATCTGTGGGGCGGTTGTCCCTTGCGGCTTTGACGGGCAAGGTTTGCCGATCGGTCTGCAAATCCTCGGCCCGGCGCTGGGTGAGGAGATCGTGTTACGCACGGCGCACGCCTATCAGCAGTCCACCGACTGGCACACCCGCACGCCGCCCCTGGGTTGAGCGCCGCAAGCGTCAATCGCCAAAACGACCGCCCCGCTGTGCGCGAGGCGGTTTTGTGTTGGGGCGTTTAGTTCCAACAAATAGTCTGAGCGCGAATCGTATAGCCGCGTCCGTGCAATGAAACGATGATGCGCGGTTGGGCGGGGTTTTCCTCGATTTTGCGGCGCAAATTGCGGATATGGTTACGCACGAGCGCCGTATTGTTGGGGGTTGGGTTATAGCGCCAAATTGCTCGCAGCAAACTATCGGCGCTGTGGGGACGGCTGGGTTGCCCACAAAGATAGCTGAGCAACGCAAATTCTGTTGGGGTCAGATAGGCGCACCGTTGCCCCACGCGCACACTGCGGTTGCTGGCGTCCAAGTGGAGCGTGACCGCATCGGGCGCACGTCGGGGTTGCGCGCGACGAGTTAGGACGCGCATACGCGCTTGCAACTCGATCGGCGCAAAGGGGCGGCGCAAATAATCATCGCCGCCACAGTCCAGCGCACGGGCGACGGCCTCCGCGTTCGGACGTTGGCCCACAAAAAGGATCGCGGCGCGCTCAACAAAGGGCAATGTGCGCAACGTGGCACATAGCGCGTGCCCGTGCATATCCGGCAAGGCGCAGTCCGGCAAGATGATCGCGTGCGGGCGATGTAGACGCGCCAAGCGCAAGGTTTCGCTGGCGGTGGCGGCTTCCAGCAGCACATAATGGGCAGGCTGGAGCGCCTGCACAAGGGTTTGGCGTTGTTGGGCGTCGCTTTCAACCACCAATACGGTTGGGGAAAACACAGCCTGGGTTGGCATCATCATATTTTGCACAGCATCGTTTCGTCGGGTCCGTGTGTCTGTAGTATAAAGGGCCGCTGTGCATTTGGGGCCAATATGCCGTGAAAGTTCTATGAAAAACGGCGCGGTCCTACTCGCTGACCATATAGCCCACGCCGTGAATCGTGCGGATGAAGGTGGTGGACTCGTCCAGTGTTTTGAGCTTGGCGCGCAAATTGCGCACATGTGCCCGCACCAAGTCCGGATCGCCGGTATCTGGTGGGTAGTCCCAAACGGCTTCCAGCAAATGCTGAGGAGAAAGCGCTTGATTGGCGTGTTCCATCAAATAGCGTAATAAACGGTGTTCGGTGGCGGTGAGCTGCACCGGCCCAGCCCCCCCGACGGTAACTTGGTGCGTGTTAGAATCCAAGCGGAGCGCACCGACAGCCAAGACCGGGCTTTCTAACACGGCATGGCGCAAATTGCGGCGGATGAGCGCACGCACTCGTGCGGTCAGCTCGGCCAACTCAAAGGGTTTGGTGATGTAATCATCTCCGCCAACGTCCAGACCGGCTACGATGTCCTCTGTGCTATCTTTGGCCGTCAGGAAGAGGATCGGCAGGGTGTTGTACTGCTCATGCGCACGGATGCGTCGGCACACTTCCAGTCCATCCAAGCCCGGCATCATAATATCCAGGACGATCAAATCCGGTGTGCGTTCGGCCAACAAGCGCAACGCTTCATCGCCGGAAGAAGCGCGCCCCACTTCGTACCCTTCACGGCGCAATGCGCGCCCCAACGTGCCCAACACTTCCGGATCGTCGTCAACCGTCAGAACGTAGGGTTTGCTCATCACTCACTCGCTCGTTGGATATCGGCAACTGCACGATAAAGCGCGTACCTTTATTATAAATGCTTTGTAAAGTGATGTGTCCACCAAACTTTTCAACAATCTGTTTGCAGATGTGCAAACCCAACCCCGTTCCCGCGCCCGGGGGTTTGGTTGTGTAAAACGGTTCGAAGACGCGCGTTTGCTGTTCGGCGGGAATGCCTATCCCGTTGTCCCATACCTCGACTTCGACATATTGCCCATCCTGGGAACGGCGCGTGGCGATGCCGACTTGTGGCGTTTCGCGTTTCGCCACAGCGTCTCGCGCGTTGAGCAACAAGTTAAGCCACACGTCTTCGAGTTGGCCCTGCGCACCTTGCACCGGCGGCAAATTTTCTGCCAGGTGCACGGTCAATTGCACGTTGCCTTGTTGCACATGGTTTTTGACCAGCGCCAACGTGCTGTGGACCGTTTCGTTGACGTCAATGGCCGTTTGCACGTCTTGTATGGGGTGTTGCCGCGCCATAGCCAGCAAACGCCGCACGACCTCATGCGCCCGTTTGCCCGCGCGGAAGATCGCTTCCAGCGCCTCAAAATCCGAGTCATCGGCGGGAGTATCAGCGAGCAACATCTCCGCGTCACCCAGAATCGTTGTCAGCGGGTTGTTGATCTGGTGTGCTACCGCAGCGGCCAGCTCACCCATCGCCGAAAGACGCGCGGTCTGAACCAATTTGCTTTGGGTGCGGTGGAGTTCTTCCAGGCTGCGCGCCAAGTCGCGGTAGAGCCGTGCATTGTCCATCGCGTTAGCCGCTTGGGAAACGAGCGCTTGCGCCAAACGCACCTCACGCGGCGAAAAACGGCGCTCTTGCAAGGTATCGACCAGAAAAACCAGCCCGACCGGCTCGCCTTTGATCACAAGCGGAATGGTGAGCAGGCTTTGGCCGTAGCCGTCTCTGCACAGGCGCGCCAATGCGCGGTGGTCGGCGTCGGTGTGTGGTTGTGTGAGCAAAAGCGCGTCGTCCAACGGCTCGTCGTGAGAAAGCGCAAAGCAAGGACGATCCTCGTCTGCCCAGATCACTTCTCCTAACGAGAGCTTGACCTCAAAATGGCGTTGGTTCGCGTCCCAGAGCGCCACATCGCACCAATCCGCCTCGGCTACCGAGAGCATCGCTTGTACGTCGCGGAACAAACTTTCGCGGTAATTTTCGGCGTCGTGCCCCACCAAAGTCACCATCACTTGAAGCGCGCGCCGATGGAGCGCGGCGGTGGCGGCTTGGGGCACGATAGGGGCAGGATAGGGCTTGTGGAAGCGGTAGAAGATCGCCACCCCCAACAATTTGCCGTGTGCATACAGAGGCACATAGAGCACACTGCGCGCGCTGGCAACTTGCGCCGACCACACCGCCACCGGCGAGGTTTCGCTTCTCGCAGGCGCGACCACGAGCGGTTGTTGATTGTGCAAAATTTGCTGCAAGTGGGGATTGGTGTGCACGGAAAGAGTAGGGCAAGCCGAAGGTTGCCACACCGCGCGATAGCGGATCGCTAAAGGGGCGAGTTTGCAGCCGTCGTTGCGCCATTCGGTGATGTAACATTGCCCCACGTTCAGCGCGCCGATCAATTGCGAGGCGATGATCGAAAGCACACGGTCAATAGCCAGGGTGGAGTTGGTCGCCTCGGCAGCTTGAACCAGCGTGCGCAGCTCACGGGTGCGCAACACGCTTTCTTCATAAAGGCGCGCGTTTTCAATGGCGACGGCAGCGTGTGCGGCCAGGTCTTGGAGCAACTCACGGTCATGGGGGCTAAAGGTGCGTTGAGACAGGCGGTTGTTGACGCCCAGCACGCCGATCACCTGTCCTTTGATCGAAAGTGGCACATATAGCAGCGAGCGCACCAAGTAGGTCGTGGTGATCCGTTGCGGTTCTCGCTCGTCGGTGAGCACTGGTTGGCCGGTACGGAAAACTTTTCCGGCCAGTGAATCCTGTGTTTTGAGGCGAAAATTGCGCGCGGTTTCGCTATCCATGCCCTTTGCTGCACGCACGTAAAGCTCTTGCCCGGCTTCGTCCGGCAACAAGAGCAACCCTTCTTCAGCGTTGCAAAGCTGCACCGCAGCGTCCACCACTTGGGTAAGTAGTGTGTCCAGGTCCAGCACGGCGCTCAGAGATCGGGCTAACGTGGAGAGCGCTTGTTGCTCTAGCAAGCGCTGCCGCAATACACGGCTGACCGTGTCGGCGGCTGAGTGTTCCGCTGTCTCAGTGATTGAGGTTTCGGACGGCACGCTTGCCAGCACATGCCGTACTGTGCGCAGCAACGTTTCCGGTGTGATGGGGCGGGTGAGCACGGCTTCGGCGCTGGTGGCCGAAGGAGTAAAAGCCGCCGCGTCGGTCACCTCGATCCAGCGCACCTTGCGAAACTGCGCCAGATATTCGGTCAGCGAATGGCGCATATAGGCGCGCATCCGTGCGTCTACGAC
>Ga0256841_1002048_pt1 | contig 16531 bp, 14 predicted proteins | sample 356308metaG_FD_185971 | JGI IMG/M metagenome (GOLD analysis project Ga0256841, IMG submission 185971) | Hydrothermal vent microbial communities from Mid Atlantic Ridge, Atlantic Ocean - 356-308 | ecosystem: Environmental > Aquatic > Marine > Hydrothermal vents | place: Atlantic Ocean: Mid... | reverse complement strand
CAGCACGGCGTGGGCCCCCGGTATCTCCACCGCCTCCCCGCCGAGGTCCTCGAACCGGATACGGCCGAACAGCCCGAAGAAGAGACCGGCCCCCGAACCCCCGAGGGGAAGTATCCCCGGTGGGACCGGGCGCCGATCCCGCAGGGGGCCACCACCGGAGGTCGACACCAGGTCGATGTAGGGCCCTTCCCGGCGATTGCGGTGGTAGATCCACACCCCGCCGTCGGGACCGGGGGCCACGGCGGTGGCCGGGGCCAGCTCCACGGGGGCGACCCTGGAGTCCGCGGCCAGGAACACCGCCATCTCACCCGACACCCCCACCGCGCCCCCCTCGACGGCCACCAGGGGGCGGGTGAGAGGCAGGTCATCGGGGGTGCCGGGCCCCAGGTAGACGGCCAGGGGATCGACGTCGAGGAGTTCAACCCGTCCACCTCCGGCGACCATCAGCCGGCTGTGGGTGCGAACAGGGGCCGCCACGGGGGTGGGGGGCCGGGCCGCGTCCCAGACCAGGTCCACAGTCAGGACCGCGGTTCCCGGGTCGAGGGACCGCCCGGCCTCCGGTGGGGGCTCGGGGGGTGCGCTACGCACCCGTGAGACCACGAACCCACCGACCACGAGCGCGAGGACGGCCAGAACCACCGCGGGGCCGGGCCGTCGGTCGATGTCCTCCACCCGACTCATTCAACTCGATACCCGCAGGTTCAGCCCACCGCGGCCTCGGTACCCCCCAGGCCCGCCAACACGGCGACGGCCATGGCCCGGTGGCCCTCCCCGTTGGGGTGGACACAATCGGCGGCGTTGACCCAGGTGTCCTCGTCACCGTGACCCCGACGGCAGAACGGGTGGATACCCCGGGTGGGAACGGGCAGGTGGCGGGTGATGAAGCCCCCACCGGCCCGCAGGAAGTCCGGGCCCCGACCGTTGGGGGCACCGTGACCGTCGAGGACGTCGGCGAAGTCCACCACGATCACCCTCCCCCGGAAGGGACGGGCCACGCGGTGCACGGCCTCGGAGAACATCGACACCACCTGGTCGGTGGCGGCCACGAAGCAGTCACCCCGGCACCGGTTCACCCCCTGGGGCCGACCCGAGGTCGGATTGTGCAGGGTGGTCACCACGATGGTGGAGTCGGTGCCCCGCACCAGCTCGGCCAGCAGATGCTCCAGATCCGAGGCCATGGCGTCCACCCGGGCCCGGGCCACGTCGGGAAGGAATCGTCCCCGGTCGAAGAAGTCGCCGGGACGATCGAAACGCAGGTCGTTGGCCCCCACGGTGAGGGTGATGAGCCCCGGGTTGACCCTCCGGGCCCACTCGAGCTGGCTCAGGGGCCCCATGGCGGCGAAACTCCCCGCTCCTCCCCCGACCGGCTCGGTCTCCAATTCCGAGGTGACCGCACCGCTGCAGGCCACCTGATGGAACAGCGGGGTCACCTCGCCACGGGCGACGGGACCATCGGGATCCGACTCCCACCCCCTCACCAGGGCGGCGAAGACCCTCCCCGGATAGGACGCCGAGGCCGCCCGCCAGCAGGGATCGAGGCCGAGGTAGTCCCCCCGCTGCAGACCGTGTCCCGAGGCGATCGAGTCCCCCATGGCCACCACGTCGTAGGGGCGGTGGGGATGGTGCACGTCGACGGTGACGGTCATCGCCACCCGACGACGTCCGACGTCCACCAGATACCGCAGCCGGTGACGACCGACCTGGTCCGATGAGGGTCGCCACAGCAGCAATCCCCCCGGACCGGCCACCCGCGCCCCGGCGGGAAGGGTCTCCCAGGTGACGTCTGGAGCCCCTCCGGCCACCGGGGGTTCGAAGATGAGGGCCCGCCCGACCTGCACCGTCTGCACCGGTGGTTCGGTGATCCTCAGCACCGTGGCCCCACCCGAGGTGGCCAGGGCGACCTCGGCCGCGCCCAGGGGCAGGACTAGGAGCAGGGAGAGCAGGACCAGGCGAACCCCCCGGAGCCCCCCAAACCGGCGGCACGGACGGAATGACCGGAACGGGCACAGCCCGCACCCGTGGAACCGGGCCCGGCTCAATCCCGCTCCCCCAGGCCGGGGATCTCCCCGAGGGTGATCCAGTGGACCAGACCGTTGGGGTCCAGGGGCCCGCAGAACACGTTGCCCTGGGCCAGCTCGAACCCCAGCCTCCCCAGGGCCCTCACCTGGCCGGTGGTCTCGACCTGTTCGGCCACGACCCGCAGTCCCATGGCCCGGGCCAGGGACAGTGAGGCCACCAGGGCCGAGTCGTCACCGCCGGGGAGATCCAGGGTGGCGACCAGCGAACCGTCGATCTTGAGGGTGTCGATGGGGTACCGCCCGAGCCTCTCGACTGAGGTGTGACCGGTACCGAAGTCGTCCATGGCGATGCGGACCCCGATCACATGTAGTGCGTCGAGGGCGGCGGTGGCCGCCACCGGGTCATCGTTGATGGCCGACTCCGAGATTTCCACCGTGAACCGGTCGGCGTCGAGTCCCGCCTCGGCCAGGGCCCCGGCCACCTCGTCGCCGAGATCGGCCGAGCGCACGGTGGCCGAGCCCAGGTTCACGCTGACCGAGGCCGGGGAGTTCTCGCCCAGCTCATCCCGCCACTGGGCGAGTTGCTCCACCGCCGCGGTGATGACCCAGCGGTCGAGGTCGGGGACCATCCCGACGTCACCGAACTGGGTGAGGATCTCAGCGGGGGTCAGGGTTCCCCGGTCGGGATGGTCCCACCGGACCAGGGCCTCCACCCCCACCACCCTCTCGTCCACCAGGTCGATGATCGGCTGGTACTCCAGACGGAGCTGCCCATCCTCGAGGGCCCGGCGGGCCTCGGTGCGGGAACGTTCTCTGCGTTCGGTGCGGTCGGTCACTGACTCCGAGTGCAGAACGTAGCGGCCCTTGCCCCCCTCCTTGGCCCGGTACATGGCCACGTCGGCGTCCTGCACGAGCTCCTCGGGGGTGGAGGCCGCCCCACTGCCCACGGCGATACCGATGCTGGCCGAGGTGGTGACCTGCTGACCGGAGATGACGAACGGTTCCTCGAGGGCCCGGCACAACCTCTGGGCCACCACGGTGGCGTCCTCGGGCTCGGCCATCTCCGAGCACAGCACCACGAACTCGTCACCACCGAATCGGGCCACGGTGTCGCTGGGCCGCACCGATCGGCGGAATCTCTCGGAGATCCCGATGAGCAGGTCGTCACCGGCGGTGTGGCCCATGCGGTCGTTCACGGTCTTGAGGTTGTCGAGATCGCAGAAGAGCACGGCCACGGGGGAACCGCTGCGGCTGGAACGGGCCAGGGCGTCCTGGAGGCGGTCCATGAACTTGGCCCGGTTGGCCAGCCCGGTCAGGGAATCGTGAAGGGCCTGGTGGGCGAGCTGGGTCTCCACCTGGCGCTGTCGTTGCACGTCGCTGGCCAGGGTGTCGGCCATGCGATCGAAGGTCTCCGACAGGCGACCCACCTCGTCACCGGTGCGAAGCCCCGAACGTCGGGAGAGATCACCCTCGCCGATGGCGTCGGCCGCCTCACGGATCCGGGACAGTCGACGGGCCAGTTGCCGACCCAGCAACCACGACAGGAGCACCCCCAGGGCCGCGGCCAGGGCGGCGGCGGCGATAACCGCGTTGCGGATCGACCCCAGGGGGGCCAGTACCGCTGACCGGTCCTCCTCGGCCATCACCACCCAGGTGGTGTCGGGGACCGCCACCGCCTGGGCGAACACCTCGTGCCCCGACACCCCCTCACCGCCAAGGGGGGCTCCGGTCCGACCCGCCACGGCAGCCAGTACCGTCTCGGGCACCGGCTGATCCGAACCCATGGTGAGGGGCGGGGGAATGGTGATCGGGCTCGCACCACCGTCGGTCCCGCTCCCCCCGGACCTGAAGATGCGCACGCCGGCGTCGGAGGTCTCGATCACCACCACCTCGGTCCCCTCCGAACCCGTCGGGGTCAGCACCGGACCCAGGACGAATTCGGCCGACACCTCCCCGACCACCAGGGCCCCCTTCCGGTCGCCTCCGAGAGGTTGCACCACGTTGAAGCGGGGACCGTCGGGGCCCTCGAACACCCCTCCGGCCGCCCGGCCACCGGAGCGGGCCAGGGAGATCAGCTCGTTCCCGAGGTGGGCACCCGCACCCGCGCTCGTCGAGGCCGATATCCGCCCGTCGGGTTCCACCACCGCCAGATCCTCGAAACCGGCCCACCAGGTCGACACCGCACCCATCGCCGCGTCCAGGGGACCCCGGTCACCGGTGCTCAGGGCCGTCTCGTGGGCCACCACCAGATCGGGCCAGCCCGAGATCGACGAGAGCTCGGATTCGGCTATTCCCGTGAGACCGGTCATGACCTCGCCCCGGTCGGTGGACAGCCGGGCCACCTCCCTCCGGGCCTGATCCTGGAGGGAGTCACGGGTGACGACGTAGGCCACGGCGCCCAGGCCGACCAGGGGTAGGACCAGCGCGAGGAGGCTGAGCAGGAGTTTGTGACGAAGGGTCATGGAATGGCGTCCCGGACAGCGCCCGACAAGTCACGCTGCGTGGTGTCGGTAACACTAGTCCCATACCGACCATGACGGGTCACTCCGGCCCGGGTCGCGGTCGGAGCGCAATCGTCACCGAGTCGAAATGGGAGCTCCGAATCCCGGTGGAACTGCTCGGGACCGGGCCGGGGAACCGCGCCGGAGGGCCCCTATCGGGACCGCCGAATCCCTCTCAGACCAGCGAACGCCGACCCCGGGGGGTGTCGACCACGGCCTCCACCGCGTCCCTCCCGCCAGCGACCACCTCCACCCCGCAATCCAACAGGTCCAGAACCCGGGCCAGGCGCCGGGCCTCGGTGGGGTCACTGCGGAACACCGTCAAGGACACCAGGGAGCAACCCCGGGGGGAGTCCAGGGCCGGTGACGGCGTGTTTCCCCAGTCGATGAGGAACGGCAGCCCGGCGATCAGCTCACCCCGGGGGGAGAATCCGGGTTCCGGGGGAAGGGTGAGGGTCCACTCGAGTCTCACCCCGTCGGGCCGGACCCTGGACATGGCCAGGGGCTCACCGGGGTCGTACCCCTCCGACCTCAGCTCGCCGACCCGTTCCGTCAGTCCGGGGGTGGTGACGGCGAAGGAGACCAGGGCCGGCAGGGGCAGATCCGGGCCCAAGCCGAAGGGGAGTGAGAACTCCGGTTCGCCCTGTGCGGGGTCGGGGGCGATGACCTCCAGGTAGGTCGTGCCCCCCAGGGACAACAGGGCATTATGGGTGCCCCGGCCCTCGTGACGGCCCCCGAAGGCGGGTTTCACCCCCCAGTCCCGCTCGATCTCCGCCGTGGCCCGGTCCAGGTCGGCGACGGCCCACACCAGGTGGTCTATGGCTGAAAGAACCATTGTTCCCCTTTCCGGCCCATGTCCGGGGCCGTGGTTGCCCCTAGCCTGCCTCACGTGAAGATCAGGATCGGATACGGGCTCGGCACCAGGACCTTCACCAACGACCCGTCCCGCTTCGACCCCTTCGTCGACGCCCTGGAGGATCTGGGCTTCGATTCCCTGTGGTTGAGTGAGCGTATCGGCGCCGACTGCCCCGACCCGGTGGTGGGCCTGGCCTACGCCGCCGGGCGTACCCGCCGGCTGAAGCTGGGTATGAGCGTGATGGTGCTCCCGGGACGCAACCCGGCCCTGGTGGCCAAGGAACTGGCCGGGCTGGACCGCCTGTCGGGGGGAAGGCTGCTGCCGGCGTTCGGACTGGGCATCGCCGACCGTCACGAGCAGATGGCCTTCGGGGTGGAGAGGTCCGAGAGGGCCGCCATCTTCGACGAATCGCTGGAGATCATCCGTCGGATCTGGAGCGGCGAACGGGTTGACCACGAGGGTCCCCACTTCACCTTCTCCGACCTGAGGGTGGGTCCCCCGCCCACCGACGGGGCCCTCGACGTGTGGCTGGGTGGGGCCGCGGCCAGCGAACTGCGGCGGGTGGGTCGCCTCGGTGACGGCTGGCTGCCCAGCTTCTGCACCCCCGAGCAGGCCCGACGGGGCTGGGAGCGGATCGAGATCACCGCCGCCGAACACGGTCGGAGCATCGACCCCGAGCATTTCGGGGCCCTCATCCCCTACACCCTCGGACCGGACGGGAACGCCGAACTGCCTCCCCCGGTGCGAAGGCTCCTGGAGAGGCGAGCTCCCGGCGTCGATCCCTTCGACGTGGTCGCCGCCGGGTGGGAGGGCCTGGCCCGGCGCATCTCGGAGTTCACCGCCGTGGGGGCCTCGAAATTCGTTCCCGTCCCCATCGGGGAGCCCGAGGACTGGGAGCGAGAACTGGCGGAGGTGGCCCGCACCGTGCTCCCCCTGCAGACATGACCACCACCCGTTCCCCCTCGGAGGGGGCCCTGCGCACCACCCTGCCCCTCCTCATGCTGGCCGCCGCGGTGGCCCAGGCCTTCGGCCGCTTCACCTGGGCGGTGGTGCTGCCCGCCGTGCGCGACACCCTGCTCGGCGGCGACAACACCACCGCCGGCTGGCTCGGGTTCGCCAACGTGGGGGCCTACCTGGCCGGCACCCTGCTGGTCACCCTGGCCTCCAAGAGGCTCCGCCCGGCCCGAATGGTCCAGATGGGGCTGGCCTCCAGCGCACTGGGCCTGACGGTACTGGCCCTGGCCCCCGGTTTCTGGGTGCTCTTCGGCGGTCAGGTCCTGGCCGGACTGGGTGGAGCCGCCATCTGGGTGCCGGCCCCCATCCTGGCCGCCGAGCTGGCGCCCCCGGCCAAGCGGGGTCTGGCCGTGGGTCTGGTGGGCATGGGCATCGGTCTGGGGATCTTCTTCTCCACCCAGGGCATAGCCCTGATGCGCCAGTTCACCGGGGACCGGTCCTGGCGTCCCCCCTGGGGGGTCGAGGCGGCCATCGCCCTGATCACCCTGGCGGCCGTGACCCGTTGGGTGGCACCTCTGTCCACCGGCGATCCGGCCGGTAGACCGGTGCGCTTCTCATCCCTGCGCTCGGTGCGGGGGTGGGTACCCCTCACCGCCTCCTACACCGCCTTCGGACTGGGCTACGTGATCATCCTCACCTACGTGGTGACCATGCTCGAGGACGACCGTGGGTTCTCCGCCACCGGGGCCACCGCCATCTTCTCGGTCATGGGTTTCGCCACCATCTTCGGGGGGGTCGCCTTCGGCCGCGTGTCCGACTCGGTGGGTCGGACCCACACCATCCGTATCGGTTTCCTGCTCCTGACCGTCTGCGGGGCCGCCATGTTGTTCCTCTCCGGACCCGCCCTGTGGCTGGTGGCGTTCCTGTTCGGGCTCTCATTCGCCGGTGCCCCCACCGCCATCACCGCCTACGTGGCCGACCACATCAGCCCCGAGGAGTTCAGCGCCGCCTTCGGGGTGATCACCCTGGCCTTCGGTGTGGCCCAGATAGTCGGGCCTCCCCTCGGGGGGTGGCTGGCCGACGTCACCGGTTCCTTCGCCTGGGCCTTCTGGGTCTCGGCCGCGGCCTGCGGCCTGGGTCTGGTGGCCGCCATGGTCCTGCCCCGGGACGCCGCCCACCCCATTCGTCTCTGAGCACCGGCCCAGGCCCGTGCGACCCCCCGTCGGCGGTAGTGAACCTCCCCAACTCGCCGAGACTCGTCTCTGAGCACCGGCCCGGGCCCGTGCGACCCCCTCACCCGGTGACGGACCGGGCCCTCCGGCTCGGGGTGGGGCTCAGTCTCCCACCCCGGATCCCACCTCCACCGACCGGAGATCAATCACCCCGGTGACCACGGTGACGGCCGGGCCACCGATCGAGATCTCCCGTCCGTCGACGGACACCTCCACCCTCACCCGACCATCGCGGCCCACGGCCCGACCCTGGCGAGCGGTGTAGCGCCGACCGGTCACCGACAGGCCTCCCGACACCTCCAGGTGGCGGGCCACCGCGGCGTTACCACTCCCGCAGACGGGGTCCTCGGGAACCCCGTCCCCGGGAGCGAAGCTACGGACCTCGACGGCTCCCCCACCCTCGGGGTCGAAACCGTAGATCGTGAGGCCCGACGCCCCCACCGCCTCGCACCCGGACGTCAGGAGGTCGGTGTCGGGGGTGGCGGCCATCACCTCGCCCGCCGATCCCATGCGGGCCACCATCCAGTGGGGTCCGGTGTCGATGACCAGCACCGGTTCGAGCACCTCACCTCCCAGCAACCGCCCCAGGTCCCCGACGTCGGACCCGGGACCGACCACCCCGCTCACGGGCACGGTGGCGGTTATGGTTCCATCAGCGTTCCACACGATGGGCACCGGGCCCGCCGCACACTCCATGACCGCCTCGGCCGGACCCTCGCCGGGAGCCACCAGCCCCGCCTCCCTCACCGCGTGGGCCGTGCCGATCGTGGGATGACCGGCGAAGGGGAACTCCCCCACGGTGGAGAAGATCCTCACCCGGTAGTCGGCGACGTCGGACTCCAGCACGAAGGTCGTCTCCGAAAGGTTCGTCCAGCGGGCCACGGCCTGCATGGTGTCGTCGGACAGACCATCGGCACCCAGCACCACGGCCACCGGATTTCCCAGGAGGGGACGCCGGGTGAAGACGTCGACGTAGCGGATCTCCGGGCTCTGGGTGGTCAAGGGATGCTCCCCGATTGTCGGTGGCGGACGCACCGATCCTAGGGTGGAACCGAATCCGCCCAGGGGGGAACATGAGATTCGGACTGTTCTACGAACACCAGTTGCCGCGACCGTGGGGACCCGACGACGAGCACCGTCTGATGAAGGAGGCCCTCGACCAGGTGGAGCTGGCCGACCGGATGGGATTCAGTCATGTCTGGGAGGTGGAGCACCACTTTCTGGAGGAGTACTCCCACTCCTCGGCCCCCGAGGTGTTCCTGGCCGCCGCCAGCCAACGGACCCGCAACATACGGCTGGGCCACGGGATCATCCAGACCGCTCCCGCCTACAACCACCCGGCCCGCACGGCGGAGAGGGTCGCCACCCTGGACCTGGTGTCGGACGGGAGGGTCGACTTCGGATCGGGTGAGTCCGGGTCGATCGCCGAGCTGGGCGGATTCGGGATCGATCCCGAGGAGAAGAGGGCCCAGTGGAGGGAGGGTCTGGAGGTGGCGATCCGCTGCCTGACCGAGACCCCCTTCACCGGCGTCGAGGGCCGGTACGTGTCGATGCCTCCCCGCAACGTGGTGCCCAAACCCCTTCAGAAGCCGCACCCTCCCCTGTGGGTGGCGTGCAGCCGCCGGGACACCATTCTCATGGCGGCCGAGTTGGGTATCGGGGCCCTCAGCTTCGCGTTCATCGATCCCGAGGAGGCCCGCACCTGGGTGGCCGACTACGAGAGGACCCTGACCGAGTCGTGCGTCCCCGTCGGTCTGGCCGTCAACCCCCAGCTGGCCTGCGTCACCACCATGATGTGCCATCCCGATCCGGGGGAGGCGATCCGCCGGGGCCTCGAGGGGGCCAACTTCTTCGGGTACTCCCTGGCCCACTACTACGTGTTCGGCGACCACGTCCCCGGCCGCACCGACGTGTGGGACGAGTTCGAGCACAAGCGCAACGAGATGGGCTACTCCCCCGAGGTGGAGGTGGCTCTCCAGAAGGAGACCCTGGGAGCCAAGATCGCCGCCGGCGAGACCTCGGGACTCCGGGGGGCGGTCGGCACCCCCGATCAGTTGCGGGAGTTCTGCCGGCGCTACGAGGAGGCTGGGGTGGATCAGCTCATCTTCGTCCTGCAGGCGGGCAGGAACCGCCACGAGCACATCATGGAGTCCATCGAGATCTTCGGACGTGAGGTGTTACCCGAGTTCGCCGAACGGGACCCGGGCCTGGCGGAGGCCAAGGCCGAGCGGCTACGGCCCGCCATCGAGGCGGCCATGTCCCGACGACCCGACACGACCGTGCCGATGCCCGAGAACTACGTGATGACGGCCCTGCCCCGGCAGATGATCCTGGACGCCGGGGGCGACGAGCTCATCGAGGAGATAGAAAAGGGGAGCCTCACCGGACAGTTCGACACCTTCCGGGACACTACCGGCTGAACCCCGACCCGGACCGGCCCGAGTCGGCTCCGCTCTCAGGGACGACACCTCGCGGCGCCGAGGACGGACGAGGCCCGGTCTCAATCCTCCCCGGACGGAGCAAGCCGACCCAGGAGGGGAGGTCCGGCGACCACGGCCAGGGAGACCAGCCAGATCCCCAACGCCGTCGTCCGCAGCCCACCGGCGATGGACCCGGCCCAGTCCAGATGATTCAATCCCCGCGGGCCGAGGATGTAGGCCCAGTCGTGGTGCCCGCCGATCAGGGTCAGGCGCTGGTGGGGGGCATCGGCCACGTAGACGCTCACGTCGACCATCGAACTCGCCGCCCATCCGGCGCAGAACGCCGCTCCCTGGCGTCCATCACGATCCCCGACCACCCGGGCGAAGTACAGGGCCAGACCCAGGGGAACCAGGATCTGAGCGGCGCTTCCCGCCACCGCCTCCACGATCCGGGGAACGGGCAGGGGATAGCTGACCAGGTGCCCGAGTTCGTGTATTCCCAGGTCGAAGAGCCCCAGCAGCGGCACCCGAACCCCACGCACCAGCGCGTACCATCCCATCCCCAGCAGGGCCACGGTGACCGCGAGGGCCGATGTCCAGGCGGGGACGACCGTGAGGTCAGACCCCCCTCCGGGGCGGACACCGGTGTCGCGGCTCCGTGTGGACCACATCCTCACCCATCGGCACCCACGGGTGGTCCTTGAAGGAACGGTAGGGTCGGTTCACCCACCGGAGGCAGGAGTAGATGGCCGGTCACGACCACCCCCACCCCCATCCGCCCGATTTCGAGTTCGAGCCGATGGAGCACATGGACAAGATCCACTGGCTCATCGAGAACCGGGGCTGGGCGGTGGAGCCGGTGCGGCCCGACCCCTCCGCCGATCCCCCCCGGCCGTCGTACTCCTACACCCTGGGCCTGGAGGCCCTGGTCGGACACCCCGAGATCGTCATCATGGGTCTGGCACCGGTGGCCGCCGCCGGATTGCTGGATCTGGTGGTCGCCAACCTGAAGGCCGGGGTGCGGATTCCCCGGGGGCAACCCTTCGTGGGGCTCCTGGACCACGATCTCAGGGCGGTCGTGCTCGACGTCGACCCCGGGGAGAGCGGCCATCTGTTCCCCACCCTGCCCGAGATCTACGGGGATCAGGCCTGGCGCATGACCCAGTTCGTGTGGCCCGACCGGACGGGGGCCTTCCCCTGGGAGGAGGGCTGGCCACGGGCCATGGCCCACACCCAGCCGATCCTGGGGTGGAAACCGGGTCCGCCCACAGCCTGAGCGGACCATCGTCCCCCACACGAGCCACCCCCATTCGCGGTGCGTCAGCGACCACCCAACGAAGAGAACCCAACCATCGTCCCCCACACGAGCCACCCCCATTCGCGGTGCGTTAGCGACCACGGGCCGGTAAGAATGGGGAACCGTGAGAGACGATCTCGGATTCACCTATCCCGGTGAGGACCCCTTCGAGGAGGGGGAATGCCGACCCGAGCGACACCCCGACCCGCGCGCCTCGGGGGCGGTGAACCTGCTGGCGGCGGCCATGCTGGCGGTGGGCCACGTGATGGAACCGGAGAAGACCGAGGTGGCCATCGTGGCCGAGACGTCGTCCGATCCCTTCGCCAACCTCCCCTTCCGGCTGGACTTCGGCAACCTGCCACCCCTGGAGTAGCTGGACTTCGGCAACCTGCCACCCCTGGGATAGCCACCGGAGAGAAGCCCCGGGAACCACGCCACACACCCCCGACGCCGGTGCCGTCACTCCGGGACGAGTCACCTGCGCCGGGGATTTCCGAGCCGACGTTCGGCGCATTCGGGGCCCAGCGGTCCCCCACCCAGAACGAACCACCTCCGCCGGGGTGTTCCGGCGGAGGTGAGTTCGGGCTCGATTGAACCGTGGGGCTCAGCCCATACGGGCGGCGACACTGTCGGCGCCGTCGAAACTGGCGGACAGATCGAAGCGCTCAACCCATGCGGGCGGCGACACTGTCCCAGTTGACCAGGTGATCCATGAACGTGTCCACGTAGGTGGCCCGGGCGTTCTGGTAGTCCAGGTAGTAGGCGTGCTCCCACACGTCGACGGTCAGCAGGGCCTTGGCGCTGTGCTTCATCGGCAGGTCGGCGTTGGGGGTCTTCATCACCGAGAGGCCGCTGCCGTCGTCGACCAGCCAGGCCCAACCGGAACCGAACTGGGTCATCGCCGCCTGGGTGAACTCCTGGCGGAAGGCGTCGTAGGAACCGAAGGCCGAACCGATGGCGTCACCGAGTTCACCGCCGGGCTGGCCGCCACCGTCGGGGGTCATGGAGTTCCAATAGAAGGTGTGGTTCCAGGTCTGGGCGGCGTTGTTGAACAGACCACCCTCGGCCGCCATGATCACGTCCTCCAGGGACATACCCTCCATGTCGGTGCCCTCGACGCCCTTGTTCAGGTTGTTGACATAGGCCTGATGGTGCTTGCCGTAGTGGAACTCGAGGGTCCGCTGGCTGATGTGGGGAGCGAGGGCGTCCATTGCGAACGGAAGCTCGGGAAGCTCGAATGCCATGGTGTTCCTTTCGGATGTCGATTCAGTCGTGATGGCGACGATCGTACCCGGCCACCGGGTCGCCGCGACCGGGAAACGGGGTCGTTTGACAAGAAGTTCATTTCGGAACCCGGGAGACTCAGAAAACCGGTGACGACCAGGTCCCCGCCGCCAGCAGACCGGCCCCGAACATCACAACCGCCAGGACCGCGGCGGCGCCCCAGCGGAGAGCCGCCCGCCGCCGCCAGCTCTCGGCCCCCCGGTCGTCGAGCACGTAGACGGCCAGGGCCCCAGCCACCAGGCCACCCAGATGGCCACCGATGGAGATGTTGGGGATCATGAACGACAGGAACACGTTGATGAGGATGAGGGAGCCCACACCGGAGTTCCAGGGATCGAGACCCCTGCGCTCCATGGCCACGTACAGGGCCGACATGACCCCGAAGATGGCTCCTGAGGCTCCGGCCGTGATGGCGTTGGGGGACAGCAGGAGGGCGAGGACCGAGCCCCCCAGGAGAGCAACCATGTACACGGCCAGGAACCGCACCGGACCGATGATCCTCTCCAGTTGGCGGCCCAGGAGCCACAGCATGATCATGTTGAACCCGATGTGGCGCAGATCGAAGTGGAGGAACCCGCTGGTCACCAGGCGATACCACTCGCCGTTCTCGGCCACCAAGGGACCGAACAGGCCGAACCGGGCGATGACCGAGCTCAGGCCCCGGGTGGACTGGGCAAACTCGCTCCATACGTACACGACCACATTGACCGCCACCAGGGTGGCGGTGGCCATGGGTGCCCCGGTGGCCACCCGGATCCTGGCCCTCTCGACCGGTCTCGGAGCCGAGGCCCTGAGGCACTCCAGGCAGTGCGAACCCACGGCGGCGGGTCTCAGGCACTCGGCGCACGCAGCCCGGCCACAACGGGTGCAGTGTCGACCGGTCGGTCGGTCAGGATGTCGATAGCAGGTGTCGTCCACGTGATGGGAACCGGCACCACCGGCGGGAGGTTCCCGGGTGGGACGGAATGTCGGGGAGTCCCAGGATGCCACCACCAACGACCCAGTGGCGCACCGATCTCAGACCAGGGTCCGGCGAAGGACCCCGAGATCCTCGTAACTCCCACCCAGGACCTCCTCCACCGGGCCACCCAACCAGGTCAGGGCGGCGCTGTACATGGCCCTGACGTCCGTGTTCGGTGTCAGATCACCGTCGGTGAGCGAACCCAGGTCCCAGCCCCCGACGAGTCCTCCCTCTACTCCCGCCCCGGCGAGGAAGTGCACTCCGGCCCGGCCGTGGTCGGTGCCACCCGAACCGTTCTCCCTCACCCGGCGGCCAAATTCACTGGTCGTCATGACCATGACCCGGTCGGCCCACTCCGTGGTGGCCAGGGAGTCGAGGAAGCCGGCCACCCCGGTGGCCACGTCGCCCAGGAGGGCTGCCTGGGTGTCGGGCTGGTTGGAGTGGGTGTCGAATCCACTGGTCGAGACGATTATCACCCGGGTACCCAGGTCCTCCTCTATGAGGGCGGCCGCGGTGGCCAGGCTGTCGGCGACCGAGGAGCCCCGCCGCCCCCGGTCGGTGACCGGTGCACCATCCCCGGAGCCCAGCGATGCGAACAGTTCGACCGCATCCGCCGTGCGTTGCTGGGCGAGTTGGGCGGTCGCGATCCACGGGTCGGTGGAGATGGGGTCGACCAGGGCCGCGCGGGCGACCTCGAGGACCCGGCGGTCGCTGCCCCGGGGGGCGCGGAAACTGAACGCCGTGGGGGACGTGACCACGGTCGGCACCGAAACCGACCCCCTCAGGGCCGGGGCCCCTCCCCCGAGGGCCACGGATCGGAAGGGGCTGTCATCGCCCTCGTCGGTCAGGTCCAGCCACCGGCCCAGCCATCCGGTCGTGACCGAGGGGTCCGGACTGCCCCGGAACCACCAGTCCATGGCCTCGAAGTGCGATCGCCCCGCCCCCTCGAACCCGACACCGGCCACGGCCGCCAGCGTCCCGTCGTCCCAGTACGGAAGCAGGGCCTCCAGGGCCGGGTGGAGGGTGTGGTCCGGGACCCCACCGAGGACCAGTTGTTCATCCTCGGGGATGGCGATGGTCGGTCGGGAATCCCGGTAACGCCCGTCGACGGGGATGAGCGTGTTGAGGGCGTCGTTGCCACCGTTCATCTGGACCACCACCAGGATCCGGTCACCCGACGAGGACTCCGAACCACCCGACTCCGGGACGGGCAATGCCGGAGTCGTGGTGGTCGGAGCCCCCGTGGTGGGGGTGGTACCCGGACCGGCGGTCCCGGTACTCCCGTCCTGACCGGCGAGCTGCTGCCAGCCGGCCAGACCTATGGCGGTCGACACGCCGGCGACACTCACACCGGCCAGGAATCTTCTGCGGTCCATCTCTTGCTCCTGTCGTGAGGTTGGGCGGCCGTTCAGCCGACGACGATGTCGGGGGAACTGAGGGCGATCGTCAGTACCTCGGTGGGCTTCCCGGCGCCGATACCGGCCAGGGCCCCGCTGGTGGTCTCGGTGAATCCCTCGGGGCGGCCCAGGATGTCGGCGAGTTCGCCCAGCTCGAGGGCGTCCGCCGCCAGGGCCGCCGGTGAGTCGGGAGGAGTCAGTGCCGCCACCCCGGCGGCGAGGTTGAAGCGGGCGGTGACGACGTAGGACGCCAGCCAGGCGGTGCCGCCCGGCCATCCGGCCACACTCGGTGGGCCCAGGGGAACCTGCCCGGCGAGGTGCAGTCCCCGGACGGCCGCCTCGCCCTCCCAGGCCGCCCCGGTACTCCGCAGCGCCTGCACCAACCACGGAAGGGGCCCCTGGATGACCGGGGTGACCACATCGGGCCGTTCGACCGCCAGTTCGAGGATGGCCCGGAACAGGGGGCGTATCTCATAGCCACCGGAGGCGAACTCCCGCCCGAGTTGATCGGTGACCTCGGTGGGAACGGAGGATCCGAGAATGGCCCCGGCCATGCTCCGGGCGATGAATGGTCCGCAGGCCGGATGGTCCAGCACGGCGTCGATGACCGACTCGACGTCATTGACGTCGGTGTGCCCCAGGTAGGTCTGGGGCTCGGGGTCGTGACGCCGGGGGAGGAAGCGGGCCTCGTACTGGTCCCGGGGCCGTGACACCCAACCGGTGAGGGCCCTGGCCCCGGCCTGGACGTCGGCCTCGGTGTAGTTGCCGATCCCGAGGGCGAACAGCTCCATCAACTCCCGGGCGTAGTTCTCGTTGGGCGACTCGCCGGTGCTGTCGCCCCCGTCCAGGTAGACCAGCATCGCCGGATCGGTGGTGGTGGAGATGAGGAGGCTGCGGAGATCACCCAGGCCCATCCGGGTGAACATCCGGATCTGGTTGATCATCAGCATCGGGTGACGGACCTTGTTCAGGCTCGAAACGAGGTGGCCGTGCCAGAACCAGGTCATCCACTCCTCCCCCTGGCGGGGGTTCACGATCATGTTGAAGAGCCAGTCGGCGACGGCCGAGGCCTTCAACTCGGGGGGAGGTCGGCGGATGGCGTAGGTGGCGTCGTCCCAGGGATCGGAGGCCCGGGCCACACCGTTCACCTCCGGTTCGACCAGACGGTCGATCTCCACCGCCGGGCCCCGGGAGTAGGCATCGGCCCGTTCCCCGGGGGTGAGGCCGAAACCGGCCCGACGGTGGATCAGGGCCACCTGGGAGCGGGTCCCGATGTCGGTCGCCTGACGGCGGAAGCTGAGTTTCACCACGGCGCATCTCCTGTCCTGGTGTCCGAACCCCGGTCGGGGTGGTGACTCGATGGGTTCATGTTGGGACCCTGATGTGAGGAGAATGTGAGGAGGAGATCGGGGTCCGATTAGCCTCGCCCCAGGACCGAGAAACGGGAGAGAGCCATGAAGTTCGGGATCATGTTCGCCAACGCCGGACCCTTCGCCGATCCGGGCCCGGCCGTGGCCCTGGCCCGGGCGGCCGAGGATGCCGGCTTCGAGTCCCTGTGGACCGTCGAGCACGTGGTCGTGCCCAAGGGATACCGCTCTCCGTACCCCTACA
>Ga0256841_1002047_pt1 | contig 16536 bp, 14 predicted proteins | sample 356308metaG_FD_185971 | JGI IMG/M metagenome (GOLD analysis project Ga0256841, IMG submission 185971) | Hydrothermal vent microbial communities from Mid Atlantic Ridge, Atlantic Ocean - 356-308 | ecosystem: Environmental > Aquatic > Marine > Hydrothermal vents | place: Atlantic Ocean: Mid... | reverse complement strand
CAATTGACCTGCCGAGTCCGGTATCTTTGAGCGAGGGTGATGATTTTTATATCTATCTATATCTTTCCGATGGTGGAATGCCCTACGACAGGACATCCGATGTTCCAGTTCTGTTGGGAGGAGGCACAAAAACAATTGTAGAGTCAACGGCAAATCCCGAAGAGAGTTATTACAAAGAAGGCGGATCCTGGCACGATTTCTATGATTACGACAATCCTTCGGGATTCCAAAATACCGGCAACTTCTGTATCAAAGGAATGGCTGTGACAGCTTACGGAATGAAACTCGGAACTATCCAGATTTCCGATCCCACAGGAAATAACAACGGAAGAATTGACCCGGGAGAAACCGTTGACATTACGGTAACTTTAAAAAATTCCGGGATGTATGATGCCACCGACGTGACGGGTGAGTACACCACCTCGGACCCTTATATTACCATCAATACGGCAAATCTGAACTTCGGAACTATCGCTCCCGGAGAGAGTGCTTCAGCCACATTCAACATTACTGCCGATGCAACCACACCTGTGGGGCATGTTGTTGAAGGTGCCTTGAGTACCGACTGTAATTCAAACGGTAATTCCTTCACTTATGATTTTGATATTAACCTGATTGTTGGACTAATTGTAGAGGATTTTGAAACCGGTAATTTCGATCAATTTGATTGGGAAACAACAGGTGATGCCGATTGGTTTGTTACTTCGGATAATTCCTATGAGGGAACCTATTCTGCAAGGTCGGGTGATATTAATGATAATCAGGAATCAACATTGCAGATAACCCTTAATGTTGTTGCTCCCGGTAACATTTCTTTTTACAGGAAAGTCTCTTCCGAAAGTAATTATGACTTCCTGAAGTTTTATATTGACAATCAGTTTCAGGCTGAATGGTCGGGTGAGAAGGATTGGGAACAATTTTCTTACGATGTTGAAGCGGGACAGCATACTTTTACTTGGACCTATGTTAAAGATCAGAGTGTATCAAGCGGCTACGATTGCGGCTGGGTTGATTACATCATAATGCCGCCCATTGAAAATGCTTCCGTACTTTCGGTAATGGCTTCCGCTGACCCAACCGATATATGCAACGGCGAAAGTTCGCAACTGAATGCTTATGCTTCCGGAGGTTCGGGAAACTACTCATATTCCTGGGTGCCGACAGACGGGCTTGACAATCCTAACATACAAAATCCCGTTGCAACGCCATCATCTACAACAACTTATGTGGTAACAGTCAGTGACGGCAATGACAATGCAACAGATAATGTAACCTTAACCGTTAATCCTTTACCCTCAACACCTACAATCACACAGCAGGATAATACACTTGTTTCGGATGCCGAAACCGGAAACCAGTGGTACGACTCCAACGGTGCTATCGAAGGTGCAACAGGTCAGGTTTACGAGCCTACAGCAACGGATAATTACTATGTTATTGTTACAAACGAATTCGGTTGCGAGTCGGAGCAATCCAATGTTATTTACTTTGTTTATACGGGAATTGAAGAGTTATCGCATACGGTAAGTATCTATCCGAATCCTGCTTCCGGTATTCTGAATATTTCGGGACTTAACGGCAAAGATACCTCAGTTGAGGTTTTTGATTCAAAAGGAAACGGTGTTTTATCAATTTCGCATTTTGGCTCGGGCAAAATAGATATCTCTAATCTTGAAAGAGGTATTTACATTATTAAGATAGTTAATGATGATGTTAATATTGTTAAAAAAGTAGTTGTAAGATAATAACCTTAAAAACTACTTGTTAAGAAAGAGCTTCCGTCGAATAATGGCGGAAGTTCTTTTTTTATATTATGCAGAAATGACAGTTAAATACCTGTGGAACGGATTTTGAAAAGGAGTTGCTCAAAAAAAAAAAAGGAGGAAAAATGAGCAAATTCAATGATTTAATAAATGGAAATATACCCGTATTAATTGATTTTTCGGCTGATTGGTGCCAGCCCTGCCGCATGATGCCGCCTATTTTGAAAGAGGTAAAGGATCAACTTGGAGACAGGGTGAAAATAATAACCGTTGATGTTGATAAAAATCCTGCAATCGCACAAAAATGGATGATATCCGGTGTTCCGACATTGATGATATTTAAAAACGGTAAACAGCTTTTCAGACAGGCGGGAGTTATTCCGGCTCACCAGATAATTCAAATATTGCAGCCGCATTTGTAAAGTTTCGGGTTTGGAAGTTTCAGGTTTGGAGGTTTCAAGTTTGGAGGTTTCAAGTTTGGAGGTTCATAAAAAAAGTTAATAAATAACCTTTAGTTGCAAAATCATTTATACTTTTGGAAAGAATATTAAAAACAGATTATTATGGTTAAAATATATCACAATCCAAGATGTAAGAAATCACGTGCAGGCCTTAAATATCTTGAAGAAAAAGGTGTTGATTTTGAAATAGTGGAGTACCTGAAGAATCCTTTGACAACAGATGAGTTTAAAGATATATTGGTAAAACTGAATCTGAAACCTCAGGATATGATCCGTACGCAGGAAGATATTTACAAAAAACAGTTTAAAGGAAAAAACTTTACGGATGAGGAGTGGATAAAAATAATGGTTGAAAATCCCAAGTTGATAAAACGTCCGATAGTTGTAAAAGATTATAAAGCCGTTTGGGCCGATCCGCCGGAAAATATGGATGTTCTTTTTTAGAATGGGTAAATGGTTGAATCGGTATATCGGTTAAATCGGTATATTGGTTGAATCGGTATATTGGTTGAATCGGTATATCGGTTGAATTGGTGAAATGGTGGAATCGGTGGATATGTAAATTGATGAAATGCTAAGGCTATTTATGTTAAGTTTACGGGAAAACGTTCTGAATTATGTATAGCTAAGGAATCAAATATAAAAATATAAAATTTTAAACATAAAGAGATGGAATACAGAATCGAAAAAGACACAATGGGAACCGTAGAAGTTCCTGCCGACAAGTATTGGGGAGCGCAAACCCAACGTTCAAAAATGAACTTTCCCATCGGCGAACCGGCTTCAATGCCGAAAGAGATTATCAGAGCTTTTGCCTATTTGAAGAAAGCGGCAGCTCTTACAAACAATGAGCTTGGAGTTTTGCCCGACGACAAAACAAAGCTTATAACACAAGCCTGTGATGAGGTTTTGGAAGGCAAACTGGATGATAACTTTCCTTTGGTGATATGGCAAACAGGTTCAGGCACACAGTCGAATATGAATATGAACGAAGTGGTTGCCAACAGAGCACATGTCCTGAATGGTGGCAAACTGGGAGACGGAAAACGCACAATTCATCCCAATGACGACGTTAACAAATCCCAATCGTCCAACGATACTTTCCCGACGGCAATGCACATTGCTGCATACAAAATGATTGTTGAAACAACGATTCCGGGTGTTGTAAAACTTCGTGACACCCTTGCCGCCAAAGCTATTGAATTTAAGGATATTGTTAAGACCGGCCGTACACATATGATGGATGCCACACCCTTGACTCTCGGGCAGGAATTTTCCGGATATGTCTCTCAACTTAATCACGGCATCAAAGCATTGAAAAGCACCCTTGACCATCTTCAGGAGCTTGCTCTTGGCGGAACTGCCGTAGGTACGGGATTGAACACTCCGAAAGGCTATGCAGAAAAGGTTGCAGCCAAGATCGCCGAACTTACCGGATATCCTTTCCGGACAGCTGAAAATAAATTCGAAGCTTTATCGGCTCATGATGCAATAGTTGAAACTTCCGGTGCCTTGAAAACGCTTGCCGTAAGTCTTATGCACATTGCAAACAATACGCGGATGTTAGCTTCAGGACCAAGATGCGGTATCGGAGAAATCCAACTACCCGCCAACGAACCCGGTTCGTCAATTATGCCGGGAAAAGTTAATCCTACACAGAACGAAGCATTGAGTATGGTTTGCGCTCAGGTAATAGGCAATGATGTTGCAATAAATGTCGGTGGTATGCAAGGCCATTTCCAGCTTAATGTTTTCAAACCGGTTATGATACATAATCTTTTAACTTCAGCTCGTTTGCTAGGTGATGCCTGTGCTTCTTTCAACGACCATTGTGCCGTCGGTATTGAGCCGAATTTACCATATATCAATAAAAATCTGGAAAACTCATTGATGCTTGTTACGGCTTTGAACACACATATAGGGTATGAGAAGGCCGCCGAAATAGCAAAGAAAGCACATAAGGAGGGCACAACTCTCAAACAGGCCGCTCTTTCACTCGGTTATCTGACCGAACATGAGTTTGACGAATGGGTTGATCCGTCAAAAATGATATAGAACTGCGTTCAGCGTTGCTGCATTAAAAGAAACAAGCGTTGCGTCGTTGCGTCGCTGCGTGAATACAAAATAAACGTTGCGTCGCTGCGCCGCTGCGTGAGGCTTTTTATAGTTGGCAGTGCCGAAGTTTTGCTTCGTGCATGCTCGACCAAAGGTCGGCATCTTCAGTCCACAGTCTCCAGTCGGCAAAAGCAATTATTTTTCCACTGCGTCGCTGCGCCGCTGCGTGACCTTTACTTATACACCACCTTATTGATATAATAAACCATCCTTTTACTATTTTGCACAAAGGCGTTATTTTTAATTACCTCAAAGCCATAGGCGATGAAATAATTGTCGTACCAATATTCCATTTGGCTTTTAGTATCGCTGACAATTTTGTCTTTGATATATGATGTCTCAACAGGAAAATAATCAACACCATCAATAACTTCGAGACCTTTGATGATTTTTGCAGCTATTTTACCATCATAATTATATGCCAGTACCATATTCTCTTTGTCAAAATAGATTACGAGTCTGGGAAATAGATCGTATGACAAAAGATTCATAATTTCCATACCGTTATCCCACAACTTATTGGCATTTTTGTCAAAACAAAGAACATAAGCATTAAAATATCTGTATCCGTCGAAAACCGAATAGGAAGTTGGTATCATTCTTCCGTAAAAATCATAATATGTACTTGTAACTGTATGATATTCCTCATAATATGCTTCTGCAACAAAATAGATCAGACTGTCTTTGATAATCAAGTTATGTAATAAGAGGTCAAAGTCAAGGGAATATTTTTCTTCATCATCACCGGCTCTTGATGCCTTGTCTTTGGCTTCCAAAAATTCTCTTGATTTAAGATAGCCGGTATTGTTATCCAATTTAACAAAGTTGTAATAGTTTACTTGTCCGGGAACATTATTTTTTATACTTACCGAGAAAAAGCCCGTCGAACCTTTGTCGAAATACTGTTTTTCACCGATTGTATTTCCTTTAATGGCATCGTATGAGCCGACAATAATCATCTCATTGCCGTTTATAGTTGCTATCTTACACGAATTAAACTTTTTACCCTCGTCGGGAAACACCTTTATTGTGTTAAGTTTTTTGCCTGAGAAATCAAACTTCTCAATATTCAGATAAAAACTGTTTTTGGATTCATAAATATTAAAAACGCCAACCATCGAACCGGTAATTGAATCAAGATAAAGAGTTTCAAAGTGCGACTTCACATCACCTGGTTCGGAAACGGTAAATGTTTCCTTTGACACTGTATTCAAACTATAAATACCCGAATGATTTTTACTTGAATTCATCCCGGCAAATATATTATCTCCGGCTATTTCAATGTCAACAAATGAAGCATAACCTGGCACTTTACCACTGAAAATTTCATAATTACCATCCTTGATATCAACCTTTATTATTTGATAGTTATACTGTTCCGACTTCCCACTCTCCAAATCATAAACCAGCAGATATACGGCTTCATCATTAAACTTTGACCTGCTGTACATCATATCCTTTGAAACAGGTATTTCTTTGCGCCACCTTTCGTGAAGCAGATTGTCATACATCACAAATATCCAGAATTTGAATTCATCCTCGGTAATATTTGTCTGATAAAAAAGTATCACCCCCTTTTCGCCAACAGGAATCACCTTGTATGAAGCTGCGTCGGAACTTGCTTCCAGTTCAACCCGCAGCAGAGGGTCACCCTGCCCCTTAACGAATACTGTAAGCAGTAAAAAGATGAATAATAATAAAACCGGATATTTCCTCATCATTCTGTTTTAATACAAACAACAAAAATAGTATAAAAATTGAGAAGTCATAAAAACAAAAGTTCCTGAAAAATGTTTCATCGGACAAAATCATCAGAATATGTTGAGGTACATCAACAAACAACAACGTCTAAGCATTACGAAGCTAACACCCTTGCCATCTTCAAAAGGTCTCTGTTAATACCTTTATTATATTTGATAGCCTTTTCAAAAGGGGTATATGCCACTTTATTATTGATTATTCCGACCATCTCGCCTCTACGTCCCTTCAACAGAGCATTAACGGCATAATGTCCCATTGTACTTGCCACTATACGGTCAATTGCCGACGGACTGCCACCACGCTGGATATGACCAAGTATGGTCACTCTCGTATCGTAATGATCATACTTCTCTTTAACCTTTCTAGCCACCTCAAAAGCACCGCCGGCATCATCACCTTCGGCAACAATAATGATTCCCGACATTTTATTTTTACGGAAACCCTTTTCCAGAATTTCAATAAGCTCATCAATATAAGTCACCGTTTCCGGGACAAGAATATCCTCCGCTCCTCCTGCAATACCGCTTCGCAAGGCGATAAAACCGGCATCCCGTCCCATTACCTCCACAAAAAAGAGCCGGTTGTGGGAGGTGGCAGTATCACGAATTTTATCAACCGCTTGCACAACAGTATTTACAGCGGTGTCGTAGCCGATAGTCATATCGGTTCCGTAAAGGTCGTTATCAATGGTTCCCGGAGCACCCATAATCGGAAAATCAAATTCTTTTATAAAGATATCGGCACCGGTAAAAGTCCCGTTACCGCCTATTACCACCATTGCATCAATATTATGCTTTGTCAGATTATCATAGGCCTTTTGCCGACCCTCTTTAGTCATAAATTCTTTACTCCGAGCCGTTTTCAGAATTGTTCCTCCCCTCTGGATAATATTTGATACGGAACTGCTTTCCATTTTTACGAACTCATCATTTATCAACCCGTTATAACCGTCCATTATTCCGTAAACCTCAAGATTATTGTAAATTCCTGTTCTGACTACCGCTCTGATTGCAGCATTCATCCCGGGGGCATCCCCTCCGGAAGTCAAAATTCCTATTTTTTCAACCTTTTTCATGTTTATTCATTTTAATTTCCTAATCCTTTTCCGAGCTACTTCACTTATTAGGTGCGTCAACAGTTCAGTCAGCATTGATTCCGTCATATTTTAGCTCTTGTCAATTCTTTTCCTTCGCCGGCGCGGGTTAGCGGAAGAAGCATCATCTTCTTTCCCCGTCTTATGCACTTTTTTAGTCCCCTTATAAATTTCAAATTTATAGAATCCGCTTTCCAAAGGTCCGTTAAAAAGTGTTATTCTTCTTGAAGGTCTTAATCCGATAAATTTCAAAGCTTCTTTATCCGAGCTTATTATCCAGGCGTTATAACCTTCGAACTCGGTTTTCAAGGCATCACCTATTCCCGCATAAAGCTTTTTAATATCCTCAACCTTAATCCTTTCGCCATACGGAGGATTTGTTATCATAACACCACCGCCATCAGGCGGGTGAACATCGTCAATGTATTGTGCTCTCAGCGAAATTACATCATCAAGACCTGCAGAAACAACATTTTCTCTCGCAACCTGCAAAATTCTTCCCGACTTATCAGAGCCAATAATATTGAATTTAAACTCTTTACGGGCTGCTTCAGCATCATCTTTAATTTTTTGCCACATCTCCTTATCAAAATCCTTCCATCTTGTAAATCCGAATTGCTCTCTGTATTTTAACGGCGGAATATTATAAGCAAGCATTGCCGCTTCGATTGGTAAAGTGCCCGAGCCGCACATAGGATCAACGAAATTGCCGTTACTATCCCAGCCGCTAAGAAGAATCATTCCGGCAGCGAGAACCTCATTCAAAGGAGCCGGCCCCGTACCTGTTCTGTAACCGCGTTTATGCAGCGATTCCCCCGAACTATCAAGTGAAACTGTGCACTCATTCCTAAAAACCCTGACATTAATCTTCACATCAGGATCTCTCGTGTCAACGTTCGGTCGCCTTCCGTATTTGTCTCTGAAGCGGTCGGCAATGGCATCTTTGGTCTTAAGTGCAAGATATTTTGAATGTGATATGTTTGAATAACTTGTGATTCCGTCAATGGAAAAGGTACCGTTGAGATGAATATAATCCTCCCATTTGATTTTTAAAACCTCTTTGTAGAGTTCGTTCTCATTTTCCGCCCTGAATATGGCAATGGGAACCAGTACTCGAATAGCGGTACGGCAGAGATAATTTACTTTGTAGAGCAGCTCCTTATCACCGTCGAATAATACCGCCCGGTTCAGAATTTTATTGTTTAAGCCGCCAAGCTCTTTAATCTCCTTTGAAAGTACCTCCTCAAGTCCTGAAAATGTCTTTGCTATATATGATTGTTGTTTGCTCATTATTCGACAAAAATACCCATATTTGCACAATAATTAAAAGATAATTTGAAAATGACCATCAAGGAAGCACAGGAAACCGTTGATAAATGGATAACAACAACAGGTGTAAGATATTTCAGCGAACTGACAAATATGGCTATACTGACCGAAGAGGTGGGCGAAGTTGCACGGATAATGGCTCGTAAATATGGTGATCAATCGTTTAAAAATTCGGAAAAAGATATTGATCTTGCAGATGAATTTGCAGATGTTTTGTTTGTTTTGATATGCCTTGCCAACCAAACGGGAGTTGATTTAACGGAGGCACTAATTAAAAATATTGATAAAAAAACAAAAAGAGATGCAAAAAGGCATCTTGAGAATGAGAAACTGAAGTGAGAGAAGGGAGAATTGGTTGAATCGGGAAACCTTTCGGGTGGATGACAGACATTGCGCCGAGTACCCGAAAGGTTGGTTTAATGGTGTACCTGTTGAATCGGAGAATTGATAAAATGGTTAAATCGGTTAGGAGGCTCCTGTGAGGTTGGCGGAATAGCCCGTGGGTGAAAGAAACCTCGCAGGAGTATGATGGGGAGTCGGTGGATTGGTAAATAGTTATACTGAAATGAAGCATTTATTTGTATCCATAAAGAGAGTTTTACTGAAATTTTTCAGGTGGTTTTTCTATCTTTTCGGTATTGTTGCTTTTGTGATGCTGACATTGAGCTTTACAGATATTCCTTTTTATGCGTATCATAATCTTGCCACGGCAGTTCCACAATTGGAAACCGAACCCGAATTGATAGTTATTCCGGGAGGCTCGGGAATGCCAAGTCAGGACGGACTTATAAGAACATATTACGGAGCCGAAGCGGCAAAACGTTTCCCCAATGCAAAAATAATCATTGCCCTACCCTATAATCAGGGAGAAGACAGCCTGCAGCAACTTGACCTTATGGCAAAAGAGTTGATTGTTAAAGGTGTGGATTCCACAAAAATTAGTTATGAACCACTGGGATTTAATACTCATTCACAAGCTGTTAATATAGGAAAAATGCTTGAAAAAAAGAAAGGGACGATACCCGTACTGATAGTAACAACACCGGAGCACATGTACAGAACCGTTAAAACCTTTCAAAAAGCTGGCTTTGAAAACATTGGCGGAATGCCGGCGTTCGAAAATCCCATCCAAGAAGAAAAACTTGAAAATGAAAAGGAGATGAAAGATGTAAGCCTTTCTTTCAGATATAATATGTGGAGCTATTTGTATTACGAATTATTGGTGATAAGGGAGTATTTGGCAATCGGATATTATAAAGTACGGGGATGGATTTAAACATACTGTTCAACTACGAACAATATCTGTCCGATATCGTCTTTTATTTTTATTTTTGCTGATGGAAACAAATATCCATTTTTCTGAATGTAAAGCTATTGCTGAAAATAGCACATTTTTTGATGAAGGTTGAACTTAAAGATTTGATACCTATGATATACACACATTTTCTCAAACACCAATGGAAAGAGATGACTCGTTCGCCTTTTTGGCAAAAAAACGTTGCTCTTAACATTCTTCTCGGTTTCTTTCTTTTGATAATGCTTCTTTATCTGCTTGTACTCGGGCTTTTTATTGACAAGATACTACTTGAGCTTTTCCCGGATAAAGACCCCGTGACAGTTTTCAACGGTATAATACTTTACTATTTCGGATTTGAATTTTTGATCAGGTTTTTTATGCAGTCGCTGCCCACACTTAATATTGAGACCTATCTTCACCTTCCGATTAAGAAATCGGCTATTGTCCACTACGTATCCGCCAAATCAATATTTGTAATTGGAAATTATTTAACCTGGCTTGTTTTCTTCCCGTTTGCCTTTAAGGTCATAGCCCCGGAATATTCTGTCGCAACAGCCTGGATTTGGGTGGGGACAATGGTTATGCTTATCTTCACCAACAACTTTCTTACTACATACATCAAACGACAACTCGCTAACAAACCTTCAATTGTGGGTATCTTCGGGCTGATACTCGTTGGGCTGATACTGCTGAATTATTTCGGAATAATTTCCGTTACGGATTTCTCCGCTTATATCTTCGGTCAATTGCTTGTAAACAGGGCATTGATAATTGTGCCAGCTGCAATGGTTGTTGCAACTTACCTGATGAACTTCTTCTTTCTGAAATCAAAACTCTATCCCGACGAGATAATCTCAAAGAAAAAAGAAAAAATTGATTCGCTGTCGGATATCAAATATCTCAAAACTCTCGGGCTTACAGGTCAATATATATCACTGGATTTGAGACTACTATGGAGACATAAACGAACCCGGTCAATAATTTATATGGCTCCCGTATTTTTACTTTACGGATTGTTTTTCTATCCCAATCCTGCTCATCAGGGCACACCCGGTTTTCTGATATTTGTCGGAGTTTTTATAACGGGTGGTATTATGATGAATTACCTGAATTATTGTTTTAGTTATGAGAGTAATTATTTTGACAATATTCTGGCAAACTACAGGGACTTTGAAGCTTACATAAAGGCAAAATATCTGCTTGCCGTCTCCATCTCAACCGTTTGTTACGTTTTGACAATACCCTACGTGTTTTTTGGTACGGATATCTTATTGATAAACACTATGACTTACTTGTATAATCTTGGATTTGTATCCTTTGTACTGTTCTATATATCAACATATTCCAAAAAAAGGATGGACTTGAAGCGTGGAGCTGCATTTAACTATCAGGGAATTGGAGCAACACACTGGCTTTCGATGTTACCTGCATTTTTACTGCCGGTATTGATATATCTTCCGTTCGGATTAACCGGATTCGGAACTGCCGGACTATTGGTTATTGGAGCTTTGGGTATTGCCGGACTCTTATTTCATAAAACGGCTTTGAATATTGTATTGAAACAGTTCTTAAAACGAAAACATATTATGGCAGCAGGATTTAGGGAGTAAGTGCTAACAAGCGATGACCGAATGTGGGAAGAGTTGGAATTGGGGAATTGGTGGAATCGGTTGATTGGTTGAATCGGTGGAATCCGTGGAATCCGTGGAATCCGTGGATTGCTGGATTGGTGGAATCGGTGGATTGGTGGAAATTCAGTAATAAAATTTTAAAGATATGATAGAGATAAAAAATCTTACGAAAATTTACGGCGGGGAAACGGTCTTGGATATCCCCGGACTGAAAATCAACAGGGGCGACAGTTTCGGTTTGGTTGGAAATAATGGTGCTGGTAAAACTACTTTGTTCAGACTTATCCTCGATCTTATCAGGGCAAACTCGGGTGAAGTTCTTTCGGGTGGTAAAGATGTCAGAGAAGGTAATTTCTGGAAATATTATACAGGCTCATACCTTGATCAACGCTTTCTGATTGATTTCCTGACACCTGAGGAGTATTTTGAGTTCCTCAGCAATATCTACGGACTTTCCAAGGGCGATTTGGAGAAATTTTATGAAGATTTTAGTGATTTTTTCAATGATGAAATCCTCGGAAAGAAAAAATATATCCGTGATTTCTCCCAGGGAAACAGACAAAAGGTGGGTATCGCGGCGGCATTGATGGCAAAACCCGAAGTTCTTATACTTGACGAACCTTTCAACGGTCTTGACCCTTCTACACAAATACGACTCAAAAACATACTGAATAAACTTAAAGATGATAACGAAGTAACTATGCTTATCTCCAGCCACGACCTGAAACATGTGACGGAAGTTTGCGACCGAATAGCCATTCTGGAGAAAGGAAAGATAATTCACGACATTAAAACAAAAGAAGGGACACTGAAAGAACTTGAAGGTTACTTTGCAGCATCTTAACCGGCACCGGCATATTACCATAACTCCGTCTGGCCTACAAACAGATGCCTTACAATCTCCTTTTTCATTTCATCTCTTTCCTTAAAAATATATTTCTTAAGAGTTAAATACTTCTCCGGAAGTTTATAATGGTTAGTAGCAAAAAACAAATACAGATAATAAAGGGAATTAACCCTGTCGTGCCAGTCGCCTATCTGCTGCTCCTTTTCGCGTATTTCCTCTTTTGTCATGCCAAGGAAGATATGCCAACCCGAAAGCTCTGTCAGGATATCGTATAAATAGTATATCTGTTTTAGAATAGTTCGGTTTTTATGTACCCTTTTTGTTATCATTCCTTTACGGTTCATTTTCAACAATATGTTTGATTTTCTCTTGATGAAAGCCCGCGTTTTCTCATCAACAGCTTCTTTATCAATTGATTTCACGGCATCTTTAAAATCCTTATCATTGAAAATTTCATCACTTTTTATTGTGTCGAAATTTTTCTTCAAACCTGCTTTCTCTCTGTATTCCTTCTCAAACAAATACTCACTGTATTCGCCGAAATCAAGTCCAAGTTTCTTTTCGTATTCATAAACAAGCATCTCTTCAACCTGTACCTCACGCAAGGTCCCGACGGATTTAAATAATTTTCTGCCTCTCTTAAGATATTTTTTTGTCTTAAACCCCGAATCGGATATAAATTCCACAAGCTGTAACAATGCTCTAAGACGCTTTATGCTTGTCCGCATTTTGTGAATGTCCTCGGTCTCATAACCGTTGGAAACACGATTGAGACACTCCATAAAAACCTGTTTGTGCTCTTGATAATAATCTTCTAATATTTTCATCTGATTGCGATTTTTGAATGGTATAAAAATAGTAAAAATATCAAACACAACAGGGATAATTAATTATTTGCGGAAGATTTCCAATCCAAAACCGTACGCGGCGAAGGGACGTGATATTATTCGATGATGGAAACTCACGCAGCGGCGCGGCGACGCAACGAAAATGTCGGAAGAATTGAAAGAGAAAAAGAAACGGGGCGGCGTAGCGGCGGGGCGTGATATTTTTTGCGATGATAAAAGTTCACGCAGCGACGCAACGAAAGGGGAAAAGTTGATTGCTGAAATGGAAGTTTCTAACGGGATATGTCGACTGCTGATTGCCTACTGAAAATATCCCGTGTCATTATTACGGACATCATCCTTAAAGAGTCAGGTGATAAATCTTGTACGACAATTAACCGTGTTTTAAAACCCATAAAAGAAAACCGGACGGTATCGTTATTATTCACATCCAAAAGAAAAGCGCCCTCCCGATTTGTTAAGGTGGCAAGTTTCCTATTAACATCAACAATATGTACATTCGGCAATTTTGTCCCGTTTTTATCCGAAACTTCTCCCGAAAAAGACATATTATCATCCTCAGCCACAGAAGTGAGACAGAAAAAGACAAAATAAGAGAATATGAATAAAATATTTTTTATGCAAATGTACATAATTTTTTTATGTATCTTTGTGCTATGTCACAAAAGGAGTTTCTAAAATATCTTGACAATAATAAAAATGAAAGACTTCGAGTACGCTTAATAATTACAAGAGGAATAATTGCTTCTCTGGTATATCAATATGAGAGTTTGATTAATAACAAATGGGTTGCAATTGTACGGTATGATACATCTCATGGATTCTTTCACAGAGATTTTTTATACCCGAATGGAAAACAGGAAAAATATTCAATAGAAATTGAAAATCTCAGAGTTGCAGCTTCATATGCAGAACAGGATATCAAAGACAGATGGGAGTATTATAAAAATAAATATATTAAAAAACTAAAGAAATGACGAATAAAGAAAGAATAAATAGAAATATCGGCTTGACATTCGACTTCGTAAAATTTCTTATTGATAATCCAAAAAAAGCAGAAAGTTTACCGGAAAATTTCGAACTTGAATTTATTGATAAAGATTTTAAAGTTGATAATGTAATCCATAAAAAAAACAAGAAACTGGTTAAAGTCAAAAATTCATTTGAGTTAATTTAGTAATGTTGTTTGACATCTTCAGTTATTCTTTATTTTCCCCCTGTTCTCTAATCTGTCTTTGTCCTGCTCTTTGCTATCTTTTATCATATCCTCAATATTATCCATTTCCGGGCTTTCTTCCACAGCCTTCCAGTTAAAGTCAACATCAAACGGGTCCATTGCCTTTTCAGGATTAAAAATATGCTTGTTAACAGGCAAAGCATCGTAAGGGGTAAAATCCGGTTTACCGGTAAAAAAATCCGCAAAGTCGGTCGCCGTTGCATCATATTCATTCAGATAGGGTATCCCGAGGATATTCCAGAATGTTTTGAAGATGCTTCCGAAGCTATAATGAATATGGCTGACATAATTCTTTTTCACATACGGAGAAATGACCATTAACACACTGCGGTGCGCATCAATATGATCAACACCGTTTTGAGCGTCATCTTCGGTAATTACAATAAGCATATTTTTCCAATACGGGGTATGTGAAAGAAATTCCACAATGCGTCCTACTGCAAGATCATTGTCGCACATATAGCTTTCACGGAAAGGATATCCGTCCGCAGGACGTTCACCTGCGCCATGATCGTTGGGAATGATGACCGTCAGCAAAGATGGCATCTGCATCTTGCCGTTGATCCATTTTTGATTGAACTCTTCAATGAATCTGTCAATCCTGAATTGATCGGGAATTCCTGTGTTATATGTGGGATACATCCTTGAAGTGTTTGAAAACAGAGGCGACGGCATAGGGAAATTATATAGATATCGCATTCCGATATCGGTATAAGATTTGTCATAAGAAGACGGTTCAAACATTATGGAAAATCCGAAATTATAAAAATATACATTATTTCTGAAAAGATGTTCCCACATAGAGCCCGCCTCATTATAGTCTTCGGGATAGATGGCACCGGCGGCTCCCGTAAAACTCAGAGCACCTTTCGTGCCCTTAACTTGCCAGTATGGTCTGTTACCCCCGTAACTTGCCGGCACACAAGACTCCACCCATTCGTTGGGATAAGTATTTGTCAGCCAGCGATGTCCGTCGGCACTAACATCCGAATCAACATAAAAGTTATCTCCTATGGCAAATTTATGTGCCAGATTAAGATGGTTTACCATTACATCGGCATTCACAACGCTGTCACTCTTCGACCGGTTGTAAAATGTTTGATTCAAACCGTAACGGGCAAGTGACGGGTCGCCGTCGCCTTTAACTATCTGCCCGAAAATTTCATCATAGGTTCTATTCTCTTTGGAGATAAAAACGATGTGCTTTATGGGAGACTCCTTTTCACCGGCGTACAGAGGTACGGGATTATTTCTCCTTCGGCTTTTCAATGAATCGTCCACAAGGATAAAACCGAAATTATTTTCAACAACCTTTTGTGTAAAGTGCTCCAGTTCCATATCATCCGGGATATCAACCACCTGAACCGTTCCTTTCATCAAACTTCCGATGTAGCTTCCTTCGGGGCCGATGTCAAAATTATCACCTCCGTTGGGGCCGCTGCCGTATCCTTTTGCATTTGCAATAATCAGTTTTTTACCGTCATTTGAAACTTTAAGTTTTGAAGGAAACCAGCCTGCAGGAATATGACCTATAACTTTCATCTTTTCAATATCTACAACACCGATAGCATTTATTCCCGATTCGGCAACGTATAAACGTCTGAAATCGGGTGAAAGTGCCAACCCGAAGGGTATCTTGCCGCGAAGATGATCAATTCTTTCGTCAAGAGCAAGATGAATGGTGTTTATAACCGTATCCTTTTCAATGTCAATAACCGAAATATTGTCATTATTTCCATTGCTCACAAAAACATATTTCGCAGTAGCAACCACCGAATTGGGACTGGCACCGCCGACGGCAGGAATGTCTTCAACAACATTCCCTACAAGCACTCCGGTTTTTATTTTTGAAACGACCTTCGGATTTTTATGATCGGAAACATCTATTGACCAAACTGAGAAAGATTCGGGGACGTTAGGTTCACCAAGCCCGGGTATTTCAAGGCTGTCGGTTTTAATTCCGTTTTTAGCATCCTCCGAAAGATATGCAAAGGCGGGAAAATCAAGTGCCGTTCTTTTCATATCTTTGTAATCAATTCCTTTGATTAACTTATATTCATACATACCCACATTAGCAACATAAATGGTCTTTTCATCGGGCGAAAGGGCTATCCCGAAGGGATACCTCCCCGTTGAAACCGTTGATATAAGAGT
>Ga0256841_1002046_pt1 | contig 16539 bp, 15 predicted proteins | sample 356308metaG_FD_185971 | JGI IMG/M metagenome (GOLD analysis project Ga0256841, IMG submission 185971) | Hydrothermal vent microbial communities from Mid Atlantic Ridge, Atlantic Ocean - 356-308 | ecosystem: Environmental > Aquatic > Marine > Hydrothermal vents | place: Atlantic Ocean: Mid... | reverse complement strand
TGCGGCTTTGCTGCCTTAGAGCTTAATATACTGGTTCCATATACCGTTTCCGCATCCGCGCCGAAATTATCAGAACCTCATGTTTCCGAAGTTGGGATCCCCAATGGGGGTCAGTAAGCTGACTTCCAGAGCCATGGCCAACCAGTCCCTAATCTGGTTGAACTTAAGAACCCTATCGGAGAGCAGTCTCGCACCACAGAAAAACGGATGTGCCTCACCATCGTATTTTTCTATCATTTTTCTCTTGAATTCAGAAATTTCCTCCTCTGTCATCGGTTTTCCCTTTATCTCGCGCTTTCTTTGCTCAATGGTGAGAAGTACTTCGGCAGCGGAACGTCCGCTCATTACCGACGTTCTGGCTCTCATGGTAGAGAAAAGAAAGTGGGGATGATAAGCTCTACCACACATACCATAATTCGCTGCTCCATTATCGGGTCCGATTACCAGTTGTATTTTCGGGACCTGGGCACAAGATACCGCTCGCACCATGTCAGCGCCGTATTTCCCAATTCCCATGTGTTCGGACTCAGAACCCACCATGTAACCTGGGGAACTCTGGATAAAAAGAAGCGGACATCTGTCATAACAACATCTTACGATGTACTCGGTGGCTTTTCTGGCGGCTTCCACAAAAATAATGCCTAGCCCGTTTGATGCTATAATGCCAACTTCTATTCCCTTGATTCTTATTTTACCGGTTACGATATTGTCGCCCCTGCCGGGGGCATAGTTCTTTTTGTATTCCATGAAATAGCTATCATCGGCTATAGCTTCTAGAAAAGCCCTGGTATTTACCGCCTGATGAATTACGGATGGCAAAATCTCATAAATGGTTTCTGGTGGAACCCGTGGTGGGACTTCTGCAAATCTAAAGGTTTGAAGTTTTTGTGGCTGTTCGAAGGCAAGGATGTTTCTCACAGTGGCGATTGCTTCTTCCTGCGTTCTACAGAAGTGATCGGCACCACCGGAAATCTGAGTATGTACTCTTGCTCCACCAAGATTTTCTGCCGAAATTACCTCACCTGTTGCTGCTTTTACGAGAGGCGGGCCACCGAGAAATGAATAGGCCAGCTTGTCAATCATGACAGCTTCGCAGGCCATAAACACGATATATGCGCCACCGGCGGTATTGCCTCCTGTGCTTAGTGTTATTTGCTTCAACCCCTTTGCCGACATTCTTGCCATGTTATAGAACATGGCTCCGAAATGGTTTTCATCTGGAAAAACATCTGCCTGCATAGGGAGAAATGCGCCGCCTGAATCGGCAATGTACACGCAGTTCAAACCGCACCTTTCAGCTATTCTTTGCGCCCTCAGATGCTTCTTCAATGTAATGGGGAAATATGTGCCTGCTTTTACGCGGCTATCATTGGCAATGATCATTGTCCAGTTACCGTGGATTTTTCCGAGCCCGGTTACAATTCCCCCACAAGGGACGTCGTCTATTCCAGGGTAACCCATTCCGAAGCCTGCTAAAACACTCAACTCGTAAAACTGGGTCCCTGGATCGATCAACATTTGAATCAGATCTCTAACCGGTCTTTTCCCCTGTTTTGCCAGCCGTTCAAGCGCTTTCTGTCCCCCGGGCCACACGGCCTGGCTTATCCGCTCGTCCAGTAACCGCTCTTCGTTTTCCCAAAACACCCTATTTTCATTTCTCTTGTCTGTCATTTGTCTATCCTCGATTCAATCTCTGTACTCCTAGCAGTTTATCTCGTTAACTCCCCGGAATCTTACTTACCCTTGTAAACAGGCTTTCTTTTTTCCTTGAACGCCCTGAGGCCCTCTAGCCTATCTTCGGTTGGGATGGTTATCCAGTAGGCATTAGACTCGATGGCCAGGCCGGTGTTCAGGTCTGTTTCTATTCCGTGATTGATGGCGTACTTAGCCTGCTGAATCGCAATAGGACCAGTTTCGCAGATCATCTCCGCCATTTTCCTGGCTTCGCCCATTAGATTTTCGGGCTCGCAGACCTTGTTTACAAGACCGATTTCAAGGGCTTCTCGTGCATCTACCCGTCTGCCGGTAAATATTAATTCCTTAGCTTTACCCCTCCCGATCAAGCGCGGTAAGCGTTGGGTACCACCGGCACCTGGTATTATGGCCAGCCGTGTTTCTGTCAATCCCATGGAAGCATTTGTAGATGCTATTCTTATGTCACAGGCCAGTGCTAATTCCGTTCCCCCTCCCAAGGCAACGCCGTTTATGGCAGCAATTACGGGCTTGTTGAGGTTTTCAATAAAGGTGAAAAGGTTGCGAATGGTAAAAATGAATTTCTTTACATCGGTTTCGCTCATTGTGGCCCGTTCTTTTAGATCGGCCCCGGCACAGAAGGCTCTGTCTCCGGCGCCTGTTATGATTACTACCCTTGTGTTATCGTCAAAATGAATTTCTTCAACGTGTTCTTTTAAGGCAAGGAGCAATGGAAAGCTAATGGAATTCATCACTTTAGGTCTGTTGAGTGTAAGAGTAACGATTTGTCCGTCCACTTCCTTAACAATAAGCTCTTCCGCCATCATACCCTCCTTAAATTCTATGTTGCTTGATTTTCCTTTCCTGCTCCCGGCAACCGTTTTCTTTCCAATAAACAACCTTCTTTTACATCCCGGAGATACCGTGCCACTTTACTGTCCTGTAACGGCCTTTTTAGAAGCCTGGAGAGCTCTTCGTTTACCTTGACCAGTTTTTCAATGTCAATCCCGGTCCTTATACCGAGAGAATTTAGAAACCATGCCAAGTCTTCAAGAGAAATATTCCCCGCGGCTCCCTCTGCAAAAGGACAACCGCCAATACCGCCTACCGCTGCATCAAATCGGTAAAAACCGTATGTCAAGGACACGAGCACGTTTGCAATGGCGCAACCGGTAGTGTCGTGAAAGTGTAAAATTGTATTGGATTGATCTATGTAGTTCTTGATCAATTCAAGCCTCTTCGCTACAAGCGCCGGATCCGCCCTGCCACCAGTGTCGCAAAGCACAAAGTTCTCGAATCCCTTATCTATTGATGAACTCATAATGTATTCCAATTTTTCGGCGTTCTTTTCGAACGCCATGGATATGGCCAACAGGAGTTCCACATGATCTTTACTTGCTTTTTCAATAATAAGGTTCTGATCTTGCAAGGTAGCATCAATGCTTTTCCCCAGGTTTTGCCTGTTATGCTCCTCCGTTGCCGAAACAAAAAGAACTATGGTTCTGCAACCTACTTTCACAGCCTTTTCGTAGCCTCTTAGGTTCGGAACAAGAACTCTGAAGCTAAATCCGCGTTCTTTCGGCAAGGATTCATAGAGCTCTTTTGCGTCTGCAAGCTGCGGTACCAGGTCTGGCCGAACAAAAGACGTAATTTCCAGGGATTTCACACCTGATGCTATGATATCATGTATGATCCTGACTTTATCCCCGGTTCTGAGTATTATCTTTTCGTTTTGTAATCCGTCTCTTAATGTTACGTCGTTTAATTCAGCTTGCTTCGGAAAACCTGAAAATGAAATACCCATAATTTAGAATTTATCAGTGGACGCCTTCGCACGTGTCCTGAAATAGCTCTCCAGGTACACCGACGACGGGACTTACTATCGCTGAGCCTTTTTTTCAAATGCTTCTCGAGTCAGTTCTCGCGCTATAATAATTCTCCGGATTTCGCTTGTACCTGCGCCTATCTCGTAAAGCTTGGCATCTCTCCACAGTTTTTGAACCGGAAATTCAAGGCAATACCCGTACCCGCCGTGGATCTGAACAGCCTGGTTGCATACCCACGTTGCCGTCTCTGCCGCAAAGAGAATGGCTGCAGCAGCCTGCTTAGTAAGCTCAGTTCCCTTGCCACCCCTTGGTGAGCGTTGAGCGAGTTCAGCAGCCCTGTAAACCAGCAACCTTGCTGCAGCAGTACGAGCATACATATCAGCAAGCTTTTGTTGAATCATTTGGAAGTTTGCGATGGGTTGACCGAACTGTTCCCTGTCCACGGCGTACTGTATGGAGTATTCAAGAGCCTGTTGGGCCATCCCGAGGGAACCTCCGGCAAGAACGATTCTCTCTATGTCGAGGCCGCTTGTCATTACGGCAACTCCCTTGTTTTCCTCTCCAACCAGGTTTTCTGCCGGAACTTCACAGTCTTCAAAGATAAGCTCCCCCGTAGGAGATCCTCTCATGCCACACTTTTTCAGCTTTCTTGAAACGGAATAGCCGGGGAAATCTTTCTCGACGATAAAAGCGCTTATTCCCTTAGGTCCCTTCTCGGGGGCTGTTTTTGCGTACACAAGGAGAATATCAGCTATCGGGCCGTTAGTGATAAATATCTTTGTACCATTGAGTATGTATTTATCGCCCTTTTTCTCCGCCCTGGTTCTTATGCTCATGGCATCAGAACCCGCATTTGGCTCCGTGAGTGCCAGTGCTCCTATTTTTTCACCCCGGATCATGGGGGGGAGGTACTTTTCTTTTAAGGCTTCGTTGGCATTTTTGTGTATGTTGTTAGCGCATAAGTTGGAATGGGCACCGTATGTCATGGCCAGCCCGGGACATATCCTGCTTATCTCTTCCACGGCAATTACCTGGCTTAACACGTCCTGCCCGAGCCCCCCATATTTTTCGTCCATAGTTATACCAAGGATGCCTATTTCTGCGCATTTCTTAAAAAAATAAGGAGGGAACCAGTCTTCTTCGTCTACCTTCTCTTGAATTGGCCCAAGCTCGTTTACCGCCCATTTGCGTACCGTCTCTCTCATCATTCTCTGTTCATCCGTCAACCGAAAGTCCATCTGCTCCTCCTTAACACTTGTTACTAAAATAATTGCTGGTAAATGTCTGTGGAATTTTCATTTCGGAATTTAAGTCCCTTGTTTCCAGATATGTTTATCCGTGCATCAATTAGTGAATATTTTAACGTTTGTCAACTTCAATGGTGGTATGCGGACCTAAATTGTAGTGGTCATTTCCAGGCGTGTACATTCTGGGCTAGAAAAGGCAATTGAGGTCCCCCGGGGAATACACAAGGTAATCATTAACTTTTTGAGCCTGTTCCTTTTTCATGTGGAAAAAGGTTCCTTCTGCTTCTGCAATGGTCTTGTTGTTGACTGTATTAATTATCCTGCCTTCCGCGTAAGAAAATTTCCTCTCGTGTTCGATTGCTCTAGCAACCAACCTGTATTCCTTTCCCGTTCTCATCGGGCGCAAAAATTCTACCGAAAGTTTACGCGTCAAAACAAAAGTGCCTATTTCCATGGTTATTGCCCAGCCCATGGCTTCATCCATCATGGCTGTTTGTATCCCTCCATGGACAATCTTGTCGAATCCCATGTAAAAATCATGAGGCCGTATGACGGTATCGATTTTTTCCCCGTCCCAGTAAAACCTGATGCTCATGGAGAAAGGATTAACCTCCCTGTCTCCGCATATGAAACAACGCCTGTACCGGGGTAAGTATCCTATTTTTTTCTCCGAGGTCATGGTTCAAAAGGGGAAATCTTTCTCTTCCAGAGGGTTAAATACGTGATTAATTATGATCGAGAGAATGCTGTAGACTATGGAACCACCAACGGCCGCCCAAAATCCATCTATGTAAAATCCGGGCACTATAACGGACGTAAGCTTGAACATCAGTGCATTAATAAAAAGTGTCAATATGCCAAGTGTCATGATGTTTATAGGGAGGGTTAGAAGTAAGAGAGCTGGGCGAATAAAAACATTTACAATGCCCAAGATAAATGCTGCCAAAACTGCCGACATAAATCCTGATAACCATATGTGCTTGAAAATAGCTGCGGTAAAAACGAGGGCCGCAGCGTTAAGAAGTAATCTGACGAAAAAACGGCCCGAAGTTATTTGCATGAATGATAATACCTCCAGATTCTAATTTTATTTTTCCCCCTGAATGCAAAGGGTCAACCAACCCTTGTTTACCTGTTTCCACCATATTTTAATCCCCGGTGGCAGTAGGTGGGACAATTGTTCGAAGCGCTTCTCCATCATTCCGGAGATGATAGACCATCGAAATTCTCTCAAATCTACATGCTCAATAAGGCGACGAAAAGAACTTTCATCGAGGTTGAAACAGAGAAGTTCTGATCTTTCAAGGTTTGAGATTCCGTCTCCCTCTATAACTTTTATCCTGTTTTCAAGATCATTTCTTCTAACGTTATCTTTCGCACATTCAACAGCCAATGGATTGATATCGTACGCAATAACCTTTTCCGTACCGCACTTTGCGCACGCCACTGCCAGGATCCCCGTACCGGTTCCTACGTCTATGGCAGTAGAAGGCACTTCCACGCTGTAGAGAAAGTCAATGGCGGCAAGGCACCCGGAAGTTGTTGGGTGTAACCCCGAACCGAAAACAAGGCAAGGGGTGATGTAGAGGTAGACATAATCCCCGTGTTCTATTGAGTTGGGCGTTTCCTCGTTTTCGGGCAGACCAGGCACTACGAGAAACCTTCCCACCTTGTGCTTGCGACGTACTACCTGTTGCCAGTCATTGTAGTCTATGGAAAACTTGTTTGTGAGTTCCAGCTTGTCTTGGCTTGATAGCCACCTTTCTATTTCCTGGTTCACTGGGTGCAAGAAGAAAAGGTAGTTATAGGGAGGTTCAGGCCAGTTTCCCAGGTATCCTTCTATCCTGATCGATCTGCAGTCCTTGATGAACCCCTTAACTTCGTATATGTAGAGTTTTTCGTACTGGTGTACCACCTGGTCTGATCCTGTGAGAGTTGGTAAAATTGCCTTAAATGCCTTTTCTTGAAATATATAATCTTTTAGATTAACATCATGTCAAATGTCAACCACGCGAAATGTTTATTTCTGCGGGTAAGTTGCGTGGAATAAATAATTTGTTTTGTTAGTCAACCAGGGAAATCGTGAAAAGTCCTCTAAGCTTCAAAAAATATATTAACCCTAATTTGAAGTTTGAACAGGGACCAATTCGGCCACCCAGTGAAGCGAAAAGCCTCCTCATCCGCTTTACCAGGAATTGTCCGTGGAACAAGTGCACTTTCTGCCCCATTTACAAAGGGCAGATGTTTTCGAGAAGGTCGGTTGCAGAAATTAAGCGGGACATTGATTGTATCGCAGAAATAATAAGCAATATCAAGGTTATCTCGCTGGAAATGGGTGAAAGTGGAAGAGTTACCAGGGATGTTCTTAAAACCATCTGGAGTGATCCCGCCAGCTACCCTTATTATAGAACAGTTGCCCTATGGCTTTACTACGAAGAAGGCAACGTCTTTATTCAGGATGCCAACAGCCTCATAATGTCCACGCAAGACCTTGTAGAAGTTATAAGTTACTTGGGAGAAAAAGTAAAAGGAATCAAGAGGATAACGTCGTATGCTCGGTCAAGTACCCTAGCAAGAAAAACCCGGGATGAACTTGTTGAGTTAAGGGATGCCGGTTTGACCAGGATTCACATAGGTCTGGAAAGCGGGTCTGATAACGTTTTGAAATTTGTCAAAAAGGGTACTAGTGCATCCAGACATATTGATGCCGGAGTAAAAGTTCGGGAAGCAGGTATAACCTTATCAGAATACGTAATGCCGGGACTTGGAGGAAAGAAATGGTGGAAGGAGCATGCCCTGGAAACCGCAAGGGTACTCAACGAAATTAACCCCGATTTTATCAGGTTGAGGTCTTTACGTATTCCCCCTTCGGCTCCTCTATACCAGGATCTCGTCAGCGGTAAATTCGAACCGTTGAACGACGATGAAGTTGTTGTAGAAATACGCTTGTTTATTCAATCCCTAGAAGGTATAACGAGTACTCTCACATCCGATCATATTATTAACCTCCTGGAAGAAGTTGAGGGGAAGTTTCCCGAAGATAAGGAAAAAATGCTCTCCGTCATAGACCGTTATCTGAATTTGCCTCCCCGTGAAAGACTTTTGTTCAGGCTGGGCAGAAGAGGAGGAACCTTGAGGTCTCTCGACGATCTTGCTAACCCCGAGGTAAGGGCAAAGCTGGAAACGGCCCTGGATGAGCTTGGCAGGGAAGCTCCCGGTGGGGTAGAACAAGTAATTGATGAACTGGGGAACCAGTATATATGATATTAAAAAACTATCTGGCCTTTAGTCGGGCAAGGTTTTTTGAGCATCCCCATGATGAATAATGAGAAAATAATCTTGTATGAGAACATACTTGCCAGTATGAATGATGGTTTGATTGCCATTAGCTCCGATGGTGAGATGTTCATGATTAATCCCGCAGCAGAAGAAATCCTTGAATATTCCAGGGAGCAACTCCAAGGGAAAGGATGGGGAGAGGTTTTTTTTCTTCAGGGAGGTAACGAAGAATTCAACCAGGTGATACTGGATGTGATTTACGAAAAGAAAATAAAGTATTCCAAAATAGTTCCCTATTGTACCCCTTCCGGGCGAAAAAAGATCCTGGCAATGAACAGTTCGTACCTAAGGGATATGGCGGATGAGAAGAAACCCCTGATAGGCATGATAGTACTCTTCTATGATATATCAGAATTTTACAGGCTACAGGAAAGAGAAAAGGAGCTTCTGATCAAAGCCCGGGAACTAATCCAGGAGAGAGCAAGGGCCTTAGAAAAGCTTGCCCAGGGAGTAGCACATGAAATAAGGAATCCTGTAACCGCTATCGGCGGATTTGCAGCAAGGCTACTTAAGGAAAATCCTGACCTCAAATACCTTGACAAGATATTGCAAAATGCCAGGCGCCTTGAAAATATAGTGACGGAAGTAAGTAACTTTACGAAACTTTCTACGCCAAGGAAAGAACCGTGCAACGTTAGGACGTTTCTTGAGGATGTTCTAGTCTATTATAGCCCTCTGCTGTCTTCCAAGAACATGGAGATTGCCTTCCAGTGCGATTTGCCTGAACACAAGACGCTTCACTTGGACAAGGGACTTATTAAGGAAGCCTTGGGCATTTTGATAGAAAATGCAATGGAAGCAATGGAAGAAGGTGGGAGGCTGACTGTAAGGTGTTTTGAGGAAAAGGGTAGCGTGAAAATAGTTATAGAAGATACCGGTAAGGGTATTTCCGAAAATGATCTCCCTTATATTTTTGATCCCTTTTTTTCGACAAAGGCAAATGGAATCGGAATGGGCCTGGCCAAGGCCAAAAAGATCATTAATGATCACGCCGGCTACATTGATGTTGAAAGTAACGTGGAGGTAGGAACCGTTTTCACCGTTACGCTTCCTGCCCTCGAGAATTCCCCTGGAGCCTGAACTTGGTTAAGATCGGCCCAAAGCCTACTTAACGCGTTCAATATATTGCCCGGATCTAGTATCTATCTTCAGGATATCGCCTTCATTAATAAAAAGAGGTACTTGCACCACAAGTCCTGTCTCAAGTGTGGCAGGCTTGGTGCCTCCAGACGCGGTATCTCCTTTAACACCAGGGTCAGTTCTTTCTACCCTGAGGTTTACCGTTGTTGGAAGCTCTATTCCAATTGGTTTGTCGTTGAAGAAAAGTACCTTGATGTTTAAATTGTCTTGCAAAAAGTTCTTGGCATCACCGAGTTGATCTTCTGTCAGAAAGATCTGCTCGTAGGTTGAATTATCCATGAAGTGATACCCATCTTGATCCTGGTAAAGGTACTGCATTTCGCGTTCTGTGAGATCTGCAGGTGTAAGACGTTCCCCGGATCTGAAGGTCTTGTCTAATACCTGACCGGTTTCCATGTTTTTCAGTTTTGTCCTTACAAAAGCCCCGCCTTTGCCGGGCTTGACATGCAAAAAATCGATTATGATAAATGGTTTTCCGTCGAGTTCAATCTTTAGTCCCTTCCTAATGTCAGAAGTTGTATACATAGATCACTCCTTTGTACTTACAAAATTTCCTCGATAGCAATTTTTCTCCCGTACAAATTTTCTATACATTAAAAGAGGCAAGAACGCAAATCTCGGAATTTCAGATAAAATGATGGTAAAGATCGGAAAGGATAAAAAATGCTAGGGCACGTGTGGGCCTCAGGTTATGAGCCTAAACCGGGGGAGCTTCCCCCGTTGCTAGGATGCAGGAGAAGACCGGCCTCTTAAGACCGGTGAAAAAAGGCCTCCATCCCCTTTACTAAAGGGGATACTCAATTTTAATGCCTTGTTGCACTTAACCAATAGGGTTCAGCCATGCTGATTAATATCGTATATACCTCCGTGGCCTGTAATAGCTGTTGTAATGATAGGATGAGTTGTAACAATTGCCACTATGGTAATACGGGTCGCAGTATTTTCCATGGTCGTAATGATGACCATGATGGTGTCTATGGTGATGTCCATCGTAATAATAGTGGTAGTTGTAATGGTAATGGTAGTTATAAACCCGTGGTCTCCTCCAGTAAGGTCGGTAATAACATGGGGGATCATTTTCAATCCATATATTTACCCGTGGAACGCAATCGTAGTAATAAGAATAGTGTTCAACTACTGGTGGAGGACAATAGTTATTGTAATAACTTCGGTAATATACGTTTGTTCTAGGTGTGTAGCACGCAGCCCCGGGGGGAACAATGGGAGACGCAATACCATACATAAGGGTGTTCAAAAACATGGTTGCTCCCAGTGCAATAAGAGCTCCTTCCCAGCGATCGTCGCAATCTGCTCTTGCAACACCCAGAGGAGCCACAACTAAAGCCACAAGTATCGCTAAGGCAATAACCTTGGTTTTCATTGTTCTCGCCCTCCTCATATTAGGTTGTCAAATACTAAAACAAGTATATCATGATACACATACCATTTAAACTGTGTATTAATTTACTCCTGAATTGGTGTGCTAAGTTCAAGTTAATCGGCCTGTGGATCTTGCTGTTTTTATTACCTATTAGACGAGACGCGTACAAAAAGGTTTACTTCTTGCCGGAAATGCCGCTAAATTTTTACCTCTTTCCGGCCGCTAACCTCGCCTGCTCTTTCGTAAATGCCGCTTTTCCCCCCGCTTTTATATACGAGCCTGATTTCATTTATGGTCATTTCTCTGTCGACTGCTTTACACATATCATAAATTGTCAGTGCAGCACTCGCCACTGCCACGAGTGCTTCCATCTCTACCCCAGTTCTATCGAAAGCTTTAACCGTAGCCTCGATCTCTATGGTGTAGTCATTTTCGTTGGGTTTGAAATAGAGCTCTACATTTGAAAGTTGTATTGGGTGGCATAGAGGAATCAAATCGCTGGTTTTTTTTGCCGCCATGATCCCCGCAACTCGGGCCGTCTCAAGGACATTTCCCTTCCTTGCCTTGCCGGTTAGAATTAAGTCTAGGGTTTCTTCCCGCATTTTTATGCTACCCTTGGCAGTCGCCTGCCGCCACGTCTTTTCCTTTTCGGACACATCAACCATCTTAACCCGACCGGCGGAGTCAAGGTGGCTGAGCACTAATTCCAGTTGTTTTTTATCCATGGTATATTCCTTTGACTTGTTTTCTCTAGCATACTTTTATCACAACCACCAAATCCCCAGGTGGCATCCCGAAAAAATTCTGGTCACCGAGGCACCGAAAGTATAGTCTATCTCCGTCATTCGTTCCGGGTGGAATTTCAACTACAAGTTCTCGCTGTTCTTCCCTGAAGCCATTTCCTTTGCAGGCACTGCATTTTTCGATGTTTCCCTTATGGATTGTTCCGTTTCCAAAGCAAGTGTCGCAGAAAATCAACCTGGAGTAGAAAATCGCTTCCCGTCCCCCTTCCGTGGCGGTCTTCTGTTCGACCTGCAGGTAAAAGCAAAGATCCATACCCTTGGTTAGAGTATTGCCAGTTCTGGCAATTCCAAAGTAATCGGCTAAAATAGAATTCGTTAAATCACTGTGGAAAATGTTGACCTTAATGTTATCATCTAACCCAAATTTACATGAGCGTCTTCGGTGCCCTGTACCGTTGTACCGCTTGATGTAAATTCTATCGTAGCTGGCTTTCTTTTGGGGATTACTGAGTATTTCATAGGCAAGGGAGATGAGCTGAAAACGTTTAGCGGCTTCAGCGTCACCGGGATTACGGTCTGGGTGGCAGCGGAAAGCTAGTCTCCGGAAAGCTTTCTTAATTTCCGCTTGACTTGCCTCCGGATGAATATCTAGTATTTCGTAAAGATTTAGAGAATGATAACTCATATGTACTTTTTTATTTGGATCCGTCTCACAATTTTTCTTTTTTTTAATTTTAAGTAGAAGATAATTCGTTGACAAGAGTTTTCTATGTCGATTATATGCCTCTAAAAGAACAAGGTTTTCAAAGAAGGAAAAATGCTTGCCAGGGTTTACAGCGGTGCTGTTCTGGGAATTGACTCTTATATCGTAGAAGTAGAGGTAGATATTGCATCCGGTCTCCCTTCATTCTCCACCGTAGGATTACCAGATGGTGCTGTTAAAGAAAGCAGGGAAAGGGTTAGGGCCGCTATAAAAAACAGCGGTTACAGTTTCCCCCCGGAAAAAATAACTGTAAACTTGGCTCCCGCTGATATAAAAAAGGAAGGTGCCGGATTCGATCTCCCGATTTCCATTGGTATTCTGGCTGCTTCCGGCCTGGTAGAAAAAGATAAGCTTGGTGAATACCTCCTCGTGGGGGAACTTTCTCTTGATGGGAGAGTTAAACCTGCCAGAGGACTCTTACCAATTACCCTGGGAGCAAAAAAAGAGCATGCCAGGGGAATTATACTCCCCGTGGAAAATGCCAGTGAAGCTGGTGTTGTCGAGGGTATAGATGTTCTCCCGGTTCGCCACCTTTCCGAGGCTGTTGATTTTCTGAACGGTGAAAGAGACATCAAGCCGATCAAGGTAGACATAGATGCACTTTTTTCGGAGATAAACAGGTACCCGGTTGATTTTAGTGATGTGAAAGGTCAGGAACTCGCTAAGCGAGCCCTAGAAATAGCAGCCGCCGGCAATCATAACATTATTATGATTGGCCCCCCGGGGTCAGGGAAAACCATGCTTGCGCAAAGGCTTCCCACGATTCTTCCCCCGTTGACTTTTGAGGAAGCATTGGAAACAACGAAGATCTTCAGCGTATCGGGAATCTTGAACAAGCCCCTTATGACAGTGCGGCCTTTCCGATCTCCTCATCATACAATATCAGACGCTGGGTTGATCGGTGGCGGACAGCTTCCAAAACCAGGGGAAGTGAGCCTCGCCCACAATGGTGTATTATTCCTTGATGAATTGCCGGAGTTTAGGAAAAACGTTCTGGAAATGCTCAGACAGCCCATTGAAGACGGAAGGGTAACCATTGCTAGGGCCTCTGTGACCCTCACGTATCCTTCAAGGTTTCTGCTGGTAGCGGCTCTTAATCCCTGTCCCTGTGGATATTTTGGTGACAGCGTACACCAATGTCGCTGTTCTGCAACCCAGATACAGCGCTACAGATCCAAGCTTTCGGGCCCCCTCCTTGATAGGATTGATCTCCATATCGATGTGCCAAACGTAAATTTTGACGATCTTGCTACGGATAGAGGAATAGAAAATTCTGAGAAAATAAGGTCCAGGGTAATGTCAGCAAGAAAAGTACAACTGGAAAGGTTCAACAAAAACAGGGGGATATTTTGCAACAGCCAGATGGGCCCCAGGCTCATAAAGAAGTTCTGCAATGTTGATGAAAATTGTGAAAATCTTTTAAGAATGGCCATTGATCGCCTGGGACTGAGCGCCAGAGGATACCACCGGATACTCAAGATAGCCAGAACAATAGCAGACCTTGCAAGTTCTGAATGTATCGAGGAAAGCCACCTGGCCGAAGCTATTCAATATAGAACACTGGATCGCGATTACTTTGGTCAGTTTTAGGAGCTTTTGATAGAATACCTATGTCCTGTGACAGATAGCAAAGGATCAAGAATCTTCCATGTATTACCGCAGAAATAATCGCTCACCCGTTACTGCTAAGAAAAGCTTAATTTCACGATTTCTTCTCTGGGCCTTCGGGGGAGTAATTGTTATTGCGCTACTCTTTGGCCTAACTGCGCTCTTAATTTATCAGCATTATACGAGAGACTTACCTAGTATCGATAAGCTCCGAAAATACGAGCCACCAACGGTGTCTTATGTCTACGATCGAGATGGAAACGTTGTGGCCGAGTTTTTCAAGCAAAAACGAATAGTGATACCGATCGAAAAGATTCCCGATCCTCTGATAAAGGCTTTTATCGCTGCAGAAGATGCACACTTCTACGATCACCCTGGGATTGATCTCATGGGCGTTGCAAGGGCAATGATAAAAAACATACAAGCTGGAACAATAGTGCAGGGTGGAAGTACGATCACCCAGCAGGTTGCCAAGTCCCTGCTTTTATCCCCTGAGAGAAGCTGGTCAAGGAAATTCAGGGAGGCTATCCTTGCCTATAGGATAGATAGCAAGCTCACCAAGAATGAGGTTCTCTACCTTTACCTGAACCAGATATACCTTGGACACGGCGCATACGGCGTGGAAGCTGCCGCACAAAACTACTTTGGGAAACACGTATGGGAATTGACACTGCCTGAATGTGCTCTTTTGGCAGGATTGCCTAGCGCCCCGTCGAGGTACTCCCCTTGTGCCCATCCCGATAAGGCACTCGCTAGGAGACGGTATGTCTTAAGAAGAATGAGAGAACTCGGTTTCATCAGTGAAAAAGATGAAAAACAAGCCAATAAAGTTCCCCTTAACATTGTAACTTGTGGCAGAAGCCTTTCTCCGCAGCTTAATTACTTTACGGAGGAAGTAAGGCGTAAACTTCTTGAGAAATTCGGTGAAGATGTCCTCTATAACGAGGGTCTCAAGGTATATACCACTCTCGACAGCAAATTACAGAAAGAAGCAGAATATGCTGTGGATAAGGGTCTAAGGGAACTTGATAAGCGACAGGGTTACTGTGGCCCGGTCAGTCATCTTAGCAGCTCTGAGATGGAAAGTTACTTGGCAAGGCTGCGGGAGAAACAAGCTCGGAGTAAGTTTCAACAAGGGCGAATCGTAAAAGGGGTTGTCCTAGGAAAAGAGGTAAATAACAAGGTTTATAAAATATCTTTAGGATCTTGTAATGCTAAAATGCCCTTTTCAACGGTCAAATGGGCAACTCGCTCCAAGCCGTATGACTTCTGCAAGTGGAAGCCCCCAGGTAGAGAGCCTTCAAGGTTATTCAAGAAGGGAGATGTTATCCTGGTTCGGCTGGAGAAGCAGACCTCGGGGCAAAGAAAGGATGATGTTTTCTGGCAAGTATCCTTGGAGCAAGATCCAAAAGTCCAGGGAGCCCTGGTGTGCATGGAAAATGAAACTGGGTTCGTGAGGGCTCTTGTTGGTGGAGCCTCTTTTACCAGAAGCCAGTTTAATAGAGCCACCCAGGCTTTAAGGCAACCCGGTTCTGCTTTTAAGCCAATCATATATTCGGCCGCACTGGACAACGGTTACAATCCTTTGAGCATTATCGTGGATGCTCCCATAGGCTTTCCTGACCCTAGTTTGAATGGCTACTGGAAACCACACAACTACGGCAACAAGTTTTACGGACCAACGTTTTTTAGGGAAGCCTTAATACATTCGAGAAACGTTGTCACCATCAAAATTTTGATAAGCATAGGGGTGAACACGGCAATCGAGTATGCAAGAAGGCTGGGAATAACGACGCCCCTGACCCCAACGTTGTCTCTGGCTCTAGGAGCTTCTGGCGTATCATTAATGGAGATGACCGCTGCGTATTCGGCTTTCGCAAACCTTGGATTCAGGGTTGAACCGATAATGATTACAAAAGTTATTGATAGGCACGGAGAAGTTCTTTACGAGAAAAACCCGGAAAAAAAAGAGGCTCTGTCCCCGGATACTGCCTTTGTAATAAACCACCTGCTCCAGGAAGTCGTGCTCTATGGAACTGGTCAGCGTGTGAAGGCACTGAATCGTCCTGCCGCCGGTAAAACAGGGACGTCTAACAACCTGAGAGATGCCTGGTTTATTGGCTATACTCCTGAACTTTTGACAGGTGTGTGGGTAGGGTTTGACGAGGAAAGGTACTCGCTCGGTAGGAAAGAAACAGGAGCTAAAGCGGCCAGCCCTATCTGGCTTTATTTTATGGAAGAAGCCCTAAAGGATAAACCGGTAAAATTTTTCCCACCACCGCCCCCTGGAGTGGTTCTTCTGCGGATTAACCCTAAAACCGGTACGGTAGCCGATCCGGAAGATCGGAATGTTATCGTGGAAGCATTTAAGGCAAACAATTTACCAGAAACGGACAGGCAACCATCCGAAGAGGAACAAGGCTTTTTCAAAGCTGATATCCAGTAAACCTTCAGCAAGTCTAAAATATTACAGTACCATAGTTTATTAATAAACTAATCTTTTAACTTTTCTATTGACATAAATGTCCTGGTAAATAGAATTAGGGACTAAACCAACCCCCCAAGTTTTATCAACACTAGATTATTAACTTAAAAAGGTGAGGAGGATTAGGATGAAAAGAAGAGGATTTTTGGCAGTGCTGGTTGCTTTGGGATTCTTGGTAGTAACGGTATTTGTCCCGCATCAAGCACAATCAAAAACGATATTTGTCACGATTGGCACCGGAGGAATTACCGGAGTTTACTACCCGACGGGTGGTGCCATCGCTAAAATCGTGAACAAGAAAAGAGACGTCTATGG
>Ga0256841_1002045_pt1 | contig 16546 bp, 22 predicted proteins | sample 356308metaG_FD_185971 | JGI IMG/M metagenome (GOLD analysis project Ga0256841, IMG submission 185971) | Hydrothermal vent microbial communities from Mid Atlantic Ridge, Atlantic Ocean - 356-308 | ecosystem: Environmental > Aquatic > Marine > Hydrothermal vents | place: Atlantic Ocean: Mid... | reverse complement strand
GCTAACATGCGTGTAAAATTTTTCATACGTTGTCTTTGTTTTAAATTGGGTTGAATTGTTTGAATTACATTGTTGATTTGCAGCAAAAATATATGGGTTTATAAACACCAACTAACAAACGAGTGCCGTTTTAGTAGATGCTTATCGTCTGCTAGTACTTGGAAGGCAATTGCGGGTACTTGTTCAAAGTTGCTTTTTACAAAAAACTGAATTTTAACAGATTGAAGAAAAAATAAGGCCAGTGGAGGGCACACCGTAGACTGGTAGTACCCCCGCTGACCAAATTATGTACATATATTTACTTTAGTTTAGCGACAGCAAAGCTTCTTTTGACAACGACTTTTCTAAAACCACCACATTATTCTTATATGATTTTGAAAAAGGAATGTCATAACTGCTTTTTTTTATAGTACATTTTGATTTACCGAAATGAATTCTAGATATATAATTTTTGTTTACTATATAGCTGTTGTGTATTCTGGTAAAATTTTCGGGCAATATAGCTTCAAAAGACTTTAATGTTTTATAAGCGCTTATCACACTATCATCGGCCATAAAAAAATCGGTTGAATTGTTATCGGCTTTTAAAAAAAGTATTTCTTCTATATCTATAAATCGGTAATCTTTATATGATTTTAAACACAATTTGCTCGATTGTTCTTTATTTATTTTTGAAAACATTGAAATGGTTTTACGCAATTCAAATTGGTTTACGGGTTTTAATAAATAATCAAAAAAATTATTTTTGATACTATTGTACGCATGGGCTGTTGATTGAGACAGTGCGATAAAACGCGGTAATTCGTGTACATATTTATACAAATCATTAACAAAATTAAAGGCGTTTAAACCGCTGGTATTATCTACATCTATAAATACTAAATCCGGATTGTGCTCTAATATCAAGTCTAGCGCTTTGTTATAGCAACCTGAGTTACCAACACATATATAATCAGGAAACTTGGTAAAGCTCCTATACAACTCTTCTACGACAGATTCGTTGCTTTCAATGATTATATATTTATATTTCATGGTAAACCCTGATTTAGCTATTGCTAAATTAAGCCTTCAATTTTGTTTTGCATTACACTTTTTGTGTAAAAAAAGTACACTTTTTGTGTAATGATATTAGTTAATAAATAGGTATTTTTGTTAAAATTCGCTAAACAATTATGAAAAAAATCAAATACATACTTACCTTACTAGTACTAGTATCCGCTTTCGGCCATTCGCAAATAACCAACCAGCATGACTTATTACTCGTTAAAACCGCTCGGTTTATATATAGTCAACAACAGCAAATAAACACTATCAAAATCCGTTTTTTAAAGCAAAAAGCTGCTGCGGAAGCTGCTGAATTGGCATTCTATAAAAATTTCGGCACGGCTATTTCCGGTATTGAAGCTGCTACAAAAAAATTATTAGGAGATAAGTATAGTTCTTTTTTAAAAGATATTGATTTTGAAATGAGCCGAGACAAACCGTTGGCTTCTGAAAAAGAGGCTGATTTATTTATCAAATCTTTATATGACAGCGCTCGGGGCAATATCGAATCGCCGGTTTTAGAAACCTTATTGGCCTATCAATACCAAAAGAACCCCGTTGACGAATTTTTAGCAAATAAGGTGGTTACTTACCAGCTAAAAGAAGACGAATTTACGCTACTACCTGAGCGTTTAAACATTACATTGCCCGCTAGTTGGATTGCGTTAGATTTCAACTCGCCTACGATACTCAAAAGGTTTAAAAGTGAATACGGTACAGGAAATGCCGAAATTACCATCAGTATAACCAGTGCCGATACCACGATTCAAAATGCCGATATCCAAAGAGCTGCTTATAGCAATAACAGCAGTATTTCTTATAGTTTACCAACAAAAAACAAGCAAGAAAACTCAGTGCAAAAAAGACAACTCATAAAATATATAACATTGCCTGAAAATATTGTTTTAAAAATTAAATGTACTACTTACGGCATTTCAACTAATGACTTAGCCTTACAGTATAAAAAATATGAACCACTATACGAATCTATTATCCAATCTATTGAATTTGGTAATGAGCAGCAGAAAGATGCTCTGATTTCTTTTAAATATTAATTACCAACAATTAATATAAAAATACTTCCTTTCTTTTTCAATTTCTACCGTCCGGTAGAGGGGTAATTGAAAAGAGGCTGTTCGCTCAGCCTCTTTTTCTTTTTATATGTCTGCCCTAAGTATCTACGTATGCACGCAGGTGGCATTCGCAAATAATCACCCGTTCAAATGGTATTGCAATATTTTTGATATTATTTAAAAAAAGAATCTACAAATTCTATTTTGTTAAATACTTGCAAGTCATCAATACCCTCGCCGACGCCGATATATTTTACAGGAATTTGAAATTGGTCAGAAATACCAATGACCACCCCGCCTTTGGCAGTTCCGTCTAATTTGGTAACTGCTAATGAAGTTACTTCAGTGGCTTTGGTAAACTGAGTTGCTTGTTCAAAAGCATTTTGTCCGGTAGAACCATCTAATACCAACAACACATCGTGTGGGGCATCTTCAACCACTTTTTGCATTACGCGTTTTATCTTGGTAAGCTCATTCATTAAATTTACCTTGTTATGCAACCTACCGGCAGTATCTACGAGCACAACATCTATATCTTGATTGACAGCTGCTTGAATGGTATCAAAAGCTACTGAAGCAGGGTCGCTGCCCATTTGTTGTTTTATAATAGGCACTTCTACCCTATCGGCCCATATTTGTAATTGGTCTATGGCAGCTGCCCGAAAGGTATCTGCGGCTCCTAACATTACGTTAAGGCCTTGTTTTTTAAATTGTGCCGCTAACTTACCGATGGTTGTGGTTTTCCCTACTCCGTTTACGCCCACTACCATGATTACATATGGTTTTTTGTCTTTTGGGATAGTAAATTCTGTTTCGTTTTCAACATTATGTTCTGATAAGAGTCGGGCAATTTCTTCACGGAGTATTTTATTGAGTTCGTCGGTACCTAAGTATTTATCTTTGGCAACCCTCGCTTCTATACGGTCAATAATTTTAAGGGTTGTATTTACTCCTACATCTGAAGACACCAACACTTCTTCTAAATTATCTAAGACATCATCGTCTACTTTTGCCTTTCCGGCAACGGCTTTTGAAAGTTTAGAGAAGAAGGTGGCCTTGCTCTTTTCTAAGCCTTTATCTAGGGTTTCTTTTTTTTCTTTTGAAAATAAATTTCTAAATAAACTCATTGTATACGATTTCGTTATATAGCCTAAAAAGCAGGTTTACAATATTTTAATAGATATCTCTCCATATCTTACCTATAAAATAAGGCAATTTAAGAGTCCATACAAATATAAAAAAGAAAAGCTACTTTCACGGTGGTGAAAGTAGCTTTTCTATATAGTTATAAATCGATTATTTTTTAAAAAAATCGTTTACTTTAGATGGATCCATAATTGCTTCTACAAAAGTATATGCTCCTGTTTTAGGAGATTTTACCATTTTAATAGCTTTTGTCAATCTTTTTGAGCCTGTTTGAAGTGATGCTACTGATTTCTTTGCCATAACTATTTAATCTCTTTATGAATTGTCATTTTTTTCATGATAGGATTGAATTTTTTTAATTCCATTCTATCAGGAGTGTTCTTTTTATTCTTTGTTGTAATGTATCTAGAGGTTCCGGGCAAACCGCTTGTTTTGTGTTCGGTACACTCTAAAATAACCTGAATTCTATTTCCTTTAGCTCTTGCCATTGTCTTTTATTTTTTTAAAAAGCCCTTTTCTCTTGCTTCTTTAATAACAGCAGAAATTCCTTTTTTATTAATATTTTTTAATGCTGATGCAGATACTTTTAATGTAATCCATTTATCTTCTTCAGGAATGTAAAAACGCTTTTTCATTAAATTAGCATGAAATTTTCTTTTGGTTTTATTCATGGCATGCGAAACATTGTTTCCCACCATGGCTTTCTTTCCTGTTAACTCACAAACTCTTGACATTTTCTTAACCTTTAAAAATTTGATATTTCAAAACGAGGTGCAAAAATAAAAACTTTTACCCAAATAACAAACTATTTTGTAGGGTTTTTTAGTATTTCTTTTCTCAACAACTCCAATGCTTTTACTGTGGTTCGTTGTATGACTTTTTCTCTGGGTTGCCCAAAATTAAATTCTTCAACAAAAACCTTCGTTGGCGTAGCTATACCAATAAACACCGCTCCTACCGATGTCTCTGTTTTATCTTTGGTAGGCCCTGCATTGCCGGTAACTGCAATAGCGTAATCTGTTTGGTATAATTGTTTGATGCCCGTAGCCATTTCTTTGGCAACTTGGGCGCTAACTACCGAATATTTTTTTATGGTTGCCGGCGCAACTTTTAAAATACTTGTTTTGATACGCTCGTGATAACTTACCACTGCGCCAATAAAATAGGCAGAAGCTCCCGGTACCGAAGTAATTGCCGTGGCAATGGCTCCTCCTGTACAGCTTTCGGCAGTGGCGAGTGTTTTTTTCTCTTTTAGTAGCAATTGCCCTATAACTTCTTCTAACGGAACATCATCACCAACACCAACTGTAATATCACTAACCAAGTTAGTCAATGATGTGAGTTCTTTTTCCATCATCTTTTCAAGTTGCTCTTTATTTGTTCCTTTTGCCGTCAGCCGCAATCTGGTTCTTCCGTATGATGGCAAATATGCTAATTTGATTTCGGTAGGCAACTTATTTTCCCATTCTTCTAATCTTTCTGCAATTTTACTTTCACCCATACCGTAAGTGATAATATTTTTATGGATGATAAACGGCAAATGGAACTTTTTCTGTAATTTCGGTAGCACCTCATAGTTTAACAAGCCTTTCATTTCATTAGGAACACCGGGCATTGAAACAAAAATGGTATTTCTTTCTTGAAACCACATCCCCGAAGCCGTTCCTAAATTATTCTTTAGAATGCTTGCTTTTGTAGGCAACATGGCCTGCAGCAAATCTAATTCGGTATATTGATACTTAATTTTTGCAAAAAGGTATTTTATATGTTCTTGAATATCTTTGTGCATCACCAACCTATCGTCAAAATATTCGCATAAAGTATGTTTGGTAATATCGTCTTTTGTAGGCCCTAACCCTCCGGTAAGAATAACAATATCTGCATTTTCTTCAGCTTCTTGCAAAGCTTTTAAAATATGCTGTTTATCATCTTGTATCGATGTAATTTGATATACGGAAACTCCTATTTTATTGAGTTCTTTGCTAATGTATGCTGAGTTGGTATCGACAATCTGTCCGATAAGGATTTCGTCGCCAATGGTAATTATTTCTGCTTGCAACTTAAAACTTCTTTTAGGGTTTTTCTCTGTTCTTATTTCACTTTAATTCTAAAGGCTTCGGTATCTTCTAGTTTACCAATCAGGATGTCATTCTCTTTCACTTTACCCACCCCTGCAGGGGTTCCGGTAAAAATAATATCGCCTTTTTTTAAGGTAAAGAATTGAGATACATAGGCTAGCAACTCATCTATTTTCCATAACATCGCTTTTGTATTTCCATCTTGTACTACCGCCTCATTCTGAAGTAATTGAAAATGTAAATCGGCTAAATCAAATTGCTCTTTTGGATAGAATTTTCCTACAACAGCACTCCCGTCAAAGGCTTTGGCTTTTTCCCACGGCAAGCCTTTTTCTTTACATATTGCTTGTATATCCCTAGCCGTAAAATCAATTCCCAAGCCTATTTCATCATAATACTTATGGGCAAATTTTGTGTCGATATATTTACCTACTTTGTTAATTTTTACCAGTACTTCTACTTCGTAATGGATATCACTAGAAAACGGCGGAATAAAAAAAGGCATTTTTTTGGGTAAAATAGCCGAATCGGGCTTTAAAAATACCACGGGCTCTAAAGGCTTTTCATTGGCCAATTCTTCAATGTGTTTGGCGTAATTACGCCCGATACAGATAATCTTCATAAAATTGTTAGTTTGTTAGTGTGTAATGACAAATGGCCTATCTAAAATCATCATTCAATTTAAGGAATCCATTTTTTTTCAAAATTAGGTTTGCGTTTTTCTAAAAAGGCATTCCGCCCTTCTTTGGCTTCATCAGTCATATAGGCCAATCGGGTAGCTTCACCGGCAAATACTTGTTGGCCGACCATGCCATCATCTGTTAAATTCATAGCGAATTTTAACATTTTAATAGAGGTTGGCGATTTTTCGAGTATTTCTTGTGCCCATTGATAGGCGGTTTCTTCTAATTCATCATGCGGTATTACGGCATTGACCATTCCCATTTCATAGGCTTCCTGTGCTGAATAATTTCTTCCTAAAAAGAATATTTCGCGGGCTCTTTTTTGCCCTACCATCTTCGCTAAATATGCCGAACCATACCCTCCGTCAAAACTGGTAACATCGGCATCTGTTTGTTTGAAAATGGCATGTTCTTTACTGGCCAATGTCAAATCACAAATTACATGTAGGCTATGACCGCCACCTACGGCCCATCCTGGAACCACGGCAATGACCACTTTAGGCATAAAACGTATTAAACGTTGTACTTCCAGAATATTTAACCTATGATATCCGTCTTCACCAACATATCCTTGATGGCCTCTTGCCTTTTGGTCGCCGCCACTGCAAAAAGAATACACCCCGTCTTTGGTAGAAGGCCCTTCTGCCGATAACAATACCACGCCGATATCGGTATCTTCTAGTGCATCATAAAAAGCATCGTATAATTCTTTGGTTGTTTTCGGGCGAAAAGCATTGCGTACATTTGCCCTGTTAAAGGCTATTCTGGCTACTCCTTTGCACTTTTTGTAGGTGATGTCTTCGTACTTTTTTGAAATTTTCCAATCTATCTGTATCATATTTTACGATTTTATTCGTTTGTAAAGATAGAATTAATGAAAAAGACTAAAAAATTAGTCTCATAAAAACTAAAAAAATTGTTACAGATTATGAAGAAATTGTACATCAAACTCTTCTTTATTTTGTTTTCTGTTGCCGTATTCGCCCAGAATGTGCATACAGAAACTTTTGAATCACTAGAATTAAGTGGTGAATTGAATAGTGAGAGAACGCTAAAGATTTATGTACCCGATTCTTATAAACTAGACTCAACGCGTGTATACCCGTTAGCTATTGTGTTAGATGCCGAATACCTATTTGATGTGTATGTGGCCAATTCTAAACTTTTTGCATTGAGAGATAAGGCTCCTGAGCAAATTGTTGTGGGTATTTACCAAAATCAAAAAAATGAACGCAAAACCGACTGTGGGGTAAATCTCAACAGTATGCTTACTGAAAGCAGTTCTAAATTTTATAAATTCATTAAGAACGAATTGATAAGTTATATTGAAGACAAATACAGAATTTCTCCGTTTAAAACCATTGTAGGCAATACGATTACTGCAAATTTCAGTAATTATTTTATGGTTGAAAAGAACCCTATTTTTAATGCCTATATCAATATCAACCCCAGTTATTCGAGAGATATTGCCGAATTATTTAACGGTAAGGTACCAAACTTGAATACTAATACTTATTATTATTTGAATACGGGCAATTACAACGGAAAAAAGAAAGACAAGTTTATTGAGAGTATCTACTATGTGCTGAAAAATTTCGAAAATGAGAATTTTAAATACAAATACGATACGTTTAGCAATGCAACCAAAACCTCGTCTATAGGGCAAGCCATACCTTCTGCCTTGGCACATATTTTTGCGATGTACTCTTCTATTTCAAAAGAAGAATTTGATGAAAATATAGCCGATTTGAGTCCGGCTGAAGCCATTGAGTACCTAGAAAAGAAATATGTTGAAATTCAATACTTATTTGGAGCTAATTTAAAGATAAGGCAACGTGATATTTTTGCTATTGAGTCTATTATTTTAGATAAAGAAGAAGGCGACTACCTGGAAGAGTTTGGTAAAATGATTAATCGGCTGTACCCTGAATCTCCTATTGGCGATTATTATATCGGGCAGTATTACGAAACCGGAAACAACTTGAAAAAAGCCTTAAAATATTATAAAAACGGCTATGCTAAAATTTCTAGTGACGACCCTAATGCCGATGGGTATTTTCAAAACGTAGAACGTGTTTTAGCCAAGCAAAAAAGTTTAAAAGGCGGAAATGAAGACGAAGCTCAAGAAGATATTATTGAAGACGACGCCGTGGATGAAAGTAACTCCGGAGAAGGGAAATAAGGTTAAAAAAGAAAAATACAAAACAAAAAAAGCTACTTTTTTAACAGTAGCTTTTTTGTTTTGCAGTAAAAATTGAACCTTATTATTTATATACAGATTCTTTACCAAATTCTTTACATAATAAATAATAGAACATGGCTCTGTATTTATTTCTGTTAGAGCTTCCCATTTTTTCGCATACCTTTTTAATAGCTTCGTCTAATTTAGGACTGTCTTTTAAGCCTAATTTTTTGATAAGGTAGTTATTTTTAACAGTAGCAAGCTCACTCTGATCAGTACAAGAAACCGAAGCAGCGTCTCTATTATATATTGAAGGGCCACAGCCAATAGTAACTTTAGTTAATAAATCCATATCAGCATTTACACCGCATTTAGATTTAAGTTCGCTGGCATATAATGCGATTAGTTCGTCTCTTTTACTCATAATTTTTTATTTTAAAATTGGTTAATAAATAAGCCATTAAATATGACTTTCAAATATAAAGATTTTTTTAACACTTTTCAACTTAAGTTTTTAACAAAAAGTTTTTTTTATTTTATAAAAATTTAAAATATTCTTTTAATACAAAATCATTGGCCGTAGTTGGCGTGAAAATTTCTAATAATTTTGGCTTATCCTTATTTATGTAAAATACCTCCAACTGTTCTTTCAAATCTCTTTCATTATTGGCAGTATGGTATTCAAGATGGTACATTTCGCATAATTGTTTTGCTGTTAACCGATGGGGCGCTTCAAAATAATTTAATGCATTGGTAGTACTCGGGCCGGGTATAAACCTAAAAATACCGCCACCTCCATTATTTATCAATATGATTCTGAAATCATTTCTCATATAATTATTCCACAAGGCATTGCTGTCGTACAAAAAACTAATATCTCCGGTAATTAATACCGTTGTTTCTTTTACGGCCAATGCGGCACCAATAGCTGTTGCGGTACTTCCGTCAATACCACTGGTACCTCGGTTGCAAAATACCTGTAAAGAGCCTTGAATATCAAATAGTTGTGAATATCGTATAATTGAACTGTTACCCAATTGTAATTGTATATTTCCAGGCAAATGGTTTATAACAATATCAAAAACTTTTAAATCAGAAAACACCGCTTTTGCTAAAAATTGTTGATGTTTTTCTTTTCGTTGTTTTTTTAGGGTAAGCCCGAATTCTCGATAAGTACTCTTTAGCGGGTGTACCAATGATAAAAACACCTCAAAAAATAACGTAGCTGTTGTTTTAACATGTTGTGTAAGGCAATGATAGGTGTCGGGGGCATTTTCGGCATCAATGTGCCAGTGCTCTCTAGGCCGATACGTGCGTAAAAATTGTTTTATTTTTTTTGAGACTATCATTCCGCCTAATGTGAGGAGTATCTCGGGCTGTAATTTTTCAAATTCTTTATCGGTTAACGGAAATATCAATTGATCGATATTGTTGATAAATACAGGATGATGTACATTAGAAATGGTCTCTGTAAAAACCAATACTGATGGGTCTTTTGCCAACTCTGCTAATTGTTCTTGTAATTCTTTATTTGGAAAATGGCTCCCTATCAACACCATTTTTTTTGTTGCTTTATTCCATTGTGCAGCATATTTGGTAAGACTCCCCGTTAACCTTACTTGCTTCGTCAACACTTCTTTTACAGCTATTTTTTTGATGGATAATTTGTCGGTAATTTCATACAAAGGTTCATCAAAAGGCACATTGATATGTACCGGCCCATGTTTTTCGATAGCTGTTTTAAATGCCGTTTCCAACTGTTGTTTATTATCGGCTTCATAGCGTCTGCCTTCGCTTAGGTTGGCATTGTATAAGCTGTGGTTTTTAAAGACATTTTCTTGCCGGATGGTTTGCCCATCGCCAATATCTATCAAGTGCTTTGGTCTATCGGCAGATAGTACTATTAGCGGAATCGTACTGTAAAAGGCTTCGGCAACTGCCGGATAATAATTTAATAATGCCGATCCGGAAGTGCAAACGAGTACAGTAGGTTGTTGTAATTGCTGGGCAATTCCCAACCCAACAAAAGCCGCACAGCGTTCGTCTACAACACTATATGTTCTTATTCTTGGCTGATTGGTAAAACCGATTATAAGCGGTGCATTTCGAGAACCGGGAGAGATAATAACATGTTTTATTTGATAGGCAAGGCTGTACTCAACTACCAATTGAGCGAGTTCTTTTTGTGAATATATCATCTTTTATCTGTATCCCGATAGGTATCGGGAATTAGGATTTGAATTTATTATAAAATATAGAAATACATTCATCATTTAATACCATATTTATCAAATAAATAGAGTATTGAGGCCATTGTTGCCGCCCCCAATTCCAATTCGCGTTTGTTAACGGCATTGAAAGTATCGGCAGCGGTATGATGGTAATCGAAATAGCGTTGTGAATCTGGGCGCAAGCCTAACAACACATTACTTTCTTTTTTTAACGGGCCGATATCGGCACCGCCGCCGCCGCTGACAAATTTATGAATATTGTAGGGTTCAAATAGGGGTTTCCACTGCAAGATGTGTTTAAAATTTTCGTCATTACAGGTAAATCCAAATCCCCTTGGGGTAAACCCACCGGCATCAGATTCTAATGCTACAATATGGTTTTCGCCATTAGTTTTTACAGTAGTGGCATAGGTTTTACCTCCTCTCGAACCATTTTCTTCATTGGCAAAAAGCACCACCCTAAGGGTTCTTTTGGGTCGAATTTTTAGTTTTCTAAACAACCGTAATACTTCCATAGACTGTACAATTCCGGCACCGTCATCATGGGCTCCATTGCCTAAATCCCATGCATCGAGATGTCCGCCTACAACGATAATTTCATCGGGATACACACTTCCTTTAATTTCGCCAATGACATTAAACGACTGTGCATCGGGTAAGTTTTGACAGTTTTGTTTGAAATATAACTTTACCTTAAATTTTTCGCCTCTTAACAGTTTGCTCAATAATTCGGCACCATTGGTACTGATGGCTGCTGTGGGAATTTTTTGATTTTCAGGAGTATCGCCGTAACTCATCACTCCCGTATGCGGGTAATTGTCTAACTTCAGGTTCATAGAGCGTACAATGGCAGCTACGGCTCCATATTTACCGGCAACTCTCGCTCCGTTATACCGTTGCCCCACAGTAGCTCCATAGGCCTGCATGGTTTCAATTTTTTCGGCAGGCATAGACCTATTGTAAAATACTATTTTACCTTTTACTTTATCACCTAAGGCTTCTACTTCTTTGACGCTTTGTACTTCTATCACTTCGGCTAATATTCCTTCATTAGGTGTTGCTATGGAGCCTCCTAAAGCACAAATAGCTACAGGGAATTTGCCATAATTTGTTTCTATATGTGCTGTTTCTTTTTCGCCACGAACCCAATGCGGAACGGTGACAGGCTGTAACCAAACACTGTCTAGCCCTATTTTTTCAAGTTCGGTTTTAGCCCAAGCTACAGCTTTTTTATCGCCTTCTGAGCCTGCTAGCCGGGCTCCGACTCTATTCGTTAGTTGGTCTAGCCATTGGTAACTATTGCCATTAGTGAGCGATGCTGTATAAATTGTTCTCAGTTGGATAGAGTCTTGTTTATACTCCGATTGCTGTGCTCCTATTAAAATACTCATTAAGAGTGTTATTATTGTTAGGGTTGTTTTCATATGCTGTTCTCAAAACCTCATCTTCAGAGATTCTTCTAAGAGATATTTTTTGTTAAACTTTATACGTTACTAATGCCTTTATTTTGTAGAATTTAGCGCGGTCAATCATTTTCTAATTGATTTTTAAATTCTTCTAAGCGGGCTTTTGTTTTATCATCCAATTCGGGTTCTTGTATGTCTTTATATTGTTGTAAGGTTTGTAAAATGGTAGTAGCTACTAACAACCGCGCCGTAGGCTTATCATCTGCCGGAATGATATACCAAGGGGCTTTTTCTGTTGATGTTCGGTTTAACAGGTCTTCATAACATTCTTGGTATTGATTCCATAATTTTCGCTCTTTCAAGTCGCCGGCCGAAAACTTCCAATTCTTTTGTTGTAACCGAATCCTTCTCATCAGTCTGTTTTTTTGCTCCTCTTTAGAGAGATGCAAAAAGAATTTTAGTATTATCATTCCGTTTTCGGCAATATGTTGCTCAAAATTATTGATGTGTTTCATTCGTTTCTGATAAAAAGCAGCATCTAAATCCTTTATACTTTTTACTGCCGGTATACGCTCTCCTAAAATATATTCGGGATGTACGCGTGTTACCAATACATTTTCATAATGTGTACGGTTAAAAACGCCTATTTTGCCTCTTTCGGGCAAGGCTATATAATGCCTCCACAGAAAATCGTGTTTCAGCTCTCTTTCGGTAGGCACTTTAAAACTGTGCACAACTACTCCCCGCGCATTGACATCTTTAAAGACTTCGCGTATTAAACTGTCTTTGCCCGAAGTATCCATTCCTTGTAAACACACCAACATACTGTATTTGCCATGGGCATACATAGTATCTTGTAATTTACTAATTTGTTTACGCGTTTTTTTTAGTTGTTTTTTGGCATCACCAATTACTTCTTTGGTAGCAATGGCACTTAAATGTACTGATTTAGAAACTTTGTATTGATTGGTATTCATAGGTTTTGAACTGAAAGGTAAAAATAGTAATTTTAATCTTTAGTTCCTTCAATAGATTTTACCTTTCTATCTATTGATATTTTCTATCCGTTTTTAAATAGTTTTTGATAAAAATAATAGTACTTGCAAGGATGAAAAACACTGTACTACTACAAGCGAGCTCAAGAAGCAACGGAGACTCGCGTACCATTATCAACTATTTGAATGTAACGAATCAATTTGACATTATTGATTTAAGAACAAAAAATATTGGCCACTTTGATTATGACTTCAACAATGTCAATGATGATTTTATAGGATTAATGGCCGAAATCATTGAGAAATACGATACCCTTGTTTTTGTTACTCCGGTATATTGGTATACTATGAGTGGTATTTTAAAGGTCTTTTTTGACCGGTTTTCAGACTTGTTAAAAACGCATAAAGAATTGCGCAGAAAATTACGCGGCAAACAGATGGCTATGATGAGTTGTAGTAATTCTAATGATTTGAAAGAGGGATTTACGATGCCTTTTACTGAGAGTGCTAATTATTTAGGGATGTATTATTTAGGTGATATTCATACGTGGGTGGTAAACGGGGTGATACCTGATGAAGTAAAAATAAATATTGATATTTTTAGAGAAACTATTTCTTAACTTTCTCATTAAGAAGTCGAAATTTGTTTATCAGTGGATATAGTTTATTAAAATGAAACGATATCTTAGCATTGTAAAATAAATTGGAAAACGAATCCAATAAACTAAATCAAAATAATCGTATCTTTGAATTGTGGAAAAAATAGGTGACATAGAAATCCGAGTCGTAGGAAAATCAGGCAATCAAAGTTTGAGCCCTGATAACTATGATATTAAGTATATTGCAACGATTTTGCAAAATGTTGAGGACTTGTTATATCCAAATAATAAAAAGGACAGGCCAATCATTACTTATGATATTCAAGAAGGTTCTGTGAAACATTTATTTAAAACAACTATTCAAACAGTAATTGGATTTAGTGCTGTATTAGGTCAAATTCAAGCCAATGAATCCATAGATTTTTTAGAATTAAAAACTGCAAATGCAATTGAAAATATTCAAAATTTATCACGTCAGAAAAATTATGAATTTCAAATAAAAACTTCTCTGAAAGACGAGTATGAATTAACAATCAATCCTTCAACTAAATATTTTAGAACAGAAAATATTTGGGTTGAAGCAGAATTCTACTTTTATGGTATTTTAAAAGATGCTGGAGGAAAAAGTAAAGCTAATATCCATTTAGACACTCAAGATTATGGATACTTGTCAATTGAAACTGGGGAAGAGTTTTTAAAGAAAAGAGAAGAGAATTTACTTTATAAGAAATTTGGTGTTAGAGCGAGTGGAAAACAAAATATTGAAACTGGTGAAATTGACACAAAATCGCTTTCCTTAGTAGAATTAATTGATTATCAACCAAAATTTGATAATGACTATCTGAATTCGCTAATTAAAAAAGCCAAAAAAAGCTGGAAAAACATTAATTCTGATGAGTGGTTGTTAAATTTAAGAGGTGAATATGAAGCATAGTGTTTTATTAGATACAAGTTTTTTTATTCGACTTCTTAATGATGAAGATCTTCTTCATTCAAATGCTGTTGGTTATTTTTAATATTTCTTGGAAAATGAAATAGCTCTAAAAGTTTCTACAATTACTATTGCTGAATATTGTGTTCTAGGAGAACTTGAAGATTTACCTCTAAAGAACGTTCAAATTGTTCCGTTTAATTTGAAAGATGCAGAAAAGACAGGTGAATTTGCTAAAATTATTTTTATAGAAAATAAAATCAATTTAGAAAAACTTTCACCTCGAGCAATAATTCCTAATGACTCAAAACTTTTTGCTCAATCTGATTTAGATAAAACAGTTACTCATTTCGTAACCTCAGACGTTCGTTCAAAAAATACTTTAGCTTTATTAAAAAAAGGAACTAACCCAAAATTCGATATTATTTGTATTGATGTTCCGTTTACAGAAACATTCGGAATTTTAGATTTATAAAAATATGTTTTACAACAAGTCGTATAAAATTAATTGCTAGAGTGAATCTACCTTCCAAAATTCTCGCGAATTTCTATTATCAACTCTATGAGTATCTTAATTTACAGGTTGAATGATACTTTTTGGTCACTCTGCTATTTTTTTAATATCTGAACAAAAAAACCATCAAAAAAATCAATTCTTGATGGTTTTTATTTTTACCGGCACTACAAACTATGTATCAATAGAACCCAATACCCGTTTCATAAATCCGTTTAAGGCATCTTTCTTAGACATTCCTTCTTTGATCATTTTATCTACTTCCAAGGCTCCGTAAAGATTTGAAATCACTTCGCCCAGTACATCTAATTCTTCATCTTTTAATGAAGGCACTTCGGTCAAGGCCTCTAACGTTTCAATGGTTTCCACAATGTAGTCTTGATCATTTTCTTCAATAAAACCTACAAGGTGCTTAATTATTGGTAACTTCATTGACTAACTCTTTTAATACATCAAATTTATTGGTCTGTACTTGATTTACAAAAACTCCGTCTTTAAAAGCGGCAAAAGTCGGTAGGTTGTCTACCGTTGCCAATTTGCGTGTATTTGGAAACTTCTCGGCATCTACATATACAAAAACGGCTTCTTCATTCTCTGAAGCCAGTTTCTTAAACTTGGGTTTCATAATTCTGCAATTACCACACCATGTAGCCGCGTATTGCACCAATACCACTTTGTTATCTGCTATAATTTGCTCTAAATTATCTCGGTCTAATTCTTGAAACATAGTGTTGCGTATTAATGTGTAGCTAAATAGTCTGCTACTCCGTCTCTAGTTGCCTCCATGGCATCTTTGCCTTCTTCCCAGTTAGCGGGGCATACTTCTCCTTTTTCTTGTACATGGGTATAGGCATCTACCAAGCGTAAGTATTCGTTTACATTTCTACCCAATGGCATATCGTTAATACTTTCGTGAAAAACAACACCTTCTTCGTCTATTAAGTACGTAGCCCTATAAGTTACATTATCGCCTTCTACTTGAATGGTGTCTGTCTCTTCGTCGTATCGTTCATTGGTAATGTCTAAAATACCCAAGATACTCGATAAATTGCGGTTGCTATCTGCTAATATTGGATAGGTAACACCTTCTATCCCACCATTGTCTTTTGAAGTATTTAACCATGCAAAATGAACTTCAGGGGTATCACATGAAGCCCCTATCACTAGTGTATTTCTTTTTTCAAACTCGCCCAATGCATCTTGGAAAGCCCGCAATTCTGTTGGGCAAACAAATGTGAAATCTTTAGGATACCAAAATAGCAATACTTTTTTCTTATTGTTTACTGCTTCTTCTAATACGTTAATTTTAAATGTATCGCCCATATCGTTCATCGCATCTACATTTAAATTTGGAAATTTTTTACCTACTGCTGTAGCCATTATTTTATAATTTTATTTGTTAATATTGATTTTTTTACTTAGAACTCGTTTAAACTTTTTCAATTAGCTAAAAAATTGTCTTTTTGCACCTTATTTTTGTCTTTTTTTCCTTCCATAGCCTGGCTATGTAACTCAAAAAAGCCTTCAATAGGGTAAAAAACTCCTAATTTTCGCTTCAATCCAAAAAGTTTAAACGAGTTCTTATGCAAATATACTATTCGCATATAAAAATAATAAAAAAAACGAATGCTTCTTTTTATATTGGTATAAACTTTATTTATACT
>Ga0256841_1002044_pt1 | contig 16547 bp, 13 predicted proteins | sample 356308metaG_FD_185971 | JGI IMG/M metagenome (GOLD analysis project Ga0256841, IMG submission 185971) | Hydrothermal vent microbial communities from Mid Atlantic Ridge, Atlantic Ocean - 356-308 | ecosystem: Environmental > Aquatic > Marine > Hydrothermal vents | place: Atlantic Ocean: Mid... | reverse complement strand
GTACTAGCACCATTATATATGGTCATACCGTCCCAGCCCGTCTCTGTATTCCAGGTGTTGTCAAACTGCACCTGTACCGCTTCCGTAGCAGGATTATCCGGACACAATGTCCAGACTATGTTTTCGCCATTCGCGTAATTACCCGCTGTTCCACCCGTGTCAGTAAACTGACCCGTACAGCCGGTATAAGTTCCACCGGGATCCCCGGCAGATATTTGAGCCACAGCGAACTGTGAAGCTCCCAATAATAAAAGGATAGCAAACAAAAAACTTGCTGCAATCCTATTGTTCTGTAATACTTTTCTTTTCATGAGATTATAATTTATTAATAATGAATTTAGGATTCAAAACAGCAGCTTAATTAGCCAACAAATAAGGAATGATATCACGAGTAACAATTTCTTCTCGCATATTTTCCTGATTAGGGGTAATTAATAAAGCAGGACCATTCGCCGGATTTACATTGCTAGCAGACAAGAGTACACGCACTGCGTCTTCGGTGCTCATGCCAGGATTCTCCTGCAATTGCTTACCTAAAGCTACATGCATAGCATAGCTTAATTGAACTTGTTCCATGGCTTTATCAGCTGCTTTGGAAGTAAATCCATAAAGCTTAGAATACTTAGCTTCATAGCGATCAGCCAATTCTCTTAAATGCTCATCCGTAATTTGATCTTTACTTGTAATCACATCTTTCTGATACTGATCAAATGTTTTGATAAGAGATTCAACTTTTTGCATTGCAACATCGCGATCCACTAATTTGGGAACACTCTGACTAAATGCTGGGACGCTAAGGGTGAAAATTAAAAGCAATAGCGTGTACTTTAGCGTAGAATACACACTTGCTCTCATCCCGGTGGCCCGAGATAAAACAAAATTCGTCTTTTTCATGAGATTAAGTTTTGGTTATTAATGTAAAAATTCGTTCGTCGTATTAATATTGCCTTATACTTTTATAAAGCACTAAAGCCTCACACACTTAATGCATCCATGGAGATACACCACATGCATAGAGCCCAGTTAATCATTGGGTCACTGTCTTATATTACTATGCTGTATTGTTAATGTATAGCACAGTAATTCAACACCATTCTTAATACACGGAATCGTTCGTCTTTTCGCGTATTAATGTAATTGTTCGTCGTTAAAGCACCTCGCACTCGAGTTAGAAGCACTTTACACATGTCGAGTGCAAATATAAGGCTTGTTTATATATATACAATACCATTAAAAAGGTATTTTTTGAATATATATTATTATGATATATAAATGCAACTATTTCAATGCTTTTTGAAATATTAATTGCAAATTTTATCTACCAGTATATATTGCACTCATTCACCTTATGAGACGCAAAGTTATCCTATATTTTTATATATACATAAAATGTTGATATCTTTTTAAAGAATTTCTTCAAATTCAACTATTAGGCTACGATAGGAGCGATATATCTTCTAAGATACTTCACTTTCTTTAATTATTCTAACAAATTCCACTTAACTTTGCCCCTTTATTTCATCTATATAGGATATCAATACATGTCTAAAGCTAAAAAGGTCATCGAGTCATTCATTGAAGGTACAGATATAAAAATCGATGGAAAACGTCCCTGGGATATACAGGTTAAAGATGAAAAATTTTATTCCAGAGTAGTAAAGGATGGTGATTTGGGGTTGGGAGAATCTTATATGGAAGGATTGTGGGACACCAAAGAATTGGATAGTTTTTTTACCCAATTACTAAGAGCAGGTTTACAGCATCGATACCATTATAACTTAAGTCTCCTATTCTATATTGCTTTATCCAAGGTATTCAATATTCAGTCAAAAAGGCGCGCTTTTGATGTTGGAGAAAAACATTATGATTCAGGAAATGACCTCTTCCAAGCTATGTTGGATCAAAGGATGAATTACAGTTGTGCTTATTGGAAAGACGGCGACACTTTAGATGAAGCGCAAGAACGTAAACTGGATCTGATTTGCAAAAAACTTCAACTGGAACCCGGAATGCGTGTTTTAGATATCGGATGTGGATGGGGAAGTTTTGGGAAATATGCAGCTCAAAAATACGGCGTTGAAACAATAGGGGTTACCATCTCAAGGAAGCAAATTGAATTGGGAGAAAAATTGACGGAAGGGTTGCCTGTGGAGTTTAGGCTGATGGACTATCGAGATTTAAATGAAAAGTTTGATCGAATTGTTAGTGTAGGTATGATAGAACATGTCGGTCACAAAAATTTTAAAACCTATTTTGAAATTGCAGCAAATTGCCTAAACGATGAGGGTCTTTTTCTCCTTCATACTATTGGCAGTCTAAAATCTTATACTACGACTTCCCCCTGGTTAAACAAATATATATTCCCCAACGGTATGATTCCCTCCCTTAATCAATTAAGCAAAGCATTTGAAAACAAGCTCGTAGTAGAGGATCTACATAACATAGGTATACATTATGATCGAACCTTAATGGCTTGGTATGAAAATTTTAATGCTGCATGGCCCTCTTTGAAAAAACAATATGGAGATGATTTTTATCGAATGTGGAAATACTACCTGCTCTCCTGTGCCGGAATATTTAGATCAAGATATATGCAAGTTTGGCAAATCGTGTTTTCCAAATACGGCCTCCGCGGAGGATATACTTCCATAAGATAGTAATCCTATCCTTTACTTATCTTTACACTATTCCATAAAATTAGCTTCCAACGTATCAAATGCTAATTTCATATCTTCTCTCTCAATGTAACAGGTCAGCTCTGTACAGGTCGAAGAAATCTCAACGAGGTTAATATCCAGTAAACTCAATCTCTGTAATACCGCAGCTACAACACCCGGCTGTTCTAACATCGATTTCTCAAACTCAACAGTAATAGCTGCCAAATTGAAATGGTCGTATTTGGGCTCCGGAGGGTTTTGCTCTAATAAAAAATCTGCCTTAGTAATAATGGTAATTTCATTATTACTCTCAGAAATTACAAAGTAAATCTTCTTCTCCATTGCCTTGTTGAACATCTTTTGGATTTCTTGATGAACCCCTTCCTCTTTATCAAAACTCATAGTCCCCAGATCCGTATGCAAATCCAATCTCGACACTCGAAGCTTAGGCCTATACGTCACTTCTACTTTACGCTGATACCTTGATAAAGCCATGATAACGGCACTCTCGCGAAAAAATTTACCCGTCATTGCCTCAATGGATGGACGAGCAAATTTGGCAAATTGAGATAAATTAAGCAATCGATGAGATATAAAATATCCCAACTGAGGATCGTTATCAATAATCTGACGCAGTGCCTCCGATAACTTTAAACTATTATTGGTTTTCATATACTTAATTTTTTAATGAATTGAAAATTAATATATTAAAAAATATCTTTATCTATATATCCGGTTCGCAATCGCATGAATTTTTTAACCTAACTCTATCGGAGTAGTTATTATTAAAAGTCATACTTGTTTCATGGAAATAACTTTTCAATTTACAAAAATAACATCCATCACTACCTCTTTACATATCATTATAACACTTCGAATTAGGATAAGTTTGTTTGAATCACAACGCAAAGATAGTAAATATAACATAAAATCAAAAAAATATTTACCTTTGTCCTACTTTTAACTAAAATCTGATCCATGTTTGCAGGTCTTTATACAGCTATCATTACGCCTTTTAAGGAGGATCTTTCTGTGGATTTCGAGCAGCTTTCCACCTTGATGCAATACCAAATAAATGCAAATGTCAATGGGGTGGTACTTTTGGGTACTACAGGTGAAAGCCCGACACTTTCTACTTCTGAATCAGAAATTATTATTAAAAAAATGATAGCACTTAATAAAGGCCAAATCAACATTATTGTCGGAGTAGGGACAAATTGTACAAAGACTTCAATAGAAAGAGCTAAAAAAGCAGAAGCATCAGGTGCCGATGCAATCATGGTCGTTAATCCCTATTACAACAAACCTACTCAAAAAGGACTCATCACACATTTTACAACCATTGCAGATGCCGTGTCTATCCCGGTCCTACTTTACAATATTCCGGGAAGGACAGGAGTAAATCTATCGATGGATACTTTAAAACAGCTCAGCCGGCATCCCAACATTCAAGGAGTGAAAGAAGCTTCCGGTGATCTCCAACAAATAAAAACAATTTGTACTACTTTTAAAGATAGAGAGGACTTTTCCGTACTTTCCGGAGATGATATTTTGACAAATCAAGTTATCCAATTTGGAGGTAAAGGCGTAGTATCTGTAATCTCAAACATCTTACCAAAGAAACTTAAAGAATGCATAGATACTCTTTTACAAGGCAAGCTGGAGGAAGGGAATCGAATATTTAAGTCTCTTCTACCGATAATGGATCTCTGCTTCATTGAGACCAACCCTATTCCCATAAAAACACTTATGGCGAGGGAGGGGCTTTGTTATGAAATTTTCCGCCTCCCTCTTACCTCTATGCTTCCTGAAAATAAAGAAAAGCTACTTTCCTTAAAAGCTATATCTCAATATTAGAAACATATTCAATTAGTACTATATGCAAGCATTAATCTCAACATGGAAATCTGAAGTGGAAACCCATCAGCCGGATAATAGTACCATACATTCTATTATTGAAGCGCTAGACAACGGTGATATTCGAGTAGCGGAGCAACGTGGTGGTCAATGGATAGTGCACGAATGGATCAAATCAGCTATTGTCCGTTATTTTGGAATTATGAACATTAAGGAGTACACATGTGGAATTTTAGGTTTTCGCGATAAAATCCCGGTTAAATCAGATTTTTCAAAGGTTCGGGTTGTCCCGGGGGGAAGTAGTGTTAGATTTGGTGTACATCTGGAAGAACAAGTAGTACTCATGCCTCCCTGTTACGTTAATATAGGTGCTAGAATAGGTGCGGGGACAATGGTTGATTCTAATGTCCTCGTAGGATCTTGTGCTCAGATTGGAAAACAAGTTCACCTTTCGGCAGGGGTGCAAATAGGAGGGGTTCTTGAACCCGTTAATGCAAGACCCGTTATTATCGAAGACCACGTATTTGTAGGTGCAGGTGCAATCATTGTAGAGGGTATTCTCGTACGTGAAAATGCCATTATTGCACCGGGAGTTGTTCTATCTGCAGGGACAAAAATATTAGAAGTGAATAAAGAGGGACACATTGTAAAAAATCATAACTCAATAATTCCAAAGGACGCAATTGTCGTTCCCGGAGCGCGGAAACGAGGGGAGGTAATGTTGCAATCTCCCATAATTATCGGATATCGCAATGAAAAAACGGACGCCAAGGTGGCGCTCAGCCATTTCTTAAGAGAATTTTAAGACTATATGGCTGAAGTAATTCCAAACATATCCAGTCTCAACTTCGATTTAAGGGCCATTGCTGAAAAAGCAGCGAAGGACCCAGGGTGTTTACGCGCTGATCTAGGACATATAAAGATAGGAGTGGATCCTGTCTTTCAATCCATCATGCAAGATCAAGTCCGAAAAGAAAACTTTAATTACGCCCCTACCCTTGGTCTTCCTACATTAATCGATAGCTTAAATCAGTATGATAAGGAGGTCCTTGCTCATTTCCAAAATCCCTCAACCCTCATAACTTCCGGTGGCCAAGCTGCACTTTTTGCATCTATTAAGACTTGGGTAGGAGCCGGCCATTTCATACTAACTGATCAAGCTTATTATCCTCCATATCAGAGGATATCCCATCTGTTAGATGCATCATTATACCCTTTTGACTTTAACCAAATTTTGCGACTTGAACGCTCTAAATTAAAGCAGGTGAAGATGCTCCTCATCAACAGTCCAAACAACCCCACAGGAGAGGTCTATAATGAAGCCGTACTGAAAGAGCTAGCTCAAATCGCAAGAGTGCAGGATTGGATCGTCGTTGAAGATGCAGTCTATGATAGGATTTACTATGATCAACCTCCTACTTCTATCTCGAAATTCTGTCCGGAAAGGACATTGATTATCCAATCTGCTTCGAAAAATCTAGCATTGGCCGGAGCCAGGATAGGATGGATACACGGTGAAAAAAAACATGTCATCGAAGTAGCAAAGGTACATCGCAATATGAATTCATGCCCTAACACATTTTTCCAAAATACGCTTGCTCGATATTTACCCATATCAAACGAACATATAGGAGCGCTTAGATTAGAAATGAAAAAAAGGCTGAATTTATTCCGACAAGCGCTTGATGAACTGGAGTGGGAATACAGCCTCCCAAAAGGCGCTATTTATCTCTGGGCAAAACCTACTGATTGTAACGATACCAGGTCCTTGGTTCATACTATGATTGAGCAAGCTAGAATTTCAGCGATGCCCGGTATTTTATTTGGCAATCACAGTAATTTATTGCGTTTTTGTTTTGGGGCACTTACCCCAATTGAAATAGAAGAATTTGCACGACGATTAACACACTTTAGGCATGGATAAAGTCATTCGACAAATTACTGCAAACATAGGCACTCCCGTTTATCTATATCGTCAGGATATTATACAGCGACAATGGGATACGCTACAGCGTGGCAAACCCATCGGGTTAAAAATCTATTATGCTGTTAAGGGAAATCCCAATTTATCTATACTTCGATTCTTTCAAAGGATAGGCGCAGGTGCAGAAATCGCTAGCGGAGGTGAGTTATTTCTCGCATTAAAAGCAGGTTTTAGTCCCGAGGACATCATTTACACCGGTCCGGGCAAAACGGATGAAGAGATGGAAGAAGCAGTACTACATTCTATTCGAACCATCCATGTAGAATCCTTGCATGAAGCAAGGCGACTCCAGTCTTTATGTCAAAAGCACAACCGTAAACAATCCATACTTGTCCGGATAAATGCTATAAGAGAAGTGAAGACCCAAGTCCAATTTTCAGGTTGCCCAAGCCCATTTGGGATTAGTGAAGAGGTGATAAAGGAAATTTTACCTCAAATCCTCGCCTTACCTCACCTGGAATTTGAAGGCATACATGTTTACAATGCTTCGGGGATACTTGAATATAACCTCTTACTCGAAAATGTCAGAAATGTCTTTTCTCTAGTCAATGACCTAGAAACTAAAATGAATCTTAGAATAAACACGATAGACTTTGGCGGTGGATTAGGGGTAGATTATTCGGATCAGAACCTACAGGTAGATGTTGGTCAATTCTACACCGGATTCTCGAGTTTAATTAGGGAATTCGGCTTTCATGACAGGCAGTTTATACTCGAAATTGCCAGGTATCTCATGGCGGAGTCAGGCTATTATATTACACGTGTGCTAGACAAAAAAGACTCTAGAGGCAAGACGTTTGTTATCGTAGACGGGGGGATTCACCATTTCATGAGAACTGCTCTTTTTGGCGTAAATCATCCAGCAAAAATACTTCAAAACTTACCCCAAGTTAATGAGGAAGTGGTACAGGTCACCGGTACACTGTGTACGAACATAGACAAAATACTTAAAGACATCTCACTTCCAAAGCCTCAAATCGGGGATCTGCTCATTATAGAGAAAGCAGGCTGTTACGCCCTTAGCGCTGCAATAAATCATTTTCTATCTCATGAAATGCCCCCCGAAGTGCTACTTGATAATGACCAATGGAGCATTATAAGGAAAAGGGGTAAACATGCAGATCTTTTGCTTAATCAAGTATGAAATGGTGATGATAGAATTAATACAAGAACTCATTAAAATACCTAGTACAAGCGGCCAAGAAACACAAATTAGTGACTTTGTGCAGACCCTTATTAAAGACAAAAGAACCATACGTTTTGACAATAATATAATTTGGAAAAATGAATGGTTACCGAAACGTCCTACTGTAGCCCTGGGGGCTCATCTTGATACGGTTCCATTCGATGAGAAAGACTGGAAAATAACCCATCCTCTCACTCCGATTATCGATGGAGACAAACTCTATGGGCGAGGGGCGTGTGATATGAAATCAGGTGCTGCTATCCTTTTGGACATCTTACTCAAGAGAGATTTTAATTCACATTATAATCTACTTTTCTTTTGGTATGAAATGGAAGAACTAGGGATTCCCAATGGGGTAACTAAGATGATTCAAAGGGGATTTTTTGATGGTGTTGATCTGTGTATTATTCCTGAACCAACAGAGTGCAAAGTCAATAATGGTGTATTTGGTAATCTCGATGCTCGTATCACCGCAAGAGGAAAATCAGCACATAGTGCTTACCCGAAAAGAGGGGACAATGCAATTTACCGGTTATTGCCTGTTATAGAGGCTATTCGAGATTATCCTTTAGAAACCATCCAGGGAGTACGTGAAGCTATGTCCGTCAATATCATCCAAGGAGGCAATGCCATCAATGTGATCCCGGACCAAGCCTATATTGAGATGGACTACAGATATAATCCGGACAAATCAGAAAAAGAGATCCGTGAACTTCTTTCTCACTGGCAAAGTGAAAATATTTTTATCGATATCTTAGGACTCAATCCGGGAGTATTGCACCCCAAAGGAGTTTCCCCGTTGCTGGATCGATTAATAGCCATAAACGATGAGCCGATGGTGGTCCCATTTTGGAGCGATATCGGCCAATTGGGAGCTGCTGGTATAACTGCAGTCAACTTTGGCCCGGGAAGTATCAGACAAGCACATATTGTAGATGAGTACGTTCCACTTAGCGAAGTCGAAAAAGTTCGACAACAACTTGTTCAATTTTTAACCCAAAGCACCTATTTCGACGAGGAGCCATAGCGGGGGAGGACGACGAGGGGAAATGCTTGATTTTGAAGCCAAAATATACTGAAGTAGAAGAATAAATTAAGGTTATGATGAAAGTGAGGATTTGGCATTCAAAGTAAGCTAAAAAAAGATAACATCCCGTAGGAAAATCTGTCGGGATATTAATGTATTAATGATAAACTAAATGATGAAAATTTTAAAGTTTGGAGGTACGTCGATGGGGAGCCCGAAAGCCCTAACACAAATCGAATCCATTTTCAGAAGTAGGATAGAAATGGGCGAACAATCTATCCTTGTTTGTTCAGCAATGAGTGGCGTAACCAATCAGCTTTTCGAAATAGGCAAAATGGCAGAAAAGAGACGATTATCTCATGCCATGGAATTATTTGAAAGCGTAAAAAACAGACATATGGAGGCCGCTGAAGCATTGGGTGTTCGTCCCTATTTTGAAGCATATGCCACAGCTCTCTTAGAGGACCTTAAGAATTTAATTAAAGGTATTGGATTGATTCTGGAGTTATCTGAGAGGAGCAAAGCATACCTGATGAGTTTTGGGGAGCGATTGTCGACAAGATTACTGACCGCATATTTAAAGAAAAAAGGACACCCGGTAGAACAGTTTGATTCAACCTTCATCAAAACAGCCGGCAAAAATTTCATCAAAGATGAGGTTGACCTTCCATTGACACGTCAAGCGATCGATGCAGTGTTGACCACACCTCTACAGAACGGAATATCACCTGTAATTACAGGATTTTTTGGAACGAATCAAGAGAGTGTTATCAGCCTTTTGGGCCGAGGGGGCTCTGACTATAGTGGTGCTATTTTAACGGTCTGCCTTGGAGCTAAAACTCTAGAAATATGGACAGACGTAGATGGATTTCTAACTGCGGACCCGAGACTTGTCAAAGAAGCCAATATCATCCAACAAATCGGTTTTCAAGAAGCGGCCGAACTGTGTTTCTATGGAGCCAAAGTACTACATCCCAAGACCATTAGACCAGTTATAGAAAAAGGAGGAGAAGTATATATTAGAAACACTTTTAATCTCTCCAATAAAGGCACGCTTATCACTCAATACCCGACACCAAGTGAGGTCGCAGTCATCTCGATTTCTTCCAAAAAGGTGGACATGATTACCCTTGACCTATTTGGGATTACTCTCAATAAAAGGGAGGTTATGGCAGACCTCTTTCAGCTCTCCAAAGCTTTAGAAATCAATGTGGATATGATCGCAGCCAGCGAAGCCCAAGTTTCCTTTTGTATCGAAAATGACCAAGAGAATAGACCTCATTTTCTAAAAAAATTATCCATACTATGTCCCTATGTGATTAAAAAAAACCGAAGTGTTATCTGTATTGTATCCCCTGCAGATGTTCAAGGGCAAATCGGAATCGCAGGAAAAATCTTCACCACCATCGCCGAAAGTGGAGTAAGTGTAGAAATGTATTCTCAAAACGCTTCAGAAATCGCACAACTCATCGTAGTAAAATCAGAAGTATCAGATAAAGTAATCACCAAATTGCATGAAAATCTCGTCATCAGACCCATTGAATAGCTGGTTTGGCCCCAACAATTTGTATTGTTTGGGAAGGCCAGAAAATCAACCCTTGTCTAAGGGTCATAAAGCAACCATGATATCTATGAATAAAATAATCCAGAGATATTAAAGCAACCCCAAGTCTTTAAAAACTATAGGATTGCTATATTCTAAACTAATATAAACGATTTGCTAAATGAAACGAACATGAATTTTATTAAACATAAATTTCACACAGAGTTTTGTTTAAAAAAATTCATGTGAGAGCAAAGCGGTTACATAGCTGCAGAAATTTTATAATACTTTTATTTTCAATTTATTAGAAAATTTTAAAGATATGAAAATAGCCATTTGTGGAGTAACAGGTGCCGTAGGTAAAGAAGTACTCCGATGCATAAAAGACCTGTCCTTACAGTATGATACGCTTGACTGTTATGCTTCTGCCAATTCAGCAGGTAAAACCATAGAAAGCCCATTGGGGCATTTTGTCATCCGCCCTTTCAGTTTGGATGCATGCTCCGGATATGACCTGATCTTCTTGTGTGTGTCGGGTTCATTTTCTGCCAGATACGCTGAGAAATTACTCTTAAACAATAGATATGTAATTGACAATTCCTCTAATTTCAGATACGATGACCAAGTACCATTAGTCATTCCTGAAATTAATTTTCATACAGTAAAAAATCACCGGCTAATCGCCAATCCAAATTGTACGACTGCCATCCTTTCTTTGCCTCTTTATCCCATCTATCAAGCTTTTGGACTGAAGCGCATCATTGTTTCTACCTATCAAGCTACTTCCGGAGGAGGGCAAGCAGCAATGGACGAGCTACGAGAAGAATCATTGCGCTTCCTTCAAGAAGATGCTGCAGGACACCATCATTTTGTCCATCCTATTCCCTTCAACCTCATACCTGCCATTGACACTTTTCAGCCCAATGGTTATACACGGGAAGAAATGAAAGTGGTCTGGGAAACTCAGAAAATATTTGAAGACGACCAGATAAAAATATCTGCAACTGCAGTACGTGTCCCAACCTTTCGTGCTCATGCTGAAAGTATTACTTTGGAAACAGCCCATCCCATAGATATGAATAAAGTGTATTCTCTCTTGGGTACTACGCCAGGAGTAACGCTCGTTGATGACCCGGAAAATCACTTGTATCCGATGCCTATAACCGCTTCGGGAAATGCAAATGTAGAAGTGGGCAGAATTCGAAAAAATAACGTATTTGGAGAAAATGGACTGGACTTATTTATATGTGGCGATCAACTCTTGAAAGGGGCTGCTCTCAATGCGGTTCAAATCGCACAGCATCTCTTTAAATAATAATATTTCAACTATTTATACCATAAAAACTACTCGATGAATCAATTATCTTCTCTTCAAATATCCTGTATTGGCAATGGAAAAATGTCTCAATCCATTCAGAAAATAGCACTTCAGCGCGGACATGAAATACATAGTGTTTTGGACCGAAAGCATACCGTATCGGATTCAATGGCCAAAACAGTCTTCGAATGTGCCCTTCCGGATGGTTTTTTAGATAGATTCGAAGCGCTTTGTAAAATGCAAAAAGATGTCGTTATCGTAACAACAGGTTGGTATAGAGAAATGGACAGTGTAACCAAAATTGTCCAATCCTATGGGAATCGTGTCATTTGGTCCTCCAATTATTCCATCGGGGTTCAACTGTATTTTAAAATGGTTCGGTATGCAGCCAGATTGATGAATGCTTTTGAAGAGTATGATTTCTGGGGAACGGAATTGCATCACAAAAACAAAGTAGATTCCCCCTCCGGTACCGCTTGGACATTGAGCCAAATACTAATAGAAAATATCGATCGCAAGAGTGAAATCGTTACAGAAACCCTTCACCGGAAGATAAAGGAAAACGAAATACATTTTAGTTCCACCAGAGGCGGCTATAATAATTTCAAGCACATCGTTGCAATGGGTAGCTCCAACGACCTGATCGAAATCACTCACCAGGCGATGAATCGCGAAGGTTACGCCTTAGGTGCTGTAAAAGCGGCAGAGTGGCTATCCTGCCAAGAACCTGGATTATATGAAATGGATGATTTCCTAAAAGCAATACTTTAGAATAATATTTTTATATATATAAAAAATATAAAATATAATTTTTATATTATTAATAGTATAGTTATTTTATTCTTAATATAGTGTGCAAGCTAATTCCTATGCGACACATCCTTCCCAGGAGAGGGTAGAATTAAAAGTGAAGATAAGCTCCTTACGATTTACCGTGACAATGCTTAAACTTTTTTCCACTGCCACAAGGGCAAGGATCATTTCTTCTAATTTTTTTCTCTGTTCGCCTAAAGGTTTCGGGTTTCTCTTGCTGTGGCTGGCCACCAGCGGACATGGCAGCTTTTCGCTGTGCTTCTTCTGCCTTACTCATGCGTCCCTCGCGCATTTTTCTAAAATCTGTTCTTTGTATTTTAGCTTGTTTGAGTTGGGGTTCTTGTCCTTCGATCATCAGCTTACCCTTTACGAGATAGGAAGTAACTTCGGCGTTAATCTTATGAATGAGCGTCTCAAACATATTGTAGGCCTCCATTTTGTATATCACTAAGGGATCTTTTTGTTCAAAAGAAGCAGCTTGAACACTATCTTTCAACTCATCCATAGCCCGAAGATGTTCCTTCCAGTTTTCGTCAATAAGGGTCAAGGAAACAGCTTGTTCGATATCTTTAAAAATAGTTTCACCTTGTGAATCTACAGCTCGTTGGATATCGGCAGCAATATTCAGTTGTCGCAGTCCATCCGTATAGGGGACAGAGATGCGTTTGTAATGACTTTCATTCTGGTGTACATTTTGGACATATGGCAACAGGAATCGATTGACTTGTTCTTTTTTCTCTTCATAATGTCGGAAGAACAGCTCTTGAAAATGATCTACAAGTTCATCTGAGGACATTTCCTCAAATTCTTCTTGAGTAACGCCTGGTTCCATTCCTAGCGCCTGGTAACAAGCCATTTGGAAAGTCTCAAATGAACCCCTTTCCTTATGGTCGGCCACGAGAACCTCAGTAAAAGTGCTAAACATAGTATGCAAATCCAAGCTCAATCGCTCACCACTTAGGGCATTGTAGCGTTTTTTGTAAATTGCTTCTCTTTGGATGTTCATCACATCATCGTATTCGAGAAGACGCTTACGAATACCAAAGTTATTTTCCTCTACTTTCTTTTGCGCTCTTTCGATGGATTTAGTAACCATAGAATGTTGAATAACATCCCCTTCTTTATGGCCCATTCTATCCATTACTTTAGCGATTCGTTCTGAGTGAAACATTCTCATCAGGTTATCCTCTAGAGATACGAAAAACTGAGAGGATCCAGGATCTCCTTGTCTTCCAGCACGTCCTCTCAACTGACGGTCTACCCTTCTAGAGTCATGTCTCTCTGTCCCAACAATCGCCAAACCACCTGCTTGTTTTACTTCGTCAGAAATCTTAATATCCGTACCTCGACCGGCCATATTGGTCGCAATGGTAACGGCACTCCTATGACCAGCCGTAGAAACAATTTCAGCTTCTCGTTTGTGTTGCTTGGCATTGAGGACATTGTGCTTTATTCCACGAAGATTGAGCATTCTACTCAGTTTTTCTGATACTTCCACTGAAGTTGTACCTACTAAAACAGGGCGTCCGGCTTGAGTCAACTTATCTACCTCTTCGATAACGGCCTGATATTTTTCCTTTACGGTCTTATATACTAAATCCTCCTTATCCTCTCGGATAATGGGTCTATTCGTCGGGATAACCATTACGTCCAACTTATAGATCTCCCAGAGTTCTTGAGCTTCCGTCTCCGCTGTACCTGTCATACCCGATAGCTTATGGTACATCCTAAAGTAATTCTGTAAGGTAACGGTAGCATAAGTCTGTGTGAGTTCTCCGATTTTGACATTCTCTTTGGCCTCAAGTGCTTGATGAAGCCCATCTGAATATCGTCTACCCTCCATCATTCTACCGGTCTGTTCATCGACGATTTTTACCTGACCTTCGATAACCACATAATCCACATCTCTTTCAAATAAGGCATAAGCTTTAAGCAGTTGGTTAACCGCATGAAGTCGTCGAGACTTGATGGCAAAATCTTGTATAACTGCATCCTTTTGTTCTGCTTTTTCCTTATCCGTCAGCTCTTCCTCCAGATCGATCTCATGCAGTTCTGAACCGATGTCCGGCATGATAAAGAACTTATTATCATTTTCCCATTTGGATAAGTATTCTGCCCCTTTATCCAGAAGTTCTACTTGCCTGTTTTTCTCATCGATTGTAAAAAACAGTGGGGCGTCTACGAGATGCATATTTTTTGACTGCTCCTGCATATAGAAATTCTCCGTTTTTTGCAACGTCACTTTCACCCCTTCTTCACTTAAGAATTTGATTAAAGGCCTAAACTTAGGCAACGCGCGATAGGCTCTCAATAAAGCCAATCCACCTTCCCCTTCCTTTGGTCCGGTTATACCTTCTCTAATCTTTTTCTTAGCCTCGTTGAGATACTGGATGGCCAGCTTCTTTTGTTCGGATATTAAGCGCTCTACTTTTCCTTTGAGTTCTTGGTACTCTTGCTCTTCAGAGCCTTCAGGTATAGGGCCTGATATGATAAGAGGGGTTCTAGCATCATCGATTAGAACACTATCCACCTCATCGATAATCGCATAATGGTGCTTGCGTTGGACTACTTCATCCAAGGAACGTACCATATTATCTCTTAAGTAATCAAACCCAAATTCATTATTTGTGCCGTAAGTGATATCGCAGTTGTATGCATTTACTCTATCCGGAGAATGGGGTTGGTATTTATCAATACAATCGATATTGAGCATCAAAAACTGAAAGATAGGGCCTACCCATTCGGAGTCTCTTTTCGCTAGATAATCGTTGACTGTAACGACGTGAACTCCTCGACCGGCAAGGCCATTGAGGTAGACGGGTAAGGTCGCCACCAGTGTTTTACCTTCGCCGGTGGCCATCTCTGCGATTTTACCTTCATGAAGTACCATCCCCCCAATCAATTGTACATCATATGGGATCATATCCCAGGTAATGGTATTCCCTCCAGCGACCCAAGAGTTTTTCCAAATGGCCTTGTCCCCCTCAATGTAAACAAAATCTTTGGTAGAAGCTAAGTCCCTATCGTGCTCGGTAGCTGTCACCTCCAGAGTAGTGTTCTCCTTGAATCTACGCTCTGTCTCTTTCACTACTGCAAAAGCTTCAGGAAGTATTTCTTTTAGGATTTCCTCGAGTTCCTTATTGCGTGATTTTTCTAATTCGTCTATCTGCTGGAACAAATCATCTTTGAGGTTAAAATCTTCTGTTGAAGCAGCGCGATCTTTAATCTCTTGAATTTCTTGATCTATCTCTGCTAGCCCGTTCTGTATAGTTTGCCTAAAATGGTCGGTCTTTTGTCTTAGTTCATCATTGGATAAAGCATGGTATTGCTCATATAGTTCATTGATCTTATCCACGATGGGAAGCATGTTTTTAACATCTCTATCATACTTCGTTCCAAAAATCTTTTTAAATATCCCTATCATGTGTTTCGTATTCTAATGGTTTATCTAGTAGTAACGACTTAGAAACCATAGTGTTTTATAAATGACCTGCAAAGATAAAGAAAACAGTGTAAACCAAAGGAGTTTAGATGCCTCCAACAAAAATATATTACACCAACTCAGGGGAAAAAATTGCGGAGGTCTCGATTAAATGATATTCGATCTAATCAACTATTTAATTAAAGAACATGAATCACCGATGAATGATTTTTTGGACTATCCTTGCTTAGATTGCCAAATCGCCCAAGCTGCTTCAGCCTGATGAATAAGCATCTCGTATCCATTGGTCACTTTTGCTCCTTGAGATGAGCATCGATTCATAAAGGCAGTAAGAGGTGGATTGTATACCAAATCAAAACAATAATGATGCTCTGTCAGTGCTTCATAGGGTATATTCGGCAAAGAATTAGTGTCCGGATAGGTACCTAGAGGCGTACACTGAATAATTAACGAGTGTTGTCGAATTATCATCTCATCCAACACTTCATATGTCAAATCCGCTTTACCCTCCTCTCTGGACACCTTAGTGCTTTCTACCCCAATAGTATCCAAAGCATACTGTACGGCTTTTGAGGCACCCCCAGTACCCAAAATCAATGCTCGACTGCTTGGAGCAATACCTCCCAATGCCTTCAAAAACCCCTTCGCATCAGTATTGTACCCGACCCACCTGTTCTCAGATATTATTTTCACCGTGTTAACAGCTCCGATTGCTTGAGC
>Ga0256841_1002043_pt1 | contig 16549 bp, 12 predicted proteins | sample 356308metaG_FD_185971 | JGI IMG/M metagenome (GOLD analysis project Ga0256841, IMG submission 185971) | Hydrothermal vent microbial communities from Mid Atlantic Ridge, Atlantic Ocean - 356-308 | ecosystem: Environmental > Aquatic > Marine > Hydrothermal vents | place: Atlantic Ocean: Mid... | reverse complement strand
TCCTGCAAGGTTTATCAAACCTTGTAGGTCTTAATTTTAATACCTACAAGGCCTTCGAGGCCTTGCAGGAGAGTAGTTGCTATTTTTTTCTGTGGTAAATAGAACTTAGCCTGAAAAAGCAACCTCTCGAATACTATCAATAAACGCTAAAAAGGTAGTTTTAACCTTAGTTTCGGGTAAAAATGACCCTCCCGGCCTACCACAAATGGAAGTTCATTTTAAACCTGCCCAATAGCTACTAATTTTATTATGACTATAAAAAATACAATCTTGCTTCTGCTATTCATCTCAACTATCACTTCCAATCAAAGTGATACACAGGCAATTAAAAAATGGCATCTCACTCTTTTAAAAAATTTGCCCGAACCCATTACAAATAATGCTGTTGCCGAAGGGTTTATCAATGGAAAACCCTTTGTGTTTACTTTTGGCGGATTAGACAGTACAAAACTATACTCAGGGATTCACCGACGGTCTTATAAATTAGATATTGCCAATAATACATGGCAACAAATTGCCGATGTGCCCGATACCCTTGGAAAAATTGCCGGTGCCGCCAGCAGGATAAAAAATACTATTTATATTCTTGGCGGCTATCATGTTTTTGCCAATGGCACCGAAAAATCGTCTAATAAAGTTCATCGGTATGATATTGTCAACAATATATTTTTAAAAGACGGAACACACATTCCTATACCTATTGACGATCATGTGCAAGGCGTATGGCGTGATAGTTTGCTCTATGTAATTACCGGATGGTCTAACAAAGCCAATGTGCCGAACGTTCAAATTTACAATCCTCAAACAAATCATTGGGCAGTGGGAACTCCGGTTCCAAACAATCACATGTATAAATCTTTTGGAGCTTCCGGTACTATTGTAGGTGATACCATTTTTTATTTGGGCGGTGCTGCCATGGGAAAATTTTACCCGATACAGCACATCCTCCGAAAAGGGGTTATCAATAAAAATAATCCTACCGAAATTCAATGGTCTCATCAAGTATTGGATACAAGTTTTGTAGGATATCGAATGGCATCTACTCGCGTAAATAACACACCTCATTGGTTAGGAGGCAGTACCGTTACATACAACTACAATGCCATTGCATACAACGGTTCGGGAGGTGTTACTCCAAGTAATAGAGACGTGTATTTATCAAAGAATGAAGCCAACATAACGATTCTTAACAGCCTGCCCATGGACGTAAGAGGAGTTGCCGAGGTAAATGACTCGGTAAAAATACTGATTGGCGGCATAGAAAAAAATCAAAAAGTAAGTAACAAGGTATATCGATTAGAATGGAAAGAATAAAAATTATCTTTGTAATTATTAGTATAAGCTGCCTTTTTTCTTGTATGAATGAGAAACAACCCGAACTAAAACAAGGCTTTTGGCGCGCTGAAATACAGATGCAAGGCCAATTGCTGCCTTTTAATTTTGAAGTTATCAAAGAAAGCAAAAAGTACAGCATGAATCTTATCAATAGTAAAGAAATAATTCCACTAGATGAAGTTCAAGTAGTAGGAGATTCTGTATTTATTACGCTACACATCTTTGATATTGATTTACGGGCAAAAATTAATGGAGATACCCTTAACGGATGGTATATCAAAAACTACAAAGAAAATTATAAAGTACCGTTTACGGCAACTTATGGTAAAACTGCCCGTTTTGAAAATCCGAAAAGCACGACTGAATTTGACGGTAATTGGCAAACTACTTTTGTTGAAGATGATGGTACTTCCTATCCGGCAGTGGGTATTTTTAAAAAAGAAGGTGATTTGTTAACCGGAACCTTTTTAACAGAAACCGGTGATTATCGTTATTTAGAAGGGTATACACAAGACAGCCAAATGCACTTGTTTACTTTTGACGGCAACCATGCTTTTATCTTTAATGCCACCGTGAAAAACGATTCTTTACAGGGCGAATTTTTATCAGGTAAAGACTATAAAGAAACTTTTACAGCTTATAAAAATAACAATGCAACACTCGCAGATGCTAATAAACTTACCTTTTTAAAAAAAGGATATGACCATATCGAATTTTCCTTTCCGGGATTAGACGGAAAACCCGTAAGCTTACAAGACAAAAAATATCAGCACAAAGTAGTGTTATTACAAATTTTTGGCACTTGGTGCCCGAATTGTATGGACGAAACCAAATTTTATCGTAACTGGTATGAAAAAAACAACGATAAAGGTGTCGAAATTATCGGATTGGCCTATGAAGCCAAAGACGATTTTGAATATGCCAAGGCGAGAGTTGAAAAAATGAAACAAAAATATAAGGTAGGCTATGACTATGTAATTGCCGGGGTTTATGATAAAGAAGCTGCCGCTAAAACCTTGCCGATGTTAAACCATATTATTTCTTTTCCCACTACCATTTTTATTGATAAAAAAGGTACCGTGCGCAGAATACATACCGGCTTTTCAGGGCCCGCAACGGGTAAATATTACGAAGCATTTATAGATGATTTTAATGCCTTTATGAATCAATTACTCAACGAGTAAATTCATTTCGGCGCGATATCTGCTATGCTATTCATAATATTTAACATTTATTTCTTAACAAAATGTTATAATTAATTAACAATTATACAATTTCAATTAAAATGAACGTTGTTTAATTTATGTATGGGTTATTTTTAACTCCCAAAATGAAACGTCAAAAAATGAAGCATCGCACTATTTGGTTTGTATCCTTATTTATATTTTTCTCATCGCTTGGCTTTGCACAAAAATCTGATATTTATACCAACTCGTTAAGAGATTATAATCATGCTGTTGAACTTTACAACAACAGAGATTTTGTAGCCGCCAAACACTTATTTAATAAATTAAAAAGCCTGTTTGACGATAGCTCTGAAAAAAAAGCAAATTGCGAATATTACGAAGCCTTTTGTGCCATTCGGTTAGGCGACCAAAATGGCAATCTGATGATGCGCAATTTTGTAGAGCGTTATCCTACCAGTACCAAACAAAATACGGCATTTTTAGAAGTTGGCGATTATTATTTTAAAAATGCCAATTATCCCTATGCACTAAAATGGTACAAACGAGTAGAAACCCGAAACCTCTCTATAGGCCAAGAAGAAGATTATAACTTTAAATACGGTTATGGCTTATTTGCCATGCATAGCTATCAACGAGCCAAAGAATATTTTCAAAAACTATTGACATCGCAAGAATACGGCTCTCAAGCTAAATACTATTACGGATTTATCGCTTACCAAGATGATGATTATGAAAATGCCAACCGATATTTAAGCCAGATAGCCGACGATAAAGAATTGGGTGATGATGTGCCCTATTACATGGCAAATATCAAATTTAAAACCGGTAAATTTCAAGAAGCCATTGAAATTGCAGAACCTTTTTTAGCCAAAGCCGATAGAAATCAGCATTCAGAAATTTCTAAGATTATTGGCGAGAGCTATTTTAATTTAGAACAGTACGGCAAAGCCATTCCACACCTCAAAAACTACAAAGGCAAACGCCGCCGGTGGAATAATACCGATTACTACATGTTAGGATATGCTTATTACAAACAACAAGATTTTGAAAATGCCATTGCCTATTTTAATAAGATTATTGGAGGCGACAATGCCGTAGCACAAAATGCTTATTACCATTTGGCAGAATGTTATTTGGAAACCGACCAAAAAACAGAAGCCTTGAATGCCTTTAGAAATGCGTCGCAAATGGATTATGACAATGACATTAAAAAAGACGCCTGGCTCAACTATGCCAAATTGAGTTATGAAATTGGCAATCCGTATAAAAGTGTACCCGATGTATTACAAGAGTATTTAGATACCTATCCGAAATCGGAAGCCAAAGACGAAATCAACGAATTGTTAATCAGTGCTTATATCACTTCAAAAGACTATGAAGGAGCCTTACAAGCCTTGAAAGATAAAAAAGATGCCGGCAATAGAGAAGTGTATCAAAAAGTAGCTTTGTACAGGGGCATCCAGCTGTTCAATGACAATTCATTAAACGATGCCAAAGAACATTTCGAGGTAGCCATTAATGAGCCTAGAGAGAATTCTATTACGGCAAGAGGCATTTTTTGGAAAGCCGAAACCGATTATTTATTGAATAATTTCAATGATGCTTTGGTGGGCTTTCAGCAGTATGACGGAATGCGTAAACCGGATACATTGGCAGAAAACAAGAACTTAGGCTATAACATTGCTTATGCCTATTTTAAATTAAAAGATTATAACAAAGCCGGCGATCAATTTCAAAAGTACCTCAATTCAAATCCTGATGATGATGCTAGAATAAACGATAGTTACTTGCGTTTGGGCGATACTTATTTTGTATCGAGTAATTATAAAAAAGCTATTGAGGCCTACAATAAAGTAATAGAAGCCAACGGAATAGATACTGATTACGCACACTTTCAACGCGCTATCAGTTACGGATTTATCGGTAAAAACAATACGAAAATTGATGACCTTACCGCGTTTTTATCTACTTACCCTACATCTACTTTACGCGATGATGCCTATTACGAATTAGGAAATTCGTATGTAAGAGCTGACAACAATGACGAAGCCCTTAAAACCTATGACAAACTGTTACAATACCACAAACGCAGTTCGTATGTGCCAAAAGCCTTATTAAAACAAGGATTGATTTACTACAATACCGAAAGAGACAATCAGGCATTAGACAAATACAGGCGTGTGGTAAAAGAGTTTCCTAATACTGATGAAGCCAAACAAGCCGTTTCCAATGCACGTCAAATTTATGTTGATTTAGGACGCGTAGATGAATATGCCGATTGGGTAAAAGATATAGACTTTGTCAATGTTACCGATGCCGATTTAGATAATGATATGTATGAGTCTGCCGAAAAACAATATTTGCAAAATAACCGCAAAAAAGCCATTCCGGCCTTTAGAAAATATATCGAACGTTTCCCGAACGGTGTACATGCCCTACAAGCTAATTTTTATTTGGCAGAATCATTATTTGCCGAAAACAAACTGGCGCAAACCGAAAAATATTACAGTTTTGTAATTGACCAAGAGCGCAATGAATTTACTGAGCAAGCCTTATCGAGGTTGGCACAAGTATACCTGGAAGCTAATCATTGGGCTAAAGCCATGCCTATATTAGAACGGTTGGAAGAGCAAGCAGATTTTCCTCAAAATATCACCTTTGCACAAAGTAATTTGATGAAAGGGCATTATGCTTTAGAACATTACCAACAAGCAGTGGCTTATGCCGAAAAAGTATTGCAACGTTCAAAATTAGAAAATAGGGTGAAATCAGATGCTAAAGTTATCATTGCCCGCTCAGCCATAAAGACAGGTGACGAAGATAAAGCACAAGAAGCCTATAAAGAAGTTGAAAAAATCGCCAAAGGCGAATTAAAAGCCGAAGCCTTGTATTATGATGCCTATTTCAAACACAAAGATGCCGAATACAAAGCTTCTAACAAAATAGTACAAACACTGGTTGCCGATTATGCCGCTTACAAATATTTCGGGGCAAAAGGCTTAATTGTAATGGCTAAGAATTTTTATGAATTAGGCGATGCATTTCAGGCGACCTATATTTTAGAAAGTGTTATTAAGAATTTTACCCAATATAAAGATGTTGTAGAAGAGGCAAAAGCAGCCTTACAAAAAATTAAAAGAGAAGAAGCCAAAACCAATGAGTCTGTAAATCCTAATGAAAATTAAAAAATTATCATTTCTGCATTGGCAGGAAACAATTTATATGAGATATAAAACATTCATTTTTACGTTATTATTAGTTACTACTGCTTCTTTTGCCCAAAAAAAGAAAAAGGATACCCTTGGCACAGAGGTTATCAATGTAGTTAAACCCTACACTCCAACAGTTTCAGATGCTTTTAAAATTAAGTCGTCACCTGAGGTAAACGATACTCAAATCAGTAAGAAAAAAGAAATTCAATACAGTATTTTTTCCATTCCGGTAGCCTCAACATTTACACCGGCAAAAGGAAAAGCAAAAGTATTGCGCGTAGACCCGAGTGCCCCTATTTACGACAATTTTATCACGGCCGGATTCGGCAATTTTTCGACACCACAAATAGAAATTTTTGCACATGCCAACAGTACTAGATATAATGACTTTGGCGGGTTTTTAAACTATCATTCGTCAAAAGGTGGTATCGATAACGTAGTGTTGAATGACGATTTTGCAGATGCTAGGTTAGATTTATTCTACAAACAAGAAGAAAGAGATTATGATTGGCAACTTAACGGTGGATTCCGGTTTCAAAAATACAATTGGTATGGCTTGCCCGAACAAATTAATTTTAGTCAAAATGTAATTGCCGGATTAGCCGAAACCCAAAAATATACCAATATCTATTTGGGCGGCAAAATGGATTATAAAGATTCCTTTTTTCAAGGAGGCACTTCAGAACTGAATTACCTTACAGATGATGAAGGCAGTTCAGAGTTGCATGTATTGATTCAACCGAAGATAGAATTTCCCATTGCCTCAGAATATATCAATGCCAGTGCACGATTAGAATATCTCAAAGGCGATTTCTTTCAAAATTATGCCGCAACCAACAGTATAGATTACAGTTTTTTTACACTTGGCTTTAATCCTAATTTTGAAGTATTACGCGATAATTTAACAGTTAATTTAGGGGTAGACCTTTTGTATAGTTCGGGTTCTGCCAACGGCGAAGAAAGTAAAATTTATACCTATCCCAACGTAACAGCCTCTTATATTTTAATCGATCAGGTATTAACCGCTTACGCAGGAGCCACCGGTGGATTGCATCAAAATACGTACAATGCTTATGTCAATGAAAACCCCTTTGTATCGCCTACTCTTACAATCAAACGAACAGACGAGCAATACAACGCTTTTGCCGGTGTTAAAGGAAAATTAGCATCGAATGTGAGTTATAATTTTAAAGCCTCTTATAAAAGCGAAAAAGACAAACCACTCCACAAGTTAAATCCGTCAAAAACTGATGGGACTACAGTGGTAACCAAAGGTTATGAAGCGGGAAATTCTTTTCAAATAGTATATGACGATATCAAAACCCTTGGGGCATTTGCAGAAATTAGTGTTGATTTTTCTAAAGAGTTAAAATTTGGTGGTAACCTTGAATTTCAAAGTTTTAGCAGAGGGTCTCTGGCGGAAGTATGGAATGTACCCGAATTAACTGCATCAGCTTTTGCAAATTACAATCAAAACAAATGGTTTGCCGGAGCCAATTTATTTTTTGTTGGAGAACGCAAAGATGAATTGACATTTACCGACATAAACATTGCATCACAGGCGATTACTTTAGGAAATTATGTTGATTTGAATATAAACGGAGGGTATAAATTTACCGATAAGCTCACCGTTTTTGCCAAGATAAATAATATCTTTAGCAGCAGTTATCAAAAATTTGCAAATTTTAAAGTGCAAGGTTTGCAAGTGTTTGGCGGACTAACTTATAAATTTGATTTGTAAAATGAATCAAATACTGAAATAAATTTCAACCAAGCATTGCCATTTTGAGTGGCGTTAAGGTTTTACCCATTACCCTTTTTACTTAACGTTGCTCATTATGGTTTTTTATTCATACATCTTCGCATAATATTCTTTATAAGCCCCTGAAGTAACATTTTTTAACCAATCTTCATGCTCTAAATACCAATCGATGGTTTTAGCTAAGCCTTCTTCAAAAGTTACTGAAGGTTTCCAGCCCAACTCTTTATTGAGTTTGGTAGCATCAATGGCATAACGCCTGTCATGCCCAGCTCTATCTTTTACATAGGTAATTAATTGGGCTGAGGCCCCTTTTGGCCTTCCTAATTTTTCATCCAATTGTTCACATAGCAGATGAATCAAATCGAGGTTTGTCCATTCATTAAATCCACCTATATTATAGGTTTCAGCAACCTTCCCTTTATGGAAAATCAAGTCAATGGCTATGGCATGGTCTTCAACAAACAACCAATCGCGCGTGTATTGCCCATCACCATAAACGGGTAAAGCTTTGTTATTTTTAACGTTATGGATAAATAAGGGAATCAATTTCTCAGGAAATTGGTTGGCACCATAATTATTAGAGCAGTTGCTAATTACAAAAGGCAATTGATAGGTATTTCCAAAAGACCGAACGATATGGTCAGAGGCCGCTTTTGATGCCGCATACGGCGATTGCGGGTCATACGGAGTGGTTTCAACAAACAAGCCTGTTTTTCCTAATGAACCGTATACTTCATCGGTAGAAACATGGTAAAACAATTTGCCTGTATAATTATCTTGCCATACATTTCGAAAAGCATTCAATAAATTAGCCGTTCCTAAGACATTAGTTTCTATAAAAGCATTGGGGTTGGTAATGGAGCGGTCTACATGGCTTTCGGCAGCCAAATGTATCACCCCATCAAATAAGTGCTGTTGAAATAACGAGTTGATAAAAGCAATATCTTTAATATCACCCTTTACAAAAGTATAATTTGAAGTCTGGGCAATATCGGCAATATTTTCAAGGTTCCCCGCGTATGTCAACGCGTCTAAATTAAAAATATGGTAATCGGGATACGATTTTACAAATAATCGAACTACATGAGAGCCTATAAACCCTGCTCCCCCGGTGATGAGTATATTTTTCATTTATTATTTATTTCAATGTTTGCTGCCAGTGCCACGCCGATGCCAGTGCTTCTTCCAAATTATACTCAGCTTTCCATTCTAACTCATTATTAGCCAATGAAGTATCAGCATAGGCTTCGATAATATCACCTTCTCGCCTACCAACAATTTTATAATTCAATTGTTGGCCGGATACTTTTTCAAAGGCTCTGATAACTTCTAATACAGAACTTCCTTTTCCGGTGCCAATATTGAATACTTCAAAATCTGACCTATTCTTATTTTCAATCAATCGTTTTAAAGCTACAATATGTGCTTTCGCTAAATCTACTACATGAATGTAATCGCGAACAGCTGTGCCATCAGGTGTTGGGTAATCACCTCCAAAAACCGATAGCTCCTTTCTAATACCGGCTGCAGTTTGCGTAACAAAGGGAATTAAATTTTGAGGAATCCCGATGGGCAACTCTCCTATTTTAGCGCTTTTATGCGCACCAATAGGGTTAAAATACCGCAATGCTATGGCTTTTAAACGGCTTGCTTTGGTAGTGTCGGCAATGATTTCTTCTCCGATTTGTTTGGTATTTCCGTAAGGAGATTCTGCCGGTTTAAAAGGTACTTTTTCAGTAATGGGCATCGTATCTGCTTGGCCGTATACCGTACATGACGAACTGAAAATAAAGTTTGACAGCTTGTGGCGGTTCATTTCTTCAAGCAAATAGATAAGTGACGAAATATTATTGTGATAGTATTCTAATGGTTTTTCGACACTTTCGCCCACAGCTTTAGAAGCGGCAAAATGAATAATTCCGTCAATTGTAGAATATGAATTGAAAAATTGGCGAATGGCGGTTTGATTTTTTAAATCGATATTTTCATATTCGGGTTGTTTCCCCGTAATTGATGTAATTTTATCCAATACCTCGATGGTTGAATTGGAAAGGTTATCAATAATTACAACCTCATAACCTTCATTTTGCAATTCTACTACAGTATGAGAGCCTATAAAACCAAGTCCGCCGGTAACTACTATTTTTTTCAAAGTGATTAATTTATAGTTTAACTATTTTTCTTCCAACAGACTCATAATAAAATCCATTGCTTGCCATCACTTCTAAATCGAAAATATTTCTGCCGTCAAAAATTACGGGGGCTTTCATAAACGCTTTCATTTTACGAAATCCGGGAGAAGTAAATTCACTCCATTCGGTACAAATGAGCAGGCAATCAGCATCTTTCAATGCGTCATACGCACTATTGGCAAATTGAATCTTATCACCGTAGATACGTTTCATATTAGGCATGGCCTCAGGGTCATAGGCAGCAATTTCAACATTGTTTTTTAACAATAATTCATTGATAACATCGATGGCCGGAGCTTCTCTGATATCATCGGTATTGGGTTTAAAAGCAAGCCCCCAAATGGCAATTTTTTTACCTGAAAGGTCATTGTCAAAATAACGTTTGACTTTCGGAATCAATGATTTTTTCTGTTTTTGGTTGATGTTTAAAACCGATTTCAAAATTTTAAAGTCATAGTTGGCATCTTCACTCGATTTTACCAAGGCATTTACATCCTTAGGAAAACACGAGCCTCCATAACCTATGCCCGGAAATAAAAACCGATTGCCAATTCTGGCATCAGAACCCATACCCATTCTTACCATGTCTACATCGGCACCAATTTTTTCGCAAAGGTTTGCAATTTCATTCATAAAAGTAATTTTGGTAGCCAAAAAAGTGTTTGAGGCGTATTTTGTCAATTCTGAAGACTTTTCATCCATAAAAATGATGGGCCTTTTTACCGAAACAAAAGGTTTGTACAATTTAGAAAGTAATTTTTTTGCTTTCTCGCTTTTTGAGCCAATAATAATACGCTGTGGTTCCATAAAATCTTTAACGGCAAATCCTTCACGTAAAAATTCGGGGTTTGAAACCACATCAAATTCCACATTGGTATGGCTAGATACAATTTTCTTTACACGGTCTGAAGTACCTACCGGCACTGTACTTTTATTGATGATTATTTTGTAGTCGGCAATCATTTTTCCTAAATCATGTGCTACTGTTTCTACATACGATAAATCGGCAGAACCATCTTCACCTTGTGGGGTTGGTAATGCTAAAAATATAATGGTTGCCTCTTTGATGGCTTCGTTGAGATTGGTGGTAAAATGGAGCCTGTCTCCCGATATGTTTTTATGAAAAAGCTCTTCTAAATTGGGCTCATAAATGGGTACCTTGCCCTGACGCATTTGATTGACTTTTTCTTCATCAATATCTACACAAATTACATTGTTACCCATATCCGCAAGGCAGGTTCCGGTAACTAACCCTACGTAACCGGTACCTATTACTGTAATATTCATATTATTTGTTTACAAAATTTAAAATTGCATTCGTAATAAATTGCAATTGTTCTTCATCTAATTCAGTATGCATCGGAAGCGAAATAACCGAAGTCACTAGCGTATTGGTTACCTTAAAGTCATCTTCCTTATACCTGTCGTCAGCATAGGCTTTTTGACTGTGTAATGGCACAGGATAGTAGATGGCATTAGGAATACCACTGTCTAATAAATGCTTATGTAAGGCATCTCTGTCAACATCTATTAATCGCAATGTATATTGATGAAATACATGTGTAGTAAAATTACTGGTAATAGGAGTAATAATCTTATCGGATGTTGCAAAAGCATTGTTGTAATATTGGGCAGCTTTTCTTCTGGCGTCACAATACGCATCTAAATGCGGGAGTTTTGCCCTTAACACTGTTGCTTGAATACTGTCTAATCTTGAATTTACACCAATCACATCGTGATAATAACGTTTGTACATTCCGTGGTTTACAATACCTCTTAAGGTGTGGGCCAACGTATCATCATTGGTAAAAATAGCTCCGCCATCGCCATAACAGCCTAAATTTTTTGAAGGGAAAAACGAAGTTGTTCCAACATTACCAATAGTTCCTGCTTTCTTACTGGTACCATTGGCAAATGTATAATTGGCACCTATGGCTTGTGCCGTATCTTCAATAACATATAAGTTGTGTTTTTTAGCAACTTCTAAAACGGCTTCCATATTAGCACATTGGCCAAATAAGTGTACCGGAACAATCGCCTTTGTTTTTGGCGTAATGGCTTTTTTAAGTGCTTCAATATCCATATTAAAAGTATCTGCTTCTACATCTACCAATACCGGCGTCAATTTTAATAAGGCAATCACCTCAACGGTAGCGGCAAAAGTAAAATCTACCGTTATGACCTCATCACCTTGTTGTAAGCCTAGACCCATCATGGCAATTTGTAAAGCGTCGGTGCCGTTAGCACACGGAATTACATGTTTTACATTGAGGTATTCTTCTAATTCTTTTTGAAAAATTTTTACTTCAGGGCCATTAATAAATGCTGCAGCATTAAGAACCTCTTGAATAGAGCTGTCTATTTGATTTTTGATTTTTTGGTATTGCCTTTTAAGGTCAACCATTTGGATTGGTGTCATCTGTATATTTTATATGTTTAAATAACTGGTAGAATTTGCCGTTTCATTATTATTTCATGTGAATGCACAAAATATTTTTCGGCATCACAAATTCGCTCAGGCGTATTTCATATACCATCATTTTTTGTCTGTAAACGCACAAAAATACGAATTATTTAAGTGCTGTTAGGCTAAATTTATATTTTAGCACCTACAAATGTATTTTCTCTATAACATATCGGTTTATATCATAGGTTTTTTGTTAATAATCATAGCGCCTTTCAATAAAAAAATAAATTTATTTGTCGCCGGAAGAAAAAATGTTTTTGAAAAATTAGAAGCTGCCATAAAGTCAAATGATGCAATAATTTGGTTTCATTGCGCTTCTTTAGGAGAATTTGAGCAAGGCAGGCCAATAATAGAGAAAGCCAAACAACGATATCCGAATCATAAAATTCTTATTACTTTTTTTTCGCCTTCAGGCTATGAAATTCGTAAAAATTACGGCTGTGCAGATTTTGTTGCCTATTTGCCTTTAGATACTATAAAAAATGCTCAAAGATTGCTGCAAATAATAAATCCCGAAATTGCCATTTTTATAAAATACGAATTTTGGCCTAACTTATTGAAAGTATTAAGAAGCCAAAACATAAAAACTATTTTAGTTTCAGGAATTTTTAGAAAAGAACAATCTTTTTTTAAAAGCTATGGCCGTTGGATGCGTAAATCTTTACAAACATTTGACCATTTTTTTGTTCAAAACAACCGTTCTAAAGGCCTACTTGAAAGTATCGGGTTTTTAAATGTTACTGTTAGTGGCGACACTCGCTTTGACCGCGTTTTTGATATTACCCAACAAGATAATACGTTAGCATTTGCCGAGCGGTTTACAGGCCGACATATTACCCTTATTGCCGGCAGTACTTGGCCCAAAGACGAAGAATTATTAATACGTTATATCAATACCAATGCTGATGCTAATCAAAAATTTATCATTGCCCCTCATAATATCAATGACAATGACATCCTTAAACTAAAGGAACGTATTTCAAAAAATACAATTTTATATTCTGAACGCAAAAACAAAAGGCTGGAAGACTATCAAGTACTTATTATTGATACCATTGGCTTGTTGTCAAAAATTTATAACTATGCAGATATTGCCTATGTTGGAGGTGGCTTTGGTAGTGGCATCCACAATGTCTTAGAACCGGCTACTTTTGGAGTTCCGATTCTTATCGGGCCAACATATCACAAATTTAAGGAAGCCGTAGATTTGGTTAAGCTAGGAGCTTGTGAAGTAATTGCCAATCAATCTGAATTCAATGCAATAGCAACTACCTTATTTTCAAATGCTAAAATACGTAAACGAAAAGGGACAGTGAGTGGCAACTATATCCTTAAAAATGTTGGCGCCACAGATATAATTGTTAAATATTTAGACAATACTATCAATAAAAAATAAGTAACTTGTCGCCAATCACCTAAAATATGACCTAACTAATGATACAAGAAAAACTTAAAGAATATTTCAGCGTTGTTTTTGAAGAAGATTTAATTCAAGAAATTATCGAAGTCGGTACCTATAAAAAAGTAAAAGAAAATGAACTATTGCTCGATTTGGGCGATAAATTTGATAAAATCCCCTTAATGTTAAATGGCGCTATTAAAATTAGTAGGGAAGATGACAATGGCGATGAAATTGTATTGTATTTTTTAGAACGCGGCGATACGTGTACGATAACTTTTGGCAGTGGCTTAACAAGTTCAAAGAGTAAAGTTCGAGGCGTAGCCGAAAAAGATTCTGAAGTTGTTTTTATTCCTATTCATAAACTGGAAGAATGGTTGGTTAAATATAAATCATGGCGAAATTTTGTCATCGACAGTTATAATATAAGATTGTCAGAAATGTTAGAAGCCATTGATACATTGGCTTTTATGAAGATGGACCAGCGTTTGTATAAATACCTTACCGATAAAGTGAAAATAATGCGCGACTCCACCTTAAATACCACCCATCAAAAAATAGCCCAAGACCTTAATACGTCAAGAGTAGTGGTTTCAAGGTTACTGAAACAGTTAGAAAACGAAGGGAAAATAAAATTGCATAGAAACAAAATTGAAGTGTTGGAATTTTAATTTATTTGGCTAAGTTCTATTTACCACAGCAAAAAATAGCAACTACTCTCCTGCAAGGCCTCGAAGGCCTTGTAGGTATTAAAATTAAGACCTACAAGGTTTGATAAACCTTGCAGGAGAATTTTATGGTAAAAACAGGATGCTATCATAGTTCCCATTTTTTATTTTAGAATGATATTTAATAATTTAGTTATTATGCTGTTCTAATTAGAACTTAGCTATTTATTTCAATCGGTTTATTATCTCAATTAGGAGCCTATCTTTCTTTTGTGTAACAAAAGTTACATCTATAAGTGTATACTTCGCTATTTTTAAGCAAATAATAATCTTTAAATACAATGGATTTTATCTTACAACCTTGGCCTTGGTACGTTGCCGGCCCACTTATCACTTTAGTGATGTTATTACTTTTTTATTTTGGCAAAAAATTCGGTGTTTCGTCAAATTTAGAAACGATATGCGCTATTGGTGGTGCCGGAAAACTGGTTGATTTTTTTAAATTCGATTGGAGAGAAAATACTTGGAATTTACTTTTTATTTTAGGGGTTATCATCGGAGGTTTTGTTACATATCAATGGTTATCACCCGATAAAACGGTTGCTATCAACCCACAAACGGTACAAGACTTGTCTGAATTAGGGTTTCAACATGCCGGGGCACAATACCTACCCGATGAAATTTATGGCCTCAATGCCATGTTTTCTCTAAAAGGATTTCTAATCTTGTTAGTTGGTGGAATGTTAGTAGGTTTTGGGTCAAGGTATGCAGGAGGATGTACTTCAGGGCATGGAATTGTCGGATTGAGCAATTTAGAACTTCCATCGCTAATTTCTGTGATTGGTTTTTTTATCGGTGGCTTAACTATGACGTGGTTATTATTTCCAATAATCTTTTAAATCTATACTATGAAACAACTAAAATTTTTACTGGTAGGCGTTCTTTTCGGAATTATATTGAGCAAAGCAGAAGTAATATCATGGTATCGAATCTATGAGATGTTTAAATTTCAATCTTTTCACATGTACGGAGTAATTGGTGGCGCCGTTGCGCTCGGTATTATTGTGATGATTTTATTTAAAAAAGGGATTATCAAAACTTATATGGGCGATACCATCAAAGTAGCACCCAAAAGAAAAGGTTTTAAAGGAAACCTTTTTGGCGGTATTATCTTTGGCCTTGGATGGGCATTGGCAGGAGCGTGCCCCGGCCCTATGTTTATACTATTAGGCAGAGGTGCCATAGCCATTACTGTAGTTCTTTTCGGAGCATTGCTGGGAGCTTTTTTGTACCATGCCCTCAAAAAATTCCTTCCTCATTAATTAACTGTTTTTGATATTTTTATTCAACTAGTGTCATATTAAACAAAGCATATCAAACCTAAGGGTATTAAATCGATTCTCTTTGAAAACATGATTTTACAGATAAACTTAATTTCTTATTGAACACAGTCTAAGAGTTTAGTTTCGTAACTTTGCAATTCTATAAAAAATAAGAATGGCACTATTAACCGACAATTTCGGCAGGCAAATAACCTATTTGCGGTTAGCGGTAACCGATCGTTGCAATTTGCGTTGCCAATATTGTATGCCTGCACGTGGCATTGACATTGTTGACAGAAAAGAACTCCTCACTTATAAAGAAATGTATCGTATCACTCGTGTGTTGAGTGAATTGGGCGTGAATAAAATCCGTTTAACGGGAGGCGAACCCTTTGTACGTAAAAATTTTGTCGATTTCTTAGAAATGCTGTCTTTTAATGACAAACTCGATGAAATAAACATAACTACAAACGGGGCATTGATATCAAAACATATTGCTACCCTTGAAAAACTAAAAATCAACACCGTTAATTTAAGTATTGACAGCCTTTCAAAAGAAAAATTTGCCGAGATTACCCGAAGGGATGTCTTCGACGAAGTGTATAAAACGTTAGAATTGCTAGAGAAAAGCTCGTTAACCCTAAAGCTAAATGTGGTAGTGCAATCGGGCGTAAATACCGATGAAATTATCGATTTTGTGAACTTTACCAAAGATAGGGATATTGCAGTAAGGTTTATTGAAGAAATGCCATTTAACGGAGTAGGGCAACGCAAGACAACAACCGTTTGGGATTACACAAAAATACTGGATTTAATTCAATCTAATTATTCGGAAATAAAGCCCTTATCATCTGAAAAATCTTCTACATCGCGTAACTTTAAAGTGGCCGGTTATCGAGGTTCTTTCGGAATTATTCCTGCTTTTACACGAACCATTTGTGGTGATTGCAATCGCATCCGGATTACCGCAACAGGACTCTTTAAAAACTGTTTGTTTGATGAAGG
>Ga0256841_1002042_pt1 | contig 16551 bp, 18 predicted proteins | sample 356308metaG_FD_185971 | JGI IMG/M metagenome (GOLD analysis project Ga0256841, IMG submission 185971) | Hydrothermal vent microbial communities from Mid Atlantic Ridge, Atlantic Ocean - 356-308 | ecosystem: Environmental > Aquatic > Marine > Hydrothermal vents | place: Atlantic Ocean: Mid... | reverse complement strand
TTTAGCAAATACTACACTGTCTATATTTGTAAATATATTTTCTTCATTATTTTGAATATCCATTGCTGTTACAACTGTTCTGTTAGGCACATTCACAATAAATGCCTTATCGTTCATCATCACTAAGGAATCACGCGCTCCTTTCATTTTTGCTTTGGAGACGGCTTCATTCAATTTTTGCATTTCCGTTTCATCCAGTTTTATATTTCTTGATTCTAACCGTTTCAGAGCATGACCCGAAAATTTTACTTTTTCAATTTCATGCCGGAATATTTCATCAAAGCTTTGTTTAGGGCCGTTAATATTCTTAGATTGCACCTCTTGTTTAGGTACAATTGGTATAAAGGGAACTTTTACACCGTTTATTACTTCAGCCATTATTTAATTACCTATAATTAAATTATTAACTATTGTTTGATGAATTATCTAAAATTTCGTAAACATCGCCGAGCGAATATTCAATTCCGTTTATAACAATACTGGTACCATTTTCCGTGAATCTTACCGCTTTAATAGTTCCGACGCTATAAATATCGGTTTTGATTTCCTTGCCGTTACTTGCTTCAGCTTCCACTTTAACCGTATAATCGCCGTTCGGCACTTTTACACCTTCATCATCGGTAAAATCCCACGAAAGTTTATGATCGCCGCCGGTTTTAGGAACATCATTAAAAATTTTCACAACTTTACCATTTGAGTCAAGGATTTTAACCACAACCTTGCTTGCTTGAGCAGGAAGTTTATAACCGAACTGTGCTGTATCTTGCCCGTCAAAACTCAGTTTATCGCTTTTGATTTTTGCTCCTTTGCCAATTAAGGCAGCCGTTAGAGTATTATTTACCGATTGGGTTAACAAATAATTCGTATTAATACTTTGAGTCAGCGAATCATTTATATTTTGCAGTTGTTCCAAAGAACTGAACTGAGCCAATTGCGCCGTATATTGTTCACTGTTTAAGGGATCGAGAGGATCTTGGTTTTTAAGTTGTTGTAACATTAATTTCAAAAAATCATCTTTCCCCAATTGGCTTTTGCCCGAAGCGGAAACCGAGCTGGGCGTTTGATTTACCAACGATGATATATTATCGACCATTTTATACTCCTAAACTAAATATTCGTAAGTGTTATACCCCATCATTTTGACGGCGTCGTCTTTTTCCGGATTTATTTCTTCACTGTTTCCGGCAACATTATTCACCTTTTTCTTCCCGTGTTCTTGTTTTGCTTTACGGTCAAACGAATCATTCAACGATATGTTTACGCTGCTAAGCTGCACGCCACTTTTGCTTAAGTTCGAAAACAACTCATTCAGATTGCTTTCTATGGCTTGCTTAACGGCAATATTATCAACCTTAATGTGTGCTTTAACATTGTTATTGTTCAACGTTTCCAATTTTATTTTCAACTTTCCCAACTCCTTCGGATCAATACTGACAGTTAAAGTGTTTTTCTCGTGTTTCCCGATAAAATCAGTAAGATTTTTAATTAATTCGTGAGTCTTTACTAATTTTTCCGGTTGTTTAGCATTAGTGGTTTTATGAACAATTTTTTCATGAGAAATTTCTTTGGTTTTAAGAATATTATTGAAACTGTCATCCGGTCTTAATTTATTATTTTTATCCCGTTCTTTATTAATAACCGGAATTTCAGATTCAGTACCGTTTGTATGATTGTCTTTATTGGCATTTGCGTTCGCATCGGAATTTTTTAAGTTCGAATTATTAGCAGTCGAAATAACTTTTTTCCCGGCTTTTGGCGTTTCAACAGTTTTTGTCTGATCACTCCCGTTGAATTTACCGCTATTTGGAACAGCAGGCTTGTCAGCCTTTACTTCCACCGGTTTTTCCGGATTCGTTTGATGTTTTACTGCGGAAGCATTATCACTTTTTTTAATATTTTGTTTGCTTTGGAAATTATCCTTTTTAATATCAACTTTTACATTGTCTTTAACCTCAACGCTCCTTTTTTCCACATGTTTCTTTCTGCCCTTTAACGGCTTATTATTTTCCACTTTAGTACTAACCGTAATTTTTGAATTGCTTTTAATTTTTATTTTAGTTTGTTGAGGTGCCGGTTTTTCCGGAATATGATTCGATTTTACCGGTTCAGGCTTATCTTTTAACGAATTATCTGTATTCGGCAATTCTTTAATATTATTTTTTTCAACACCGGTTTTACCGGATGATCCGGTTGACGGTTTTTGATTATTATTTTTTATGTTTTCATGTTTAGGTTGAGTTATATTTTCCTCAACAGGTTCCGGTAAGACTTGCTCTTTTTGCGCTTGAGTAAATTTATTTTCTTTTTGATTAATTCTATTTTCTACTTTTATTTGATTTTCCGTTTTGACGGGTTTTACGGATTTATCACTTTTTACTTTTGCATCAACTTTAACAATTACATTTTTACTTTCAATTTCGTTTTTTTCTGTATTAACTTGAGTATTAAACTTTTTAGTTAATATATTCTGTTCCGGTTTAATTTTTACCGCATTATTTTTCTTATTTGACTTACTAATATTTTGAACATTACCCGGATTTAATTTCCGTTCTATTTTATTAAACTTTGTATTATCAGTTTCATTTAAGCTTTTTAAATCGCCGTTTATTTTTACATTGCGTTTGTCTGCCGTTATTTTCTCCTCGTTATTATTCAGTACCGGTTTCCGGTTTTGAAAAGTAATCTCTTTTAAATCTTTATTTTCTAAATCAGGAATTTCATTTTTTACTTCCGCCTCGTTTGCGATTGGTGTTTTATTTGTAGAAACTTGAAAATTTTGATCGGCAACTGTTTTGTTTTTATTAATCTTAAATATTTTACTTGATGTTTCATTTACGTTAACTTTCACGCTTGTTCTTTTATCAAAGAAAACCTTTATATCGTTAACGGAATTTTGTTTCCGGTCCGGTAGTGATTTTTCCACGGTTAAACGGATATTCGAAAAATCTTCAAAGTTTTTGTTTAACCTTTCTTTGCCTATTGACGCTATGTTATTATCTTTCGATACGTTGTTTAATTCGTCAACAAGTCTGGGGTAATTATCTTTATTAGCAATCACATTGTTATTTGTTTTAAATAGAATCAGTTTTGGAGATTTCAGATTCTTTTTATTTTGAACGAACAGCGAGCCTTCTGTTTTTTCTGCTTGTTGATTTTCAAAGGAGAATAACGACACTTCAATTTTTTGCGGAAGTATTTTACTGTTTGGAATGTTTTTAACTTTTCCGGTTTCATCATTCGGCAAATCGTTTATATTTTTTTTGTTTTGGAATAAGTTTTCTGGCAATACGGAACCAAAACTTTTTTTATTAACGCCCGGATAATGTTTTGCAATATTTTCCCCCACTTTGTTTATAATTTCATTAAATTCCGGAACATCCTTTATAATTGTAATATTTAAATTATAATTATTTCCTTTTGTTGATTCAGGGTTTTCACCGGATATTTTAATATTTAATTCCGATTTACCGTTTTTAGCATTGATTAATAATTGATTTTTCCCGGAAATTCCTTTTAATAATTTTTCATTGTGCAATAAAAGGTCCGATAAACTTTCCACTTGGCTTTTATCAAGAGAAATTTCATCGACAATAACTTTTTGTGAAGCGTTGAAATTATTATCGTGTATATTCAGTTTGGTTTTTAATTCTCCGGGCAGCATTGAAAGTAGATTCAGAATACCGTTTAGCTGCATTTTATCGGGATCGATTTTTAGTTCCTTTTTGGCAACCGGTTTAAGCTCAATTATATTACCGAGAGTAATATGTTCATCCATGCCGTTTTTTCCTTCCTTTACGGCAGGCAAACTTTTGTCAGTTAAAACTTTAACAATATCGCTGAAAAGATATTTATTGTCTTTTAATTTGGTTGATTGCGACAACATAAATCCTGAGGAATTATTATCGCCTTTAATGAACATAGGATTAAATTGCATCATCTCGGCCTTGTTAATTTTTTAACTTTGTCAGTAGTTAATACAGCAAGTATTTGCGCTGCTTTTTTCTTATTCATCGAATAAAGTATATCTCTTGCCTCATTATCGGAAATACTTGACAATAATTTAGCCGCTTTTCTTGTATCCATTGTTTCATAAAGTTTTTTGGTTGTTTTAAGCCATGCTTTATAGCTACTATCCCGTCTGGTTTTTTCTGTTTTTTTAATTCTTTCAATTTGCTCGTCTTTTTTACTTAATTTTGTTTTAACGGAGTTTAATTCGGCTTTTACATTATTAAGTTCGGTAAGCAAAGAATCGGAATAATGTTTTAAAATTTTTACACTATCAATTTTTTCAACAGCCAAGGAATCATTTAAAGCCGATAAGGAATCTGTTTTGACTGCCAAAGAATCTTGCGGCGGAGAAAAATCGAGTTTAAATACATTGTTATACTTGGAGTTAAGAATATAAATTCCAACGGTAACAATTAAAAAAACAATAGTAAATATCAGGATGTATGTTATCAGACTTTTCATTTAATTATTTTTAATAAATTTTTTGTTAGCAAATTCGTCTACTTCTTTTTGTTCTGCTTTATTTTCGTTTAACTTGAATTCCTCGTAATGATGTTCTTCCAATTTTTCAAATATTCTGCGCTCTTTGGATTTAACTAAAAGTTCGTTTATCTTCTTTTTCTTTTCTTCTTTCAATCCGGCAATTTTTTGATTTGCCAATTCTATTTTTTCGTCAATTAACTTTTCGATATTCGAGTAAAAGTGTAATTCTTTAGAGTTAACAAAGGATTTATTAAATATATTTTTCTTTTCATTGTCTTTTTCCGATTCTAATTCTTCTATATATTCATAAAGTCTGCTTATTTCTTTATCGATTAATTTAATTTGTCTTTGAACTTCTTTTTCGAACGTTTCTTTAATTCTTTTAATATTTTCAAATCTGTATTTAAACTTCGACATTATTCAACCAGCGGTTTATCTATTATTGATTCCAGTTTAGCAATTGTGTCTTGGTACGTTGAAGATTCCGTCATATCTTGTTTTAAAAAAGACCGTAACGTATTTATTTTGGATAATGCATGATCAATTTGCGGATTACTTCCTTTAACATACGCGCCTATATTAATCAGGTCTTCCGCCTCATTATAAGTAGCAAGTATTTCATTAAATTCCATAGCGCGCAATCTGTGGTCTTTGGTTGTAATATCCGGCATTACCCTGCTAATACTTTGTAAAGGATCGATAGCGGGGAATTGCCCCTTGTTAGCTAATTTTCTTGACAACACATAATGACCGTCGAGTATTGACCGTACAGCATCGGCAATAGGTTCGGTCATATCATCGCCATCTACCAAAACGCTGTAAAAACCGGTTATGCTTCCCTTTTTAGCTGTGCCGGCTCTTTCCAACAGTTTAGGTAAAATTGCAAACACAGAAGGTGTATATCCTTTGGTCGTTGGCGGTTCGCCTATAGTTAAACCTATTTCCCTTTGTGCCATTGCAAACCTGGTTACCGAATCCATCATCAATACTACATCTTTTCCCAAATCCCGGAAATATTCGGCGATAGTAGTTCCTATAAATGCAGCTTTAATTCTCATCAATGCAGGTTTATCGCTTGTTGCAACTACAACGACGGACCTTTTCAAACCTTCTTCGCCGAGGTCTTTTTCAATAAATTCACGTACCTCCCTTCCTCTTTCGCCAACCAATACAATAACGCTAACGTCGGCATCGGTATTTCTGGCAATCATACCTAACATTACGCTTTTCCCAACTCCGCTGCCGGCAAATATTCCTATTCTTTGTCCTTTTCCGCAGGTTAACAAACCGTCAATCGATTTGATACCCGTTTGCAAGGGCGAAGTAATACGTGATCTTTCAAGCGGATTGGGCGGTTCGCGATAAACGCCCCGGACTGCCGCATAATTAATTTCGCCTTTACCGTCAATAGGATTGCCGAGCCCGTCTATTACTCTTCCCAATAGCTCTTTGCCAACTCCAACCGAGAATGATTTTCCGCTGGATACAATTTCGCATGAGGGAGAAATTTCATCGACTTCATCCAGTGCAATCGACAAAACTTTTCCCTCTTTGAAGCCCACTACCTCAGCGCGGCATATCTCCAATCCTTTATTATCAACAATTTTGCATATTTCACCCAAAGAAACATTAGGACCTACGGAAATTATAACCTGCCCTATTACATCCGTAACTTTACCGTTAACTTTTATTAGTTCCGAATTATCGAGCGCTTTATCAATCAACCCAATATATTTTTCCAGCACTTCCATTTATTCTTCCGTATCAATAACTATATTGTTAATTTTTGTTTTTATTTCTTCCAATTGGGTTTCCAATCTCGCGTCTACATTTCCAATTTCGGATTCTATATAACAACCGCCTTTTGAAATATTATCGTCCGTTTCAATTTTAATTTTTGCAAGACCCGAATTAATTTTATCAATTATTTTATTAGATATTAAATATTTATAATCCTGAGAATTAACTTTAATAGATATATTATTTGCTCCCAGTATTTTACTAATTCCGTCACGTATAACATCTTCTATATTGGATTTAAATTCTACTTCCCTTTGAAGAACTTTTTCTGCAATTTTCATAGAAGCTTTCGCCACTATTTTAGCAAAATCATTTTCATAGCTTTTAATATTTTCTTCATATCCTTTTAAGATGTTATAAAACTCTTCCGATTGCTTTACAAGTGAATCCGTATAATTTTTCTCAAGTTTTTCTTTTGCCGATTCATAACCTTCTTGATAGCCTTTCTGGTATTGCTCTTCGAGCTTTTCTTGAAAATATGTTTCTTGGTTTTGGTCATCACCATATTCAATTATTTCCTCCGTTTTTCCGCTAACGACTGCTTTTATATTTTTTGATTTGAGTGATATTTTTAAGACTTTAGACATACACTTCTTCTCCGCCGCCTCTAAAACTAACCGTAATTTCTTCTTGTTCTTCTAACATCTTGATAACATCAACAATTCTTGCTTGTGCTGCTTCCACTTCTTTTAATTTAACCGGGCCCATAAATTGCAATTCTTCTTTAAGCAAATCAGCAGCTCTTTCCGACATATTGCCAAATATTTTATCTTTAACTTTTTCATCTGCAACTTTTAAAGAAAGCGCAAGATCTTTTCTGTCAACTTCTTTTAATATTCTTTGTATATCTCTGTCTTGCAAGTGAATAATATCGTCGAATAAGAACATCAACCTTTTAATTTCATAAGCCACATCTTCGTCTTTTTCCTCAAGTTTTGCAATTATTTCCTTATTAAGCGATACATTTGTTCTGTTTAATATTGTTGCAACGGTTTTTGCGCCGCCTAATTGCCCCATTGTTTGGTTGATCGAAAAGCCGGCTAATTCATCTACTACCCTTTCAATTTGTTTAAGCGTGGAAGGCGATATTTTACCCAAGGTAGCAATTCTGTAAACCACTTCCACCCTTAGGTCCTCGGGCAATTCCACTAAAGCTTCCGCAGTTTGGTCGGGACTTAAATTAGCTAAAATCAAAGCAATAGTTTGCGGGTGTTCTTTGCTAAGAAAATTTACCAATTGGGAAGAATCCGCTTTTTTTAGAACATCAAAACCGTGTAGAGTGGTTATATTTTTAACTTTTTCTATAACTTCCAAAGCTTTGGAATATCCGAAAGATTTTTCCAACACTTGCTGCGCAAAGTCCATACCGCCTTCAAGCAGATATTCCCGTGCGGTTACCAATTCATAATATTCGTCAATCACCTGTTCGATAACATTTGCCGGAATATTTTTTACTTGTGTTATTTCCGCAGAAATTGCTTCCACATCATTCGGTTCCAAATATTTAAATACTTGTGAAGCCGTATCGACGTTAAGTGCTATAAACAGCAAGGCGGCTTTTTGCCTTCCGTTTAATTCACTAATATCCGTTCTTTGCAGATTACTCAAATTCGTCCTCCCTTAACCATGAATTAATTAATTTAGCTGCTTCGGACGGGTTTTTGCTAACGTAGTTTACAATTTTTTCTTGTTTCATTTGTCTCTGAGCCGCTTCGTCGGTTAACTCGTCTTCCAAGTCGCCAATATCCAAGAAGTTATTCTTAGCTTTCCTTTCGGGAGTCCATGTCGGAGGCGCCAGTCCACCCGCCGAAGATGCAGCCGCTAAATCTCCGAACGCTTTATCTTGAAAACCGGAGGTTCCAATCATAATTTTTTCATTTTTTAATTTTTTAAGTAAGCCTTTTAATACGAATCCCGCAGCTACTAAACCAAGCAACGTTAAAATGTAGTTGAACCAATTACCTATATTGTTTAAGGGGGAACCGGTATCCTCTTCCAAATTTTCTTCAGGCATTTCGAAAGGAATACTAACAATTGATATTTGATCTTTCCTTGTATTATCAATACCCACAGCTTGTCTTAACAACTGTTCCAGTTTTTGTAATTGTTCTTGCGGTCTCGGTTCATTAACCGTTTCGGTTTTTCCGCCGTTTGTAATTTGTTTGGTAACGCCGTTAATAACCGCCGCTACTGTAATACGCTTAATATTACCGGCGGATTCAATAATTTTTTCAATGCTCTTGCTTATTTCATAGTTGGTGGTTGTATTTTCAGATATAACGGCATTAGAGTCGCTTACACTAATTCCATTACTTTGGGATTTTATCGATTGTTCACTTACAGCCACTTGAGATTCGGGATCATACGATTCAAGTGTTTTTTCAACCTGGTTAAAATTCAGCTCAACGTTAACTTGAACATCCGAATTGCCATAACCCACTACTTTATTAAGAATTCCTTGCGCTTTACTGCGAAGATAATTTTCAATTGAAGTTTTTATTTCATATTGTTTATTTCCGTTAATAGCCATCGGGTTATCATCAAGGTGTTTAGACAACATTCTTCCGCGCGTATCAATAACCGTTACTTTATTAGGTACAAGACCTTCCACACTTCCGGCAACCAAATTTTCAATAGCAATAACGTTGTTTGCCGATAATGTAACGCCTGGTTTCAATTTTAATACAACCGAAGCTGTCGGCGGTTTTTCTTCGTCTTTAAAAATTGTTTTTTGAGGGATTACTATATGAACCCTGGCCGATTTAACCCCATTCTGTTGCATAATGGTTCTGGCAATTTCTCCCTCCAATGCACGCTTATAATTTATTTTTTGCATAAATTCAGACATGCCCATGGTATTATGATCAAATATTTCGTAACCGATTGTTCCCGAGCTGGGAATGCCTTTACCTGCTAATGTCAATCTAACTTTGTAAACTTTATCCTTTGCCACTAAAATTGTGGAACCATTTCCGCCTATTTTATAGGGGACTTTTTCGTTTGTTAAATATTCAATCACTTGCGATGCATCTTCTTGCGAAAGGTTAGAATATAAAGTTGTATAGTTGGGTTCGTTAAAAATAAAAAACACGAAGCCCAACAGCACAAGTGAAATGACTATAATACCGCTTAAGAATAATTTTTGTTGAAGCGACAGTTTATTAAATATACCGAGCAGCGAGTTAAAAAGATTTTTCCCTTTGTCCACAGTTATTGCATCCTTGTTAGTTCTTTATACATATCCAATGCTTTATTTCTTATTTCCATTAATAATTGCAAACTTGTTTTTGCTTTCTCTCCGGCAATCATAACCTCGTGCAGTTCCACATCTTTTCCTTCAATAAAATCTTGAATCAATTTACCAGATTCATTTTGTTCGTCATTTACTTCTTTAACAAAGCCGGATATAGTATCTCCGAACGAAGAGCCTTTTATTTGTTTATTTTTTACTTCACTAGGAAATTTGGTTAAAGAATTGATAAAGCTATTAATTTTCATGTTAACCCCGTCTATCAATCAGCGAACCTATTGCCACACCGGACATTTCGCCGTTTTGTTGATAAAAATGATAATTCATAATTTCTTTAACGTTTTCCGGATAAATGTTCTTAAAGAAATCTTTTTCGGATTTTGATAGCTCCAATATATTTTCCGGTTTTTGGATTTGAGCCGACTTTTGAATTTGCGCAGTTTTATGAACGCTTGCCTTTTGATTTGTTATTTTGTAAGGATTATAATTACCTGCCATATTCGTAGTAATTTTCATATTATATCTCCAAAGAATCTTTTGCGATTTGTTTCGAAGCATCGAACGCTGTTAAATTTGCCTCAAAACTTCTTGAAGCCGATATCATATCCACCATTTCGGTAACAACATTAACGTTAGGCATTTGGACGTATCCTTCTTCATTTGCATCGGGATGCTCAGGCATATAAACCATTTCGCCCGGGGAATTATCTTCAACCACTTTCGAAGTTAAATTTTCGGAGATATCGTTATTTTTATTTGTGTTCACTAACGCCGAGGGGAAATAAACGGCGCCGTTACTTTTAAGTTTTAATTTTTGTCCGCTATAAATTAATTGATTACGAAAATTATCTTTTTGTTGAACGGTTAAAAATTTTCTGCGGTACGGAACGCCTTTAGGCGTTTTGGTTGTATCCATATTTGCAATATTTTCCGTAATTAAATCCATCTTTCTTTTTTGTAAGCTCATACCTTTAGCGCTAATTCTGAAAGAAAGGAAATTCGGCAGTATTTTCATTTCAATTCTCCTTTAATAACTCCTTGCAAAGTTTTATAATACATGGCTAATTTTCTGGAGGCAAATTTGAAGAGGAGTGTATTTTGAGCCATATCAGCCATTTCCCTGTTAATATCAACGTTATTGGTTCCCGAAAAGTTTTCCGTGCTTTTGTCTTCAACAACTTTCAATCCGTTATTTACAATAAATTTATCTGAGTTGCCGTTAACTTCCGGTGATTCCATAGCTTTTATAAGGTCTTTGGAAAACTCTACATCTTTCCTTTTGTAGTTTACGGTTTGAACATTTGCAATATTTTCACTTATTATCTTTTGCTTTAACGAAGCATAATCGAGAATTTTTTCCAAAAGTCTGTTTGTTTGAATTGGCATTCAGTTCCTCTTTTTTTTGAAAATATAAAATCAAAACTAATGCCATTAAAAGTGTGTGAAAAAAGAAGAAAGAGAGGGTTTTTATCTCTTAGGGTTGGCTAAATATGTACATATGAAAATTATTACTCAGAATAATCGAGTAAAACCGATTTGGTTTCACCGCAAGAACATACAAATTTGATCTCTTTTATATTGTCGTGTGCATCTTTTTTCAGAATGATTTTAACTCCGTCGTGCCCATCTTCTTCGAGGGAAATTTTTGCAGTTCCGGTAATCTTCACATCCTCGGCTTTAATTAAATTGCCTGTGAATGAATTTTCCCTGTATGAAATTTCTCTATAAACCGATTCTTGAAATTCTTGATTCATTTAAACCGCCATATTAATTATTTGAGGAAATTTATCCAAAGGGGCAACAACATCGGCAAGACCCTCATCGACAATCGATTTAGGCATTCCGTACACAACACAGGAAGTTTCATCTTGCGCCAAACATTGTCCTCCCAATTGTTTTAATTTTTTTATTCCTTCAAGACCGTCATGTCCCATGCCGGTCATAATTACGCCCAAAGTTTTATTACCATAAACGTTAATAACCGAATCGAGCATTACATCCACCGATGGTTTGTGCAGCACATCGGAAGGATTTTCTGAAATATGAATTTTTACATTTCCGTTGGTCCCGTTTAATTTCATTTGATAACCTCCGGGTGCCACATAAACGAAACCTCCTTTTACCAACTCACCTTCTTCAGCTTCTTTTACGTTAAGTTTACTTAAGCTATTAAGTCTGTTTGCCAAAGATTGCGTAAACTTAGGAGGCATATGTTGTACTAAAAAAATCGGGACGTCAATTCTCGAAGAGAGTTTTGGTATTACTTTTTGAAGCGACATCGGTCCGCCCGTTGATATTCCGATTGCAATCGCTTTATAGTCATTTTTGGGTAAAAATCTAGAACTGGAAACAACAGGTTCCGGTTCTTTCGGGGAATTGATTTTCCCGCTTTTTAAAATTTCCAATCTTTTACGCAATCTTGCTTGGCTTACAATAGTTTTAACCTTAGTAACCAAGCCGTTTTTTACATGTTTCATATCAACGCTAATAAAAGATTTCTCTTTAGGTATAAAATCTACAGCGCCTAATTCCAAAGCTTTCAAAGTTGCTTCCGCTCCCTCGGAGGTTAACGAACTAACCATAATAACCGGTGTGGGAGCAGATTCCATAATTTTTTGTAATGCGGTTAAACCATCCATTTTAGGCATTTCGATATCAAGCGTTATAATATCGGGTTTTAATCCTTTTGCCTTTTGAACGGCTTCAATACCATCGTTTGCAAAATCTATTACTTCTATTTCCGGGTCTGCCGATAAAACTATAGAAAGTGTTTTTCTCATAAAAGCTGAGTCGTCAACTACTAAGACTCTTATTTTTCCATTCAATTTAGCTCCATAATTTTATTTACTAATTCAGCCACATCAACAATCATTACAACTTTTCCATCGCCCATAATTGTTGAGCCAGCTATTCCGTCTATATTACCAAGGTATTTACCTAATGATTTTATCACTATCTCTTTTTGTCCAATTAACTTATCAACTTTAATCCCGACTCTTTTTTCGGCTATTCCAACTATAACAACATGTTGATATTCGGAATTGTTTTCTTTACTATTAATATGATAAAGAGCGGAATCAATGTTGCAAAGCGGAACCACTCTATCTCTTAGTTTAACGCATTCGGTTCCGTTAACCGGATAAACTTCTTCGTTTGTAACTCTAATAACTTCCACAACGGAACTTAAGGGAATTACGATTGTTTCGCCTGCAACTTCCACCAATAAGCCTTGGATAATTGCTAAAGTTAAAGGAAGTTTAATAACTACTTTAGTTCCTTTACCCAATTCCGAATCAATATTAATAATACCATGAAGTTTAGTCACGTTGGTTTTTACAACATCCATTCCAACACCGCGTCCTGAAATATTTGTAACTTTTTCCGCAGTAGAAAACCCGGGAGCAAAAAGTAAATTAAAAATTTCTTGTTTTGTTAGATCTTTTGATTTTTCTTTTGAAATAATCCCCTTTTGGATTGCTTTATTCAGAATTTTACCGGGATCAATTCCGCCGCCGTCATCTTCAATTGAAATAATGATGTCGTTTCCTTCATGTTCGGCTGATAAAATTACGGTTCCTTTTCTCGGTTTACCGTTCTTTTCCCTGTCGTCCGGATTTTCAATCCCGTGGTCAACCGAGTTTCTAATTAAATGCACCAGCGGATCATTAATTTCTTCTATCAAGGTTTTATCGAGTTCGGTTTCTTCTCCTTTAATAACTAATTGAACTTCTTTACCCGTTTCTTTACTTAAATCCCTTATTAACCGGGGGAAGCGATTAAACACCTTACCAATTTTTATCATTCTCGTTTTCATTATGGCAAGTTGAAGTTCAGTAGTCATCAAATCAATCTGTCTAGCGGTATCGGCTAAGTCGTGCGCTAATTTGGTTCCTTCGTAAAGATGAGTTGCTTCGTCGTTAATTTGTAATAATCTGTTTCGTCCCAATACTAATTCCGATATTAAGTTAAGCAGGTCATCCAATCTTTCAACATCCACACGAATAGTTTGTTCAACTATTTTAGCCGAACTTTTTTTAGCCGGCTCATCTATCTTACGAACTTCCTTATTAACTATTTTAGGTTCTTCTTTTTTATCTGCGGTTTTTTCTTCTTTCGGCTTTTCATCATTTTGTATACCGGATTCATTTTGGTTTTTATTATCGACTTCCGGTTGTTCTTCTTTTACTTCGGGTTCCGTTGTTTTTCCGGTTTTAGCAGATTTTTTCTTTTTAGAAGTTTTAGGTTTTTCTTCTTTTTTACCTTCGCCGTTAATAACTTTTTCCAGTAATGTTTGCAATTCTTGCGTAACTTCTTCGGAATTATAGTCTTCGTTTTTATTACTTTCTACAACGTCTATCAATTCGGTAATGGAATCAAAACCTTTTAATATTCCGTTCATCAAATCATCGTTTATAGTAATTTCGCCTTTCCGGAGTTTATTAAGTATATCTTCCAATTTGTGCGTCAGGGCTTGAAGTTTAACTAATCCCAAAAATCCGGACGTACCTTTTATTGTATGAAAAGATCTGAATATTTCGTTCAATAAATCTTTGTCTTCCGGTTGCGATTCCAGTTTAACAAGGTCCAGATCCAGTTTTTCCAGAATTTCCCGAGTTTCGATTAGGAAACTTTCGAAAATTTCCTTCATATCCGGATCGTTTAACAAACTATAATCTGCCATTTTAATCTATAATTTTTATGAAAATAATTTATCTATTTCTTCTTGCGAAGTATTATTCAATTGTTTATTAACAATTTCATCAACGTCATCTTGCGAATTTTGAGGTTTAATATAACTCGCTTTTGCGTCAAAGTGTTCTCCGCTTTCAAGCTCGTTGTTTACATTACCGGTATCTTCATTATTATTCAGGGAAACCAGCATGTTTGTTAACTGTTGATGAATATTCATTATCAAATGATTTACAGCCTCCAATTGCTGTGAAGTTATATCTTGAACTTGCAAAGAGAGAGTGATTTTATTCGTACTCTCTTCAATTTTTTTTATCAATTCCAAAATATTGCCCAAATCATCGGATTGTGATTTATCGTTAAGCAACTCATCTAAGATTTTTAACGCTTCTTCGTTTTCAACTAATTTATGCAATCGTTTTAATTTAAAGGAATTCTCGGAATATTTATTTTTCGTTTTTTCAATCAGCAGTTCGCTTTGGTTCAGTTGATTATTAATTTCATCCACCAAATCCAAAATTTCCGTAGTAGCCATTTCCGTAGCTGAATTAACATTATTAATCTGATCGGTTGCCTGAGGAATTTTGCTGGTGCTATCTTTAATTGAAATATTTATATCGTCTATCAAAGGAACGGTATCGTTGAGAAACTCGATTATTGTTTCAATAACCGGAACTAATTTACCGCCGAACTGGAAAAGACTTTTCAATTCGGATAGTTTACCCGAAATTTCATCCATATTATTGTATATTTGAACCATAATAGTCCTTATGTTGTAGCCATTATTGCTTCAATTTTTTCTTTTAATATTTGAGGAGTAAAAGGTTTAACTACATAATTCGACACGCGAGCATGAAGAGCTTGGATTATATCCTCTTTTACTCCTCTTGTAGTTACCATTAAGATTGGTATATGTTCGGTATTAGGATTTCCCCTAATAGCCTTAGTCAATTCCAATCCGGAAAGGACCGGCATATTCCAATCCGTTATAACAAAATTTATTTCTGAGTTGTCTCTTAATTTTTCAAGAGCATCTTTTCCGTCTTGTGCTTCGATGTAGTTGTTAAATCCTAATGTTTTTAACGAATTGGTAACAATTCTTCTCATAGTTACCGAATCATCTACAACCAGGAAATAAGGATTCATAATAATTTACCTCAATTTAAGTATTTAGAAACTTCGTACTGAACCCGTTTGGGATCGAATGGTTTAATCAAATATGAATTTGCGCCATAATTTAGTCCCCTTTCTATATCTTCATTTCTATTTAACGAAGATAAAATAATAATTGGAATATCTTTGTTCTGTTCATTTTCTCTGATTGCTTTAATCAACTCAAAACCATCAAGATTTGGCATATTCAGGTCCGTAATAATTAAGTCAACCTTTCTTTTCGGCAGCAATTCAGCCGCCTCCATCCCGTCGCAGGCAACAAGGACTTCGAAACCGCTCATCTTTAAAGAAAACGAGACGAATTTCCTTATCGTTGGCGAGTCATCAGCGACAAGTATAACTTTTTTCATTTATTTATTACTCCTTTTTATAACCTATTGTTTTAGGAAAGCTTACCAATTTGAAAGCTTTTGATATTCCATGCAACGACTCGGAATAACCAATAAACAAATAACCATCGTTGTTCAGCGCGTCATAAAGATTCGAAACTACTTTTCGTTTAGATTCATCGTCAAAATAAATTAAAACATTCGCACAAAATATTACATCGAATCTGTTCATCATTCTCATTGCGGCGCTATCGTAAAGATTTAATACTTTAAATTTTACATTCTTTTTTAATTCGGGTTTTACTTGATAAATATTATTGTTCAAACTTAAATATTTATGCAAGTAAAGCGGAGGCATATTACGAACCGAGTATTGCTTATAAATACCATTTTGAGCGGTTTCCACAACAGCATGATTTATATCCGTACCAACAATTTCGTATCGTAAATTAGGATATTTAGGTAAAACCAATTCGTTTATTATCATCGCCATTGAGTATGCTTCTTCGCCCGTGGATGAAGCCGCGCTCCATATTCTAATTTGATTTTTATTCCTTCTCTTTTCGGACGATAGAAGTTCAGGTATCACATTATTTGCAAGAGCGTCAAACTGGGCTTGATTTCTGAAGAAGTATGTTTCATTGATTGTTATTGCTTCCAATAACCTTTGTTTTTCAAACTCTCTTTTAGGGTTAGTTTTAAGATAGCTCAAATATTCGTCGAAAGATTTTAAATTTAAATAATTTACTCTTTTTTGAAGTCTGCTTTCCAACAAATACTTTTTGTTATTTTGAAATTGAATGCCACTTAACTCATAAA
>Ga0256841_1002041_pt1 | contig 16556 bp, 12 predicted proteins | sample 356308metaG_FD_185971 | JGI IMG/M metagenome (GOLD analysis project Ga0256841, IMG submission 185971) | Hydrothermal vent microbial communities from Mid Atlantic Ridge, Atlantic Ocean - 356-308 | ecosystem: Environmental > Aquatic > Marine > Hydrothermal vents | place: Atlantic Ocean: Mid... | reverse complement strand
GAATCGTTGACCCGCCGGGAGATGATAATACCGTGGGCGTGACCTGCATTTTCCACAAAATTTCTGGCGATGAGCAAGCGTTTGGAATCATCGTGGGGGTCGATGTTGTAAATCACGTTGTTTTTATAGGCGTTACCTACGATGACGGCGTCTGATGCCAGCCGGCTATAAAACCCAAAGAAATTATTCTCAAAACGGTTGCCAATCATCCAGCCGGTAGGAGCGGAGCTGGCATGCATTGACTGTTTTAAGCCGGTGAGGGGAGAAATATAGGTTGCATCTTTATCGAACTGGGAAGCGAAGGACACCCCAAAAGTACTGGATTTACCTTTATAACCGAGTCCTTGAAACACCGAATTGGCAGCGTAAATCTTACCCCCGGAGCGGACGGTGAGATAGGGTCTGGGAAATTGGACGCCGGTTTTCAATAACTGGGTTTCCGGCAGTTTCTGGCGGGGACCTGGACTGGCAAGTTTGTCATCCCAACTGGTTACCTTGCTATCGATAATGAAAAGGCGGCCAAAATCGGCCAGGAAGGTTCCATGGCGCAGCGATAGGCGCAGAGTCTTGCCGCGAATAACCAGGGTAGCCGTGGGAAACACGACAATGGGGCGGTAGGCGATATAGGTATCGGCGTCAATTCGCTTGAAAATGCGCGGATTGCCCAGGATTCGTGCCAGGCTGGCCAAGTCATACACCCCGTTGGACAGCACAATAGCTTGCGGGTTGTGAATCCTTGCTCTTTGCCAGGCGGTCCGCATTTCCAATAAGTTAGAAACCGGGAGCAGATAAATGTTTTCCGCTGGCATCAGGATGACATCGTTTCCATAAATTTTTTTCGGAGCCTTGTTGCGCACTGCCTCGACAGTGTAACGTTGCCACTCTATCCTATGGAAGTTATCCCGCATTTTACGCAAGCGGTCACCGGCATCAGCTTGTGTGGCAAGAGGCAGCAGCCATGCCACACTTATCACCGACAATAAAAAAACGGCGCGGTGCACCCGGCTTGTTTTCACTTCTGCGACCAAGTGGAAAACAGATCGACCTGAACGAATGCGGCGCTGCCCAGAAGGTGCCAATCCAAGGGTTGATCCGGCTCGATGACAGCATTCAAATACATGACTGGATGGGTAGAAACACTTTGCAGGGGGGCGGCCCGTTCCAGTTCCAGGGAAGCGCCGCTACGCAGGCTGCGCAAGGTGCCTGTGATGGTTTCGCCGGAACTGAGGCGGATTTCGGCAGGCGCACCAATCACCAGTTTTTCCGCTGACTTGGCGTCGAATTTTGCATCCACATATAAATTTTGATCCATGGGAAGCAAGGTGACGATGGGCTCGCCTTCGGCGATAAAGGTGTCATTGAGCAGATGCCAGGAAACAATCCGGCAATGACAGGGGCTTTCAATGACATTGCCTCCGCCATTCCGCAATTTCAAAGTCGCCAGGATTTGGCCCGGGTGGACTACTTCTCCAGGCTGGATGGCATTGATTTTGGCCACACCGTTGCCAAGAGACCTGAGTACGGTTATCGGCCCATCGATTTCTGCCGCCATGCTTTCCACAATGAAAAGGCGGTGATAAATGCCGTTGCCAATGAGTGCCAGCAATCCTGCCAAGGCCAGGAGCATGGCCGCCAATCCGGCGAAACGCCGCAACTGGAATTTCATCCGCTGCCACGGTGAATTTTTGGAGGCCGCTTCAATGACTTGAGGTTTTGGACTGAAAGCATCTCGTTTGATGACGTCAAGGACATCACCAACGGCGACAATATCACCGTTCAAATAGGCGTTGATGACTTGATGCAGCACCGCTATTTGGGGCCGGCCCAGATTGACAAAGCGGTAACCTATTTTGTTATCGCCTTCTATTTCGTAGATTTTCTCCAGTTCCACATCAATAGAGGTTTCGATGCCGTTGAAATCAAAAGTCAGGCGGCCGCTTAAATGGGGTTGGGCGCGGATTTCCTCAGGCAAGGAATAGCCTTTGGTTTTCATAAAGTGTTCTACAACACTCAAGTCGGATTCGAGTGCCGGGGAATCAGACGGTTGCCTCAAGGAAAGGCCGGAAACCGACCAATCAAACACTTTTAACGCAATACCGTGGTATTCGAATTTGGCGGGAATCTGGTATCGCGCATGGCGCCGAGTGTATTCGGCTTCGTGTCTGAGTTGTTGAACGGTTTGATTGTCCACAATAGTCACCATGTTTTAAAGATAAGGAAAATTGAACCACTGTTGTGCGTCGGTCAATGTTCGAAAAATGTCGCGGCTGTCATAGATCCCGGTCATAAACAAAATGAAGGTAATAAACGAGACCACATAGAAGGCCAGTGACAAATTTGAGCTGGCGGCTTTATACCAGGCGTCCCAGCGCTTTCCTTGGCCTTTTAGGGTGGTCTTTTGCCGGGTCCACTTTTGTTTGTAGAGATGATTGAGGATATAGACCTTGACGATGGAACCGTAGATTTGATTGAAGTAAATCAGCAATGGCCAGCTGATGTGCAGTTTTCTGCCTGTGGATGCCAGCATCAGGGTCTGTAGAAAGCGAATCAACGCGACCCACCAAATGGAAACCACCCAGAGCCCGAGTCCGTATTTCATTGAGGCGATGGTGACAGAACCGAGGCCAAACAAAGAGGTCCACATGGACAGGCGTTGATCAATCAAGCACCACCAGGTGAATATGCCCATCTTACGACGCGGCACCTTCAGGGCGCGGCTGTTGGTGCGCAGCATATTACCGAACCAACGCCGCATCAGCACAGTCGCGCCGGTGAAAAAATTAGGGTGGGGCGGTTCTTCCACAGTGACGATTTGGACGTCAGGAACATACCACATCTCCCAGCCGTTCCTTAACAGGTAGTACCAGCTGGATTTATCATCACCCGTCAAAAAGTTGAAACGGCCTAAACGCCAGTGTTCGATGTAGTCGCTTTGTACCGTATCTATGAACTCTGGCTCAATAATCAAGTTGGCCCGGAACATGGACATGCGGCCGGTCAGAGTCAATACTCGCCGGGCTAGACCGAAAGAAGACATATAGACATGGCGTTGGGCAAAACGCAGTTGATACCAACGGCGATACCAGTGGATGGTGCGTTGATTGCCCTCCAGTTTGCAATCTTCGTCGGTGGTCAGTGCCCCAAGGCGGGGATTGAGGGCAAAGAACCGGAAACAAGCTTCCGTGGAGCCCGGAGTCAGGATGGAGTCCCCGTCAATCACCGATACCACTGCGCGGTGATGGTTGACCGGCGTATTGGCGACAGCCCTGAATCCAGCCGCCAAGGCATCTCTTTTGCCGGTGCCGGCAATCCGAACAATTTTGAGTTGAACATGATCCGGTGGTTGCTGGGAACGGAACAGGGCCCGGACGATATTTTCTTCGCTGATTTCCACGATGGAGGCTATGATAGTGGCGGGCACCGGCGAGCGAATTGCTTCACGGATAGCCTCCCGATAGACTTCGATGGTGACATCCGTGCCAATGCGAAAGGTAGTCAATAAAAAAAATACGTGTTCCGGGTTGCCACTCTCTCCCATTTCCTCCACTTGTTTTCGCCAGCGGGGAAAAACCCGTTTTCGATAAATTAGGCTGCGGGTGAAATGGGTGAGGCTCCAGCTATAACGCCATAGGGATAATCCGCCCAGTAAAAGCACAAATTCCTGCGCCCCCGGTTGAAAATACACTGGCGGTAAATACAGGGCGCAGGCCAGTAGCGCCAGGGCATATATTAAAAACGGTAACATGGTATGTAAAACCAACCAGGATTCATGGGAAAGAACTCAAGAACAAGGTTGCAGGAATTGTTTGGAATCTGCTTTTTCTGAAAGCCTTACCGCTTTTTGCTTTTTATTCAAAACAATCGTGTTGCCACAGATTTTCCGTTGCGGCAGCCTCGTTATTTTAAGCGCACCACTTTTGTTGTTAAAAAGATAGTTGCCATAAACTTCGTTATCTAAGCCATCGCTGGGGGTATCACCGCCCAGGCGTATGCCCGCGCCAACATTATCATATACCTGATTGTAGCGGATAATATTTTTGTTTCCCCGAATGGAGATTCCGGCAACGTTGGCATCTTTCTGCTGGGTGCATAAATTGTACTCGACAAGGTTATAACGGCTGCCTTCCTTGATATCGACACATTCACTGCCTTGGGAGTGGATCACATTGTGGTGAATCCAGTTATGATCTGAGTGGTCAATTTTATTATCGGGATTGACGCCTTCCGCGATTTGTTCAGGCGCGGTGCCTATATAGATGGCTTCTCCATTATGTCCACCGCCTCCCAGGCTAAAATCACGCTGGCCGCAATTAGCGATCCAAGAGTGCGCTATTTCATTTTGTTGGGCTTGATATTTCACGCGCAGACATTCATCCTCGGCGTTTTTCAATTCCATATCCAGTAGGCGTATACCACGTATGCCGATACCTTTAAGGCCCTTGATATAAACAAGCTTTTTTCGGTAATCAGGTTTCTCTCCCTCCCCATTGTCTATGAGGCCATCTACCGTGAAATTATGAAGTTCTATAAAAGAGTGACGCAGAGAAATGATATATGCCTTGCCTCCTCCTTTGACAATAGCGCCAGGACGGCCAACAATCCGGATTGGTGCTGATTGAGTGCCGGCCCGGACGCTCTGGAAATCTTGGTAATAAATACCAGGAAGTAATACTACGGTATCTCCCGGATGGGCTTTTTTTAATGCTTTTTGAATGGTCCTAATGGCCTGGGCGGAAGAGGTGCCATCCGCCCGGTCATTGCCATCGACGCCCACAAAAAAATACTTCCCGGTGATGGTATGGTCTTGACTGGTGCTGGTGGCGCACCCCGAGGCCGTGATTAAAACCCCCAGGATCAGCCATTTCCAATGAATCATGATCCGCATATTACCAGCAGATACCCTGATATTTATCTGTACTGGTTTGATCCGTAATTCTCACCAAATCAATGATGTGGTGAGTATCTTGCCGAATCAATGGCTCGACTTTAGTCGTGATTTCATCAGTGTTGTGTCCTACCACCAGGACTTCGGCATGCTCGATCACATCTTCGATATGCTCACGCAACAAATTGGAAATATGGGGGATATGATTGAGAATATAATCTCTATTTCCACCGGTGAGTGATGCGAGATGGACATTGCGGTCATAAACCCTTAAGTCGAAGCCCTTGCCAATAAGCATTTCCGCCAATTCCACCAGTGGGCTTTCCCGTAAATCGTCGGTGCCGGCTTTAAAGCTCAAGCCCAGCAATCCCACTTTACGTTTGCGGGTTGCCTTGATCATTTGATAGGCACGGCGGATTTGATCGGCATTGCTGTTGAGCAATGAGTTGAGCAATGGGGTCTTGAGGTCTAAATGCATGGCTTTGTAATTGATCGCCCGCACGTCTTTCGGCAGGCAAGAACCACCAAATGCAAAACCCGGTCTGAAATAGTAGGGAGATAAATTGAGTTTTTTATCCATGCAAAAGATTTCCATGACCTTTTGACCATCGATGCCTTGCTCTTTGGCGAGATTACCAATTTCGTTGGCAAAAGTGACTTTTACCGCATGCCATGCATTGTCCGTATATTTGACCATCTCCGCCGTAGGTATGTCGACTCGAATGATGGGGGCAGGCAGATCGGTGTAAAGGGAAGCGATTTGATCGCCATCTTGTTGGCAAGAAGCACCGATGACCGTTTTAGGAGGGTTGAAAAAGTCGTAAACGGCGGTACTTTCGCGGAGGAATTCAGGATTGGAAACGTAGCCGAATCCTTCGTTTACTTTCAGACCGGATGCTTTCTCAAGTGTCGGTATGGCCAAATCGTAGGCGGTGCCTGGTAAGACAGTGCTGCGCATCACTACAATATGGCGCCGGTTTTTTTGCTTCATGGCGTTGCCGACTTCCTCGCAAACCTTGCGAACATAATCAAGATCGAGGCCGCCATTGGAATAACTGGGGGTGCCGACGCAGATAATGGAAATATCTGATTCCAGAACGGCATTTTTGATGTCAGACGTGGCTTTCAAGCGGCCGTCTTTAACGGCGTCTAGGATAAGCGCATCCAAGTCTTTTTCCACAATAGGAGACTTCCCCTGATTGATTAAATCAAGCTTGGTTTGATTGACATCCACACCAATGACGGAATGCCCATTTTTAGCCATGCAGGCGGAGCACACCGCGCCCACATAACCTAATCCGATAATACTGATATCCATTGAATCATCCTCCAGCGAGCAATCTCAATTGTTTAAACACACTCGTTTCCCCTACCAAGATAGGGGGTATCATTCAACGGAATATACTAATATATTCTTTAGGAAAAGTGTGAGTAAAATATTACAAAATAGCTGGGCAGGCTTACAGATATTGATATTTTCGGAAAAAAATTTAGTAAAAACAAAGGAATAAATTATGGAAAAATTTTGAGGGGGCGGGATATCTAACGAATTTTCTAATGGCATTGCCCCTGGCTGGAGGCTATTTCATTAGCTTAACCCCGTTTTTTTACAGGAGCTTTACTAGAATCGGCGGTGCCGCAGTGCCGGAAAAGTGCTTCTTACCCGCGCAAGGTGTTGTAGGTCAATTTTGCCCGTACAAATACCGGGTGCTTGCGCCAGGCGCGCCAGCACTTTTCCCCAAGGGTCGATGATCATGCTATGGCCGTAGGTTTCCCGGCCATTGGCATGGATGCCACCTTGATTGGCGGCGATTACATAGCACTGATTTTCAATGGCGCGGGCGCGCAGCAGAATTTCCCAATGGGCCGCGCCGGTTCTGGCAGTAAATGCGGCAGGCACCAAGAGGATCTCGAGACCTTTTTCCGCTAATAGTCGAATGTATTCCGGAAAGCGCAGATCATAACAAATGGTAAGTCCCAGTTTTCCCAAGGGCGTTTCTAAAAGCACCGGTTTGTCACCTGCTTCTATGGTATCCGATTCCCGGTAACTTTCATCCGTATCAGGAACGTCCACATCAAATAAATGGACTTTATCATAGCGGGCTGCTCGTTGCCCTTGCGGATTATAAATCAGACAAGCCGCACGAATTTTTTCCGGGTCGCTACTTTGTAAAGGCACGCTGCCCCCGGCCAGCCAAATTTTATGGTGGCGGGCGCAGTCGGCCAGGAAGTTCTGAATCGGACCAAAACCATCGGGTTCGGCTATGGCCAATTTATCCCGGTCATCCCTGCCCATAAAAGCAAAGTTTTCCGGCAGAAGTATCAGTTTTGCGCCTTTATCCGCAGCCTCGCTGATAAGCCGGTTGGCGGTATGTAAGTTTTCCGCCAAATCAGCACTAGAAGTCATTTGTATGGCAGTGGCGATAAATTCATTCATTTTTTCGTTTGCTTCCAGTGATGTCGGTGAGCCCTTTCCACAGGCCGTGTAACAGAGTGCCAGGTATGCTGCGGCGTATCCGGGTAATTACAGGATCGTCCCAGGTGCCACTGATAGCGTATTGGCTTTGGGTCAGGGTGTCCAGTGGCGCATTGAATGTTTTTTGGGCGAGTCCTGCCGCCTTGCCAATACCGCTATTTTGCCGGTATTTGAAAAGGCCTAAAGTGAGTGGCGTATTGGGAATAACCGTGATGAATTCATTCACCTCTTTTTGGTTCAGATCGACATCGCCGGCTACAAAAATTCTTGCCGGGACAGACTCAATAAGTAGATTATCCGTTACCACATGTCCATCGGCAATAGTCATGGTGCCCGTGATGCGGTCATAAGACAGGCCCGATTTGAATAGGTCGCTAAAATCCAGTCTAAGCCTGCGTTGCAGGGTGCCCAAATATAAAATGCCTAATAAGCGTCCAGCGCCGGGCTCAACATCCAGCAAACGCCCACGTCCTAGTTTTAGTTCGACATTCCCGTCCAGTGAGTTCAGGGAGAATTGGTAGGGAGCCCCGGGCCATTTCAAGCTAAAGTCGATTTTGGCCGGTGTTTCGGCAACCGGGCTGGCGTGGCCGATCTGTTCTAGGAATTTGCCCAGATTCTTGCAGCGGAAACGTCCTTGAAGACGGGTTTCGGGCAAAACCGGAAGCGTTGACCAGATACCATTGACATGAATCTGGTGGGTGTTGGTATCGGTGTCGAGACTGAAATCGACGCTGTCTTTGTTAGCAAGGGCTTGGAGATTCACAGGGCCGAAGTTTTGTTTTTCCCATAGAAGATGTTGGAAGTAAAGGTTGAGTTTGGGCAGATTATTCAAGGAAAAAGAAAGCTTTTCACCGGGCCTCAAGGCCGAAAGGGAAAGTAATGGCTTAAGGTTGAGCGAATCAAATTGACCGGTAAACGTATTTTGTTTGCTGAAATAGGACCATTTTCCTTTGGTAAACGAGGTTTCCAGATTCCCTTGCCAAAGACCATCGCGGGACACGGTATGGAATAAGACTTGCCCCCAATCCCGCTGCCATTGCCACAGGTGGTCGATGGCCAGTGAAATGGAGAAAAAAGGGACTTGCCCTTTTTTATCAGGGGCCAGGAGTGTAAGGAATGGTTGCCATTCATCCAGGGACAGCCGCTGAAGATGCCCGGCGATGGTATAGCCTTGAGTGTTGTTTGGAGGATTGGGAGGCGGCTGCTGGATTCCGATTCGGGCGCTGAAGGGCACAAGGTTCTCATCCAACATGAAACTGGCATGAATATCACCATAATCCAGGTTAAGGGGATGAGGTGCTGAAGTATCAAGCCAACTGGTGAGTAGCAGCGCGCGCGGTTCATCCTTGGATTTTGCCAGAGGTTGTGGCAGCTTAATTTGCATACCCATCAGGTCAGAACGAAGAATTAGGCGGGGGGGGATGGATAGGTTGTGGTCAATATTTAGAGTTGCTGTGATGGCGGTGCTTCCTTGGCTGATTTCAGTGGCTTTTGGAGAGAAATGGTGGGCCAGCCAGGTGGATTCAACGCGGGTATCAAGCTGGGCATGGGTTTTTGTTGCCTCGGTGGCAATCATGAGTTTAGCGGGTTGCCCCGAGAACTGCCCTTGCAGGGAGGAAATGAGTTTTTTCTCCGTGAAGTTTAAATTTCCAGACAGTTTTTTCAGCTTCAATGGATAGGGCTTTAATGCCATCTGGGCGTTTTTGATGGTAGTTTGGCCATTGAGATGGAACGTTGTTTTATTATTCAAAGGAATGGTAAGGAACAGCCTTAGCCGGGCCGAACCATGAAGGTCGCACCATTTCAGCAAGGTATCCACTGAAGGTTTTAAAGGGGAATGCTGCAAAACTCTCAAGGCTTCGCCAATTCGGTTAGTAGTCGTGCCTTGGATGTCAAGAGTGGGGCTGAGCCCGACTGCTTTGATTTCTCCCTGTAATTCTTCAATCTTTGCGCCCGCGAATTTGCTTTGTTCGATTTGGATGGCTAAACGACCATTGAAAAACGATAACCCTCCGATGGCCTCAGTGACGGCAGGCCAGTCGGGGAGAAAATCAATCGTGAGGTCGCGGGTGGTCAACAAGGCTTCGCTGACACCATTGTGGCTCCAGAAAGGAAACTGGGAGAGATTGCCCCGTATCAATACTTTGCCGCTGGCATGGCCCCGCAGTGGGGAGCGTTTAAACCAGGCAGCGAGGTCAGTTGGTACCTGTTTGGGCAGATAATTTTTGATGGGATTCAAATCGAGCGTGGAAATGATTGCCATGCCTTCCAGGGTGGGCTCGAAAGGGGCCTGTTTATCCCATAGAAGTTGCAGTTTCACTGTAGCATCCAAATCCTGGTTGGTCATGCGTAGGTGGGGGGTTTGGAAATACCAGCCATGCTCATTTTGTTGCCAGGCAATGGAGCCAACGGCCTTGCTCAAAGAGATCGGTTTCTTCAGTAAAGCGGGCAAGGCAACTTGGCCTTGATGGGTTTGCAGATAAAGACGGCCTTTTCTCAGGTTGCCGCAAAGATAGGCGCTTGCATTTTTTACCTGGGGCCAGGATTTGTTTGGGGAGGCAAAGCCGAGCCGGAACAATTGTCCGCACGCTGATAATTGATGGGGCAGGTTTTGATGTTGCGCCCATGCCAGGGAAAGGTTGTGCACAGCGCCGCTGAGGTTAAAGCCGCGAAGCCTGGTTAAGGGGCTGGGCTCAGGGATGGAGGCGGCCAATTGCAGCAGAGCTTTCAGGCTGTCCAGATCCAATTTTCTAGCGGCCACTGTGAATGACTGCCCCGTATTTGAGTAATCAATGGCAAGGCTGAAATGAGCCGCGTTGTTATTCGATTCTGGATTGATGATGAAATCGGCCAGCTCTAAACTGGATTTTTTGCCGGAAGATCGCCAGCGGAACCAGGTTTGGATTTCAGCCAGGGTGATTGGTTGGCTTCGGTTTCCCAGGGAAAGATCATGGAGTTGTAGATAGCCCTGCAATTGGGTGATATCGAAGGCTTCTTTCCAATTACCCCATAACCGCAAACTTCCCTGGCCCTGGTGGCAAGCAAAATGCTCTATGATAGAGGGCAGCCATTCATGCCCTGTCCTATCATGCAAAACAGTTTTTTGGATAAATTGTTGGATGGGAGGGATGCGTATTTTTTGCAGATCCAAATAGAACTTCCCACGCCAACTGGCGGGATGAGTAAGATACCCCGCAAAGTTTGCGTCTAAATGGGCCTTGCCCGTATCTTGGCCGGGTGGAAAAAAGAAGACTTGTAAACGATGATTTTGGCCTTGGTTATCCAGGCGCAAGGAAACATCTTGAAGGAGCATGGTTGGCGCATTTTGAAACAAATTGTGGAAAGTTATGTCACTGTGGAGTAGTTCAAAACGGCCGTCGCCGAAGGTTAAATCCGAATTTCCCCGGGTTTCTCCCAGACCGATAATACGAAAATCTCCCGAGGCGGTCCTTTGAATTTCAAGATGGGCGCCGAGAATGCGAATGAGAGAAGGTGAGATTGTGGCCGTGATTATGCTGGCAGGAACATCGATGGCAACTTGGACTTCGTCAAATAAACGGGTTTCATTGCCAGGGGAGCCAACGGAAATTCCAATTAATCTGAGTTCCGGCGTTATCCCGTTTAAACGGGCACTTAGTTGGTGGATGTGAAGCGGCGCTCCTAATTCTTGGGAAAGTTGCTGTTCCCAGTAATGCCGGCTTTGATCAATGCGGGGGAGAATCCAAATCCTCAGCAGGGTGATGGCAAAAGCGAGCAGTATCAAGAAAGCAAACAGGGAAATCCACGTGAAACGGAGTGTGTGATGAAAAAGTTGCACGAGGCAAGTTCAGAGTAAGACGACGTCGTATTGCTCTTGATTATATTGCGGTTCCGCCCGGAAGCGGATGCGGATTTTCAAAAATTTTTCCAATTCCGCCAGCGTCGTGGCTTCTTCATCCAAGAGCCGTTCGACAACTTCGTTGGAGGCCAAAACCAATAGGGATTGAACTTCATAAAGCCGAACTTCGCGGATGATTTCCCGAAATATTTCCAGACAGGTGGTTTCGGCGGTTTTGAGAACACCCCGTCCTCCGCAGCTGGGGCAAGGTTCGCAAAGGATGTGTTCAAGGCTTTCGCGGGTGCGTTTGCGGGTCATTTCCACCAGGCCCAAAATGGACACTTCGCTGATGGTATTTTTGGCGTGATCTTTTTCTAGACTTTTTTCCAGGGCTTTGAGCACTTGATTTCGATGCTCCTCGTCCTGCATATCGATGAAATCGATAATAATGATGCCGCCCAGGTTGCGCAGGCGAAGTTGCCTGGCAATTGTCTGGGCTGCCTCCATATTGGTTTTGAAGATGGTTTCTTCGAGATTGCGTCCTCCAACAAATGCGCCGGTGTTGACATCGATGGTAGTCATCGCTTCGGTTTGGTCAAATACCAAATGACCACCGGATTTGAGCTGGACCTTGCGCTGCAGGGCTTTTTGGATTTCATCCTCAATGTTGTAAATATCGAATAGCGGGCGTTCACCAGCATAAAGTTCAATTAAGGGGGCGACTTCTGGGATGAATTCTTCGGCGAAGCGTACCAAGTTGTGATAAGCCTCACGGGAGTCGATGCGGATTTTTTCCACCTTGCCCCGGTATAAATCCCGTAGAGCCCGGATTGCCAGGGGGAGATCTTCATGCACCAGGCTGCGGAGGGGCGCTTCGGCATAGTGTTCCTGGATTGCTTTCCAAAGCTTGAGCAAAAAAAGCATGTCGGCGCGTAAGACAAATTCATCGGTACCCTCGGCGGCGGTGCGGGCTATGTATCCACCACATTCGTGTTCTTCCCGGAATGCGTCGATGCATGCTTTGAGGCGTTCTCTTTCATTTTCACATTCGATACGCTGAGAGATGCCGGAAATCGGAGAAAAAGGCATATAAACTTGATAGCGGGAAGGAATGGAAACTTCGGTTGTCAAGCGCGCTCCCTTGCTACCGATGGGATCTTTGCTGACTTGCACCATGATTTCCTGTCCTTCGTGGAGAAGGGCTTCAATGGCGCCGTTTTGTTCGCTTTTCTGGAGATCGTAAGTCAGGTCGGAATAATGGAGAAACGCAGCGCGATCCAGCCCAATATCCACAAAAGCCGCCTGCATTCCAGGGAGAACCCGGCATACCTGACCTTTATAAATGTTGCCAACCAGTCCCCGTTTACAGGTTCTTTCGATGAAAATTTCCTGAAGAATGCCGTTTTCTACCAACGCAACCCGGGTTTCGGGGGGGGTTACATTAATCAGGATTTCATCACTCATAAAATCTGGATACCGGCTTGTTGTAATAAAATGGCGGTTTCAAACAGTGGCAGACCCATCACACCCGAGTAACTGCCTTCGATGCGTTTGATGAATATCGCACCTTTGCCCTGGATGGCATAGGCTCCCGCCTTATCGGCAGGTTCGCCTGTTTGCCAGTAGGCTATTATTTCATCTTCCGACATGGGCCGGAAGTGTACTTTGCTTTCGCTTAGTTGGCAGCGTTGTTTTGTTTTAACATCCAGGCATACGGCGCTCAGTACCCGATGGGATCTGCCGGAAAGCCTCCGTAACATGGCGATTCCGTGTGTTTTATTCTGAGGTTTGCCAAGAATTTCATTGTCGACAACCACAATAGTGTCAGCGCCAAGGACGGGTATTTGATCGGAATTATCTTTCTGTCCTGCCCGGGCTTTTTCTTTGGCCAGACGGACCACATAGTCCATGGGATCTTCACCTGGGAAGGGTATTTCATCAATCTCTGGTGCTGTGGTATTGAAGCAGACGCCGATCTGGGCCAAAAGTTCTTGCCGCCTTGGGGAAGCGGAGGCTAATAGGACACTAAGTTTGGTCATACCATTCAGCGATGATAGGGATGGCCTTGAAGCAGGCTCCAGGCCCGGTAAAATTGTTCCGCCACAATTATCCGGACCAAGGGATGGGGAAATGTCAGTTTGGACAGGCTCCACTTGACGTGCGCATATTGCAGGCAAGCTGGCGCGAGTCCTTCGGGGCCGCCGATCAACAATGCCAAGTCAAGGCCGCTTTGGAGCCAGGTGGAGAGCTGGTTGGATAATTGCTGTGTTGTCCACTGATGGCCGTCCTTGTCCAGAGCGATGGCATGGCAACGTTGGGGGATGGCTGCCAGCATTTGCTTGCCCTCGTGCTCAATCAATCGCTGGGTATCGGTGTGTTTGTCCCGTTTTTTTAGCGGGATTTCCTTCAGTTCCAGCCGGCATTCTTTAGGCATGCGTTTGGCGTAATCCGAAAAACCTTGCTCGACCCAGCCAGGCATCCGGTTTCCCATGGCTATTAAATGAATTCGCATGGGATCAGATCATCCCGGTTTGAAGGTTAAGAAATTGTCTTTGGGGAATCATGAAAGCTGATTATTCTCATTGGGGTGGATAGAGCCGGTAACAGGCATTGAGAATGGATTGTCGGGCCAAGGGTTCCCGGGTTTGGCTGGCATATTTTTGTAAGCATTGGGCATAGTTTTTCGGGCCCAGAATTGAGTCATTGATTTTATAGGCGGCTTTGTTTGGGAATTTTTTCTCGCATTGGACAATGTTTTCCATGGAGCCGCCGTAGGTTTTGGTGCCAGGCATGGTATCCAGCAGACATTCCCAATAATTGTCGGGACCAAATAATGCCTCAATAAAACCTGCCTGTACATTTGCCCAAGAGAAGCATAACAGCGAAGTCATCAGAATTTGGATCAAAGTTCGTGTATTCATGGCCTTGTATGAGTTTGATGGACGGGGGGATCGTTGTTACAACCCCTTAATGAGTATGGCCGGGTTATGGAAAACCGTCAAACCACGAAGGTGGCGATCAGCAAAATCAATACCGCCAGTGCGGTAAAAGGGCGTAAATCTTTCCTTACTGTTGCTGTCACGGAAGATTCCAGTTGCAAGAGACTGTCTGTCAGTTGTTTTGGGGTTTGGAGCCGGTGATATTTCATGCCGGTTAGGGTGGCCAGAGACTTGAGGTGTTCTTCATCCAAAAAAGAGGTAAGCCATTGTTGGGATTGCAATGGTTTAAGATGCGGATGATAGCGGGCGGAAGCGGCTGTTTCGGGGAGATCACTTTGTTGCCAAAAGCCGGTCATTTGATTGTTTAAATCCAATTTGGGGATGGGTGATGGGTGCAGTTTTCCGACACCGACAATTAACCCCGCTGTTTTTCCAGCCGGGTTTGGGTAATGGGGCTCCCGGGCGGTTTTGGGATATTGCTGGCCATCACTAAAGAAAACCAATTGGGCGTCTAATTGTTTGAGCTGGCGAAGCCCGCTGAACAAGCCATAGGCAATGTAACTGTCCGCCGCCCAGGCGCTTCGCCAGTCGATTTGAGCAAGGGCATTCAAGAGAGCCGGGGCATGTTGGCACACCTCGATAGGATGAAGCAGCAGTTGTGTGTTCTTATGGGTGAAAATACCCAGGCCAGCCTGTGAGCCGCAGGGCAACGCCAGAATCGCTTTTTTGATGGCAGCCTTGGCAAAGGATAGCCGGTCCGGAGGTAACCCTTCGGCGTGGTAGTCGCGGGTGTTCATACTCTGGGTAATATCAAGCACGAAGATAAAGCGGTGGATTTTTTGTGCCCGTTCCCAGGTGGGATGAAATAGGGTTGCCGCCAGCAGCAATAGGGCCAGTGCCCAACACCAAAAGCGCCACGTAAAGTTTTGGGTCATGGCCCACCTTTGGGGATACCCGGCATGGTGGCGAAAACACTAGCCTTGGTGCCGTGCCATTTGGATGCCTCCCGTTCCCGAGGCGGGAGCGTGATGCGCAAAGCATATTCCAGATGGTATCGGGCATCTTGGTTAGCTGGATCGAGACGCACGGCTTCCCGTAAATATTGCCGGGCCAATCCCAGCAAGGTTTGCACCCGGGAATAGGCCCATACACCGGATCGATTCCAATATTTTGCCGCTTCGCGTAAATACAGGGAGCCGAGGTTGTAAGCCATGTAGGCCCTGAGCTGGCCTTGGGTGCGGGGCAAGATTTGATTATAGAGTCTCAAGGCTTCGGTAATATTGCCTTGACGATCATACCAATTCGCTTTGGCGGCAATGAGCGCAGGATTGGTATGGTCATCGACTGAGAGCGTATCAATTTGCGCCAATGCCCGGTTGAATTGTGCGCTACCCCATAGTTGGTAAGCCTCCCAGCCTGAGTAAGCTAGTAATCCCAGAAGCCCGGCAATAATCAGGCTGGATAGTGAAGCCAATGACTTTATTGGGGCCATGAGGAAATCTCCATGGCTTTCAAAAGAAGCAATGGAATGCCGAGGATAAATGCCAGCCCATAACCAAAATGAGAAAGATCACGGTGGGGCAGGATTTCTTCGTATTGCAACGGTTGATTTTCTAACTGGTCAATTTCTGCTATCGCCTGGGCCAGGCTTTGCGGATTTTCCGCCTCGAAAGCGCGGTAGGGAACACCCAGGGCCTGGAAATATTGATGGAGAAAATACTCTGGTGTTGTGGTTTCCGATATATTCCGCTTGGGTGGTTTTAACAGGCTGATTCCATTTGGATTGCGGAGATAAATCCAATACAAACGGACATTTAGGTCCTGAAAATCCTGGCGCAACCGGTCTTGAGTATCAACATCAATTTGGGCTGCGCCATCGGAAACCAAAACAATAACCCGGGCGCCGGTGAGCGGTTGATTGCGGAATTGTTCCAAGGCCATGGCAAGCCCCGGCGCAATGTTGGTATTGCCGCTGCCACGAAGGCCGATAGCCCGGATGGCAGCCTGAATCGCTTCCCGGTCTTGGGTAAGGGATAACACATGGACAGGCGCGGTGCTGAAGGAAATTATGGCAAATAGGTCCTCCCTCCGGCTGGAAACGAAATCCAGTAACAAGTTGCGGGCGGCAGCACTCTTGGTTTCCTTGGCCGCGCCCCCCATATAACGGCCAGAAAAGTTTTCATTCATGCTGCTACTGCGGTCGATAGTTAGGACGATGTGGGCACCTGTGCCGGTGCGTATTTTCCTTTGTTCTTTAATATACGGTCCGGCGAGCCCTATTGTTACCGCAGCCAATAACATGGTTGAGGCTATGCGCCTGGCAAAATCCAAGTTGCTTGACCAGCTATCTTCAGGCAAGAAGACCGTGGCTGGGTATGCCAGTCGGTTTTGCCCAAGGCGCCAAATTGGTATCAACGTCAGAGGCAATAAAACCAGCCA
>Ga0256841_1002040_pt1 | contig 16561 bp, 10 predicted proteins | sample 356308metaG_FD_185971 | JGI IMG/M metagenome (GOLD analysis project Ga0256841, IMG submission 185971) | Hydrothermal vent microbial communities from Mid Atlantic Ridge, Atlantic Ocean - 356-308 | ecosystem: Environmental > Aquatic > Marine > Hydrothermal vents | place: Atlantic Ocean: Mid... | reverse complement strand
GCCGCTTCTTTATAGATATAGGTTCCTTTCTCTTTTTTATTTTTCAATAAAAAGTTAAGATTAAATAGTTTACCTTTTTTGGCAAAAATTGTATAAGCAGAAGTTAGTTGTTGAAGTGTAACACCACATCCGCCTAGAATTGTTGAAAGTCCCAATTGTTTACGTCTTTTTTTTATATCGGTAAAATTTTCTTTTTCCAAAATATTCAGAAACTTACTCAAACCCATTTCACGTAACAAACGCACAGCAGGAATATTCAAAGAGTTAATTAAAGCAAATTCCACAGTAACATCACCATTAAATTTATTATCGTAGTTTTCCGGGAAGTATCCGCTGAAATCGGTTGGGATGTCGAGTAATTTCATCTTTGGCGTTAATGTTCCTTTATCAAATGCAAGGGCGTATAAAAACGGTTTTAACGTTGAACCGGGCGAACGCATTGCAATAATTCCGTTTACTTGTCCCGAACTTTGAGAATCATAAAAATCGGCAGAGCCGCAATATGCAACTACATTCATCGTTTTATTATCAATTACAATTACCGCTCCGTTAGAAACATCTTTTCCTTTAACACGTTGAACATAATTGCTTAATAATTTTTCGGATATTTTTTGTAATCTTAAATTAAGTGTGGTTTTTAATATTTCATCATTATATTTTTTTGCAACATAATTACAAAAATGCGGTGCTAATTTCGGAAGTGAAAATCTTTTGACTTGTATGGTTTCTTCAAGAGCATCATTCAGAATTGTATCGGTAAAAATTTTTCTTTTTTTAAATTTCTTTATCAATAAGTTTCTTTTTATCAAAACATTTTTATTTGTTTTATCCAAACGATATTTATTCGGGTTATTCGGAATAACCGCCAACGTAATTGCCTGAGCCAAACTAAGTTTATCTGGCGGGCGATTAAAATAAATGTATGAAGCGGATTTCACACCTTCAATATTTCCTCCGTACGGAAGATAACTTAAATACATTTCCAATATTTCTTTTTTACTGTAATGCAATTCAAGTTGTAAAGCTCTTAACATTTCAATAAACTTATTTAAATACGTTCTTCTCGCCGGTTCAATTAAACGTGCCAATTGCATTGTTATTGTTGAAGCACCGGATATTCTTTTACCGCTAATAATGTTAAAATAAGCGGCACGCAGAATTGCAAAAATATTTACGCCCGGATGCCAATAAAACCATTCATCTTCTTTGTTAATAATTGCTTTAATTAAATCGGGAGAAATTTTATCAAGTTCGGTTTTCATTCGCCACTTATCATCTTTAGTAAGATAAGCGGTAAGCAGCGTTCCATTGCTTGAATAAATTTCTTTGGAAAAGGTTTTATGTTGCGGTAACGGAAATAGAAAATTTAATGTTAAAAGCAAAGTTATTACAAGTAATAAAGAAAATACTATTTTATGCTTTTTTATTTTCAAACTATTTCTACAGTGATATTTTAATTTCTTTATTTTGAATTTAACAAAGCTTTGATTCTTTCTTTAAGTGTTCCGTCTTGAATGTATTTATAAAAATCTTTACCCGGACACAATGTTACGGCGTAATCTTTGTGTCCCTTAATGTTATCAACGGAAACATTATATTTTTTAGCTAAGAATGCCGATAGTTTAACAACGGCGCGTAATTGTTTTTTATTAATTTTTTGAACTTCATAGTTTCCCATTACGCAAATAAGTGCGTGACCGGTTGGATCGTAACTCGTGTTTGTATCTCCGGGATAATTTATAGGACGTGTTTCGTAAATTTTGCCATCAAGATCAATCATAAAATGATAAGGAATATCAATCCAATGTTTCTTTGCTCTACTCCAATCTTGCAAGTGCCTTATGTATTTAACAGGATCTTCTTCTTCGGTAAATTTTACTCCGCCGTGATGAAGTGTAATATATTTAATTTTGTGTTGTTTAATTTTGCTTGTTAGAGGTTTCCAACCCCAATCGGAACGTTTAACTACATTAAGCTCTTTAGGATAATTAAGCTCGGTAATTTCAATATCTTTTGTTAGATTGGCAGAACAACCGGACAAAAGCAGCAACGCTAAAAAAAATATTGTTTTCATTTTTAATTCCTCTTTTAAGAATATGTAAATTTTCATATACTGATAACAAATCGGTTTATGAAATTAATTTTCCGAAATCTTTACTATACCTGCTCCATTAAACGAATGGAACTCTCTATCATACATAGCCTCGGCACCGATAACCGGTAATTGAAATTCGCCTTTGTTTACAACACGTAACATATAAAAGAATTCGGTAGTTTTTTTACGTTGTAAATTTGTAAACAAAAGTAATCTGTCATCTCTAACATCCATATATTGAACGCTCATTCTATTAACGGGTTTCCAATTTAACTTTGTAGATGTTTTCAATCTGGGATTTTCAATTTCAAATCCCGCAGGAATTAAATCGGAAATGACAATATTCTTGGCGGATTTTTCATATCCGGTTAAAGCAATTTTACAAACTATCAACTCACCTTGTTTGAAATTGTTATTTGATATTTTTTTACCGGTTCTGTAATCATAGTAAGTTCTTCTTACTTTCATATTAGCATCTTCTTCTTTAACAGCATCATTTATTTTTATTCCTTCAGTATTCCAAAAATAATATACTTCTCCGCTGCCGGTTGCTTTTAGCCTAAAGTTATTATTTAATTTCTTGCTTGTATATGTTAAATCCTTATTTTTAAAAGTTGCCAAGCTTTTGTTTCCCGAATTAATTTTTACCGTAACTTTAGCATTGGAATTTTTCTTTGCCGCTTTACCGAGAGCAAGCAACGTAAAAGCACGCTCTTGTGTTGAATACATTCTATTCAACATACTTGAAAGATGTTTAACCATAAACGGGATTTGTTCGTTACTCGGATCAACTTCCAAAAGAACATTTAACATTAAAGAATTTGCTCTTCCTTCGGAATCAAAACTTCCGCCGGTTTCTCTAACTGGTTTAACGGGATTGAAAACGTGCGGAATAACTTCATTAAAAGAATTTCTTTTTCCCATTGATGCATAAGCACCGGCAAGTAAATATTTCATATCTTCGGCAAGCAAGTGAGGACGTGCTTTATAGTAATTCATCAAAGCAAGATCACCTTTGCCTGCAAGTGCCAATACATATATGGAATACAGAATTTCTTTCCTTGCCCTCTTTACTTGCGTTCTCTTGTTGTGCGAATAATAAGTTGAATTGTAAGTTTCTTTTTTCTTTGCACGTCTTGCCAAGTAAGAAAGTAAATGATTTAGTACATTCTCTTTAACGTTATAACCTGCTTTTTCAGCTTCATATAAAAAATGCGCCGCATAAACCGAACCCCACCAATTGGAATACGTACCGCCTTGCCAATAAGCTATAGAGCCGTCATAAAGCTGCATCGATTCTAGTTTTCTAATTCCTTCTTTTACATAATAAACCGGATTTGTAGTTTTATAAAGCTCCGGAGCAACAAGTTTTGCCAAGTCTTCAAAATATAATTGAGGAAATAATTTGGAAACGGTTTGTTCTACGCAACCATACGGATATTTCACAAGATATTTCAAATGCTTTGCTAACTTAACGGCAGGAAACTTACTGATTGTAACAGAAGTATTTTGTGTATTCTTTAAAAAATTATTTGGAATTTTTATTGAAATGTTTTCCCCTGCTTTTATTGTTCCGCTGCCGGTTTCCGTAACCAAAGGAGAAACCGGACGTACAGCAATTTCTATTTCATTTTTTATATTTGCAAAACCTTTGCTTTTAAAAATGATTTTTCCTTTGCCGACATTTTCTTTGCTCTTGATATTAAAAGAAACTACGCTTGTTGAGTTCGCATCAATTTTTGTAATTTTGCTTTTTTCGGAAACTACTTCCAAAGGACCTTCAACATTACAATTGATAGTAACGTTAGCGGTTTTGTCAGTTGTATTTATCAAAGATACATTGGAAGTTAACTTATCGTTGATTGATAAAAATCTCGGTATTTCCGGTTCTATAATTAAATCTGCTGCAACTTTCATTTTACGTTCGGCATTACCAAATGACGGACCCGAATAAGCAACAGCCATCAAACGCACTTCCCCGTTAAATTGCGGAATATTTAATTTGACTTTTACTTTACCATTGCTATCTGTTTTTCTTATTCCGCTCCAAAGCGAAAGCAACTTAAATCTTTTTGCTTTAATGGGATTTGTTCGTTTTTTTAATTGCTTGGCAAGTTCGTCACCTCCGGTTGAGGAAGCGGCAGAAACAATTTCCGGCAATAGTAATTTATAAAAATCATAACTGCTTACATTTAAAGCTCTTTTTGCATACATAAATCCATAAGGATTTGGTGTAACAAAATTTTTTACTTGTAAAATTCCTTCATCAACAGCGGCAAGTGTTATGTAAATATCTTTCTTCGGTTTTGTTTTTATTGTTATAATTTGTGTGGATTCAGGTTTGATTTTTGACGGAGCAATTATTTCTAGCGGAAGCTTATTGCTTTTCTTTTCAACTTTCATCGATGCAATTCCGTGTCCGACTAAAAACGGTGATGTTACTTTAAGTCCGTGTTTCTTAAACAATGTGGCAGTTACATATACATTAGGCATAAAGTTATCGGTAACCGGAATTGTAATTTCCGCAGATTTATTTTTAACGTTAACATATTTATAATATTCAATGTTCTTACGTTCCAGAGTAACCAGCATTTTGCCCGAAAAAGGAGTTGAGAATAAAACTTTGGCTTTTTCACCGGGCTGATAAGATTTTTTATCGAAAACAATTTCGATTTTTCCTTCCTTATCAACTTCAAAAGATGATGCCGTTGAACTTCCGTATCCATAGGCATAAAAAGATTTTCTTATATAATCGTTGCTTCCGGTTTTGTAAATTCTTAATTCATATTTACCCGAACGGTGAACCGAAAAACTAAAATCCTTTGATGTTTTCGGTATTACTATATCACGTTGCCATTCGTCAATAGCTTTACGTTCGGAAGCATAATAATATTTATTTGAATTATCTCTTTTTAAAACAGTTTGCCATTCGTATCTTATTAATTTTGCTACCGCATTGAAGTTATCAATTGCTTTATCGTTTCTATCCACGGCAATTAAATTAACGGAAATATTTTCATCGGTTCCGTAATAATACCCGGGTGATTTTATACCTAAGTAATATTTATTTGGCTTAATTGTGAAGGAAGTTGTTCTATTAACGGTTCTTCCCGTTAAATCAAAAACACTAACGTAAGCATAACCTTTGGCAATACCTTTACTGCTTAAGTGTTTGGGAATTTTATATTTAATTTTTCCTTGTCCGTTTTTATCAAGCTTGCCATCCATTTGAATTTTAGAAATATCGGAATTTTTAACTGACGAAGAAAAAAAGTTATAATTTCTATAATTTTTGCTTCTAAACGGAAGATGCTTAATTTGTATTTCACTTTGATATTTAACATCCGCCGCTTTTGCACCGAAAAGAAATTCGGCATCAATACCAATTTCCACCGTTTCATCCGGCACAAATTTATTTTTGTTTTTAGAAAGTTTAACCCGAATTTTATCGGGCACAAAATCTTCTACACTAAAACCGTAGGAACCCAATAATGTTTTGGCTCCGGAAAATATTTCGGCTTTGTAGTTTCCGGTTTGTACAAAATCGGGTAAATCAAAAGAAAGCTCGAAAGATCCTTCTTTGTTTAATGTTTTTTTATATTCATTAAACGTTTTACCGGTAGGAGCAATAACTTTAACAATTACGGGAATGTCTTTAACAATTTTAATTTTGTCATCTCTAAAGATTGCCGAAAGGTTTACCTTATCACCGGGACGATAGATATTTCTATCCGAATAAATAAACACATTATAATTCTCGGAAAACTGTTGAAGACCGCCAACATCATAACGCGAAGTTTCTATATAGTTTTTATTCAAATCCAAATAATTAAAATCTTCGTCACGTAAAACGGTTATTAGTCTTGGTCTAAATCCTTTAATTTTCTCTCTTATATTTTTAAATTTTACAACACCTTGACTGTTAGACATTCCGGTAAGCAGAACTTGATTATTGGAGGAAATAATATTAACAGTAACACCTTGCATCGGCTCGGTAGTTGCAATTGAGTTTGTGAAAACCAAAATTTCATCTCTGCCGTATTTTGCAATAATTCCAATATCGGAAATTGCAACCATCTTCGAATCGTTTATCCATCTTTTTTCATTTGATCGGACATTGACAACATAAATTCCCTTATATTTAGTGCTTAAAGCTTCATTAAGATTAACCGTAAATTTACCCAGCGAATTTTCTTCATCGCCAAGTTTGATTTTTTTTGTATAAATAATCTTTCCATCATTACCTGCATTATATGTTTCACCGTAATCGTAATAATCATCATAATACGAATAATTATATCTATTTAGAAAATGCAACAAATTATTATCATAAATTTTTGATATCTCAATATCCGCTTTTTTAATGTTTACGGCTTTAACTTCCAGGTTTTGTTCACCGCCAAGGAGAAGATACTTTCCTTTTTTATCGGTAAATTTTATTGATGGTTTTAAGTTTACCATTGAAACAACTTTTTCAAAGTCAAATTCAAGTTCACCTCCGTATAAACCCGGCAAACCTTTTTTTATTTTTAGGGTAAGAGTTTTTATATTATCTAATTTTGCTTCGATACGAAAACTATTTTCATTAACATAAAAATGTAATTTTTTCTTTGGTTTCAGCTCAATAAAATCTTTTAATCTTTTTTTATCAACAGTTTGTGTTGTTGAAACCTCTATCCAGCCGTTACTTCCGTTATAACCTGAACGGACACGTGTGATTGCCAACTTTGTAATTGCCGGTAAAGTTTGATTAAATTCTCTTGTATCTTGCAAAGGTTTTCTGCCGTAAATTGATTGCAAACCTTTTTTAATTATTACTCTGAACTTTTGTTTTTTTTCAGCTTGAGGTATTTTGCCGAAATTTATTGCAATTACTTTGGATGAATTACTTGTCATTACTTTATAATCATCAATCTTTTTATTACCGTTATAAACTTCCAAATATTTTTTTAATTCATCCGGAACAACAGGGTGATTAAAATATATATTTGCTTTAATGCTTACTTTATAATTTTCATTTGGTATTTGCGTCCAAAAGAAATCTACCTTAGTAGCATCAAAATCCGGTGTGTGAAATTTGTAAACTTCAAAATCGGGTTCATACTTTGTGTTGAATAAAACTTTATTGGTAACTCTTGCAGTATATTCTTGAATAGGTTCTAAAGAAGCATCCGGAGAAAATATTAAAGTTCTGCTATCTAACCATTTGAATTTTCCTTTTATTGCAGGAGTAAATTTTACAAATTCATCATCCAACCAAATATCAATAAGTTCCGGAGGAGCTAATTCTTTGGAAAACTCAATTGTTATATTGGAAAGTTTTTTAATCTTGCCTTGAGGACTAAAATTAGAAATTCTTACAACATCTTTATTTGAACATGCGAAAAGGAAAGAAATGATAAATAAAAATAATTTTAAATTTGTTTTCATTTTGCAGCTCCGGTTGAATTGTAAAATAGATAAACTATAATCTATTAAAAAGAAATTAAAAACGGTGTTGGTGAAAACGAAATTACCAAAATAATCAAACTTAAATAACCTGCAATTTTTCTACTTAAATTTAACTGCTCAAAATGTCTTACACGCGGATGTTTTATCTTGATAATAAAATAAAGAATAAGAGCCCAAAATAACCAACCGCTCCATCCAAAACCCAAACCTAAATCTAACGATAAATCTGCTACACCGCTAACACCAAGTATTAACAAGATTATCATAGAAATACTAGCAACTGCTTCTTGAAATTTTTGGTTGAACATTGCATAAACAATATGACCGCCGTCTAATTGTCCTACCGGCAACATATTCATAGAAGTTATTAATAATCCGAACCAACCTGTCATTAAATACGGATAATGGTAAACTTCAGTCATAGGCGGAACAAAATCGCTTGGCGATGTTAAAATATTTTTCAAGAAGACGAACAATAAATTATTTCCGAACTGTAATGTAATTGAGTTTTCACCGAAATCCGGAGAAAAATAATTAGGATGAATTGCAAGAATATATTCTTTACCCGGTAAATGAGTAAAACCATAAATCAGAACCGCCAAGGATGCAATAAATCCGGCAATCGGTCCGGCAGCTCCAATATCAAGCATCGCCTTGTTATTTTTTATTTCCGATTTAATTTTAATAACCGCTCCCATTGTTCCGAAATTAAAAAATCCGCTAATAGGTGGAATAGGAATAAAATACGGAAGTGTTGCTTTAACCTTATGCAGCTTGGCAGCAAAATAATGTCCGAATTCGTGAGTAGCAAGAATAAACAAAGCCGATAATGAATATGGTAAACCGATTGCCAATTCTTTAAACTCGTAAGGAGCTTGTGTTCCCGTTGTCCATTCAACACCGGCAATAACTGTTGTAACAAATGTTATAATAAATAATAAAAGATGAAACAAAGGATGTTCGAAAATCTTTTTTTTCTGCAATCTGTTATATCCTGAAATTTTAGATTAGTTATTTATAAATCGAAATTAAAACCAATAGCTAAATATTTTTCTCTAATATTAAAATACTCACCGTGAATATTGTAACCGGCAAAATATTTTAAATATAAACTAACACCTTTTCCATTGGCAAATCCGTATTTTATTCCTGCTTCCAAAGAATTATTTCCGGTATATGCAAATAGATTTATCAACCTGAAATCATAAGCAAAATATGGTGTTAGATTTTTACTTATTAAATTTTTAGCAAAATAATCCAAACCAAGCTGGTATTGGTCTTGACCAATATTTGACGGATCGATTGAAAAAATATAAGTAACACCGCCATAGATACGCAAATTGTTAAACCGATAGAAAGAAATTACTTCAACAAATTCCCTACTGTAAACAATCGGTTTTTTATTATCAAGCCAAGTATTTGTTTTTTTGTTAAATCTTCCGTCAACCAAATGTGCGGAAATATGACTTATTCTAACTCTTGAACCGTAATTGTTTCTTTCACTCTTAATTTTTTTATAACCGAAATTTATTCCGAAAAAATAATCTACCGCATCAACCGGAAAATGGAAATTTGCTTCTTGTCGTAATCTTGTATAGTTAAAAAGTTCAACTCCCAAGGAAAACTTTTTTTCATACTTTTCAAATTGTAAAATATCAATAGATGTTCCGATGTTTAACGTTAATTCATTTTTACCGGTTTGGAAATCAAAACCGATTTTGGGTTTTAACGTGTTTGCCGTAAAAGGCTGTATTAAAAGTTCGGAAGGAAATAATTTTGTTTCCGATTGTGCAAAAAGAATTGTTTGGAATAAAAATAAAATTAAAAAAATCAATACCGAATGTTTCACACTCATCCTATCATTATTTTGATAATATTTTGATACTATTGTTTTTACCATTTTACTTTGTTTTTAATTTCCGCTTTATTTTTTGTTTAACCAATTTTTGAAATCCGTACTTAAATTTTGAAGTCATACTTGCAATTCCATATAAATTTGTAGGGAAAGCAAAAGAGGGTTCAAAATAACAATTAACCGTACAACCTTCGCAGAAATCGAAACGTCCTTCATTCCTAAGATAATATTTGTACTTTTCCGTTTGCTGAATTTCTTTAATCGGTCTATCTATTTTTATTTTATAATTTTCAAAATGATAACAAGGTAAAATAATTTCATTCATCGGAGAAATTACCATAACACGCGAAACAGCCTTGCAGAGCGGAGCATTGACAGAGTTACCGCCGTTTCTTCTTAATTTTATAAAAGAAGGATTCAGATAAACATCCGATTTACCTTGCACATAATCTTCTACAAAATCCATTGCTTTGTTACTTAATCCGGGATTACCAAAATAAGAAAAAACCGGATTGACAATCAGAAGCAAATCATTTTTCGCCGCCAATTCGTGCATTCGCGGCAACTTATGATAAGTATCATTTGTAACAGTAAAAAGTATGTCGGGATATTCGCCAAGACTTTTGGCAATATTTATGCTTTCAAAAACAGAGTTGTAACATTTTACTTTTCTAATTTTATCATGCTCGTCTTTATCCGGCGAATCCAAAGAGAAATGTAATAAATTAACTTTACCGGCAAGCTTTTCAGCATATTTTTTATAAAGCAAGGTATTTGTTGTTATGCTGGTTTGCATTTTTTTACTTTTAGCAAACTCCGCCATTTCCGCAATGTTTTTATTTAACAAAGGTTCACCGCCGGTTAAGTCAATAAACTTAACACCAAGTTCCGCAAGCTGTGTAACGTTATTTTTAAAATCGGATAATTCCGCAAACGGAGAATTTTTGTATTTTCCGTGCTCTGCAAAATGACAAAACTCGCATGCGGCATTACATCTATATGTTACATAGTAATTACAAAGTAATAACATCAGTATTTTCTTCCTTTCCAAAAAACTTTTCTATTCAGTAAAACATTAATAGCAATAAACACAAAATAGAATGTAATGTAAAATTCGAACCAAATGAAATTTTTTAACGAAAATTTTAGACCAAGCTCCGTGTAAACGTTACGCAGCATAAACAAATCGGCAAAAACTTTAAGTAAAACCAAATAAAGAACATTAGCCGAATAAAAGAACGGAGATATTAAAATCATAAGAGAAGTAACAAACGCAGTTGAAATTGTTACAAATCCGTCCAAGTTACTGCCCAACCCGCCAACAGCCCAACGTTTTTTTTGACGATACAATGTTTTTACGTCTTTGCACGGTTTGGATGTTACAAGTGAATTTTTATCAAGCGGGTAAATTATTTTATATTTATTCAAATTTTTTATTGCCATAAGTATTTTAAAATCTTCCGTAACGGAAAAAGGAATATTTTCATAACCGCCTATTTCCGTATAAGCACTTTTTAAGTAGGACATATTATTTCCCATTGCGCTCATTGGTTTTTTCCAATTTATTGTACCGGCGGCAACTGTTAGCAAGTAAATAAAATCGGTATCTTGAATTCCTTCAAAAAGAGTTTTCCATTTTTGATTAGTAAAACCGCAAACTACCGCAACATCTTTTGTATAATAAGAAGCTATGGTTTTTGCCCAATCGGGATTAACCGTACAATCCGCATCTGTTGTTAAAATAATTTCACCTTTGGCAAATTCAATTCCGTTAGCAATTGCTCTTGCTTTTCCTTTGGTTTCTCCAAAATCTTTTTCCGGTTGAATTAATTTGAATAAAGGTTTACCGGAAATAAATTCCTTAATAATTTTATTTGTGTTGTCGGTTGAATAATCGTCAACAACAATAATATCCAATTTTCCTTCGGGATAATTTAGTTTTTCGAGAGATTCCAAGCATTCCAAAATATTTTCTTCTTCATTTCTTGCCGCTACAATTACAGTTGATGCAGGTAAATTTTCTTCGGATAGTTTGGGAAATCTTTTACGTACTCCTATTGTAATTAAAACAGCTTGGATAAAATAAATAACTACAACTACTGTTAAAATTATTTCAAACATTCGGAAGGATTTCCAATCTTAAATTTATTTTTATTACTTTCTTCAACAATTATTTTTATAGAATCTTCAATAATATTTTTAGATTTGTTACTATCGTGCAAAACAATTATGGAATTTTTCTGCAAATATTTTCTCACTGCAAATTTAACAATATTTATATCATTTTTATAGTCATAAGTAAGTAACGACCACATCACATTTTGTAAATTTAATTGTTTAAGAATTGAAGAAGTGCGTAAATCATAATTACCGTAAGGCGGACGGAAATATTTTATTTTATAATTTAATTTTTCCAAAGCAATATTTTGAACTTGCTCAATCGATTTTATAACTTCGCTTTTCGGTTTTCTGTAAATTCTTCTGTGGCTGTATGTATGATTACCAATTAAATGTCCTTCGGAAATAATTTCTTTTGCTATTGTTGTGTGTTTATCCAAATTTTCGCCAACGCAAAAAAATATTGTTTTTATTTTCAGATTACTTAATTCTTTTAGTATTATTTCCGTTGTTTTCGGATTCGGTCCGTCATCAAATGTAAAAAGTATTTTGTCGGTTATGGAATTCCACTGAAAATTATTAAAAATTTTCTTTATCAAAACCGGTGGATTGTATAGATATTTCAAAGTTTAAGCCTTCACTTTATTTGGTCTTTGGAATTCCGCATTTCAATTATCTTTTAATTTCTCTTCCCTTCCATTTGTAATTACCGAATGCTCCGGCAACAGCGGAAATTATGATATACGGAATATGTAAAACTTCGGCAATTAAAAAAGTTACAATATTTATTTTCGGGAATAATCCTTTTGCTCCGGTGTTAAGAACAAAATATTCGGAAATAATTTTTGCCGTGTAACTAACAATAAATAATATTAAAAATATTTTGTTATAAAATAAACCAAGCAACAATTGCACAACAATACCGACATAAAATAAAAAAATTAAAAACAATTTTAGTATTGTTGATTTTTTAATATAGTATAAACTTTTAGAAGCCCATCTTTTTCTTTGTTGATAAAACTGTTCTACGGTTCGGTTCGGTTCGGTAAAAGTAATTGCCGATTTGTTAAAACAAAATTTCACATCAAAGTTTGTATCCTTGGAAATTTTTTGCATCAAAAATTCATCATCGCCCGAAGAGATATTTAAGTTATCGTCATAACCGCCAACTTGATTGAAAACACTTTTTCTAAACCCGAGATTTGCCGCATTGCAAATTATCGGCTGCTTTATTCCTATTAAACCGGCACCAACTAAAATTAAACTGGAAAATTCTATCTTTTGTAATTCTCCGAACAATGTACCGTTGCTTAAAAATTCTACGGGACCGGAAACAAATCCCGTGTTATTTTCAAAACTATTAACCATTGTAGTCAACCAATTTTCACCTTGAGTACAATCGGCATCCGTTGTAATAATTATTTCTCCTCTTGCTTTTTCAATAGCAAATTTCAAAGCTTTCTTTTTATGCGCCCGTTCATCAGCATTGTAAGGAGATTTTACAATTCTAATATTTGAGGAAGTTATATTTTCCGTTAGAAGTTTTGCGGTTTCATCTTCGGAATTATCATCTACATATATTATTTCATATTTGTCTTTATCATAATTTTGTGAAGTTATGCTTTGCAAACTTTTTAAAATATTTTTTTCTTCGTTGCGGAAAGGAATAATTACCGAAACAAATTTGCTTCCGGCCGAGGAAGTATTATCTTTTGATACAATCTTAATTCCTTTTAGGATGCCAATTAAAAAAACGAGATAATTAATTAGCAGAATTATAAATAATAATATCGGAATAATCATATATACATTATTGTTTTTTATGTTTTATCTTTTTGAAATAACAAAAACAAACCGAGTATTGCGGGAATTAAAAGATTAAATAAAAAAAGAAAAATTGCGGCATTAAAACCGATTGCTTTGGCAAAGCCCATTTTACTTAAAATAAAAACCGAAGCACTTTCTCTAATTCCCAAATCGGCAAATGAAATAAACGAAAGAAAACTTTTTGCAAACATTACAATTGTTCCAGCCCAAATAAAATAGAGCAAATCTCCACCTTGATTAAACGCTTTTACCAACAAAGCATATTGCAGAATATAAACAGAATAAAACAAAAAAGAATATAAAAGCAATTTGCGTAAAGCTACGCTTCCAAGTTCTTTTACATAGGATAGTTCTTCAACTAACTTTTTAAAAAATAAAAATCTTTGACTCAAATAAGCAATGGTATTACCCACTAAATTATAACCTTGCACCAAAGCAATTATTATTAAAATCAATCCAACTACAAAAATTATAAAAGGTATCGAATAAACAATTTCGAAATATTTATCGATAAAAAGAATAGAAGCTAATCCCCCGAATATCAAAACCAAAAAAAGAGAAGCAAATTTTTCCAGAAATGTAGCAATTGTAATTTTTACTATATTAACATTTTCGAAAGGTAATGTTCTTCCAACGTATTCGCCTACTCTAACCGGAGTAGCAATTCCGCCGCTAAAACCGTAAAACAATGAAAGCCAAATTTTTTTTTCGTCATTAATATTCAGCAATGAATTACAAACAACTTTCCATTTTACAAATTGTAAATAGATATTAAGGAAACTTAAAAAGAAGACGAATAAAATCAGCTCTTTATCGGAATGTTGAAACGCAGCAATTATTTCATCAAAATGAATATAGGTAATTAGAAAATATAGCAGCGCAACGGCAATAAGTATTTTTGCATAAAATTTAATATTAAAATTTTGATAAAATCCACTCTCACTATTTGTTACTATTTTTTTCATTTTAATTTTTTTATGCAATTGTTGCCGGCTAAATATTTTCTCGCTCGAAATTTTTTCAATTCATATTGTTAATCATCAAAGATACTAATTTTAAGTCCTTCCGTACAATTTGTACAAATTGGAATTGCGGCTCTGTCTTTCAGAACTCCTTGTCTAAACTTATTATAATTTTTATTATTCCATATTTCACTAAAATTATTTTGGGTAATGTTGCCAAGTTTATAATTTGCATCTTTATCAAAACAGCAAGGTACAACTATGCCATCCCAAGTAATAACGGAAGTTCTCCACAAAGCAAAGCAACGGTTACCAAGCTTTTTCTTTATTTTAAATGTACCGTTTTCAATTTTATATCTTGAATATTTTTTATTATTCGGCAAATAATGAAGAGCACTTTCGTAAGAAGAAACTTGCATTGTTTTTAGAGCCACTTTATCAACACCAAGTTCTTTTGCATATTTTTTCACATCGTCAATCTGATGTTCATTTTGTTTCATCACAATAAATTGAAATTCGACAAACGGCTTTTTTTGTTTCCGTTTTTTCTTTTCCTTCATAAACATCCGGAATGATTTATCTACATCTTCAAACTTTCCGCCAATTCTGTAATTTTGATACGTTTCTTCGTCGAGGCCATCAATAGAAAAAATCAGCTTGTCCGGCGGTGAATCTAAAATCTGTTTAATATTTTTTTCGTTTAGCAATAAACCGTTTGTACTGATTGAAGTGTAAACATTTTGCTCTCTAGCATAATTCAACATTTCCGGTAAATCTTTATTGATAAACGGTTCGCCCTGAAAATATAACTGTACATAAAATGCGTGGTCTTTTATTTGGTTAATCCAAGCTTTAAACTTTTCAAAAGAAAGCAAACCGAGCGGACGAGTTAATTCTCCCAATCCGGATGGACATTCAGGACAATTCAAATTACATCTGTTTGTCGGCTCAATTGAAAAGGACATTGGAAAACCCCAAACAATAGGTTTATTAAATAAACGGGACATCTGATAGGAAGCAATAATTTTTACGGCATTAACAAAACGCTTTACGGTAAAATAATTAAGTAAATTTATTTCCAATTTTTTCTTTCATCATTATTGAATTAGGAAAATTAATCAATTCGCTTTCCAATAAAAAGTAATTCCGAAAAAATACAAGTAAAACTATTTTTTATTGATTCTAAAATATATCAACAACAAATCGGTTTTGGAAAATGCGGGAAGTAAATTGCTTTCAAACATACACGGAAAATTTTGAAAAATTAAATTTTCATATCGAATTGCTCATACCAAGCAAAGTAAAAGTATAATTTTAGTTCGTTTTCACACCTCGTCTCACGAAACATTTTATTACTTACTTTTAATTTCCAGAAGGTTTCATATAAATTAGTACATTTCAATTTTCATTTATTTGAAGTATTTTTACATTTATTTTTAACGGAGCAATAATGATAATTAAGTTTTCGGAGATATCGGATAATAAATTATTTCAAGATTACTTATATAATTTTGATAATGTAAAAAGGTTTTATAATTATAATTTCAGGGATGAAGATTCTTACACTTCCGTATTTAATAATGTTGTAAAAAAGAATCCGGATATAACTGCAAAAGTAAACGAGATATTAAAAAAACAATATCAAAAAGTTTCGCCTTCCGACAAAACAAATGCTAACATCGCGAAACTAAGTAAAAAAAATACCGTTGCAATTTTTACGGGTCAACAACTTGGTTTGGTTGGCGGACCTTTATACACAATTTATAAAATATTTACCGCTATTAAATTAAGTGAATATCTTTCGGAAAAATTTACCGGTTTTAATTTTGTCCCCGTTTTTTGGTTAGCCGGAGATGACCATGATTTTGAAGAAGTAACAAACTTAAAATTTATTGATAAGAATAACGAATTAAAAAAAATATATTATTATGACTTTAATAATAAAGAGGCAAATAAAGGTAGTATTGGAAATTTAAAGTTTGGTAATTCAATTAATGATTTTAAAACAGAGATAAAAAATTCAATTAGAGAAACCGAATTCAGTAAAAAGTTTTTCAAATTATTAGATAAAATCTTAGTGGAAGGTAAAACTTTTAAAGATTCTTTTTTCGATTTAATTTTCAAAATATTTGATGATGCCGGTTTAATTATTTTTAATCCTCAAGATTCGGAAATTAAAGAATTACTAAAGCCAATCTTTTTAAAAGAACTTAATGATTTTAATATTCATTCTTCCGAAGTATTATTAACAAG